>Ga0182030_10013396_pt1 | contig 16317 bp, 15 predicted proteins | sample 812S3MmetaG_FD_121299 | JGI IMG/M metagenome (GOLD analysis project Ga0182030, IMG submission 121299) | Permafrost microbial communities from Stordalen Mire, Sweden - 812S3M metaG (Illumina Assembly) | ecosystem: Environmental > Terrestrial > Soil > Wetlands > Permafrost | place: Sweden...
CCCAGGGCGCCCAGTTTCTCGGTGTTGAGGTGTCTGCCCTCGTGACCGTAACAACACCGACTGAAGGAGACCCACTATGGGAAAGATCGTCGTCACAACCAACGTCTCACTCGATGGGGTCGTCCAGGACCCAGACGGCCAGGAGGGCTTCGCGCTCGGCGGCTGGTTCAACCAGCATGGGGGCAAGGACCTCCAAGGGTGGGCTGAGGTCGAGACCGCGGAGGCGCTGAGCGCTGACGCCCTGCTGCTCGGGCGCCGCAGCGACGAGTGGTTCGCCTCACGCTGGCTGTCACGCAGCGGTGAGTGGGCGGGCAAGTTGAACAGCATGCCCAAGTACGTCGTGTCCTCAACCCTGAAGGACGCCAGGTGGTCCAACGCGACGGTCATCAAGGGCGACGTGATCAGCGAGATCTCAAAGCTCAAGCAGCAGATCAGCGGCGAGATCCTTGTCTATGCCAGCTACCAGCTCGTGCACACCCTGATCGAGCACGACCTCGTCGACGAGCTGCCGCTCGTGATCTTCCCGGTCGTGCTCGGGGCCGGCGAGCGCCTCTTCGGCGAGACCAGCGATAAGAAGCCGATGCGCCTCGTCAGCGTGAGCACCATCGGCGACGGCCTCGCGTGCGTCACCTACGAGGTTGTGAGCGACGCCTGACTCGACACTGTCGAAATGACTTCCAGGAGCGGCGATCTAAGGACTCGAAGTCTGAACCCCCAACGCCGCCGGTGTGGGAAAGACAAACACGCTCACCAGCCGCTCCAGCGCCTCCTCGTCCCCGCTGAGTGTCACCGCGCCGCTCTCGATCGCTTCGCTCGGTTTCACCTGTCCGGCCAGGAGCATGTACATGTCGCGGTCGGCGGCGCTCACGATCAGGTCGGCGCTCTCGGGCGCGCCGGCAGTGACTGTGAGTTGGGTGCCCTCGCCGCGAACGGTGAAGGGCCCGTCGCTGAGCCTCAGCTCCCAGGTCGTGGCGGGGTCCACCTCCTGGCGCTCGTTGCGATAGGCGAGCAGGGCGGCGGCGAACCAGCGGGAGTTGGTGACCATCTCGCCCAGCCCGCTGCCCATGCGCTTGCCCCCCCAACGGCCCAGTGCCAGCAGGATCGGCTCCAGTTCACGGCCGTACTCGGTGAGCTCATAGGCGGTGCCCCCCTCGGGGAGCGCCAGCAGGCGGCGTTGGACGACCCCCGCCGTCTCCAGTGCTTTGAGGCGGGAAGTCAGCGTGTTGCTGCCGATCCCCGGCAGGCTGGTGGTGAACTCGCTGAAGCGCATCGGTCCGAGCAACAGGTCACGAAGGATCAGCAGCGCCCAGCGGTCGCCGATCATGTCGAGCGCTGTTGCAACTCCGCACAGTTGTGAATAGCGGCGCTTCATCTGGCCTACCAGCATACGATGCCGCGGCGCTATTCCATGCATTTCTGCACTCAGCTTGCAAAAAGCAAGTTCCATATGTAAGGTGGGCGCCGCTGCAGGGACGCGCTCGCGATTTCAGGAGCCCAACCAGAGGAGACGAAGATGCCCGGCTACACGGTGAAGAAGATCGACGAGATGGACACAGCATTCGGCGGCGGCATGCGCCTGGCGCGCGCTGCGCTGGGAGTGACGTCGTTCGGCATGCAGATCGAGGAATTCCCGCCCGACTTCGACCAGTACCCAGAACACAGCCACGACGAAGATGGCCAGGAGGAGGTCTACATGGTCATGCGCGGCAGTGCGGAGATCGAGATTGACGGGCAGCGCATCGCCATGGATCCGGAGACGGTCGTGCGCGTCGGCCCCGGTGTGAGCCGGCGCATCGTCCCCGGCCCTCAGGGTGCGCGCATCCTCGCGCTCGGTGGCGTCCCCGGAGCCGCCTATGAGGCGCCCGACTTCAGCAAGATCGGCGGCTAGGACTCGCTTCGGGCGCCTGGAGAGCCGGGGCGGAGATTTTGAGGGAGTGCCGGCGTGGTTCTCCCGGTGGCTTGTTCCGTCTCGGCGCCAGGCGTGTTGTCCTTGCCTGGGCCTGATCTGTCGCTGTAGTTGAACCTGCCCCCGTCACAAAACAGGCGCCGCATTCGCCTATAGGGCATGACGTCATGCTCAAGCGACGTGTCATGCCCCTGACCGCGCAGGACATCACCGATCTGTATGACCGCCACGCAGAGGCGATGCTGGCGTTCCTCGTGCGGCGCACCTGGAACCCGGAGGCGGCGGTGGACATCCTCGCGGAGTCCTTCGCCACCGCGTTCGAGGCCCGCCGCCAGTTCCGCGGCGAGGACTCCCAGGCGGCGCTGGCGTGGCTCCACGGCATCGCTCGCCACCAGCTCGCCGACTACTTCCGCCGCCAGCAGGTCCAGCGCCGGGCGCTGGCCCGCATGGGGATTGAGCTGCGCTCCTTGACGGACGTGGAGTACGACCGCATCGAGGAGCTGGCCGGCTCGCGCGAGCTGCGCGACAGCGTGGCCAGACAGGTGGACGCGCTCCCGCAGGATCAGCGCGAAGCAGTGCGCCTGCGCGTGGTCGGCGAAGAGACCTACGAGTGTGTGGCGCACACGCTGGGCATCAGCCAGGACACCGCCCGAGCGCGCGTCAGCCGCGGGCTCAGAGCGCTCCGCGTGGCCCTCGACGGCGCCGCCACCGACATCGCCTTCGACCTCGAGAGGAGCGCCGACCGTGCCTGAGACCCCGAGCGATTTCTCACATCTGCCGATCCTGGCGGAGCTGCGCGAGGAGCTGGCCGCCGCCGCTCAGCGAGAGGACGCTCCTGCGCCCTCCCCCGGCGGAGTTCGCCGCTGGCTGTCCAGCCGTGTGCACGCGGTGGCGGTGGCAACGGCGCTGGTGCTGACGGGCGGCGCGATCGCGGCGGCGGCCACCGGCGTGTTGGAAGGCAGCCCCGTGCCCGAGCCCCAGGGCCAGCCGACGCCGAACGCGGGCAGCGGCGTGCCCACCGCCGGCGGCTCGGACCTGCTGGCGCTGCGCGTGGCCGACCCGGAAGGAGGGCTGCCGTGGGGGATGCGGCTGGTGCACACCACGCGCGGGCAGCTCTGCACGCAGATCGGGCGTGTGAAAGGCGAACAGCTGGGCCTGCTGGGAATCGACGGCTCGTTCCACGACGACGGCCACTTCCATCGCATCGCGCCCGACACGCTGCCCAACTACACCGACGGCTACGCCAACATCGACTGCATCCTGCCGGGGGAGATCATGATTGCCAGCACGCCTGAACAGGAGCGCAGCGCGGCCCTGCTCAACCCGCTCTACTCCCGGCCGATCCCCCGCAATCTGCGCAGGGTCGCCTATGGGGTGCTGGGCCCGCATGCCGTGAGCATCACCTATCGCAGCGGGAGCGAACTCGTCACTCGTCCCGTGGTCCCCGGCAGCGGCGCCTATCTGATCGTGGAACCGGTCACCCGCCCGACGCTCGCACGGCGGCGCTTTGGCGGCACGCTGATCGGCTGGACGGCGGGGCGCCAAGTCGCCCTGGGCCCGTTCGACCGACTCGGCGGCCTGGTCAGAGCTGTGACCTTCCGCTTTGGAGCGCTCGTCTGCTCCGCCGGCAGCGGCGCGCCCGTGAAGCGCCGCTGCAGCGAACCGCCGCCGACGCCCATGCGCTCATGGAAACCCACGCATCGCCTCAACCTGCCCGTGCATGCAATTCTGAGGACCCAATCTCACGCTGAATGCAGCGCCGCATTCCTGCTCGACCCCTGCTATCGAGCGGAGATCTCCTTCAAGGCTCCATACGGCGTGACGAACGCAGGCGCCGAATACAGCGTCGAAGCTGAATCGACGTGCGGCAATGCGCGGCCGAGCGGATGGGCCGTCGACCGCGACATCAAAAGGGGTGAAACCGTGCGCACGCTGTCCACCGGCCTGTTCAACTGCACGTCCATCGACCGCTTCCAGGTGCTCTACCGAAACAACAGCCTGCAGGGGCCCACGCCCGCCTCGCCGCACGAATCGTCGATCGTGGGCGTCGCCATCATCGACGTCCGCAAGCCCTGAGCGAACGGCCGGGCGGCGGCGACGGGCGCTGCAACCGGCGTGCTCACTTTCGCCCGCTGCCGCGCCCACCTCTCCGAGTCGCCGCATGCGCTGGACACGGCACCGCCGCTGTGTTATGCACCACGCTGCCGTCCGCGAAGCTGAAATTTCCACCAAACACGAAGCCTCCCTTCGGGCACACTTCGGGGATCGCGAGTCCTGCCGGGCGATAGGGGACCGAGTGGCCGTGCACACGCTTGTAGTAGACGATGTGACGTGGCCCGATCGTCATCTGCAGGCCGAGGATGGCGAGGTCTTCCGAACCGGGGGCTGTAGTGATCTGAGGCACCTGGCTGCTGATCACCGACAGCGATGTGCCGGTGGGAGTCAGGACTTCAGCAGGGACCACCAGCGTGGCAATCACAGGGATGCTCCCGTCGAAATAGAACAGCATCGTCGTGTGGCCGTCGTTGGCCTGCGTCATGAAGATCGATGCCGGCGCCGTCTCGCTGAAGCTCTGCGAGCCGAACGGCGCTTCCGTGATGACCTCGCCGGAGCCCATCGTGGCTTCCCTCGGGCACGCCGCTGCGCCCTCCGCCAGGAGCATCTGTTCCGAGCAGGTCGCAATCCCCAGCGAGGTCGAGAAGAACCCCATGCCGGCGGGCAGCACCAGCGAGAAGCTGCGCAGTTGATCCGGCCGCTGCCCTTTGACCGCGGAGATGCGAAACCCGACTGACACGTTGGTGCTCGCCCCAAGCGTCTCGGGCTGCAGGTTCGCGTTCAACGCCACCGTCGGAGTGGCGGCTGCCTGTGAGGCGAAGGCGCTCATGGCAAGTGCCACGGCGCTGGCCTGCACGGCGAGACCGCGCAGCCCGCGGCGGCGGGCGCGGGGCAGCCGCCTGCTCGCGCAGCTGCCCCCAGGCCGATCGGCGGACGTCGTCACGGACGCCATTCTCCCGTCGCTTCCATGTTCATCGTGAACTTCACCCGGTTCATCGTCCCGCGGAACTTGACGTCTTTTCCAACCGCACTGGCGTACTTGCCCCTGCCGCGAACGCTCGTGACCGTCCCGTGAAAGTGTGCCAGCTTGCCGGTGATCCAGTAAATCGCGGTGAATTTCACCGTAATGGTGTTCGGTGCGTCGCCGCTCGTGAATTCGCCTGCCGCCTGGGTTGCGTTCAGCAGGTTCATCACCGTAGAGCCGAGGCCGCTCACGCTCCCCGATGCCACGCCGCGCCCGATGATGTGGTTCTCCGTCACCTCGTCCACGCGCGAGAACTCATACTCGTTCAGCGGCTGGGAGGCCGCTGCAGTGCGTGCATGACGATCGATCGGCGCCGTCGCTCGAGCGAGCGGCGTGCCCCCCATCAACAGGAACATCACAATCGCCGCACACACAAGCGCTGCCATTCCCGTCGTCCATGTCGTCACCGACGAATGGGAATGACTACCAGGTGTGGATGATGTCTCTAGATGCATCGCTTGCCTCCATTTGGTTCGTCTACGGCTGACTGGAATCGGACCAAATGCCGCTCGCAGCTCACCTGTGGTTGAGAGAGATGTGTAAGTGATCCATCGGCTTGCGTCACAGCGCTCCACCAACCCCCGCCTGCAGGGCCGGTGCAGCAGCCGCCGTCTCGCCGTCTTTGAGTCGCTCACCCGTCGTCCGTCGGCGTGCGGCGGTGCTGCGTGGACGGACACTCGGCATCGGCACCGCGCCTCCGCAGTGCGGGCATTCGACGTCGTGCCGGGCCGTCGAGCGTGCGGGGTTCTGGTCCTCCGCGCCCGCCGCGGTGCGGCGGAGGCTGCGCAGTTCGCTGCGCAGATCGGAGATCGAGAGCCGATCTTCGGTTGCGCGGTCCAGCCAACGATCCTGCTCGACGGGGTCGAGCGCCGCGATCGTCTCATGATGGCTCCATGACAGATTCTCCCGACGCCTTGAGATGTCAAAGCGCGAGGCCACGTACACCATGTTCATCAGCGTCTGCACGTCATACCCTGTGACGCGCGCCGCCCACGCGTAGCGTTCACCGAATTTCGCGTTCCCGTAGCGGATCCAGTCCCCGAGTCCCCACTGGCCGCAGCGGCCCATCGCGCTGAGGCGCCGCCCCGCTGTGGCCCACTCGCCAAAGTCCATGTTCTCCACGGGAATCCATGCCACCGGGCTGATGCTGGAAGTGCGCTTACCGCCACCGTCGAGGCTCGCCTCGGGCTGTACGGCGGGCTTCGCCGCGCGGGCGCCCGCAACGCTCCTGCGACGCGAGGAGTCCGTGCGATTGCGCGTTGTGCCTGTTGCTGTGACCATGCGAGCAAGAATGTTGGGATCGGGCGCGGCCGTCAATACCTTTAAGTAAGCGCTCGTGCCCGTGCCGTTCCTGCTGGGGGCGGCACAGCGCTCGGCCGCGTACCTCAAGTCCCCGCGGCCATTGTGTTCAAGCGAGTTATCGTGCTCGTGAGCTGGTCGTGGACACGAGGCCTTTAAGTAGGTATTCGCTCGTGCAGCAGCCGCTGAGCGCCCCATACGATGGTTTTCAGCGAATCTCCCGACGTCGGGAGTATTGATGGTGAACAGGCGCCAAACGTCGGTCGGCGGCTGATAGACATAGGCGAGTGTCACCTTTTGGATCACACATTTATTGCGCGAGCGTCAATGCTCCACCACGGAGAGTCGGCGCCGCGGCTGATGGCGTGGGAGGTCAGGGGCGGCGAGGGGGCTCGTGGGGGAGCACGATATCTCCCGACGTCGGGAGAGAACCTGTATGAGCGACTGGGAAGCGCTTGAGCTGGCGAGGTTGACCGACGACGCGCTGCAGGCGCTCCTGCGCAACGAGGTGGCCGCCATCAGGATCCCTGAGTTCGTGGATGAGCAGCAACGCGCGGCCGCAGCGGACGCTCTGCTGCGCTGTCCCGCATGGGCCTTCTATGAGGGCGCCTCGCCTCCGCTGGGGCGAGTTGGGATCAGCCAGTACGAACACCACGGTTCGAAGGAGGCCTATCTCGCGGCTGCCGCGAGCGCCTCCTCGCAGCGCGCTACCGTGCTTGCCCCTCTGCCGGACCCTCTGCCGGGGGTGCTGGATGCGTTCGCCGATGCATGGCATGGCGAGGTGCAGGTGGCCGACGAGGACGGCAGGGCATACTTCGCCGGCATCTTCCGCCGCGGCGGAGGGGGAGTGAAGATCCATGCAGACTGGGGTCCGCGCGACGGGCCCGGATGGGCGATCGAGCGCATCGTCGCTCAGCTGGCCTGGAACCTCTACTACACCTCCCCGGCTGTAGGCGGTGAGCTGGTCGTCTATGACTATCCCTGGGCACCGCACCTCGAGGCGCACGCTCGTCAGCGCTTCAACGACTACGACCCCACGCTGTTCACCTACTCGCGCCAGGTCACGATGGCGCCGCGACCCGGCGAGATGATCGTCTTCAACTCCCGCAACGCGCATGCCGTGGAGGCCTCGCCCGACAGCGACTCGCGCATCTCCTTCGGCTCATTCGTCGGCGCCACTAACGACGGGGACTTGATCTTCTGGTCCTGAGACGCCGCGTCGCAGCGTCGCCATAGTGGGGAACCACCAGTTCATGCCTCCCAGCAGCGACATCGTCGCCGGCACCAGCACCCCTCGCACGAGCGTCGCGTCGAGCAGCACCGCCACAGCGAGCGCCGTTCCCAGCTCCTGAAACGTGACCAGGCTGGAGGCTGCGAAGAGCAGGAACACCGTCACCATCACGCCTGCCGCGAGCGAGATGGAGCGCCCCGTCTTGACCAGCGCCGTACGGATCGCAGCGTCGTTGTCGCCGCTGGCGAGATACTCGGCGCGCACGCGCGAGATCAGAAAGACCTCGTAGTCCATCGACAGTCCGAAGACCGTCGCGAACACCAGCAGCGGCACGAAGTCGGCCAGCCCCGTCTGATCGCCCAGCAGCTGAAAGATCAGCGTCACGAGCCCAAGGCTGGCGCCGAAGGACAGCAGTGTCGTGAGCACCGCCTTCACCGGCACCAGAATCGAGCGAAAGCCGATCGCCAGCGCAATTGCCGCGATCAGCAGCGCAATCGCCACCACCACAGGCGTGCGCGCATCGATGCGGTCCTTCAGATCCACCCCCACCGCCGTCTGTCCTCCAACGTAGGTTTCCTGCGCGCCCGCGCGCTCGAACGTCGCGCGCAGCCGGCGTATCGACGCTTCCGAGCGCGCCGAGTCGGGGGGAGTGTCGAGGATCACTTCCAACAACGACCATCCGGAGCTGCCATACACCGGTTCCTGTACTTTCGCCACGCCCTGCACGCGCCGTGCGATCGCCGCCACGGTACGCGGTGAGCGCGTGATCACTTCCACGGGGGCCGTGGCGCCACCGCCAAAGCTGTGTTCGAGGTGTTCGCTCTGAAGTCGGATACTGTCCCCGCGCGGCAGCACACCGATGCTCTGCACCGCGATCCTGGTGGCGAGCAGCGGCACCGACATGGCCAGCAGCGCCAGCGTGCTCAACGTCACCGCCGCCACGCGCCGGTGCAGCACCACTTCGCCCAAGCGATGCCAAAGTCGTGCCTCCTTTGCAGCTCGCGCCGCTCGCGCGAGACTCAATCGGTCGATCCGCGCGCCCACCAGCGCGAGGATCGCGGGCACGAGCGTGAGGCTCGTCGTCATCGCCGCCCCCACAGCCACGATCGCTCCCAGCGCCAGCGAGGTGAACATCCCCGTGCCCACCGCCAGCAGCGCCGCCAGCGAGCCCCCGATCGTGAGGCTCGACACCGCAACGGTGCGGCCTGTGCTCGTGAGCATGCCCCGCACCGAATCGGGCACAGACGCGCCGCCGCTGAGGAGCTCGCGGTGGCGAACGACCATGAACAGGGCGTAATCGATGCTGAGCCCGATGCCGAGCACGGCCGCCGTGTTCGTCGCGAACACGCTCATTTCCAGCGCGAGCGTCAGCAGGTAGAGGCAACCGAAGGTGATGCTCAGCGCGACAGCTCCGGAGACGATCGGCACGGCCGCCGCCACGACGGAGACGAACGCGATCAACAGCAGCATCAGCGACGCCGGCAGCGAGAACCTGTCAGTGCGCCCAAGGTCTTCACGGGCGATCGTCGCGTAACGTTCATAGCCCGAGACTTCACCCAGAATCAGCGCTCGCGGGCTCGCTCTACGTACCAGCTGCTCGTAGGCGAGGAGATGCTTTTCAGCCTTTGGCGGCGGCAGGTCGACAACCACCGGCACGACCGCCGCGCGACCGTCTGAGGACACGGTGGGCGAGCCCAGCGAAACGACTTCCGGCTCGTTGCTCAGCGCAGCACCGCCCGCTTCGGCCTCGTGCGCGAGTCGCTCGTGTTCGTTGCGCTCGGATGTCACAGTGACGAACAGCAGCGTGCCCGCCCCGTCGGGCAGGTGGCGTGCCGCCAGCTGGCGCTCCGTGTTCGAACCGGAGCCCGCAATCATGTAACCGTTGTTGCCGAGTCTGCTGCTGACGCCGCTCGCCAGCGCCAGGCCTGCCAATGCCAGCGCTGCCCACGCCAGCAGTACCGACCGCGGCCACCGCACAACCACATCTCCGAGCCTGCGCAACACGATCATTGCGCTGAGCCTAATGGGACATGTGCCGTTACTCGAACGTTGACGTCACACCTTGCCATGTCCACACTCGGGGAGGGAGGCTGGTGCTCCGAATCTATTAACCGTGGAGGCGCCCGGGATGGACTTCAGCGTTGGTCAGAAGGCGGCAGAACTCACAGATGAGGTTCGCCGGTTCATGGATTGCGAGGTACTGCCCAGCGAGGCGCGCTATCGCCAACAGATTGCAGACTCCGGCGACCCGTACATTCGCCCGCCGGCGATGGAAGAGCTGCGGACCAAGGCGCGCGCGGCCGGGCTGTGGAATCTGTTTCTGCGCGAGATCGAGTGGGGCGGGCTGGGGTTGTCCAACGTCGAGTTTGCGCCGCTGTGCGAGCAGATGGGGCGCAGCCTGATCGGGCCGGAAGCCTTCAACTGCCAGCCGCCCGACGTGGGCAACATGGAGATGCTCGCGCAGTACGGCACGCCCGAGCAGCAGGAGCGCTGGTTGGTCCCCATGCTCGAGGGCGAGATGAGCTCGTGCTTCTCCATGACCGAGCCGCATGTGGCCAGCTCAGACGCACACAACATCAGCGCACGCGTGGAGCGCGACGGCGAGGAGTACGTGATCAACGCGCGCAAGTGGTTCTCCACGGGCTCCGCCCGCGAGGTGTGCAAGCTGTGCGTGTTCGTGGGCGTCACCGATCCCGATGCTCGCCCTTTCCCCCAGCAGTCGCTGATACTGGTCCCGCTCGACACCCCCGGCCTGGAGGTGGTGCGCACGATGAGCGTGTTCGGCTACCAGCAATCGATCAGCCACGGGGAAATTCACTTCACCGATGTGCGCGTTCCCGTCAGCAGCCTGCTGCAGCAGGAGGGCAACGGCTTCGGCATGGGGCAGGCGCGCCTCGGCCCAGGGAGGATTCACCATTCCATGCGCGCGATCGGGTTGGCCGAGCGCGCGCTCGAATTGATGTGTCACCGAGTCTCCAGCCGCGAGGCGTTCGGCATGCGCCTGGCCGACCAGGGCGTGATCCGCGAATGGATCGCCCGCTCGCGCATCGAAATCGAGCAGGCGCGTCTGCTCACGCTCAAGGCCGCGTGGACGATGGACGAGGCGGGGGGGCAGGCAGCGCGACAGGAGATCGCGGCGATCAAGGTCGTCGCGCCCGCGGTGGCGCTCACCGTGATCGACCGCGCGATCCAGGCCCACGGCGCCGCAGGCGTGAGCCAGGACACGATCCTCGCGGAACTGTGGGCGCAGGCGCGCACGCTGCGCATCGTTGACGGCCCCGACGAGGTGCACATCCGCAGCCTCGGTCGCTGGGAGCTGAACGGCCAGATGGAAGGGCCGCGAAACAGTCTTGCCGCCGCCCAGCCCTCGGGGGTGACGATCTGATGAGCGCAACCGATTCCAAGGTCGGGGGATCGCGCGCACGCGGAGTGGCACAGACGGCGATCGACGCGCCAACGGCCACCGACACGTTCTCCACGATCCTCGCACGCCACGCGGCGATCGCGCCGGACGATCTCGCCTACATCTACCTTCACGACGGCGAGTCCGACGAGCAGCTGATCACCTACAGCGAACTGCACGCCGGTGCCTGCTCCTACGCCGCCGCGCTCAGCCAGGCCGTTCCCGTCGGCGCGCGCGCGCTGATCCTGATGCCACCCGGACCCGACTACATCGCCGCCCTGTACGGGTGCTTTCACGCCGGTGTGGTCGGCGTGTCGGCCACACCCCCACACCCCAAGCGTCTGCATCGCACGCTGCCCAGACTGCTGACCGTGGCCGCCGACGCGGACGCCGACTGTGTACTGACGATCCCCGCCATCAAGTCCATCGCCGAGCCGCTGCTCACCGACGGTCAGCCGCTGGCCGACGCCGCCTGGGTTACGGCGGAGGGCAACGAGGACCCGCGCGTGGAGGAGTGGGGTCTGGCGCCGCGGCCGCGCGAGGAGGTGGCCTTCCTGCAGTACACCTCCGGGTCGACCGCCGATCCACGCGGCGTGATGCTCACGCACGAGAACCTCACCGTGATGTGCGACATCATCTTCGACCTGTTCGACCTGCAGCTCGGGCGCGACATCGGCTTCAGCTGGCTGCCTCCCTACCACGACATGGGGCTGATCGGCGGTGTGCTGCAGCCCGTCTACAGCGGCGGAGCCTGCGTGCTCACCTCGCCGCTGGCCGTGATCAAACGCCCGATGCGCTGGCTGGAGGGCATCTCGCGCTATCGCACCACCACCAGCGGCGCACCCGACTTCGCCTACGACCTCTGCACGAGAGCGTTCGATCCCGCCAAGGCGGAGGGCCTCGATCTCTCCTCCTGGGCGGTCGCCTTCAACGGCGCCGAGCCGATTCGCGCAGCGACACTCGACGCCTTCACCGAGACCTTCGCGCCCTACGGGTTCCAGCGCAAAGCGTTCCTGCCGTGCTACGGCCTCGCCGAGGCCACCCTGCTCGTGACCGGCCTGCGGCGCGAGCACCCGCCGGTGGAGCGGCGGCTGCTCACCTCCGCGCTGGAGCAGGGGCTGGTACAGGAGGTCACCGGCGAGGAGCCGGCCACCAGGCTCGTCGGCTGCGGTCCTCCCTATGACGGGCATGAGGTCGAGATCGTCGATCCCGACAGCTCGCGTCGGGCCCAGCCGGGGCACATCGGCGAGATCTGGGTCGCCGGCCCCGCCGTGGCCGCCGGCTACTGGCGCCGGCCGCAGGAAACACTCGCCGCGTTCGCCGCCACGCTCGTCGGCGAGGGCGCCGATGGCCGCTGCTTCCTGCGCACTGGCGATCTCGGCACGGTCATCGACGGCGAACTGTTCGTCGCCGGCCGGCTCAAGGATCTCATCATCCTCAACGGCCGCAATCTCCACCCGCACGACCTGGAGGTCAGCGCCGAGGCCGCCCATCCCGCCATGCGCCCGCACTGCAGCGCTGCGTTCTCCTTCGACTTCGAGGGAGATACGCGCGTCGCGCTCGTCGCAGAGGTCGACCTGGGGGAGAGGCAGTCCCAGTCCACCGGCGCGGAGGTGATCCACGAGGTGCGCCGCACGCTGGCGGGGGAACTCGACGTGCAGCTCGATCGAGTGGTGCTGTGCCCGCCCGGCAATGTCCCCAAGACCACCAGCGGCAAGGTTCAGCGCAGGCTCTGCAGTCAGATGCTCTCCAAACAGGAGCTCGAGGTGATCGCCGCCTGGCGCAGTGGAGCGGCGAGCTGAGATGCAGACGCTCGCAACCGGCTGCGCGCCGGCCGGTGAGGAGCGCCTCGACGCCGCAGCGCTCGTGCAGGAGGGGAGAGTCCATCGCGACGTGTACGTCGACCCGGGCGTGTTCGCAGCGGAGATGCGGCGGATTTTCATGGGCACGTGGGTGTATGTGGGACACGACAGCGAGATCCGCGACATCGGCGACTACAAGGCCACCGCCGTCGGCCTAGAACCGGTGATCCTCGTGCGCGACGGCGACGGGGAGGCGCGCGTGCTCGTCAACCGCTGCAGCCACCGCGGCGCGTCCGTGTGCATGATGCCCGCGGGCGCCGCCAAGGGCTTTCGCTGCCAGTATCACGGCTGGACCTTCGGGCTCGATGGCGCCCTGCTCGGCGTGCCCTTCGCCGACGGTTACGCGGCCCTCGACAAACGCGCGATGGGGCTGTCGGCCGCGCCCAGGGTGGAGTCCTACCGCGGCTTCATCTTCGCCTCCTTCAATCCCGACGTGCCCGCGCTCACCGAGCACCTGGGCGGCGTTCTGAGCTACATCGACCGCTTCGTCGAGCACGCGAAAGGCTATGAGCTGCAGGTCGCCGCCGACGCCAACGAGGCCGTCTACAACGCCAACTGGAAGATGCAGTTGGAGAACAACGTGGACGGCTACCACCTCAGCTTCACGCACCAGTCGCTGTTCGAGGTCCTCAGCGGGCGCACCGCCTCCCAGCCGCGCTACCTGAACTCCGCCCACCAGCAGGACGACCCGACGGTCGAGTCCTTCGCCAACGGCCACGCCGTGATGGACCTGCGCTCCGCCGCCGCCCACGTGTTGCGCGAGCGGCTTGACATCCTCCCCGGCGCTCCGCCGCCGGGGACCGATCTCGACGAGTTCTTCGGGATCGAGCAGGCGGAGGAGCTGTACCTGGCGAGCACGGGACCCGCGATGAACATCTCGATCTTCCCCAACCTCAACCTGGGGAGCATCAACATCTGCGAGGTGCACCCGCTGGCGGTGAATCGCACGCGCGTGGTGCTGCGCCCGCTGCTGCTGGCCGGCGCCCCCGATGAGATCAACCGCATGCGGCTGCGCTACCACGAGCTGGGGTCCGGGCCGGCCGGCTTCGTGCAGCCGGACGATCTGGAGATGTTCGAGCGCGCCGCAGAAGGTCTCGCCGCCGAGCACGTGCAGTGGCTGGAGTTCAGCCGCGGGCAGGAGCGCGAGCTCCTCGACGGTGAGGAACATCGCATCGGCCACATCTCCGATGAGACGCCGCAGCGCGGGCAATACCGCCGCTGGCGGGAGCTGATGGAGGCGGAGGCGTGAGCGGTTCGTCTCCCACGGTCGAGGTGAGCGGTCCGCTGGACCCCGTCAGGCTGAGCCGCCTGGCGGAGGTGCAGGAACTGCTGGCGCAGGAGGCGCACCTGCTCGACGATCGCAAGTATGGGCGCTGGCTGGAGCTGTTCGCGGATGAATGCCTGTATTGGATGCCCGTCGACCCTCGCTCCAGCGACGGCACGATGCGCCTCAACGTCTTCTATGACGACCGCCCGCGCATGGAAGCGCGCGTCGCGCGCCTGCTGTCCGGGTCCGCCTTCAGCGAGGAACCACCGTCGATGACTGCCCGTACCTTCTCCGCTGTCCTGGTGACGGAGGAGGATGGCGGCGAGGAGGAGTTCGCCGTGCGCAGCAACTTCATGTTGGTGGCTCACCGCGCGGGAGAGCAGCGCCAGCTCGCCGGTCGCATGCTGCACCGCCTGCGCCGTCGGGACGGGCGCCTGTGCATCGCCGAGAAGCGCGTGGTGCTGCTCGGCTCCGATGCTCCCCAGCGGCCGCTCGCATTTCTTTTCTAGATGGTCGATTTCACGGTCCTGCACCAAGAGGATGCGCCATGAATCTGCTGGAGATGTATCGCGCGAACGCTGCAGATCGCGGCTCGGACGCCGCGCTCACCTTCGCGCGCACGCCGCAGGAGCGCCTCACGCTGAGCTGGGAGGACCTGCTCGAACGCGCCGCTGCGCTCGCCGAGAGTCTGCACGGCGACGGTGTCGCCAGCGGCTCGCGGGTCGCGGTGACGCTCATGGATCACCCCAACACGCTGCCTGCGCTGCTGGCCCTGTGGCAGTTGCAGGCGGTGCCCGTCCTGATCGACCCGCAGTGGGGACGGAGCATCCACGCGACCGTCCTCGCTCACAGCCGCGCCGAATTCGCACTCGATATCGAGCCGTACATCGCCCTCGAATCGGTCGAGGTCACGGCCGCGCGCGCCGCGATCCCGCCGTTGCCCGCCAACACCGCGCTCCTGGCCTACACCTCCGGCAGCACCGGCTCGCCCAAGGGCATTCCCCTACGCCACGATCGGCTGGTGGCCGCGCTGCACTCCTCCGCAGCCACGATCGTGGCCTTCCGCGGCTCTGCGCCCGCCCGCGTGGCATCCAGCATGCGGCTGTCCGGGTTCGGGGTGCTCGCCCTGCACTATCTCTGGTCGGCCGCGCTGGGCGCCGAGGTGGTGGTGCTCCCCCGCCTGGAGCTCGCCTCCGCCGCCACCTACTGGGCCGAAATCGACAGGCACGAGATCGACCAGGCGGTGCTCGTCGCGCCGCTGTTCGAGCTGCTGCTGCGCGCCTCCGACGCGGGCGAGCACAGACGGCGACCGCTCCTCATCAACTCCAGCGGCCCGATCGCAGCCGCCACGCACCGGCGCTTCAGCGAGCGCTTCGGGGCGCTTGTCCTCAACTGCTACGGCCTGACAGAGACGAGCTTCGCCTGCATGGTGGGCGACACGGATGAGCGCGGCGCCACGACCCAGGCGGTCGGCCGTCCCGATCTGCTGCGCGCGCGGCTGCGCGACGCGAACGGCGCCGTCGTGGAGGGGCCGGGGGAGGGCGAGCTGGAGTTCCTCGGCCCCACGCTCTCGGACGGCTACTACGACAACGAGCAGGCCAACGCCTCGCTGTTCGCGGGACCGTGGCTGCGCAGCGGCGACTTGGCGCGGCGCGACGAGTGCGGCAGGTACTGGATCGTGGGGCGGCTGAAGGATGCCGTCATGAAAGGCGGCGCCACCGTCTACCTCACCGAGGTGGAGGAGGCCTGCGGCGCGCTCGCCGGCGTGCTCGAGGCGGTCGCTGTGCGCATGGACCTGCCCGGCGGGATCGAGGATCTCTGCGTGATCGTCCGCCCCCGCGCGGGAGTTCTCAGCGATCCCCGTCAGCTGAAACAGGCTCTCGATCGCTCGCTCGGCGCCGAGCGCAGCCCGCGCAGGGTGCTGCTCACCGACCACCCGCTGCCGCGGCTCGGCCAGGACAAGATCGACCGCCGCGCCTCGCAGCTGCTGTTCTCCACGCTCACGCAGTGGGTGCGCGCCAACGACCACGATCATCGCCATGGTTGACGAGGCGAGCTTCATCGAGCGCGCGGTTGGCTTTCTGGTGGAGATCTCCGGCGAGGACCCCGAGGCGATCGACGCGGACACCCCGCTGCTGGAGGCGGGGTTCTTCGACTCGCTGGCGCTGATCGCCTTCCTGGAGTTCCTCGAGCGGGAACGCGGCAGGCCGCTGGCGATCTCGCCGCTGGATGGCATCCCCGTCGGCGCGCTGGCGTCGATCAGGGCCGCC
>Ga0182030_10013397_pt1 | contig 16317 bp, 16 predicted proteins | sample 812S3MmetaG_FD_121299 | JGI IMG/M metagenome (GOLD analysis project Ga0182030, IMG submission 121299) | Permafrost microbial communities from Stordalen Mire, Sweden - 812S3M metaG (Illumina Assembly) | ecosystem: Environmental > Terrestrial > Soil > Wetlands > Permafrost | place: Sweden...
AGGGTTCCCATCCGTAGCGATTTGAGGCAGCCTGTGGCGGCGAAATCAGGCGTGAGGCCCAGCGATCGTGCTGCTGATCGACCAGCATCGAAGAGTCCGGTCGGTCACCGACCGTGAAATTCGCGCGCCGTTCGTGCGCGAGCGATTGTGGGACGACCCGGCGCGTGCCCGTGCGTTGTTTGGCGACCGGGTGACCGACGCCGGCTGTCTCCAGGCGCTGGCGGAAGAGGTAACGCGTTGCGGCGGCACTGTGCCGAGCAGCCTGACCTGTCCCGATGCGCTGATCGATGTGGCTCTGCGGGCGATGGCCTACGGCACGATCGTCGTGGCAAGCCTGCTGCCGGACGCGATGGCGGTGGCTTTCGACGAGGACCGGCCGTTCGAGTGGTACGAGCCCAGCATGGTGCGGTTCGCTGGGCCGGTGATCGTCGAATCCGTTGCGTCCCGCCTGCTGAATACGCCGCGGAACCGGCAGGCGTTCGAAGCCGCGCTGGAGCATACGCTGGCGCAACGACGTCCGACGATGCCGCCAATGCGCGATGCGGCGGGAAATTTCAGCGGGCCGCTCGACCGTTCGGCCACGTTGGAGTCTCGCATTGCCTGGCTGCTGGCGACACGGAACCTGGCGCTGATCCCGCGCGACCTGTCGCGGCAGCGGCTGCGCCTGGTCTGGATCGAGCAACTGCTGCTTCCGGCCGTAGCGCCGGCGCCTTCGCCGTCGCCGGCGCCATCCCCGTCGCCGTCACCATCTCCGTCACCTGCGCCGGCCAACGACCTGCCGGATCAACCGGACTCGCTTTCACCGCAAGCGGAGGCGCTGATCGAAGCAGCCGAGAGTGGCGCTCCGTTCTGCGAGGAGTGCGCCAGGCGGGCAGCGGAGTTGGCCAATGCCTGATGCCGCGCCGATGGACGCCGCCGCGATCCGCCGGGATGCCGGCGCGAAACAGCGGGCAAAGCGGTCCCTGTGGCAAATGGACGTCGGCCCGCCGCGCGAGCGGCAGGCGTATCTCTATGCGATCCTGGACGCGGCGCGGGACAAGCGGATCTACCCGGCCTTGCGGCGCCTCGCGCGGACCGAGCAGGTTTTGGGTCTGTATCAGGGGCGGTCGGCGACGGAATTGGCCGCCGTCGCGCCGTACCTGGTGTGTCTGGGCATCAGCGATCGGGTGTTCGACTGGCTCTGGGACGAGGGTTGGGGCGAGAGTTGGGGCGTCTTCCTGTGGTCGCTGGTGTCAACGGACACGCTGCGCGCCCATTTCCGGCGGCTGACAATGGTGCGGACCGATGCGGGTGAGCGGCTGTTGTTCCGCTTTTATGATCCGCGGGTGCTGGGGGAGTTTTTGCCGACCTGCGAGGCGGCGCAATTGCGTGAGATGTTCGGACCGGTCCAGCGCTTCATGCTGGAGCGTGACGGCGGCCGGGAAATCGCTTCGTTCCGGGCGCTGGAGCAGGTTGGCGCCGGGCAGCCGGCCGGAGGCATCGGAGCGGCGCGCGATCAGGTGTCAACGTCGCTGACCGGAGGTGCTGGTGCGAGGGGCATCCTCCAGCTCGTCCAGGATACGGTTCGGCTCGACTCCGCCGATGTTGCGCAGGGAGAGCTTGCGCGAGGATGAGAGCCGGATCCTGCCTGGAGAGGGCGTAACGAGAGCGATACGACGATGCTGATTATCAAATCCCGCCAGATTGAGGCGCTTGCCCGCCCGGGCATGGAGCGGTTCGAGCAAGCCCTGGCCGATCACCTTCGCGTCGCGTGGCCGCGCGAGTGCCGGCTGACCGGTAGCGATGCGGCGCTGCTGCATGCGATTCGCAGGATCATCCGGGCAGCGCAGGCGAACGGGTACGAGACGTCCCGGCAGCTTACGCTGTATGCGAAGATCGTCTTCAGCCTCGGCATCGGTTTCGACACCGATCCGCAGCTCGATTGGGCTGCGACCGCGCTGCACGACGAGTCGATCGACGACCCGACCGAGCGGATCGAGCGGCTATATGACGAAATGGTGGAGTATCTCGGCGCCGTCGGCGGCGAGGACGCGGGGCGCATCGTGCGCGCGATGCTGCGGGTGCGACGATATGATTTCGCCACGTCGCCCGACACCGAGGGTGAAGCGCAGGTGGAGGATTTATGTGACGTCCTGGAGGGATTCTGGCCGGAGAAGCTGGCGTTCCAGGAGGTCAGCCCGACCTTGGCCATGGTCCGCGAAGTTATTGCGAAGGCGGCGCGATATGGCATCACCGACCCGATGGGACGCTGCGTGTTTGCCACGATCGGGTTCATCGACGGCCACGATTTCGATATCGATCCGCTGCGGCCGTGGGCGGCGGCCGTCCTGACCGATCCCAGCCTCGGCGATGGGGTCGCGCGGTCGCAGTCTCTGCTGGCGGCAGGGCTGAACCGCATGGCGCAATCCCTGACGCGCGAATAGAGAGCGGCTCGCATGTCTTCCGGCAGCAAGAAGGGCGCCAGCGCGCAGAAGGACACGGGCCCGTCCGGCAACGATACCCCGGGCAAGGGCACCGCCAAGTGCAAGTTGAAGCCGCCCAAGAAGGAAACCGTGGAACCTGAGATCACGGTTGTCGATCCGTTCCGGTGGTATCACGCCACGGTCCAGCCGGAGAAGAACCTGGTCGGCTCGGTCACGCTGAAGGCGACGAAGCGGGATGACAACCTTGGCTACAAAGAGAAGGGCACGCTGACCGCCGACAACGCCAATGTGCAGTTCTACTCCGACAGCAAATGCAAGAAGAAGATCAACCCCGCGACGACGCCGGTCACCTACAAGTTCGGCTCGCTGTGTTCGGGAGTCACCTTGTATTACAAGGGCGAGACCGGCGGCACGACTAACCTGACCCTGACGCTGGCACCTGCCAAGGACGGTCGCATCACGGTGCTGGGCCCGGCGACCGGCGCGGTGGAGGTGCGCATCTGCAACATCGTCACGCCGAAGGTCGAGCTCGAGTACAAGATCGTCCTGTTCGACAACAAGCTGGCCGACAAGCAGAAGGCGGGGGAGACGAAGATTCGGCCCAGCCCGACCTATATCGAGGCGTCCGCGTCCCAGACGCTCCCGGCTTATGCCTATACCAAGACCGGCAAGCTCGAATTCACGCCGGCCAATGTGGATGCGTTCACCGACGAGGCCTGTACCACGAAGCTCACCGCGGACCTGACGGCGGCGCAGCTTCTTGCAAACCCACGCACCAAGATCTGGCTGCGCGGCAAGACGGAGGGCAAATACCAGGTCAAGCTGACGCTGGCGGACCCGGCCACCGACAGCATCCGTCTGGACAAGAACCCGACGCCGGACCAGGAAATGGGCGTGGTCAAATTCGAGCTGAAGCTGCATCAGCAGGACATCGCGACGCTCAAGAGCGCGCAGATCGATCCGGACACCAATCCGGAAGCGACCTACTACACCAACCTGAAGAACAAGACCCTCGACCAGAAACTGATGACCGATGCCGAAAAGATCGGCGAAGGGTCGAAAGACGATGCGGACAAGCCGGGCCGGCTGTTGCATGCGCAAAATAGCGGCAATTTCGGCCGGGCCAAGCTGATCGTCGTGCAGATCAACACGGCAAACCTGCCCGCGGGTACCGACGATTATGACATTCCCCTCAAATTCGGTCGCGGCTGGGCGCCGGATAGCGGCAATGGAGCACTCAAGACCGAAGACCTGCAGGGCGGCGGTCAGGACAATCCGCTGAGCGGCAGCATCGCATTCTACGACGCCGAGTTCGACGGCACGATCAAGAACAATCCGTCGTACAAGATTTCGGCGCTGAAGGCGGCGGACCAGACGTTGTGGGTGCAGGGCACGGGGGAAACCGACCAGGTCTGCGATGTCCGGCTCGATGTCGGGATGGATCGCGCGCCGGGGGGGCTTGCGAAAACGATCAAGCGCAACGCCGACTGGACGCGATACACGGTGGTGAAGATCGACGAGGTCAAGCTCGACTACACGCCGGTGAACGGGCAGCCGGTTGCGTGGGATGGCGCCAAGAAAGAATGGTACATCAACATGAAGACCGATGCGGCCGCCGCTGATCCTGGCCGCAAGGTCAAGATTGCCGCGAAGCTGACCAAGAAGTTCAAGAACGTCGAGCTGTTCTTCATGCTGGCGCCCGACGCCAACAACAAGAAGGCTGCCAACTGGGGCAAGAACATGCCGGGAACGTGGACGTGGAGTGCGATCACCGCCGGCGTCAAGCACCTCGACAGGACGGACCGCAAGAACTTCCTGCACCTGTCGGAGAAAACCGACGCCGATGGCAAGGCGTCGAAGGAATTGTCGCTGTCGCGCTTCGGCGGGGACAAGTTCCGCCCGGCGGTCTATATCGGGCAGGATGCGCATCTGGCGAAATATGTCGAAGGCAATACGGACCTCGAACGACGCAAGCCGGTGTGGGCGACGGACAAGATCGAGGTTTCACGCAAGTTCTGGTATCAATTGATCGAGGTTGCCGGCGTCAACAATCCCGGCGTCGCCGGTGCGGTCGGTCAGTACGAACTGGTCAAGGCCAGGATGGATCGGGCCAATCCAAAGGTCGTCAACCCGGCGCCGGCTGGCTCGATCTATCCGCGCTATATGGTCAAGCTCGACGGCGACAACAGCAATGCCCTGATGGTTTCCAATCTGAACAAGAACAGCTTCTTCACCGGGATCGCGGCTGAAGGGGACAAGCCGATCAAAGTGCCGATTCTGGTCTGCGATGCGCAATGGGATACCGGGCCCGACACGCTGCCGTTCACCTCCGGCTGGGTGGCAGCGGGAACCGTGCTCGATATATCCAGCGATCGACTGATCCTGAAGCCGCCTTTGGCCGGCGGCAGCCTTTGGGTTGACGGCTATATCGCATGCAAGGCGCCCAACGGCACCGGCGGCTGGACCAACGGCCCATCGGAGTATCTCTCGGATGCCAATCTGGTGGTGACCAACCCGCGGACCGACCTCCGCGGCATCAGGCTCACGCTTCCGGGCCCGGTGCAGACCTTTGTCAACAACCAAGCTGGCTCATTCGTCAAGATTGTCGATCTGAAGATGCAGGGTGCGAAGGGTCCATATCTTGGCGAATCGTTCGACAAGAAGGTGCTCGCTGTCTATGAACCCGCCAACGCGGACGACTTTCAAAATACCATCGCCCATGAATTGGGGCACGGCTTCAAGCAGGTGCTCCGGGCAGGACAGCAACCGACCGGCGCTCCGGCACTGCCCACCCAATATATCAGCTACGATTCCGACGGCGTATCGACTGGATCGCACTGCAATCACGCTACGAACAAATGCGTCATGTACCAAAGCGGACCGATCACCGGTTCGCTCAACCGCTTCTGCGACGACTGCCATCCCTATCTGTTGTCAACCGACATGGCGACGTACAGTTGAGGACAGATCCGGATGGGATGCCTCCATCCGACCTTGCGCGGCGCCTGCATCGTCGCTGCCCTGGCAGGCGTTCTGCCGAATCCGACTCGCGCCGACTCCAGGCACACCGTTCGAGGATTGGCCATGAACGAGGCAACTGAGACCGCCATCCAGGCGCTGCAACTGCCCGACGAGGCGTTCCATTCGGCCTCTGATGCGGCGTTCGACGCGGTCACCAAGGCGATTGCCCCGCCGTCTGACACGCCCCCTCCGGGTGCTGCCGCGGCGACCCCCGACACGTCCCCTTCGGGTCCTGCCGCGCCGACCTCCGACACCTCCGGCCAGCCTGCTGCTGTGCCGACGCCTCACACGCCCCCTGTTTGGGTCGCCCGGCCAGCCTCGGGGGATGCCGCAGCGGCGCCAGACGCCGCCCCGCCGAACCCGGAGGCGCCTCCGATCTTCGCCCTCGGCCTGCCCCGCGTTGTCGATGTCGAGCATAAGCCCACGATCCCGGGTGCCCTGGCGCTCCGCTTCCAGGGACAGCGTCGCTGGGAAGTCGATCTGCCGCAGAACCTGTGCTTCATCATCGTCGATTTGCACAGCGGGATAGCGAAGACTGTCACCCCCCTGCTGCCCGACAAACGCATGGCCACGCCTCGGCCATCACGGTCAGGTCCGCCCCCGTCGCTGCTCAATCGGGATGCCACCAGCTATGGCGTCGAACGCTTCACCCTGCCGGACGCGTTCGGTCCCGACTGGCCGTCCAGCGCGTATGCCGTGACGGCGATCGACTACGATTGGGTCACCAACACCGCGGTGGTCGAGCGCCGGCCCAAGCCGGATTTGCCGTTCGAACCATTTCGCACGGCGTCGGCGTTTCTCGAACCCGCAACGCCCGCCACACCGGACCAGCACGGCGTTTCGCTCGCAGTTGCGGGTGCGATGCGAGCGGGCAGCCCGATCCTGATCGAGGTCCGCGTCGCCGCGCCGCGCCTGTCGGTTGTCCTGGCGCATTCGACGGAGGAGCCGGACGACCTCGTGCTGGTCGCGGATGTCTTGCTCGTGCAGCTCGACGTCACGCCGCCGCTCCGGATCAGCCTTGCCGCACCGGTCGCGGTCACCGGGGACACGGTCTCGGCCGCATTCTCGTTCGACCTCGCCAGGCGGCCGGAAGGCACCAATCTCGCAGGCGACTATCAGGTCTATCTGGTATCCGGCCGGACGGTGACCGGGCCGGCGGCGCTGACCGTCGCGTCGCGCTGAAGCGGCCCAGACCGTCGCGTCGCGGTGCCTGCCATTGCGCTGCGCCGGCGCAGAGCCGACCATCGCGCTGCCCGGACGCGGAGCCGACCGTCGCGTTGCGATAAAAAAGCGCGTTCGGCTTTACTGCTCCGCCATCTCGCGCACCGCGTCCGGCGACCAGCCGGCGGCGCGGAGGTCGCGCAGCGTCGCCGCCTTGTCGCGCTTGGCCAGGCGGCGGCCGGTCGCGTCGGTCAGCAACCGGTGATGCGCGTAGCGCGGCGCCGGCCGGCCCATCAGTGCCTGGAGCAGCCGATGGAGGTGGGTGGCGGGCTTCAGGTCCCGCGCGCGGGTCACCAGGGTGACGCCTTGCAGCGCATCGTCGTGGGTGACGCAGAGGTGGTAGCTGGCAGGGGCATCCTTGCGCGCCAGCACCACGTCGCCGAATTGCGCCGGATCGCAGGCGATGACGCCCTCGCCTTCCTCCTCGAAAGTCAGCGGGCCGGGGGTCAGCGGGCCGGGGGCGGCTGCCAGCGCCTGCGCCATGTCCAGCCGCAGCGCGAAGCGTTCGCCGGCGGCGATGCGGGCCTGGCGTTGCGCCGGTGACAGACCGCGGCAGGTGCCGGGATAGACCGGGCTGCCGTCCGGGGCATGCGGAGCGCTGGCGGAGGCGGCGACCTCGGCCAGGATGTCCGCCCGGGTGCAGAAGCAGGGATACAGCAACCCGCGCTCCGCGAGCGCGTTCAACGCGGCGTGATACTCCGGCAGGTGCTGCGACTGCACCCGCACCGGGCCATCCCAGTCCAGGCCCAGCCAGGTCAGGTCTTCTTCGATCGCGGCGGCAAATTCGGGGTGGCAGCGACCGGGGTCGATGTCCTCGATGCGCAGCAGGAAGCGCCCGCCTGCCTGACGTGCCCGCCGCCACGCGGTCAACGCCGACAGAGCGTGGCCGAGGTGGAGGAAACCGGTTGGACTGGGGGCGAAGCGGGTGACGATGGACATGGGGACCTGGGCCAGGGTACGACGGCGGCGATGAAAGGGAGCGCGAAAATGCCTGAGTTGGACGGACCGCGGTGGGGACCGGCCTCCAAGGGTGTGGCGCGCCAGCTTGTGGTGTTGTGCCACGGCCTGGGCGCCGACGGCCACGACCTGATCGACCTGGCACCGTCATGGGGCCATGCGCTGCCGGATGCGCTGTTCGTCTCGGTGGACGCGCCGTTCGTGCATGACTCCGGCTTCGGCCGGCAATGGTGGAGCGTCGCCGACCGATCGCCATCGGTGGTCGAGGCGGGGGTGCGCCGTGCCGCCTTGTTCCTCGGGCCGTTCATCGACGCCGAACTGAAACGGCTCGATTTGCCGCCGGACGCGTATGCGCTGATGGGGTTCAGCCAGGGGGCGATGACGGTGCTGTTCACCGGGCTGCGCCACACGCCGCCGCCACGCGCCATCCTGGCCTATTCCGGCGCGCTGATCGCCCCCGATTCGCTGGCGGCCGAGATGACCGGCCGGCCGCTTGTCCTGTTGGTCCATGGCGAGAGCGACGAGGCGGTGCCGGTAACCCGCTCGCATGATGCCGAGGCCGCCTTGCGCGCCGCCGGCGTGCCGGTGGAGGCAGCCTACATTCCTCGCCTCGGCCACGGCATCGACGACACCGGCATCTCTCTGGGCGCGCTGACGTTGCAGCGGGCCTTCGCCGCCGCATGACAGCCGCCGTTGCATGACAGCCGCCGTTGCATGACAGCCGCCGTTGCCTGACAGGCGCGGCTGCATGACCGCGGCCGTTGCATGGACAGCGGCCGTAGCATGACAGCGGCATGAATCCGTGGTTGGCGGCGACGGTCATCTGGCAGGAACGCTTGCGGCGCCTGGGACGGTCTGCGATAACCCAGGCTAGTTCTCGGCGGCGCACAATATCTGGCGGGCTGACGGTAGGAACCCCACCAGCGATTGCGCTCCGGACGCAAGGGAGCAGGGTTTGCCTGACGGTGGCCAAACTTTTCCGGCGCTGGTGCTGAACGCGGATTTCCGTCCGCTGTCGTATTTTCCCTTATCGCTGTGGTCCTGGCAGGACGCAGTGAAAGCGGTGTTCCTGGACCGCGTGTCGGTGCTGAGCGAGTACGATACGCGGGTGCGCTCGCCCAGCATGAGCATGCGGCTGCCGAGCGTGATCGCGCTGAAGGATTACATCCCATCGGCGCGGCGGCCGGCCTTCACCCGGTTCAACGTGTTCCTGCGCGACGGCTTCGGCTGCCAGTACTGCGGTGAGCGTTACCCGGCGCACGACCTGACCTTCGACCACGTGATTCCTCGCAGCCGCGGCGGCCGCACGACGTGGGAGAACGTCGTCACCGCCTGCGCCGACTGCAATCTGCGCAAGGGGTCGCGGTTGCCGCGCGAGTGCGCGATGTTCCCGCGCTGCCACCCGCGCCAGCCGACGACGTGGGAGTTGCAGGACCAGGGGCGGGGTTTTCCGCCGAACTATCTGCACCAGAGCTGGCGCGACTATCTGTATTGGGACACCGAACTGGAGAGCTGACGGTTCGTCGTTGCCTGAACGGTGGCTGCGCGTCACGTCACAGCAGCGGGTAGAACCCGAGGGCTCTTATGGTTTCCACGATGCCATCCGGAGTCCGCAGATAGGAAGCGGGCAAATCGAAGGTATCGTTGCCCTTGGCGTCGTCGGGCACGGGCATGTTGGCGGCGCGGAAGTGGTCGGCATAGCGTGTTCTGAATGCGACGGTCCGGTGGTTGGTCATGTCGATCGCAAAGCGCTCGTGCAGCGCCTTCTGGAAGAAGATGCGATCGCCGACCGGGCTGAGCGGCTTCGGCATGAGCCACGCCCGCAGCATGGAAAAAGCCGGGTGGGCGATTAGCCAGCAACTTGTATCCACGTGCGTGTTGGCATCCTCGGCGAATTCCACGATCGGCATCGGGATGCCGTTCGGGTCGTAAAACCGCCGTTTGCAGGTCACCAGGGGATGTCCGCTCTGCTGGTGCGCCTGCCATAGGTTCGCCAGGTGCTCTGGTTCATACCAATTATCGGCGTCGAGGTAGGTGACCGCATCGAAGCCGTAGGACTCCGCGGCGATGCCGCCGATGCCCCGCGGCGTGTTGCCGACGTCGGCATTCGCTCGTGGCAAGGTAATGTGCAGAAGGTCGGGGGCGTTGTTGAAGATCGGCCTGGGGTAGCCGTCGGCGACCAGGATATGGGTGCACGGGATGGTCTGCCGAAGCACGCTGTCGTGGCATTGCAGCAGGATATCGTCCGGCTCTTTGTAGTAGGGCGTGACGACGGCGATCTGCGGCACGGTGGAACTCCGCGAGGGGCGAGGAGCAGGGTAGCACTGCAAGTTGCGATGGGGAAATGTACTGCGGCGGTCGAGCGTAGGTCGTGCGTCGGGTGCGGACGCCACGATGCGAGGCACCCCGAAGGCAGAAGCGACGCCTTCCCCGTTATGTCCGCGGGGGATCGTCGAAGCCGTAGCGTTCCAGGCCCTCGAACCTGCGCGGCTGCACGGTATCGAACAGCGTCGCCAGGATGTCGGGCACATGGCGGTAGAAGTCGCCCATATCTTTGAAACGTTGGAAATCGGTCGCGAGGATTTCCGCGCCATGCTCCCTGATCAGGGCCACCAGTTCGTCGTACTGGGTCTTCCAATATGCGGCGCGGCGCGCGCGTTGCAGCGGCGTGGCCGCCTTTGCATCGGGCAGCGCATAGACTCGCACCCGGCGCCGGAAATCCGCCTCGTCGTGCCGGCTGTAGAGCCAGACCTCCCACAACTCGAACATGCAATAAGCCGAGTGGAGGTACTTCTCGCTCAGGATGATGAACACGCGGTCGCCTCGGCCGATGCGGCGCATGAATGGCGTGATGCGGTCGCCGGTGCGCAGCGTCGTCTTGTCGCGCAGGATGCTGACACCACGGGTTTCGGCGGCGGCGCACAGGCGATCGTCACGAATTCTGTTGAGCTACATATCAACCACGACAGCTTAGGCAGAGCTGACAGAGGCTCTAGTGTATCGCAATCTGTTTCGCTGACAGAGAGGACTTCCAGGTCTCGTAAGGCAGCCAGTAGCCCGATGTCATGGGCAACGCGATTGCGGGCGGTGATGTGTATGGAGCGATACTCGCGACGATACCCCGTGCCGTCAGAAGCAATGCCGTCGCCAAGGTTGAGCACTCTAAGATGCTGTAGCTCGAATAAATTGGGCGGGAGGCGTGTCAGGCCCAACCCGCCCAGGTCGAGGAACCCGGTCCGCGCCTTCGCCTCCTCGGCGATGCGCAGGCGGGCGATGCTCTCTCCGTCGAACGCCTCCGGCATGGCGCGGACTGTGCCACGCCGGATCGTTGCCGGTAAACAAAATCACCCGGTCAGCCGTGCGGTGGGGCAGGCGGCCAGGTTCCGCGCCGTGGACCCGCGGTCCCGGGGCGACACGCACTGTGGCGCGGCGGGGTAGCCACCGATACAGCCCGCCACCAGCTTCAGCTTAGGCGACGCCCAGAAATAGTCGAATCAATTGGCGTTCAGACAGCATTCCACGTCATCCCCGCGAAAGCGGGGACCTAAGCCACTTGGGTCCCCGCTTTCGCGGGGATGACGGAGTTCAGAACCGGTTCGCTTATTTTTGGGCGTCGCCTTAGCCTGGCCCTCTCAGGCTTGGTCGTCACAGGTCCTGCAACGGATCACGACGATCGATCTCCTGTCAGCAAGCTCGCGATACAGTCCACAAAACGACAGGCAACCTGAATCGCCTCGTCGGCCTTCTCCCGCGGCACGACAGCATCCGGTCCGAGTTCGTAGTCGCAGATCGCCTTCAGGTCATAGGCTCGCGGCAGGAACCGTCGCAACTCTGTGTCAATGCGAGGCTCACTCACCGTCAGCCGGGCAAACTCCGTATGTGCACCTTTGTGGGTTTTGGCCACCTTGCCGGCGCGCTCGAAGATCAGAGCTTCCGCGGCCTGGTAGCCCGCCAAATAGGCCGCGCGTCCTGCGTCCTCCGTCAGATCGATGCTCAGCATCCGCTGTGCATGCTCCAGGATCAGCCGCGCCTTGTCGAGAAAGCGCCCCGCTTCGGGCGTCACAGCTCGACACCCTCACGGCGAATTTCATGCATCAAGGGGGTCTGCTCTCGATACGCGCCCGCTCGATAAGGCATCGCATGGATGAACGCACCGTCCTCGTAGAGGATGTCGGTGACAACAGGCACGATCTTGTCAACCTCCCGCCACCGGTCGTGAAAATCCTTGAGAAAGACGGCAATGTCGTAGTCGGACTCAGCGTGTGCGTCGCCGCGTGCGCGGGAGCCAAACAGCACCACACGCTCGATGTTGCTGCCGTATATCTGGTCCAGCGCCCTGCGAAAGCGGACGAGCACGGGGTCGTGGATCGGCATCGTTGTCATTATGTGGCAGCCCAAATGCCCAGATCCGACACCCAACACTATAGCCTGCGCCGCACTGTCTGCAAACCGGGCCGAGCCAGTTTTGTCCCGACAATGTCGGGCGGAAGCACTATGCTCGCGCCCGTTGGAGGACACCCGATGCCCACCCGTACCACCAAGCTCGATCTCCGCCTCTCGCCCCAGGCCAAGCAGACCCTGGCGGCGGCCGCGCGTGCCTCGCACCGCTCGGTCAGCCAGTTCGTGCTGGAAAGCGCTCTTGCCCGCGCCGAGGAAACCCTGATCGAGCGGCGCCGGTTCGAGTTGGACGCCGCGCAATGGGAAGCCTTCATGGCCGCGCTGGATGCGCCACCGCGCGACCTGCCGCGGCTGCGTCAGCTCTTCCGCGAGCCACCGCCCTTTGAAGCCACCGGGCCAGGATGACCGATGGCTTCCGGATCGAGAAACTCCGCCGCGACCACCCCATCGACGACTTCACCTGCGGCAGCGCGGAACTCGACCGTTTCCTGATCCGCTTTGCCTTTGCCAATCAGCAGGCGAATGCGTCCCAGACCTGGCTTGGTCTGCACGGTGCGGACGTTGTCGGCTTCTATACCCTGGTCGTCGGCGAAGTCGCCTATGGCGATGCGCCGGAGCGCTCGACCAAGGGCCTGGCCCGTCATCCGGTTCCCATCGTGCTGCTCGCCCGTCTTGGCATCAGGACTGGCTGGCAAGGCCGCAAGCTGGGAGCAGGACCGTTGAAGGATGCGATGCGGCGGACATTGCAAGCGGCCGACATCGCCGGCATTCGCGCCTTCGCCGTGCACGCGAAGGACGACTCTGCCCGACGGTTCTACGAGCATTTCGGCTTCGTCCCATCGCCGGCCGATGCGCGGCACTTGTTTCTGTTGTTGAAAGATCTGCGCCAGCTTCTGGCGGTGTGAGGTTTCGGTCGTTTTGAGGCGGATTGCGTATGAACCAGCCGGGCAGCGTGGCCCGGTCATCCTGCGCAGATGGCCCGGTCAAGTGTACAGCCCGGGCATGACGAGGAACTGGCGTTCACCGCCCGGGAGATTACTCTGAACTCGTAAACTCGGGGAGACGCGAGATGCAATACGGTAGTGCACTGCCGATCACGGCGATGGCCGATGCCGGTGCGGTCAAGGACTACGCGCAGACGTTGGAAGGGGTGGGATTCGATTTCACCTCGTGCAGCGGTCACGTCATGGCGCAACCGGCCGGGACCAATCCGCACCGGCCGGACCGGCAATATGCCGGGCCGTTCTACGATCCGTTCGTAACCTTCGCGTTCCTGGCCGCGGTAACGCAGCGGCTGCATTTCATCACCGGCATCCTGATCCTGCCCGCCTGGCCGACCGTGCTGCTGGGCAAGCAGGCCGCCGAGCTTGCGCTGTTCAGCGGCGGGCGCTTCGAACTCGGTGTCGGGATCAGTTGGAACGCGGCCGAGTATCAGGCGCTGGGCCAGAACTTCCATGACCGCGGCGCGCGCATGGAAGAGCAGATCGAGGTGCTGCGTTTGCTCTGGTCGCAACCCTATGTGACGTTCGACGGCCGCTATCACAAGCTGGACAAGGTTGGACTCAACCGCCCGGCGCTGCCCCGCATCCCGCTATGGTTCGGCACCGAGTCAGGCGAGCGTGCGCTGCGTCGTGCGGCTCGGCTGGCGGACGGGTGGATGTCGCTGGGCGACCCGACTCCCGACCTGCCGCGGCTGCAACAATACATGCGGGAGGCCGGTCGCGATCCAACCGAACTGATGGTGCGCGGTCCGTTGCCGGCCGGCGATGGCGGAGAGGCGGCCTGGGTCGCCACCGGAAAGAAACTGCAGTCAGCCGGGGTCACGCACATCAACATCACGCCCCCGCTGGACCTGTCTCTGGATGATGGCCTGCGCCGGGTCGTCACGGCTCGCGCCGTGTTGGCCGACGCGTTGGGATAGGCGGTTTCACCCTGACCGGCAGCGTCGATTACCTGTCATTGCGAGACGCGGAGCGCCGAAGCAATCCCCTGCCTGACGAGCGTATCTCGGCTCGTCAGGCAGGGGATTGCTTCGTCGCTTCGCGCCTCGCAATGACAGGGTTGGTTCAGCGTTTCCACTCACGGTGACAATGCTCTGGTCACGGGAAAATGGTCAGGCGCATCGGCCAGGTCCGCCGCCAACCACACGTCCCTCAGCAGCCGCCGCCCACCACCCACACGACCACCAGACACCCCCTCCGCAGATCGTCCCTGCCCCTCGCACCCGGCAATCGACGCCGCCGGCCGCCAATGCCAGACTTGCCGCCGGCCCAGCGGCAGCAACGGGGGAAGCGCATGGACGACACCGGACAGGGCAGGCTCGCCGTGGTCATCGGCGGCGGCAACGGCATCGGCGCCGCCACCGCCCGGCTGATGGCCGACCGAGGCTGGCGCCTCGCCATCATCGATCGGGACCTCGACGCCGCCCGCCTCACCGCCACGGACCTGCAAGCCCGCGCCTTCCACGGCGACGTCACCGACGCCGCGGTGATGCACGGCCTGGCGCAGGAGATCGAGGCCACCGTGGCGCCGCCCTATGCCCTGGTCGTCTCCTCCGGCACCTTCCAGGATCCGGTGCCGCCAGACCGGACGACGCTGGAGGACTGGGACCGCATCATGCGCGTCAACCTCGACGGCGTGTTCTTTGCCAACCGCGCCTTCGGGCCGGGCATGGCCGCGCGCCGCCAGGGGGCGATCGTCAACATCGCCTCGATCATCGGCCTGGGCGGCACGCCCCTGCACGCTTACGGGCCGACCAAGGCGGCGGTCATCAACCTCACCGAGAGCCTGGCCGGCGAGTGGGGCCGCGCCGGCGTGCGGGTCAACGCCGTCTCCCCCGGAGTCACCCTGGTACCCCGCGTGCTGGCCCGCCGCCAGGCCGGCGCCCGCTATCGCGGCGACCCCGGCGAACACACCGCGCTCGGCCGCTGCGTCGAACCCAACGAAGTCGCCGAGACCATCGAGTTCCTGCTCTCCGACCGCGCCTCCGCCATCACCGGCGTCAACCTGGTCATCGACTGCGGCTGGGCGGCGGCGCGCGGCTGGGTGATGTATGGCGGCGTCCGCCAAGCAGGCGACGGTCGCCCCCCGAGCGACGGTCGCTCCCCCGGCGAGGGTCGCCCCGCAGGCGACGGTCGCCTTCCGGGCGAGAGTCGCCTCCCGTGCGAGGGGCGCCCGGCGCCGAAGGCCTGACACCGATGTCCGCAGCCGCCGCACCGGCCGCCCAGATCATCCGAGGCGCTCTGCTGGCCGACCCGGCCAAACCCCGCGCCCAGCCAGCCGACATCCTGATCACCGGCGGCGTCATCGCGGCGATCGGTCCGCCTGGCCTCGCCGCCCCGGACGGCGCGACCGCCATCGATGCGGCGAATACACTCGTGCATCCGGGCCTGATCAACGCCCACATGCACTCGCATGGCGGGCTGGCGCGCGGCCAGGGCGACAAATGGACCCTCGAACTGCTGCTGGCCGCCGCACCCTGGCTCGGTGGTAATCGGGCACTGGCCGACAAGAAGCTGTCCGCCACAATCTGCGCCGCCGAAATGGTGCTGAAGGGCTGCACCGCCGCCTACGACCTGTTTGCCGAGTTCCCCCTGCCGACAAGCGAAGGCATGGACGCCGTTGCCGAGGCCTATGCCGAGGTCGGGATGCGCGCCGTCATTGCCCCGATGGTCGCCGACCTGTCCTTCTACCAGGCGATTCCCGGCTTGCTCGACGCCCTGCCGGACGACCTGCGCCGGGCGACCGACTCGCTGCGCCCCGGTGACGGCGCCGCCTGCCTCGCCGCCATCGAGGCCATCGCCCGCCATTGGTCCTGGGACCATGCCGGCATCCGGCTCGGCGTGGCGCCGACCATCCCGCACCACTGCACCGAGGGTTTTGTCTGTGGCTGCGGGCGCATCGCCCGCGCGAACGGCCTGCGCCTGCACACCCATGTCGGCGAGAGCAAGGTCCAGGCGGTGGTCGGCCAGCGCCTCTACGGCCGGACCCTGCTGCAACAGATGCATCATTGGGGCATCGTCGGCCCCGACTTCACCGCCGCGCACGGCGTGTGGCTCGACGATGCGGACCTGCGCCTGCTGGCGGAGACGGGGGGCAATCTGGCGCACAACCCCGGCAGCAACATGCGGCTGGGCAACGGGCTGTTCCCGCTGCGCCGCGCGCTGGACCTCGGCGTGACGGTCGGGCTGGGAACCGACGGGGCGAACTGTTCCGACAACCAGAACATGTACGAGGCGATGCGCTACGCCTCGATGGCATCCAAGGTGCAGTCGCCACGCGTCGAGGAGTGGGCCGC
>Ga0182030_10013398_pt1 | contig 16317 bp, 23 predicted proteins | sample 812S3MmetaG_FD_121299 | JGI IMG/M metagenome (GOLD analysis project Ga0182030, IMG submission 121299) | Permafrost microbial communities from Stordalen Mire, Sweden - 812S3M metaG (Illumina Assembly) | ecosystem: Environmental > Terrestrial > Soil > Wetlands > Permafrost | place: Sweden...
ACTGGTGATTCTGCAGCAAGTCAGCAATCAAGTCGTCTGGCATCCACGTATTGCCCAAATACAGCACTCTACCGTTCGGTGTGAGACACGGCAAGACTGTATCATAGAACCACCTCTTCACTTTCTCTCTCTGGTCCTGCGTCTGTGAGTTTACCTGATCCACAATATCGTCTGCAATTATCAAGTCAGCACGAGCACCGAGCAACGAGCCAAACAGCCCAACAGTAATGACGGTGGGATCTTTCAGGGTGAGATCTTGTCGATCGATGATAAATGAGTCAGACGACCATTTCTCTTCCACTTTACGTCCTGCGATCTTTCTGAACTTGGGTCCAACCCCCAATCCCCGCGGATCTATTGCTTTCGCCCATGCTTTGTACTTCTCATTGTTCTCGATTGTGCCCATGATCTGCTGTGCAAACTTCGAAGATGTGCGTGCAGTCTTCGAGATGATCATGATCCTGATGTCGTGATTCTTTGCGATCTCCCATAGTGGAAATGCGTACGAGAGATGCTGAGACTTGCCGTGTCCACGAGGCATTGCAATGCAGACCTTCTTGTAACCAGGGTTAGACAGAACGTTGTCTACGTCGTTGAGAAATCCCGGGTTGTGCATCTTGAACTGAATGACCTCATCAACAAAGAGTCGAAAGCTGTCCCGATATGCTGCGAAGTTCATGAGAGCAATTCGCTGCTCGACTGGTAGATCGCTAAGTGTTTGTGGTTCCATTACTCAGGTATCTCAGTTCGTATCTCCGAGGGTTCAGCAGGTGGTTGTTCCTCTGTTACGGGAGTCGATGTTACTGGAGGTAACGAATCGTTATTAATAGTAACGTTGTTATTCGGGGAAATAACTTCCGCCGGATTTACTCCGTACGTCGCCCTCATATGGTCCGCAACTCCTGGCGAGATGAAGTTGAACATCGCAGTACTCATTGCTCCACCTGGGTTTGCATTGATTGCACCGTCTGGTGTGTACTTCAGCTTTAGCACCTTATCAAGCTTATCAAAAAAATCAGTCAGGACTTCCTCCTCTTCGCGCTTATTATGTATACCGTATTTGACCCACGAGAGATCTGCCTCATCCTTCCCCCTTCGAATCTCTTGAATGCAATCGTAGTAATAGTCTGCCTGATAGGATCGAAGATCGTCAGTCTCTGCCAATGTCCGCTCCGCTGCCTGCTTCATGAGGTTCTTCGCAGTATCCCAGTTCACACCAAGCATTCTCTTGATTGCATTGATGTTTGTGCTGCCCGTCTTTCTTATGTAATTCTGAATCTGGTCGAGGACACGTTCCCTTGCTGCTGGTGTTAAAGCGTTCTGATCAGTTCGATCATCCTCAGTGATCATTGTGATCGATGGGTTGTTATACTCGACGATATCCGTAGATACTCGAGTGTCTTGATCTTCCATAGTTTTGTTAGATCAACCAGATACTCAAAAGTCGACCTGGTGAGATCGACTTAATTATAACGAAACTATTAAATTGTTTTGTATACTAGACTTCGATTCGTGCTAATTGATTATGAGAGTAGATGTGCTTTGTCCAATGTAGGTTGCCTGCAATGTGATAAGGTCGAACAAACTTAGCGACTTTCAGACTGAAGAGCTCCGAGGGAAATGAATCTGCTACCCGAACAACGTATCCCTCTTGCTCGTCTCCGAACTTCGATGTCCCAGTGTAGCAGTCCTTGATGTTCTGTTCGTTCCAGAGTCCCTCATATAACACAGGTACATGCTGGAGTCCGAGAGCAGAGCAGACATTTACTGTCTCGTCCCATGAGAGCACGTCGTCGTTCTCGTCGAAGATTGCAAAGACAAGAAAGAATGATGGTAGCTTCTCATAATAGATTGCATGTTTGAAATGAACATTCTCCCCAACAATCCGCCAATTTTCAGGTATCGCGTTCTTGATCTGTGCGTGCAGTGCCTTCACCCAGTGTCGTGTCACGTTTATTCGAGAGTCAAGAGAGCGTGCATGCATATACGTACTTGTCAAAGTTGTGTTCTCTCCGTCCATCTTCTCTGTAACAATGACATGAGCTCCGACAAACTGTGTTGTCGACTCAAGTACCTTATCCTCGTCGAACGAGATCGACCAGGGTAGATGTAGAGTTCGTGGATATTTGGCTCGTTCAATCGTAATCATTTGTTTGAGTAAATCTTCCCCAGTGGATTCTCTGTGTCAGTGAACTCGTCTCGTGGCTCTCGTTTTACTTTAACATTCACAGTCGCAAGACCAACCTCGACATCATCAAAAGCGATGTCCATCTGTTCTTCCTTTGCTGCAGGTCCTTTAAGATCATTTAGCCAGTAACCGTTCTTCGGGATGACTGTGACATGATCTGTGAGACCGAGCTTGTCGACGATCATTTGAGCGTAATCCATTCCTCCCGCACTCCATACAAAGACCTCGTCTCCATTCGCAACAAACCATCTGAGCACTTGGATCAAGTCGTAATCAGGTACTTGTCTCTTGTGCTTTACATCTATCTTCCAGAGTGTGTCGTCGATATCAAATGCTATTTTTGCCATAGTGTTATTCAAATAGTGGAGGATGACCGAACCCCTCCTCCTCGGCCTTTTTCTCAATCTTCTTAATCGGTTTGGGACAGAGTAGAGCCATAATGCCGTTCTCATGTAGCAGTTTTACTGTCTCGGGTCTGTCGTCAACGAAGATCGCAATGTCGTACTTCTTGCAGACATCAAGTTTTAGTTGGGGAATGTCTTCCTCTTTATCGAAGACAACAATTTCTGTTTCATGACTCGGGATGTTCCATGCTTCAATCTCTTCTCTGTACTTATCGAGTCCGCCTGTTTTCTCGAGTCTCTTTTGTCCGACAGCAGATATAATATAAACCTCTCCGCCACTCACCATCACTTTCCAAGCAAGCTCCCAGCATTGATCTGGAAACTGAGTAACAACATTGTAGTAGTCAAGCCCAATTTTGATGTTCACGGATTGCTTGGGCTATGCCCTTGTCTAGTTTTTACTGTCAGACCTTTCAGTAGTGCGTCATCAGTGACCTCTTTCCCGAACATAATCCGGGTACCAATCTTCCCAACAAGATTACGTGCCATCGTGTGAAGGTCGTCTGTTGCAGAGATTTTGTCTTTTATCAGTTCTTTAAGAATCATCTCAGTATGTTGAACGATCAACTCCTCGATGTTATCTAGGACTTCCTTTCCTTCTTGTTCAGTGATCACGTTATTTCAAATGGAATTTGTTTAAGTCCGGGCCAGAGAGCGTCTCCCTTTGCCGTGTTGCACTTCTCACAAAGGATCTGGAGGTTGGGTCCTTCAGTCTTGCCTCCTTTTGCAATGGGTAAGATGTGGTCGATGGTAAGATTCTTTGTAGACCCACACTGGCCGCACTTTGCTTTCCCAGAGACAATGAGTTGTCTGAGCTTGACGTATGCAGCGGGTCTCTTCCGTCTCTCTGTCTCCATCTGCTTACTAAACTTATTGTGTTGATCACAGCAGTTGCCATACTTGAGTTTGTTATAAAGAAATCGTAAAAGTTGTTTTTGTTTCTCTGGTGTTGTTGTTCTGTAGTTGTAGACCCCGATGTGAACGAACGAGAAGATCTTTCTCTTTACATATTGTGATTCCTTCTTGTACTTGGGAAGCACAGAATAGACTTCATCAATAATTTCCGCATATTTACTTCTGATCTTCTTGTTTATCATGTTTCTCTTCGAGGTAAGCAAGTAGAAGCATCAGATAATTAATTGCATCAAGAATTGTGTCCTCTATCTTCTCATCGAGAACTGCAGCGGTATAACGAGTGAGATTGCTTATCCGTTTCAACTTGTCCATCAGACGGGTGAGGAACCCATCCTCTGTGCGAACTCCGAATAACTCAACTGCTTTGAAGTTTGAGAGTGCCTCCTCTCCGTATGAGTAATCATGATTCTTTGCTTTCATGATCTCGACACATCGTGCGTACTTCTTTGTTGCAAAATCAATTAGTTGTTGTTGTGTCATGTTAGTTTTTGTAGAATTCTTACGACATTCTTAATATCATCGAGCCCGTCATGCTGATTCCCTTCGAACGTGAGACCGAGTGCTTCGAGGAATCTACTTACTCCGCCACTTAGTGACTGACCTCTTTTCGCAAGTTCCCAGATCGCTATTGACTTAAGATCAATGCATCGGTAAGAAAATGGATACGGTCTTTGAAGTTTCTGATACTCTCCTCGTAAGAATGTAACGTCAAAGTGTGTTCCCCAAGATGCGAGAATCGGGTGTTCCTCTCCAGTCCCGTGCAATGCAAACTGCTCGAACTCAGATAAGACTCCTGCCTTGCTCGGCGCTACTGAGAGCGTCTCCTCAGTAATCTTGTTCACTGCCATCGCCTCAGGGTTACGATACTTTGTAAACGGTTTTAGATAGTTCGAGAATGTCTGTTGAATCTGAAGATCCTCGTTGAGAATCACAGCTCCGATCTGTATGATCTCTCCGGCGTTAAAGTCAGAGTCGGTCGTCTCTAGATCGAACGCCACAATTTTGAATGGTAATTTCATGTTAGTTTCCTTTTACATTCATGAGTTGACTTAAAATGTGTTCAACCTTCACAAGTTCAGAACTGTTCTTCATAACAACCTCGATATCTTTGTACGACATCGGGATCTCGTCGATCAGCTTCTCGGAGTGTCTGAACTCAATTGTTCCCATCGACTTCTCGAGATCTTGAAGGGTGAATTGTCTCTTTGCCTCGTTCCGAGACATCTTTCGTCCTGCCCCGTGTGGTGCTGAGCAGTAGCTATCTTCATTACCAAGACCTGAAACAACATAAGAACGGGTCCCCATAGAGCCCGGGATGAACCCTTTTTGGCCCAATTTCGCCTCTATGGCACCCTTTCGAGTGATCAACAGGTGGTTTCCCTGATGCTCCTCGATCTGCGTGAAATTGTGGTGACAGTTTATCCTCTCGACCTCGATCTCCTCCTCGTGTCCGCCGTCTCCAAAGAGAGTGTAACTAAGTTCAGTCAAGACCCGATCCATCATCTCATCTCGATTGAGCCACGCGAATCTCTGCGCCCAGTGAACATCTTTAATGTAATTCTCGTAATCCTCGTTCCCAGCAACAAAGTATGCAAGCTCAGGATCTGGAAGTTCGATGTTGTTCTCTTTGCAGAACTTCTGAGCAAGCTTAATGTGGTACTGTGCAATCTTATTTCCAATTCCGCGGGAACCAGAATGAAGAACGACCCAGACTCGATCCTCTTCGTCCAGAGAGATCTCGATAAAGTGATTGCCAGATCCAAGAGTGCCAACAGCTTCTCTCCATCGTGAACCGAGAGAATCGTAGAACTCAATGTCTCGTGCAGACTCTATAAGTTCGTCGATTCTCAATTGTGCGGAAGGTGTGACCTTCGTGTTGAATGCTCCCGCTCCCAAGGGAATACGTCGTTCGATTCCTTCTCTAATCTTTGAAAGATCATACGGCTCTAAGTCTTTCTTAAAAAACTTTGTCTTGACTGCAATCATACCACAACCCAGATCCACACCGACTGCTGCAGGAATCACTGCGTTCTGTGTAGCAATGACACTCCCAACTGTTGCGCCTTTTCCAAGGTGGCAGTCAGGCATCACTGCGATCCCAAACACAGGATCCATCTTACTGATGTTCATGATCTGCTCGAATGCTTGCGGCTCGATCTCGTCCTGTGGTAAGAAGAGAGTTACTTTTTCGTTTACTTTTTTCATGTTTTATAATTTAATCATTGCTTCGTTCGGAGGAAGTAACTCCATTGTGATATACTGATTAGCTTTCTGAACAATCTCGATCGCCTCATCGTAACTGTACTGCCCAGCTTCTCTGACATCCTCCACGTATCCGTTCCTCTTCGGTGCCCACCAAGAGTTATGTTCGATGCTCCAGATTAACCATTTATCATTCATGCGAGTGGATCTGCATAAGTTGCGAAGGGAAGTTTTCCTGTCAACTGTCTCAGAAGTGCTTGACGTGGAAACCGATCATAGTAGTCTTCCTTCTCTGGTGCTTGTATTGCTGCATCTTTTGCAGTATCATAAGGTCCACTCGACGATGCTGAACTCTGACAGTCCCATCCAGTATAATCACATCCACCAGAAACGTAGATATACTTCTTGTCACTCTTTCTCTGCACAACCCAGTACCAATTTGCTCCGTCGTTCTCACCGCAAACTTCTGCGACAATAACATCGATGTCTTCTTTTGTAACCAGATCTTGTGGATGATACTCGAGAGCATAACCAATGTCGTCTGTGTTCCAATTATCTTTTGTTGAATCAAACTTTTCTGTTCTCATTTCTTTCTCTTATACTTAGTTATTTTACTTGGGAGTCTTCGACATGTTCCGCATTCTTTATACTTCGAACCCACAGGACGTTCAAATTCTTTCTTGCATGTCCGGCAGGTCTCTTTCTCCATTGGTACATCAAAATCCATTAGAGTATGTGTTTGTAAAGTTCGATATTTTTTTCTATAAACTCTTTGTCCTTTTTCTTCAGCTTATACCCTTGGCTCAGAAGATACTCGTAAGTCATTCCTAAAAGCATAATCTGATTATTCTTGAGCAAAAGTTTCGGATGGTTGGGTAAGTGACACTCGAAATTGTTAATCGGACAAGCATTTAGAATTGATGAAGATGATCGACCCAAGATGTGATGGAAACTGTCGGCATGATTCTTCAAGCAGAACCAGCAAGTTGTATTGAATGTGAAGTTCTTTCGCAACTCGTCTTGGTCGAACTGATTCTTAAGCATTTCTCTGTGCTCGTCTTGCCTTCCGTCTCTCTGCAGGAGTTGTCGGCCTTTCAAGTTCCGGATGAGGAGCAAGAACTCGATCACCAGTAAGTGAGGGAAGAGGCCCTTCGAGATCAACATGATTGAGTGCTGCCACCAGCTTGACAAGAAGTTCTGGTTCCTCTTTCAGTCTCTTCCGAGAGTTACCAAGACCAACCCCAAGTCGCTCTTCACCGAAGAGATACGAGTTACCGTCTTTCTTTACGATCTCGTCTTCAATTGCAACGTTGAGGACATCGAGTTCGTAGTCGATACCTTGACCGAAGACAAGTGAGAACTCTGCGACCTTGAATGGGATGCCGACTTTGTTCTTCACAATCTTTGCCTTGACGTTGTTGCCAATGATCTCTTCCTTGTCCTTGATCTTGTCTGTCTTCCTGATCTCGATTCTGACTGAGCAAGCGAACTTGAGTGCCATGCCACCCGGAGTCGTCTCTGGATTCATGAATGGTAGTCCGCCCATTTTCATACGGATCTGGTTGATGAAGATAATGAGGACTCCTGCCTTCGCAGCTAGACCAGTCATCTTCCGAATTGCTTGACCCATCATCCGCGCTTTTTCTCCCATGAGTTGCTTACCGACATCTCCCTCAAGTTCGGCTCTGCTCACAAGAGCAGCAACTGAGTCAAGAACAATAACATCAACTGTATTTGACTCGATGAACTTGATGATGAGGTTGAGTGCCTCTTCACCGCTATCGGGTTGGCTGATTGCTAAGCCGTCAAGCTGGACCCCCATCCTCGTCGCGTAGTCAGGATTGAGTGCGTGCTCAGCGTCGATGAATGCTGCCTTGCCTCCCTTCTTCTGCGCCTCTGCCACTACACTGAGGGCAAGAGTGGTTTTACCTGACGCCTCTGGACCATAGATCTCGACGATTCTCCCCCTGGGAAGACCTCCACAGCCAAGAGCCCTGTCCAATGAGAACGACCCAGTGCTGATCACATCGACATCTACCTTCGGTGCTTTGTTTAACTTCATCGCAGTACCAATCCCGAACTCGGCATTTAACTTTTCCATAAAGTCGTCTAGATCTTTTCTTTTTCTTTCCATAATAATTATTTAAGAAGACTGAGAGGTGGAGTAACCGCTGCTGGATCCCCAGATCACCAATAAATTGATGTCGTTCCTCTCAGTCTTCTGCAGCCGTTACTCTTTCTCGTCCTTCCCTTCTGGGAGCTTACCGAGTTGAAGAACTTTTAAGTTTATATCCTTTATCCTGCGACCTTTATTCTCCTCTCGAAACTTCCGTAAAGCTTTCGCAGTACCGGAGACGATGTTCGACCCTTCAGTCGTGCACTTATATTCTTTAGGGTACGGATCGTTCCACGAGACTGTGATGTTGTAGAACTTTTTCGCCATGATGTGTCTGTTAAGTTAGTTACAATGTTATCTTGCCTCTGAATGTAATGCTCTCTCTGGTGAAGTTGATGAAGTTTTGCTATGAGTGTTTCTCGTGAGACGGGATTCTTCATCGTCTTCTTCCACTCTCTCTTTGTAAATGTCAGACGGAGACGACGTCGTTCATCTGCGATCAAGTCCTCAAGATACCTCATCTTGGTGCAACCTTCTGGGCAGAAGTTGAGTGTCAGTCCGTGTTTACAAAGATCTTCGAGAATGTCCATACTACTTTTCTGGCTCTTCCTGCTTCGCAGCTTTCGGGATGATGATGTAGTTCAGCTCTCCGAAGTGAATGTACTCGTCCTGACCGTTGTATGTGTCGATGTCGCACCGTACTGGAGTCTGCCAAGTTCCGAACTGATTCAAGATCGACTTGATCGAGATAGTTCCCTGAGAGTATCCACCAACCTCTGAGATCGAGATCGGACGAAGTTCCTTGAACTCCTCTGCCTTCCCCTGGTCGATGAACTTGAATGCAAGGGCTCTCTTCGGTACATCAACATAGAAACGAATGTACTGAAGGTCCCCCTTCTTCAATCCGTAGTGTTCGAGAGTCTTTGCAGGAAAGACGAGAAGACCTGGTTTCTGAATCCGAACATACGGAGTTATCTTCTTCTCCCGTGCTCTCCTGAGATCCTCGTTCCGAACTGGAAGGAATGAAAACTTTATTTCTCTGGGCATGTGATTAGTTATTTCTTGTTATAGAGCGACCTTGAATTAACCTCTATATATAAATTATAAGAGATGTCGAGCCAAAAGTAAAGGAGCCGAGTTATGAACAGGTGTTCAAAACTTAAGGTTCTTGTATATCTCAAGTGTATCAAGGTGTATGATGACAGAGTCGTCGATCTGCTCTCCCTTCAGGAACCTCTTAATGTAGTTTGTGATGAGAGCACCGGTGACAACACTCGTGTAGCAGATGAATCGTCCTCCACACGGATCATGTGAGGGGTGGTCTGTAAAAGTCTCCGCCCATTTTTTAAGATCCTTGAAGTTGTAGATCTCAAGTTGAGGTCCACCAATCCGAGCATCAACAAGAAGATCAAATCCAGACTTCTGCTTTCGAAGAACGTTGTAGATCCTCTTCCGCTCTTTCATCGTGTCTACTGCAATGACGATGATGCCGTTGAGTTCATCGTCTTTGTACTTGACTGCATTGACAATGATCTTCACATTGGGATTTGTGAACTTCATCTTCTCAGCCAATGCCTCCGCCTTTTTCTTTCCGATGTCTCTTGTGTCGTAAAACTGGCTCGAGAGGTTGTGGGCCTCCACTGTGTCATGATCATAGATCACGAACGACTTAATGCCAAGACGGCAGAGAGTCATCGCAGTGTGTGAACCAGTGTTCCCGAGTCCGATGATCGTGACGACTCCGTTGTACTGATCGGGATCGAACATAAGAGTCTGCCTCTTATAGTCTACCGTTGGAACGCTCTGCCCAACGGATCCTCGTCCGGATCTTCTGTCAGGGGAGTCTGCTCGTCGTCCTCCCGGCTGAACATCCCGAAGAATGACTTCCTCTTGTTTACTTTTTTGCTTAGTTCTTCCTTGCATAGTTTTCTAATTCTTTCATCTGTCGGTGGCTCGACTTTTATTGTGAGATCATCGAACGTCATCCTGAAGGGTTTGTGGAAGTCTAAACGTGCTTTCATGTCTCCCGCCTTATTTCCAACAAGTGAGATCAAGTAGTCAAACTCTGTTGAACTCTCGATCGTCCCCGTATCAGTCCCGCTAAAGAATGCTTGCATGTCTGCGTGAGAGTGCCACCAGACTTTGTAGTCCTCGAGACTCTCTCCGTTTGAAAGTTTCTCGTAATTGAACTTTGCAAGAACCTCTTCATCGATTGTTGAGTGAGCACCCGATGCTTGCTGAGACAAGATCTCGATGTCATAGATCTGCAAATACGACTCGGGAAGGTCTTGCAAGTCTCTCGTCCAACTATGCCCCCTCTCGTTGTGAACAACTCTAACCCGACCAAACCCAGAGACTTCTGTTGGACACTCCTCGATGAAGTATCTGAACTTGAGAAATGCTTCTGTGGTGATTGTAATTTCTATTGGTTGATCCATATTTATGTTCTATTAGCTATTGGCCTTCGTCCTCTAAACCATCTTGCATACTCGCAGTATTCTCCGCCTCTTGTAATTGTCTCAAGGAACGAGATAACAATGTCGACGAACATTACCAAGTTTCCGTTCTTATCACTTTGCTCAAGTGGATGAATAAATCCATTGAAGCAGCAGCGACCATCATTAATGTGCGGATGATCATAATCCTCGAACTTCCACGTCTTGTTGTAGATTCGAATACGACCGAACGGATGACGAGAGTCGAGACGAACCTCAAACTCCCCCATTTCTCTCCGAGAGATTCCACTTGGTCTCTTAATCATCTGCGTCCTTAAGATCAACATCTTCGAGGTCGCATCGAACCCGACTTCCTTAATCTTTTTATGGGACCTGAGTGCTTCGAGAAGTTGTGTTGAGGTCATCGACGAGAAACTCTTATCCTCGTATTCTTTAAGTGCACGAGACATGTTAATCCTCTGCTCTGCAAGAGAGGCGATCATCATCTCCTTCGCCTCGATTGTTCTCTTGTCCCGTTCAGTTGGTGTCCTCTTATTAAGAAGATCTTGATACTCCTTCTGTGTCGTCTCAATAGCAAGCTTTAGTTTGTCGTCCTTCTCTTTAAGAGCGGTGTATTGAGCATTCACACCAGAGAATCTCGTTCCGACAAAGACGTCGAACCATTCTTCGAGTGTCCGAGGCGCTTGAGAATTTCGTGCCAGTTCAAGATCAGTCGAAGGTTCTCCAGCTCTTCTGACCACGATGATCTTGGGAACAAATTCCTTCTTGAAGTTCCACCACCCGTTCTGCCCACCACCGAGGACACCGTCAAGACGTTCGATCGAGATGCAGTCGATATTCGTCGTGCTCTCTCCTCGATAGACACCGTTGCCTCTAAAAGAATCAATGATGTCTTCTCCTTCTGGTAATGTGATGATGTCTCCGATGTTGAGCATGTTAGTTGGTTCCTGCTTCTTTTGGACTGATGATGCTGATAACTGTTCCCGTCTCTCCGATTGGAGTTCTCAATGTTGCTGCCTCTCCCTTCACCCAGACTTTCTCTGTTGAGCCAAGATTGATTCCCGCTGCTTTCAATGCGTCACCGACTGTTGCCTCTCCTGTAAGAGTAACAGACTGACTTGGTGAACCCATTCGACCGATAATAACTCGAGTCTCTTTTGGCTTCTCAGGAACTCCGACATCTGCTAACGTAACTTTTCCCTCTTCTTCTGCTGGCATTGTGATTAATAAATTAATTTACGTTCTTCGACCTTTTGGTAATTCACTGGTGGGGAGGGCAAGCCCTATATCGTTAGTCGTAGTTGCTCGTTGGACGAGGCACAATATTGCTAGCAACCAACACCCCCATCAATGAACTATCTTGATTCTCTAAGTACCGGACCGTCTTGCCGACAAGAGTTTATAAATTGATCTCTCAGCGAGAGATAGTGACGAACAGTGTCTCGGGATAGGTCCAGTACTTAGAGAACCATTGATTCACTAGAAGGGTGAGGGGAGAAACCTTTAGCTCAAGTCTTAATATAGCAAAAGAGATTTTGTATGCGTCGTGCCGGTCGAGTGGCTTGACTTGTACTCACCCAGTTATTCAAAGACCGTTGTCTGGATTCTTGATCTCCTCTACCCCTTCTAGTGAACCATTCTGTTAAAGAGCTACCGATTATATAAGGATTAAAGGAAGATTGGGATAAGGGGAGTGCCACTAGGGCTACTAAATCCATTCCTGCTTCTTCCTTTATATCTTTACTTATAAATTATAAGAGATTTCTTATGGTTTGTAAATAGGAACGTATACAGCAAGTAATACCTGAGTTTCTTAAAGTTATTAACAGGCACTTTTTGAGAGAACCGATAACATTGTCTTACGCAGGTGAGAGCCAACTTATAATGATCCTGGGATTCTCTTTGTCATAATCGACCTTCTGGATTCTCGCCATAACGAATTTGTCATTTGAAACAACTCCCGCCTTTTCAAGAAGATCCATAGAGATCTTCAAATAATTTGTTGCATCTGCATTCTTACTCGACAAGAAGAACTCCATATCAAAGTGAGTCATCTCTTCCACTGGTTTGACATGATGAAGCTTCACCCAGTTTTGAAGAACTAATGTGTTGTACTCGTAGTAGTCTCGGACCTCTTGCTTGTGAATCTTCTGGTGAGAGTGTGGATTATAAAGATACATCGCATTGACACTCGCAGGCAAAGGTATTGTAATTTTTTGTCTCATTAGAATAGTCGTTGTAAATCTTTTCCTGAGATGACCTCTTCCCAGTCGATCTTTGGGTAGACTGATGTCAAGATCCTGATTGAAGGAGCGAGACATGCGTCGACGTAATAGGGAATGTCGAAGTGTCCGTCGAATGCTAATGGATGAACCCCAACTATCCCATTTTTTGAACTTGTGACGATCCACTCAATATAACTTCCTTGCGAATACAAATTGATCTTGTCATCCTTCTGACCCATTTTGTCAAGGTTGTCTTTCACCCACTGAGCGACTTTTACATGAACTGGAATCGGCTGTGCTCTGCCGTTCTTGTTATCTTTCCCGTAGTCCTCAATCTCTTTTGAAAGTCTCTTCTGGAACGTGATCTCTTTTGGACTCAAGTTCTTAACTGCATTCACACATGCTCGAACCCAACTGACATAGAACCGAGAGTCGGTCTCTCCGTGAATAAGGAACGAGTCGATCACCTCTTGTTGCCACGCTGCAGCTTGTGGCAGTGAATCTCGTTTTTTCACTTCCAGGCCGATTACCTTGATCTCTCCATCAGGATGAATACCTGCATACTTTTTCTTTTCAATAGCAAGGAATCTGTCGAACTTTCCCTCGGACGACATATAGAGATGACATGTCTTGATGTTGAAAAGTCGCCGAAGGTGTTCCTCAATAAAGACTTTCAGTGTCTCAGCATCTTTGTCTAAATCAACCTCCCCGTCCTTTTTCAAATACAAGCTGTCGGAGTCCCCGTAGATAATCTGATACCCATGTTCCTCGCACCATTTCGCAGACATCTTGATCAAATACTGCCCGGTCAGTGTAATACCTTCCGCAAGTTCTCTCTTGTAGTACCGTGAGAAGCTTGCTCCCATAATACCGTACATCGAGTTCGCCAGAACCTTGAATGCATACTGACGATAGTGAGCGTTCTGGTACTCAAGTGAGTCTTTCTCCATCTTCTTCATGTCTACGTGCCTGATCTGATTTCTCGAGTCAAGAACGAACTGAATAATCGAAGGGATGATTCCAATCTCGTCTCGTGCAAACATCGCCCCCGTCGGCATAATAATTGTATCTTCTGGGAACTCCATTCCCTCTTCCCACTGTGTTACTCCTTTGAATGAATCAATTGAGACATTGAACGTCTTGATAATTGAAGGGTACAGTGAACTATAATCGAGCGCATAGACATTCGTATGAAACCCTTTGACAGGTTCGAAAACAAACCCTCCCGCGTAATCTGAATCTTCATTACCTTTTGGTTCTCCCTCTGCACTCTCCCTTTTATCTCGCTCAACTCGTTCTGGCTTTGAAGGCAAGTGCTTCCCGAGTCTCTTCGCCCCTCTCAGTGCAAAGATGTCAATCTTCCCGTGCGAAGTATAGTCATTGAGTCGTGCACAGCAGACTTGGTGCTCAACCAACTTCTGGAATGAGATGTTCAGCGCCTTGTCCAACTTAACAAGAAGTCGAACATCCTGCATGTTATATGTTCTGAGTTCGTCGGGTCGTTCTTTCCAGATCTTATAAATACTCTCTCCGTGCAAATCCACTTTATCTTCATTCAGTGTTGCCATCGAAACAGCAGAAAGACTAAAGCTCCGCACCTTTTTAATTAGTTCTGTATCACGATAGTGCATCTCCTTGTACTTCTGCATCAAGTCAAGGTGGTTGAAGTCAATCGGCTTTGTCTTATACTTTCCCGATCTTCGTACACTGTCAAGTCCACCAAGATCTTTGGACCCTTGCTCGATAACCATACAACGAAACTCTATTCTTTTCCCCCGAGGTAAGATCGAGTTGTAACCAGCAAAAAATCCTTCGCGTCCATTGATTCGTGTTGCTATTGCAACCAAGTCAAACGAGTCTGAGTTCCAACCGCTAAGAATATCATACTCGCCCATCGTCTTGACAAACTTGCGGAGCATTTTAAGTTCTCCGTTTTTGTCTTCTGGCCGATAACTAAAGTAGAACTCCCTCCCGTCTGAACCAATCGCTGAGATCGAAAGAATCGGATCCCGACCCGGTTCTATCCCAACACCTCTGTCGTCGGTCTCAATGTCAAAAAAGAGAATCGACTGGTCAGTCTCTAACTCGACCTCCTCGTTTACAAGAAAGAGTTGCCACGGCCGGAGATCATCCTCGTAGGTCTTGACCCCCTGTGTCTTCAACTGCCTGATCACATTATCTCGTTCCAAGAAGGGACAGTACAAAGCAACATACTCCCCCTCAACTTTCATATCTTTAACGTAACCAGAGTCAAGAAGATCCTGGAAAAAGACTTTGTTCGACTTTGCATCTTTGAGGTCGACGAAAAAGTGCCAAGGATAGTTTTCAAAGACTTGCATCCCTTCTTTCGTCTTCACGAAGACATCCTTCTTGTTGTCAAAAATGTTTACGAATTTGATCATTCTAGTTTGAAATCATCTAAGTTAATGTCTGGATCGATCTTGATGAAATCTCCAAACAACATTTTGAACTTCTCAAGATTCTCTTTGAGAGCACATCCCTCGTTGTCCACACACCAATCAGTCATCTTGTGAATCTTGACATCAAGAAAGCAACATGTCTTCATGATGTCGTACAAGTCAGGTTCATCGTAATCTCTCGGAATCGTATGACCCAGAACATGAACAAGAACACTAGCAGTCTCTGGACTGAGTGTCAGAGTGATCTTCTGTCCGAAAAGATCTTGTAGTGTTTTCTTGTCCATTAAAATATTTCGGAATCGTCTTTTTTGAAACAATGAAGTGAGCCACCCTGATAAATCATGTACCCAACTGGTACGCCAATTTCCTTTGCTAAATACTCCTGCATTTTTCGTGCAAGAACAAGATCATACGGGAAGTGACCGTTGTAGTCGTTTGAGCGGATGTTGTAGATCAGTGTGAGCTCTCCTTCTCGAATCAATGCGTAGTACCACATTGAACAAGGAACTCGTCTTGTCCCATCCCTCCGCGCGTTATCAGTTGAGGGATCGTAGATTGTAATGAATCCGTGACGAGAGGTTGGGTTCTTTTTTAACAGTTCAATAACTGCTCTCGGTTGTTCTCCGATCCTCTCCGGATAACTATAAGAGAACTTGCCATCTTTCTCAAGGAAGGGTTCCCACATCTCTCGACGTAGTTTCCAAGCTTCTCCCGGATTATCCAACCCTCCGCCGATTCTTTCAGCAAAATCTGCTTCTATCCACTCTTTATTTAGCCCTTTGTAGGCCGTATACGCCTCTAGGTCAGGGTTCTTCACCATAAAGGTATAACCCATCAGTTCCTTTGTAAGGAAGTCGTCGTTGCCCCGTACGTCCTTATCCTGGTAGGTCTCCGAGGCGTAGACAATCCCATTGTGAAGAATTTCGCGCTTGATCTCTTTGTCTGCTGCAATGAAGTCTTCGAAAATGCGCATAGATGTGTTATTCTTTATTTTGTTCTATACTCTCTGACCGACCTTCTTCTCGTGCCTCTTCCAACCTCTCTTCAAAGTGCTCTGTGCAAAGAGCAACATCTGCTACTCCACCACAAGAATCACATTCTACTTCTGAATTTACTTTTGGCATGTTAGTTGTTTTTAATATCGACTGTTTATCCGAAATAAGTTTACTTCTGTTTTCCGAAGGTATCCGTCGAAGAGACTCTCTGGTGTCAGCCCGACCAAGTTGACGAACATTAGAAACGGAATGAATGTATCGTACAATGCTTTTCGATAGATCAGCTTATTTGTTTTCAAATTCGTCTTCCGCCACTTTCGGTTCTTCAAATTGTTAATTGCTAGTGCCAACTTCTCGAGAAAGAGAGAGTGTATCTCTCTGATCGAACTTATTGAG
>Ga0182030_10013399_pt1 | contig 16317 bp, 13 predicted proteins | sample 812S3MmetaG_FD_121299 | JGI IMG/M metagenome (GOLD analysis project Ga0182030, IMG submission 121299) | Permafrost microbial communities from Stordalen Mire, Sweden - 812S3M metaG (Illumina Assembly) | ecosystem: Environmental > Terrestrial > Soil > Wetlands > Permafrost | place: Sweden...
ATCGGTCCGCCGAAGTCATGTCAACCAAATTCTCGGTCCTGACCCGTCAGCATCTGACAGGGACCCCTTCACAACGGATCCCAGGCTCGCTCGTTCGGTCTGGCGACAACCTGGGCAGTTACGTTTTGTACATCTTATGTCTGCATCGGTCCTGCCGGAAGGCCCGCACCCAGACTGATCGGACACGCAAGCAGGTGGCGTCGCCGGATCACCGCCCCGACATCAGTAGCCAACCAGCCGGGGCAGCAGCGTCGTGATGCCCGGTACGAACGCGATCAGCAGCAGGCAAATGAACAGCAGGCCGAGATATTTCAGCACCGGCCATACCGTCTCTTCCAACGTCACGCCGCCAATCAGGCAGGAGCCATAAAGACCCACGCCGAGCGGTGGCGCGAACAGTCCGATACCCATGCCGATTACCAGAATGACGCCGTAGCTCAGCGGATCGACGCCCAGTTGCCGAGCGACCGGCATCAGCAGCGGCCCGAAGATGATCAACGCCGCGGCCCCCTCCAAAATCGATCCCATCACGATCAGGATCGCGATGGAAAGCAGCAGGAACAGCCAGCTTCCTTGCGTGCTGCACAGGGCAACGAGCAATTCGGCGAGAAATTGCGGCAACCGCTGCAATGTCAGCACATAGGCGAGAGCCTGGGACGCAGCGACAATGAACAATACCATCCCGGATTTCACGCTGGCGTTGCGGATGACGCTGCCGGCGCTGCGCCACGTCATCTCCCGGAACACCACGGCACCGACCAGCAGCGCATAGACGACAGCGAACGCCGAGATCTCCGTCGCGGTCGCGAAGCCGGAACGGAAGCCGCCGAAGATCAGCGCGATCAGCCCGAAGGCCGCGATGCCGCCGCTCGCCATGCCGGATACGTTAGCTGCCTCCGCACCGACGGCCACGTGCGCGGCAGTGGGGCTGCCCAGCACGATCACCATGGCGATCAGTGCCAATGCCATGATCGCCGCCGGCAGCAGTCCGGCGACGAACAGGCCGCCGATCGACAGATTCGTGACGAACCCCAGGATGATCAGGTTCACGCAGGGCGGGATGGTTTCGGCCATGACAGCAGAGGCCGCCAGCAGCGCCACGGCGTCTCCGGGCCGCTGTCCGGATTTGCGCGCCGCCGGCACCAGCACCGACCCGACTGCCGCGACGTCGGCCATCTTCGAGCCCGAGATGCCCGAGAACACCACCATGCTGAGGACCATGACGACGTTCAGCCCACCGCGCATCCGTCCGACGCCACGTTGCAGCAGGCTCATGATGCGCACGGACATGCCGTTCGCTTCCATCAGGTAGCCGACCAGGATGAAGAACGGCACGGCCAGCAGCACGAAGTTGTCGATGCCGCGGGCGGTTTGCTGGGCGAAGAACTCGCCCGGCAGCATGTCGCCGCCCCACACGTACACCAGGGTTGTCAGTGCCAGCACGAAGGCGATCGGCAATCCTGCCAACAGACTGACGACGAAGACGATCCCCATCGCGGCCGGCATGCCGGGCAGCAGGTCCGGCGCGTAGCCGGCGCAGGCCACCCACACCGCCGCAATGACGACGATGAGGGCGACGCCCGCCAGGAGATCGACCGTGTGGTGATGCCGCAGGCCGTCCACGGCGAAGACCGACATTGCCGCCGCGGCGAAGCACATGGGCGCAAAGAACAGCACCTGCGGTACGCCGGCGCCAACCGTCTGCCCTGCGGTCTGGATCAGCAACATCAGACTGTACCAGCACAGCGCACCAGCCACCAGAAGGATCGTCAGACCGACGATCGCAGCCACCCGTGCGCGTAGTCGGGGTCGCAGACGATCGACGAAGAAGTTGACGCCCGCATTTTCACCGCGTGCCAGTGCCGCCGCAGCACCCAGGAAGATCACCGCCAGCAGCAGCATCCGCGCGACATCGTCGCTCCATACCAGCGGGGCAGAGAACAGGAAGCGGAACAGTACGGAACCCATCACCACCACCAGGTCGGCCATCAGCAAGGCGGCGGCGAGGATTTCAACCGCATCCAGCAGTGCAGTGACGGACCGGGTCCAGATCGCCAGGCCAGCAGCGGGCCGAAGCCCGCTTGGGAGGGCTTCGGCCATGGGATCATGCCTTCTCGGTCTGGTGGATGGCATCGAACATGGGTTTCGCGCCTGGCGTCGCCTGGACGAAGCGGTCCCACATCGGCTGCATACGGGAGCGGAACGCCTCGCGATCGCAGTTTTCTACCGTGACGCCCTTTGCCTTCAGGGCCTCGATCGCATCGGCCTCGATCTGCGCGGCCTTGTTGAACTGGTCCGTCGTCGCGTCGCGCACAGCCTGCAGCACGGCGTCCCGTTGCGCCGGCGGCAGGCGTTGCAGCGTGCGTTCGCTGACGAAGGCACCGAACGGCGTGTAGATGTGGCGGGTCATCGTGAGGTTTTTCGCCGCCTCGTAAAACTTGGCGGAGTAGATCGTCGGGGCGTCGTGCTCCATCCCGTCGAGTACGCCGGCCTGCAGCGCGGTGTAGATCTCGCCGAACGCCATCGGCGTCGCCGCGGCGCCCATCAGCTTGACCGTTTCAGTCACCATCGGGCTGGGCAGGCAGCGGATCTTACGCCCGGCAAGACCGGCGGGATCGGAGAATTTGAACTTGGTGAGGAAATTGCGCGCGCCCAGGTTGCGACCGAAGGCGGGAAAGCTGGCACCCGCCTTCTGCACCAGCAATGCTTGCAGGCCGGCGGCGGCGGGCGTTTTGGAGGCGCGCAGCATGTGATCGTAGTCCTGGAACACGTAGCCCATGTCGAACACGCCGAATTCCGGCACGACGTTCGACCAGATCGAGGTGCCGGCCAGCATGATATCGACCACACCCGCCTTGAGCTGGGTCACCACATCCGCTTCCTGGCCCAGTTGGTTATCGGGGAAGAATTGCGTGTTCACCTCGCCCTTCGTCGCATCTTTCAGCCGCGGCAGGAACATGTCGTACCAGATGCGGCCGGTGGAGAATTTCGGGTCGTTGGGAAACGACGTCGAAATCTTCAAGGGTGTCGCCGCCTGGGCGCGCCGGATCAGTGCGGGCGCAGCCAGCAGCATGGCGCCGCTGCGCAGCAGCGTGCGGCGATCGATGTGTGTCATGGGAGTCTCCTCATGTCATGGTTGCAGTCGCGGTTGCCGATCGGCCACGGTGTCACAGCACCGCGAGCATTCCCCCATCGACGTAGATGAGCTGGCCATTCACGTAGTCGGATGCTGCGGATGCCAGGAACACGGCGGTGCCGACCAGTTCCTCGGGCTTGCCCCAGCGGCGGGCGGGCGTGCGGCCGATCACCCAGGCGTTGAACGACGGGTCGTCCACCAGCGGCTGGTTCATGTCGGTCAGCATATAGCCGGGACCGATCGCGTTGGCCTGGATGCCGTGCGCGGCCCATTCGGCTGTCATGGCGCGAGTCAGCATTCTGATACCACCCTTCGCCACGGTGTACGGCGCAACGGTGGCGCGCGCGGCATCGCTGGTCAGCGAGCCGATATTGATGATCTTGCCGTGCCCGCGCGGGATCATGCGCTTCGCCGCCTCGCGGCCAATGACGAAAGCGCTGGTCAGGTTCGTCTCGATCACGCGGCGCCAGTCCGCGGTCTCCAGCTCCACCATGGGGCGGCGGAGTTGCATGCCGGCATTGTTCACCAGGATGTCGATGGCAACGCCACGCGCATCAAAATCGGCGAACGCAGCGAGGATTTCTGCCTCGTTGGTGACGTCGAAGCGTGCCTCGTGGACAGTGTGCCCGGCCAGACGCAAGTCCGCGGCCGCGGCAGCGAGCCGGCTGCCATCGGCGCCGTTCAGCACCACGGCGGCGCCGGCCTCGGCCAGTCCCGTTGCGATGGCACGGCCCAGCCCACGCGAAGATCCGGTGACCAGCGCCGTGCGCCCGGCCAGGTTGAAGAGTTTGGCCATGCGCCTAGGCCTGCGAGCGGCGTACGGTCAGGTCGGAACGCTCGAACACCGCCGGCAAGAGTTCGGTGCCCAGGCCCGGACCTTCCATCGGCATGACATAGCCGTCCACGATCACCGGCATCGTGGTGACGAGTTCCTTGTACCAGCCGGTGTAAAAGGCGCGCACGCTCTCCTGGATCAGGGTGTTGGGCTGGCTGAACGAGGCGTGGATGCCGGCAATGAAACCGACTGGTCCGACGCAGTCATGCGGCGCGAAGGGACGCTGATAGGTGTCGGCCATCGCCGCGATCTTGCGGCCCTCGGTCAGGCCGCCGGTCCAGCACAGATCGGCCATCACCACATGGATCGCGTCGCGATCCAGCATATCCTTATAGGGAAAGCGCGAGCCCAGTGTTTCGCTGGCGCAGACCCAGACGCTGGTGGAGCGGGCATATTCCGCCAGCGCCTGCGGCGAGTTCATGCGGATCGGGTCCTCGAACCAGGTCGGGTTGTAGGGTTCCAGCGCCCGCGCGATCTTCTTGGCGCAGGGCAGGTTCCACAGCGAGTGGAACTCGACCATGATTTCAATCTTGTCGCCGACCGCGCGGCGGATTTTCTCGAACGGCTCGATCGCCGTCTTCAACTGCGCCGCGGTGATGAACATCCCGTCGTTTTCCATCGCCGCGGGATCGAACGGCCATATCTTCATGGCGGCGATGCCGGATTCCAGCAGGCTTTCCGCCACGGCGTCGGCGCGGGTCATGAACCCGTTCAGGTCTTCATAAGGGCCCGCGTCGGCGGAAAAATTCCAGGTGGACACCGGCTTGATGTTGGTCGAGCGCACATAGCCGTAGCCGGCGCAGGTGTTGTAGATGCGCTGCTTCGGCCGGCAGAGGCCGCCCAGCATCTGATGGACCGGCTGGTTACACAGTTTGCCGAATATGTCCCACAGCGCGATATCGACCGCCGAGGCCGCCCGATACTCGGCCCCGGTGCTGGACTGTGCCAGCGGCAGGTTGAGCATGTCACGGTGGATGGCCTCGATGTGCAGCGGGTTGCGGCCGAGCAAGCGTCCCGCCAGCGTATCGTGAATATGCGCCTCGACGGCACCGGCGCCATAGAAGGTCTCGCCCAGGCCGATCACGCCGGCATCTGTGTGGACGCGGACCCAGATGACGTTGGCGAACTCAGCCGTCCGCAACGTCTCGATGGAGACGATCTTCACTGGCGTTATCCTCCGCTGCGTTGGACTGTGCTGCCCATTTGCCTTGGGTGCGAGCGCCGTCGGCGGGACCCTTAGCGCAGGCTGTGAAATATCACAACATATTTTTGTTCCAGCCGGCGGTTTTTTTGCGTAGGATTGCCGCCGCGATCAACCGGCACGAACCCATGACGAAGCAACCCAGCAAACTGCGGCCGCTCGAGGCCGCCTCAGAGCGCCCGCGGCTGGGTAGCCGGTCCGCCGCCCACAGCAATGCCGGCACGACCCTGGCGGCGCTCGCCTATGACCGGCTGGAGGAGATGATCGTCGCCTGTACCCTGCCTCCCGGTCTGTTCCTGTCGATCCAGGATCTGCAGGAGAAGACCGGGCTTGGCCGAACGCCGATCCACCAGGCGGTCAGCCGGCTTGCGGGGGACACGCTCATCGTCATCCGCCCGCGTCACGGGCTGCAAATTGCGCCGGTCGATCTGGTGCGGGAGCGCACGCTCCTGCAACTGCGGCGCGACATGGAACGGTTCGTCGTGCGGCTGGCAACCGAGCGGGCCGGAGCGTCGCATCGCAACCAGATGCTGCATCTGGGCCGGATGCTGCGTGAGCATGCCGCGGTCATGACCATCGACGAGTTCAACCGGCTGGACCGGCGCATCGACCAGATTTTCGTTGCCGCGGCCGGTGAGGCATTTCTGGAAAATACGCTCCGCCCGCTGCACACGATCTCGCGGCGGATCGGCTGGATCTACCATAGTCGCGTGCGCCCGCAGGAAGGGCTGGTGACGACGCTGGATTGTCATGCAGCGATACTGGATGCCGTGTTGGCCCGCCAAGTCGAGGCGGCGGTCGCGGCATCCGACCGGCTGATCGCCTTCAGCGACAGCATGTTCGACGTGCTGGGCCGCGGCACCGAGCCCGCGCTGTTCGACTGCAATCTGGAGATGCTGGAAGCCGTCTGACCGGGTGGCGGCCGAAGCCGCGCCCACCATGGCCCGAAGCGTCACGCAGCAGAATCGGGGCTTGGCGGCGTTGGTGGGCGGTGACGGGTTCGAACCGCCGACCCTCTCGGTGTAAACGAGACGCTCTACCGCTGAGCTAACCGCCCTTCAGCGGCCTCGGGTCAGCGATCGGCCGGGCAACAACAGCCGATCGCCGTTCCCAGAACTACTGCACCGCGTCCTTCAGCCCTTTGCCCGGCTTGAACCGTACGGTCGTCGAGGCAGGAATCTGCATCTCCTCGCCGGTCCGCGGATTGCGACCTGTGCCCGCCTTCCGCTGCGCGGTGGCGAAGGTGCCGAACCCGACCAGGCGCACCTCGTCCTGTTTCTTCAGCGCGCCCTCGATAGCAGAGAACACCGCATCGACCACCTCGGTGGCCTTGGCTCGCGACAGTTCGGTCTCCTCCGCGACAGAGGCGATGAGATCCATCTTATTCACTGGTAAGTTCCTCTCCTCCCGTGGTCACGACAAACATGTGGCCGGCCCGAGGGACCCCCGGGCAGGCCAACGGGCGCGACACTAGTGGCGGGCTTTCGCACGCGTCAATGCAGGGACACGGCCCGCCGCTGGATTGCGGCGGGCCGTTGCTTCAGTGCGGCAGGGATGCCGCCGCGGGCTGCGCTGCTGGCGGCCCAGGTACCGGAGCGTCCGGCGGCTCCTCCCATTCGATAGCCTCCGGCCGGCGAGCCAAGGCCTGGGCGATCACCTCGTCCACGTCCGCCACCGCGATCAGCTTCAGATGCTTCTTCACGTTGTCCGGAATTTCCGCCAGGTCCTTCTCGTTCTCCTTCGGGATGAACACGGTCGTGATTCCGGCGCGCAACGCCGCCAGCAGCTTCTCCTTCAAGCCGCCGATCGGCAGGATGCGGCCACGCAACGTGATCTCGCCGGTCATCGCGATGTCGCGCCGCACCGGGATGCCGGTCAGCACCGACACCAGCGAGGTCGCCATGGCCACGCCAGCCGAGGGACCGTCCTTCGGCGTCGCACCCTCCGGCACGTGCACGTGGATGTCGCGCTTCTCGAACAGCGTCGGCTTGATGCCGAACTTGATCGAGCGGCTGCGCACATAGCTGAGTGCCGCCGACACGCTCTCCTGCATCACGTCGCCCAGCTTGCCGGTCTGCTTGATGTTGCCTTTGCCGGGCAGCAGCACCGACTCGATGGTGAGGATCTCGCCGCCGACCTCGGTCCAGGCCAGGCCGGTGACCACACCGACCATGTCCTCGGCCTCGGTCTCGCCGAAGCGGAACTTCTTCACGCCTGCGAATTTCTCCAGGTTCTTCCGGGTGATCGAGACCTTCTTGGTGCTCTTGTTGGTGACCAGTTCCTTCACCGACTTGCGCGCCAGGTTGGCGATCTCACGCTCCAGGTTCCGCACGCCGGCTTCGCGCGTGTAGTAGCGGATCATGTCGCGCAGCGCGTCGTCCGAGATGTGCCACTCGTCCGTCTTCAGGCCATGCGCGTCCGACTGCTTGCTGATCAGGTGGCGCTTGGCGATTTCGACCTTCTCATCCTCGGTGTAGCCGGGGATGCGGATGATCTCCATGCGGTCCATCAGCGGCTGCGGCATGCGCAGGCTGTTCGCCGTCGTGACGAACATCACGTCCGACAGGTCGTAGTCCACCTCCAGATAGTGATCCGCAAACGTCGAATTCTGCTCCGGATCCAGCACCTCGAGCAGCGCGGAGGACGGATCGCCACGCCAGTCGGCGCCGAGCTTGTCCACCTCGTCGAGCAGGAACAGCGGGTTGGAGGTCTTGGCCTTCTTCATGCCCTGGATGACCTTGCCCGGCATCGAGCCGATATAGGTCCGCCGGTGGCCACGGATTTCCGCCTCGTCGCGCACGCCGCCGAGCGACATCCGCACGAAGTTCCGCCCCGTCGCCTTGGCGATCGATTTTCCGAGCGACGTTTTGCCGACACCGGGAGGCCCGACCAGGCACAGGATCGGCCCGCGCACTTTCGGCGAACGCGCCTGCACCGCCAGGTACTCGATGATCCGCTCCTTGACCTTGTCAAGGCCATAGTGATCGGCTTCCAGCACCGCCTCGGCCGCCACCACGTCGTTGCGGATCTTGCTGCGCCGCTTCCACGGGATCGACAGCATCCAGTCGAGGTAGTTACGAACCACCGTCGCCTCGGCGCTCATCGGGCTCATGGTCTTGAGCTTCTTCAGCTCCTGCAGAGCCTTTTCGCGGGCTTCCTTCGACAGCTTGGTCTTCTTGATCTTGGCTTCGAGTTCGGCGTTCTCGTCCTTGCCGTCCTCACCCTCGCCAAGTTCCTTCTGGATCGCCTTGAGCTGTTCGTTCAGGTAGTACTCGCGCTGGGTCTTCTCCATCTGCCGCTTGACGCGGTTGCGGATGCGCTTTTCGACCTGCAGCACGCCGATCTCGGACTCCATGTGTCCGAAGACTTTTTCCAAGCGCTCGCTGACCTTGACGATCTCCAGCAGGTCCTGCTTCTCGGGGATCTTCAGGTTCAGGTGGCTGGCGACAGTGTCGGCCAGCTTCGACGACTCCTCGATCTGGTTCAGCGAAACCAGCACCTCGGGGGCGATCTTCTTGTTCAGCTTGATGTATTGCTCGAACTGGGTGACCACCGTGCGGCCGAGTGCTTCCAACTCCTTCGCCTCACCGAGAACGTCCGGCATCGGCGCGGTGAAGGCCTCGAAATACGATTCGGTTTCCTTGAAGGCGGTGATCTTCGCCCGGCGCCCGCCTTCCACCAGCACCTTCACGGTGCCGTCGGGCAGCTTGAGCAATTGCAGGATCGTGGACACCGTGCCGACGCGATAGATGTCGTCGGCCGAGGGGTCGTCCTGCGCGGCATTCTTCTGTGCGACCAGCAGGATCTGCTTGTCGTCCTTCATCACCGCTTCCAACGCACGGACGGATTTCTCACGCCCGACGAACAGCGGCACGATCATGTGCGGAAATACGACGATATCGCGCAGTGGCAGGACGGGCATCAAGTCGCCCCGCGTGACAGCCGGGACACGTTGCTCTGGCGGGCGCGGTGGGCCCTCCGGCCCTGGCCGATCGGATTCTGGCATTAGTGACCTCCTTATGGACAGTCGGCGCAGGACCCGCCCAACCATGGCACGGATCCTACTTTATCGGGCGTTGAATACCCGATTCTCAGGGTAGGATATCGGCGGCCAGGCAGCACGGCGCAACCCCTTGAAATCTACGATCACTATCCCGTTGGTGCGGTTTGCCACCGCACCAATGGGGTTCAGGCGCTGCTTTCCGCCCGTTCCTTCCCATAAAGGTAGAGCGGATTGGCACGGGCCTCCGCGACCTCGCGATTGATCACCACCTCCTCTACGCCATCCAGACCCGGCAATTCGAACATCGTGCCGAGCAGAATCGACTCCATGATCGAGCGCAAGCCGCGCGCGCCGGTCTTGCGGGCGATCGCCCGCGTCGAAACGGACTTTAACGCGTCTTCCGTGAAGGTGAGCTTAACGCCCTCCATCTCGAACAGACGGCCGTACTGCTTGATCAAGGCATTTTTCGGCTTGGTCAGGATTTCCATCAGCGCCGCTTCGTCGAGGTCCTCCAGGGTGGCGACCACGGGCAGGCGGCCGATGAATTCCGGGATCAAGCCGAATTTCAGCAGGTCCTCGGGCTCCACCTCGCGCAGGATGGCGCCGACACGGCGTTCCTCCGAGGAGCGGACGTCGGCGCCATAGCCAATGCCGGACCCTTTGCCACGCGACGAAATAATCCGTTCCAGGCCGGAGAACGCCCCGCCGCAGATGAACAGGATGTTGGTGGTATCGACCTGGAGGAATTCCTGCTGCGGGTGCTTGCGCCCGCCCTGCGGCGGCACCGAGGCGACGGTGCCCTCCATGATCTTCAGCAGCGCCTGCTGCACGCCTTCGCCGGACACATCGCGGGTTATCGATGGATTGTCCGACTTACGGCTGATCTTATCGACCTCGTCGATATAGACGATGCCGCGCTGGGCGCGCTCGACGTTGTAATCGGCCGATTGCAGCAGCTTGAGGATGATGTTCTCGACGTCCTCGCCCACGTAGCCCGCTTCGGTGAGCGTTGTGGCGTCCGCCATGGTGAACGGCACGTCGAGGATGCGCGCCAAGGTCTGCGCCAGCAGCGTCTTGCCGGACCCGGTCGGGCCGAGGAGGAGAATATTGGACTTGGCGATCTCGACGTCGTTGTTCTTCTGGCCGTGCGCGAGTCGCTTGTAGTGGTTGTGCACCGCGACCGAGAGTACTCTCTTGGCGTGGTCCTGGCCGATGACGTAGTCGTCCAGCACCTTGCAGATTTCTTTCGGCGTCGGCACGCCATCACGTGACTTCACCAGGTGCGTCTTATGCTCCTCACGGATGATATCCATGCAGAGCTCGACGCACTCGTCGCAGATAAAGACAGTGGGGCCAGCGATAAGCTTGCGTACCTCGTGCTGGGACTTGCCGCAGAACGAGCAGTACAGAGTGTTCTTCGAATCGCCGGATTTGCTCATGCGCCTGCGTACTCCTGGCCCGGCCGATCTCCGGGGCCCGATTGGTTAGTGTAGCCCTCGGCGCCGGATGGGACAAGCAATGCCTGCCGGACGTTTCCGCCCGGACCTGAAACCCGCCCCCAAGGCCGGACGCCGGAGCGCCTCCGCCAGCTAAACGCCCGGAGGCGCCGGGAAGTGGCCATGCGTCACGCTACAACCTGCCTTCAATCCGATTCGGCCTTGCAGGCAGGACAAAAACGCGGCCGATCAGCCCTTGCTGGCCTCGTCGCCAGCCGTCGGGCGGTTTTCGACCACCTCATCCACCAGACCGAAATCGCGCGCTTCCTCAGCCGAGAGGTAGCTGTCGCGCTCCAGCTTGCGCTCGATCGCCTCGATCGGCTGGGCGGTGTGGCGGACGTAGATTTCGTTCAGCCGCTTGCGCAGGGTGAGGATCTCGCGCGCCTGGATCTCGATATCCGTCGCCTGGCCCTGGGCGCCGCCCGACGGCTGGTGGACCATGATGCGGGAGTTCGGCAGGGCGTAGCGCTTGCCCTTGGCGCCGGCGCAGAGCAGCAGGCTGCCCATGGAGGCAGCCTGACCGATGCACACGGTGCTGACCGGGCTGCGGATGTATTGCATGGTGTCGTAGATCGCCAGGCCGGACGACACCACGCCGCCCGGACTGTTGATATAAAAGGAGATATCCTTGCTCGGGTTCTCCGATTCGAGGAACAGGAGCTGGGCGCAGATCAGCGAGCTGACCTGGTCGAACACCGCGCCGGTGAGGAAGATGATCCGCTCCTTCAGCAGGCGGGAGAAGATATCGTAGGCGCGCTCGCCCCGGGCGGTCTGTTCGACCACCATCGGAACCAGGTTGTTGGCATAGATTTCGACGGGGTCGCGGTCCTGCATCGTCACACCTTCAAGCCGGGGATCATCATAAATAGTTGTTCGCGCGCCGGAATCCAGCGGCCCCGGACAAACGGCCGGGATTTTGGAGCGGCTCGGGAGGCACGGAAACCTCCCCCTCCCCCTTGAGGGAGGGGGGTTGGGGGGAGGGGTGCGTGCGCGACGGAAAGCCGGGCGCACGCACCCCTCCCCCCAACCCCCTCCCTCAAGGGGAGGGGGAGACCCGGATCACCCTTGGTTGTCCGACGCGGCCGCGGTCGGTTCGGTGTTGGGGGCCGCCTCCGCCGGGGCCGATCCAGCTTCGGCGACCGGGGCCGCCTCGGGCGCAGCCTCGGCAGCCGCCTGGGGTGCAGCCTGGGCGGCGGGCGCGGACCCGGCGTTGCGCATGCCGGGGACCGGCGGCTCCTGGGCCAGTTCTTCCGGGGTGACCGTCTGGTCGGTCAGCTTCGCCAGCTCCAGCACGAAATCGACGACCTTGTCCTCGAAGATCGGCCCGCGCAGGGCGTTCTCGGCCTGCGGGTATTTGCGGAAGAACTCCATCATCTGGGCTTCCTGGCCGGGATAGCGCGATGCCTCCGTCCGCTTCGCCCGGGTCAGTTCCTCCGGCAGCACGGTGATGCCGTTGACGCGGCCGATCTCGGCGAGCACCAGGCCAAGCTTGACCCGCCGTTCCGCGATGCCGCGATAGTCGCTGCGCAGCGTTTCCTCGTCCTTATCCTTGTCGTCCTCGTCGAGCCGGCCTTCCTTGCGCTCGGCTTCCAGCCGCTGCCAGATTTGCCCGAATTCCTGATCGACCAGCCCCTGCGGCGCCTGGAAGTTGGCCTGCTCTGCCAGGGCGTCGAGCAAATCGCGCTTCAGCCGGACGCGGGCCATGGCGTCGTATTCCCGCTGATAGCGCTCGGTCATGACCCGCCGCAGCTCGGTCAGGTCGTCGAATGCCAGCTTCTTCGCAAGTTCGTCGTCCACGGGTGGCACGACGGGACGAGACAGCTTCTTGGCGGTGATGTCGAAGGTGGCGGCCTTCCCGGCGAGGTCCTTGTTGCCGTACTCCTCCGGGAAGGTGACCGAGATCGTCCGGTCCTCGCCCGGGCGCATCCCTTCCAGTTGGTCGGCGAACCCCGGAATGAACCCGGTGCCGCCAAGCTCGACGTTGACGTCGTTGCCTGCCCCGTTGGGGAACGGGACGCCGTCGATCTTGCCGATGAAATCGACCGTCAGCACTTCGCCGGTGGCGGCGCCGGGATGCTCGCCCCGCGCCTCCAGCTCCTCCGGGGTGATCTCCACCAGTTCCCGGTTGCGGGCGGCCATTTCCGCCAGCGACTTATCCACCAGCTCCGCCGGCACCTCGGCCTTGCGGCGGACCAGGCTGATCTGGCCGAAATCCGGCAGGGCGATATCCGGCAGCAGCTCGAATTCGACCTTGAATTCCAGGTCCTTGGCGGCGCCGGCGCCGGCAATATCGGTGGTGACCAGGTCGATCTTTGGCGTCTGCGCCGGGCGCATGTTGCGCTCGGAGATCACCTTTTCGGTCGCCTGGTTGACCGATTCCTCCAGCACCTCGGCAGTGACGGCATTGCCGTAGCGCTGGCGAACGATGGGCAGCGGCACCTTGCCGGGCCGGAAGCCGGGCAGGCGCAACGTCTTGCCGAGATCGGTGAGCCGCGCGGTGCGGCGGGATTCGATGTCCTCGCCAGGCACCACAACCGTGAAGCCGCGCTTCAGGCCCTCGGACAGCGTTTCGGTAACCTGCATCGGCCGGACAATCCCCCAAAGGTCAAACGACGTCGTCGAAGCCACGCCGCAGGGAACGGTGGTGCGGGCGGAGGGACTTGAACCCCCACGGCTTGCGCCACCAGAACCTAAATCTGGCGTGTCTGCCAATTCCACCACGCCCGCAGTTTGCCGGACCCCGCGATCGTGAACGCGGCGCTTTAGCCCAGGGCGGTATGCGCGGCAAGGACCCCCGAAAACCTCTGCGGCCGCACGAGAGGGGTGGCGCATGAGGCGGCGGCAGGGTTGCAGCGGCTCGGTGGCAAGCCCTCCGGACAGGTTCACTTTCGACGCCCGCCCGCCCCGACACGCTCTGGCGGGCTAGGCGAGGGCGCCCTATGTGGCAGGCTGGGAGAGGGCATCCATGGACTACCTGATATATCGTCTGCACTACCTGCCGGTTTTGTCCCGCCGGTCCTTTGACGTTCGGCAAGGCGGGTGCATACTTGCGATCGCTGCGATCCTCAGCCCCCCGTTTATGGCAAGCCTGCTTCGATGAGTCGTTGCTTGTCCTCCCCCCGATCCACATGCTTAGGCTGCCATCATGCCGACCGTTAGTCGCACCAAGGGGAAGAACAAATCCAAGAGCAAGGCCGCCAGCAGCGCTCCCGCTGCCGAGCGGAACGCCGCGCGCGACTATAGTATTGCCGCGGTCGGCCGAGCGCTGGATTTGCTCGAGGCTCTGGCCAGGATCGGGCCCGCGCCGCTGGCCACACTGGCGGAATCCGCCCGCTGCACCCGGACCGCCGGTTTTCGCCTGCTGCGCACGCTGGAGGCGCGCGGCTTCGCCATCCAGGACGAGGCCCGCGGCATCTGGCGCCTGGGCGCCCGTTGGGCGGTGCTCGGCCGCGCCGCGCAGCAGCAGGGTGCGCTCGCCGCCGCGGCGATGCCGTTTCTTGCCACCCTCGGCAAGGCAACCGGAGAGAATGTCTATCTGCGCATCCGCGATGGGATGGAGAGCGAGACCATCGCGATCTACCAGACCGATCCCGGGCTGCGACTCTATAGTGAGGTCGGGCAGCGGCGGCCGCTGCATGCCGGCCCCAGCCGGTTGCTGCTGGCACACGCGCCGGAGGCGGTGCAGACCCAGGTGCTGGCCCAGCGCCTGCCGCGCTTCACCCCCGCCACGCGCACCGATTCCGCCTGGATCGCCGCCGACCTGCAACGCATCCGCGCCCGTGGCTACCTGGTCACCGCCGACGAGGTCGTGCCCGGTGCCGTCGGTGTAACGGCGCCGGTGCGCGATGCCTCCGGCCAGGTCGTTGCCGGGTTGACCGTCAGCGCCCCCTCCATGCGGATGCGGCCACCGCGGCCGCGCGCCCTGGTGCCGCAAGTACTCGATGCCGCGCTCAAGCTGTCGCAGTTGCTGGGCGACGTCACGGCTGCACCCGGCCAGGCAACGAACGGGCAAAAAGAGCAGACCTCGCCGATGGCGCGGTGGACCGAGACGCACGGCGCCGCCTCGGCAGGCCCCCACTCGATCTTCCGCTGACCTACACCCCTCCCGCTCTCGCGGGAGAGGTTCGTTGCCCCCTGACCACCGTACGGTGCAGGATGCGCCGGACGCGGTCCATCGCGTAGTTTGCCAGCGCGCGGTGCAGCAGGCAGCGGTTGTCCCACAACACCAGGTCACCCTCGCGCCACTGGTGCGAATAGACGAAGCGCGGCTTGGTCGCGTGCGCCATCAGCCGCGCGATCAGATCACGCGATTCGACCGCCGTCATGCCAACGATGTGGGACACGTGGTTGCCCAGGTACAGCGCCTTCGCACCGGTGTCGGGATGCGTGCGCACCACCGGATGGGTCACCGGCGGACGCTCGCGCTGCTGTTCCGGGGTGGCGAGGCGGCTGCCGGAATTGCGGCGGCTGGCTTCCCAACTATGCACCGCGTCCAGCCCGTCGATCGACCGCTGCACCTCGGCCGGCAGCGCCGCATAGGCCATCGCCATGTTGGCGAATTGCGTCTCGCCGCCGAGCCCCGGCAGTTCCACCGCATGCAGCATGGTCAGCAGCGACGGCACTGCGTGGTACGACTTATCGGTATGCCAGAAGTAGTTGCCCCGTTCCTCCAGCCGGGCCGACGGATTGCCGGCCCTATCGAGGTTGGAGACGGTGTGCACCGCGGCATAGCGCTTGCTGTCCACCAGGCGGTTGACGTGCTGGTCCTCGATCTCGCCGAAATTCAGGGTGAAGGCGTATTGCTGCTCCTTGGACAGATGCTGGCCGCGAAACACCAGGATCGGATGGGAGCGGAAGCTCTGCACGATCCAGTCGCGGCGCTCGTCCGACAAATTCTGTGCGAGGTCGATCCCGGCGATCTCCACGCCGCCGACCTCGGCCAGCGGCGCGGTCTCGGCCGGGGACGGGCCGCATGCCGCAATGACGCCGCCGGACGCATCCTCGCTCAACCCCGCGGCGCCGCTTGTCGCGACTGCGCTGCTCGTCGGTCCAGTCCCTTGCCCGCAAGTGCCGCTGTGGCGCGGCTGCGGGACTGTTTCAGTGCCGGCCCCATCGTGTCAAACCATCCGTTGCGCGCCGGCCCGCGGCGAGCCTCAGAGTCCGAGTCGAATCTCAAGCCTATCGAGCCAGCCGCCTGTTGCGCAGCATGAGGCAAGCGGCGTGGGGCAAGCGGCGTGGAGGAAAGCCGGGGTGAAGCCGATGACGGCCGCGTCCAGCGCAATGCCCGGCACGAGCGCCGTATGCCAGCCTGTCCCGAGCATCGCGCAGGTGGCCGGCTCGAGCCCGGCCATGACGGAGGCCTGCGCCACGGCACAAGGCCAAATTGCCGCGCGGCCACATCCCCTTGAAGCCTCCCGCTACAGTCTCGAGACGGCCTCTCAGGCTCAGGCGCCGAACTCCGCGCGGATCGCGGCCGAATCCTCTCCTATCGCCGGAACCGGTCCGAGCGTGCGTGGGCCGTCGCTGAACAGCACCGGCGGGGCGGCGAGCGACACCTTGCCGTTCGGCGTGTCCACCACCGCCCGGCGCAGGGCCGGATGGCGGGAAAACGCCGCCACGTCGTTGACGAAGCCATACGCGGTGTTG
>Ga0182030_10013400_pt1 | contig 16317 bp, 10 predicted proteins | sample 812S3MmetaG_FD_121299 | JGI IMG/M metagenome (GOLD analysis project Ga0182030, IMG submission 121299) | Permafrost microbial communities from Stordalen Mire, Sweden - 812S3M metaG (Illumina Assembly) | ecosystem: Environmental > Terrestrial > Soil > Wetlands > Permafrost | place: Sweden...
GCGCGTGTCGTCGATCCGAGAATGGTTGCGTCACTGATCCCTTGGGTTCCCCTGACGCGCTGTCCAGCGTGAACTCCATCGAGGCAGTCGATTCGAGCCAGGGTCGCCCCGTAAGCCGGATGGATGGGGCACGTTGCGGTCCACTGCGCACCGAACGCTCACTTTCGCGAGCGTTGCAACCCGCTCATTCCGAGATGTCCCAGTCGTGGTGAGAAACGAGAGGCGACCTTTTGCTGGTCTTGCTGGGCACCGTGTCAGGGAATCTGGCCGGACAGGCGTTGGGACACGTGTGGCAGACAGCGCGCGGACACGTCGCCGATCATCAGAAGATCGCTGCCTTGACGTGGTCCGAGCCGGACGTCGTCAAGGCGCCGCTCGTGAGCGTCGTCAAGCGGCTCGGGGTCCGGGTACCGTAGTGACTGCGCTCCGCAAAAACGGTGCGATCGTGAGTATCGCAACGCTCGAACGTCCGCACCTGGCGTCGTCGCAGGCCTGGCACCCCGTGCATACCGTGTGCTGCTCGGACGCCCCTTGTTGTGCTGCTCGGACGCCCCTTGTTGTGCTGCTCGGACGCCCCTTGTTGTGACGAGCGTCAATGCTTCATCTAATGTCGCCGAAGTGAATGACTTTCGCTGCAGCGGCGAGTGTCAGGCGCCGCCGCCGAGAATCCAGTTCGTTGTTAGCCCGGCGCCCAACAACATGTTCTTGGCACGCTTTGCGTTGTCGTAGCGGAGATCGTTAAGCGCTGGATCAGGGTCCGTCCAAACTTTGTGCGAGAAGAGTCGCTGGACGAGACGCTCCATCGTCAGGAAGTCGGCATCGTCCAATTTCCTGTAGAGGATTCTCTTCCGATCTTCCTGGTCGAACAATTGCAGGGCTGGTGCGAGCGCATCCTTCAACATTGGTACCCAGGCTCGAAGCGCGCCCGCAGAATAGAGCCTCGCTGCCTTCTTGTGGCCATCGTCGCCTTTCTCCGGCGCCCAGCGACCGGTGAGGCTTTCAGCGACGATGATGTTGAGCAGGCGCACAAGGTTCTCGCGCTCCTCGTCACGATGGTACGCGGGCGACTCAAACTCATCGTTCAGGGGCGGCGCGGCGACGAACTCAGCGAGAAAGGTCTTTTCAAGGCGATACATCGTCAGCGGGTTTTGTCGGCCGCGGTTCTCCTCAGTGATGTAGTCCCGGAGCGTGTTGTCCGGATCTTCGAGGATGTCCCGATAGATCATCGACCGGATGCGCTTCAGCGCTTCGGCCTTGGAGAGATTCGCAACGGTTCGCACGAAGTCCAAGAACGCGCTTTCGGTCTTCGGCCCCGTGCGGAGAAGGAAGGTTTCCCAGTCCTCGGTTGCCATTGAGGCGTACTTTTCGAGCAGCGTCGACGTGTAGAAGGGCATTTGCCGGAGTTTGTCGTGCGCCGAGAGGTTCGTCTCCTTGAGCCGGCGCACTTCGGGGTTGATGTACACCTTGCAGTCGAGGGCTGTGCGCCCTGCCCAGACCTGGGCCGCAGCCTTGTGCTGGCCGTCGAACAGCAGCACGTCCTTGCCGACGAGCCGACATACCGCAGGAGCCAGTTGCGTATGAGTCTGAAGGTGGCGGTACAGCTCCCACAGCCGGTCAACCTCAAGTGGTCGCGGTTGCAGTTCTGCGTCGTTGCGGACGAACAAAGCCGGGATGCTGGCGAAGAAGTACTGCTCACCCGTGGCCGCGCACGTCAGCAGCAGTAACTTCTGTTCGCCCGCCTCGGTGAAAATCGCGATTGCGTTGTCGTCGACCTCGTTCGGTAGCGGTTGTCCCCAGTGCGTCGCTCCGAGTCGCGCCTCCAGCAGGTCATCGAGCCGCCGCTTGTTCGCACCTTCAAAGAAGCGTTTCAGCGCCAGCCGGTCTCGATACTGCCCGAGCGTCATGGTGCTCTTCTCGCGGTTGTGCTTCTTGCACACAGCTGCGATGTTGTCAATCGTTGATGGCCCACCCTCGCTGTACGGACTGATGTGGTCGAACTCAAGGTCGTCGGCGGAGTCGACCGGGTGGTTGTCGATGAAGCAGCGCAGTCCTTGGCGGGCGAGGACCTCCTGCTTCTCCTTCTCGGTGATCTGTCGGGATCCTGTCATCGCCTGCTCCTGTCGCTGATCAGCGATCCAAAGGCTACTGGTTGAGCTGTGGGCAGCGATGGCCTGACCCGCGAGCGAGACTGAACGTTGCACCGGGGCCGACGCGGTTTTCCAGCCCCCGCTACCGTCGCGACCGTGAAAGTCTTTGGAAGTGAGTGGTGAGCCTCGCCGACGACTTCGAACGGGACATGCGGGACGGCGCCCGCCGCTGTCGTGAGTTCGGATACAACCCGACGTACTGGCAGAAGATGGTTTCGCAGCACGGTGCCGTTGACGCTGCCAAGCGCCTGCTTAAGGGGAGCCGAGCCTCAGACGGCTTCACGAGGCTATGGGAGGAAGGCCGTCTGGACCTGAGCGTCGAGTTCTTCATCCTCCTACCGAAGTACGCCGACCTCTTCACCAGTGAGGAGCGGGCCGAGGCGCGCCGACGGTTGGAGCTGTACGAGTTTGAGATCGACAGCGCCCTGGCCGCATTTCCAACCAATGATGTCCCGGACGAGGGCGAGACCTCCGAGCCAGCCGTACCCGGTCCAGCGCCGGATGGTCCGGAGGTCCCGGTCGTCACCGCGCTCGCGGCCGAGGGATCCGATGAAGGAGATCGACCGACGCTCGACGACCTCAACCGGGCTCGCCAACTATTCGGGACCAACGAGCCTCGCGACGTTTTCTACCGCGCCGCGACATATCTCGTCGCCAAGGCGCTCGACGGAGACGCGCCAGTCTCCGTCTCGGAGGCACTATCGGTCCTACTGCAGACCTGGAACCGGTCCTACTACCAATACCGCCCGGTGACCGCCGGCCACTACCAGGAAATCGACGACGCGCTGACGAGGCACTCAGAGTGGCTGCAGAAGGCGCGGGGACGGTCCATCGATTCGTGGTTGCCGGCTGATGCGTCCGCGCTCGAAAACGTCCTCACCGACTTCGAGGGAGTACTCGGACCTGTGGGCGCCGCGAAGGCGCTACATCTCCTTGCCCCCCGGTTCCTTCCACTCTGGGATCGCGCGATCACAGTCGCCTACGGGCTGCCACTCGGATCCACCGGCAGCAACGGTGCTCGGTACGTCCGGTTTGCGCTCATCACCAAGAAGCAGGCGGAGCGAGTCAGTGTAGATTCGGCGCTCGGACGCAACGTCCTGAAGGCCATCGACGAGTACAACTACTGCCGCTTCACCAAAGGCTGGATGTAAACGTCCGCCAGCCTTTTGCCGCTCTGCTAGAGAAGCCGTCCTTGACCTTCTCGGGCGTGCCGACCTTGATCGGAGGCCGATGCGCTCTCTCACAGCCAACGATGCAACAAGGTTGTGAGACTGCGCCGTCGTCTCGTAGTGTCCCGGAACCCCACTCAAAGAGTGCCATGATCGGAGCGTGGGTGAAGCCCGAGAACCACGCCGAGGACGATCCAAAATCGTTCGGTTCAACACTCCGACTGAGGTTGCCGAGTCCGGTGCTCGCGAATCTCCGCACTTCGGACCTCCTACTCCCGGTCGCGATCGGACAGATGAGCGAGGGCGACCCTCGACGCGACACGACGTTTCGTCTGTGCCGCTGCAGGGCGGCTATATCGCGAAGCAGTGTCCTGTTCGAGCTCAGAACAACATTGTGCTCCCCTCAGAGCTCGTTCCAGTCCCCCCAATTCTTGAGCGCCGCTTTGAACGCGGGCGTCAGTTCGAAGCCGCCGTGGTACGGGCAATCATGCGACTCCACCCCGATGCGCGCGTCGCAGAGGGGAAGACCACCGCCGCGCTGGAGGCATCAACCTCGCAGGCAACAGCCGACGCCGTCTCACTGATCCTGGGCGGACGATTGCCGGCCGATATCACTGGTCGCCGCGTTGGAAAGCCTGACCTTCTTGTCATCGCCGGATCGGGTGGCTACCGTGCCGTCGACTTCAAGCACCACATGGCTTTGGAAACGGCAGTGCCCGACCGTCGAGGCATTCCTGGGTCTTATTCTTCGCTCGATCGCCCGCTATTCGAGGACGCCGTTCTCGACGACCTTTTCTTCGCTCGCAAACGCGAGGACGATCTTCTTCAGCTTGCCCACTATCAGCGAATGCTTGAGGCCGCTGGCCTTGCGGCTGCGGATGGCCGGTACGGAGGGATCATCGGCGTTGAACGGCAGATTGTGTGGTATGACCTGGACGCCGCCATTTGGCGAACGCCATCGTCGTCCGGTCGTCAGAAGTGGCGTTCGACGATGGATGTGTATGACTTCGAGTTCGGCTTTCGGCTCGATGTCCTTGCCACCGCCCAGGCAAACAACAGCGATCCTTCCGTCGAGCTTCTCGTCGTGCCAGTTCGAGTTAGCGAGTGCGACGAATGTCCATGGTGGGACTATTGCAGCACCCAGCTCGAATCTGGGTCCGGCGATGTGAGCCTGATACCGCGCATCGGCTGGCGGGAGTGGAAGATTCATCACGACCATGGCGTCTCGGATCGGGCCGCGCTCGCTGCCCTAGACGTCGGGACTGCGCGGCTGGTGGCCGCCGGGGTGGACGTCGCCGGCATGCAGACATTGATCGAAGGGTTGCCAGAGGAGACACCTGTGGCCGATCTGGGCGTAGTCATTCGGAGTAAGTCTCAGTTGGCACGGCTGCAGGCCGAGGGCATCGCCACCTTCGGCGCGCTTTCAAGACTCTGCTCCTCAACCGCTTCGTACTCGGGCGCGGCGCTGTCATCGTTGGTCGAGCAGATTGACTTGGCACGCGCTGCGCTCGGCGCCGAGGCGATCTACCGAAGGCGCGGCATCGGCGCACTCGAATTGCCGAGGGCCGATGTCGAGGTTGATGTCGACATGGAGAATGTCGAGGCGGGGGTTTACTTGTGGGGTGCCCTTGTGACAGAACGAATCCACGCGGTCGCCACGTCGGAGTATCACGCGTTCGTCGTGTGGGATCCCCTGACACCAGAGGCCGAAGCGAAGAACTCTCTGCGGTTCTGGCGTTGGCTAGCTTCGGTTCGATCCGTCGCCCGCGCCGCCGGTCGATCCTTTCATGCTTATTGCTACAACGCGTCGGCCGAGAATACGTACTTGCGCAGACTCGGCCTCGCTGTCGGGATCCTCCACGAGATCACAGCGTTCATCCAATCGGAGGAGTGGGTTGACATGCTCCGCGTCGTGGACGACCAGCTCATTACGGGCGTTGGTAGCGGCCTGAAGCTCGTTGCGCCGATCGCCGGCTTCTCGTGGGATGTGGATGATGCTGGAGGGGGCGAGTCGATGCTCCGCTATGACGTCGCGGTTGGTTCAGAAGACGAAACCGAGCGCGAGTCGGCTCGCCACTGGCTACTCACGTACAACCGGGGGGACGTCGAGGCGACGCTTGTCCTGCGCGACTGGCTCGGACGCAAGTGGGACCAGATAGCGACGATCGAGTCTCTCGACCCCATGCCAGCACCTTCGGAGGTTGAGATGATCTCAACTCGCGCCATCGATGCGATAACCCTCAGCGATGGCCGGAGAGCATCTTCTTCGGGTGGTACGACAGCGTGACCGCACTCACCGACCACCAAGCCAAGCTGTTTGCGTTTGAGCTGCTGCGCCGTTACCCGGCTGGCGATACTGCTCGCATTGGCAGCGCCCTTATGGATGCACAGGTCGATTTGAACCCGCATCAGGTAGATGCGGCGCTCTTCGCCTTTCGGTCGCCGTTCTCGAAGGGCGTGATTCTTGCCGATGAGGTTGGCTTAGGGAAAACAATCGAAGCAGGGCTCGTCTTGACACAACGGTGGGCTGAGGGACGACGCCGTGTGCTCGTCATCGCCCCGGCTAGCCTCCGGACACAATGGGTTCAGGAGCTGGCAGACAAGTTCTTCTTGCCGGCCGTCATCTTCGAGGCGAAGACGTACAACGCGGCGGTTCGAGACGGAAGCCAGAACCCGTTTGATCTGCCCGCCGGACACCCCGCGGTCATCGTCTGCTCGTACCACTTTGCCGCGCGGCGAGCGGATGACATTGCCGCGCTTCAGTGGGACCTTGCCATCCTCGACGAAGCTCACCGGCTGCGCAACGTCTATAAACCTGGTGCCCGGATTGCATCCGCGATCCGGACCGCCCTGAGCAACACGCCGAAGCTCTTGTTGACAGCGACCCCGTTACAGAACTCACTGATGGAGCTGTATGGCCTCGTGAGCATCATTGACGAACATCACTTCGGTGACGCCAAGAGCTTCCGAACGCAGTACTCACGTCTCGCCGACGACGGTCGCTTCGATGATCTGAAGAGCCGGCTCGAACCCGTCTGCCATCGAACGTTGCGGCGCCAGGTTGTGGAGTACGTCAGCTACACCAACCGCGTTCCGATCACCCAAGAGTTCTGGCCCTCAGAGGATGAGCAGGCGCTCTATGACATGGTGTCGGATTACCTACGGCGACCCCAGCTTCAGGCCCTACCTGCAAGCCAGCGCACTCTCATGGTCCTGGTCATGCGCAAGCTCCTAGCTTCATCTACCTTCGCGATCGCTGGTGCTCTCGACTCACTGAGCCGGAAGCTACAAGGCTTGCTAAAGGAGGATGACCAGACCCGAGCCAAGCTCGCCGAGCAGTTTCAAGAGGCCGTTGAGGCCGACTATGAGGAGCTACCCGAGCTCGCTGACGAATGGGGCGTCGAGCTTGAAGCAGACGAACCCGTGCCGTTGACCGAAGAAGCCCGATCGGCAATTACGGCTGAGATTGAGGAACTAGCCACTTTCCGAGACCTCGCGGTGTCGATCACGGAGAACGCAAAGGGCGAAGCGCTGCTTCAGGCTCTGCAAACCGGGTTCCGCAAGGCTGCGGGACTGGGTGCCGAGGACAAGGCGATCATCTTCACTGAATCCCGCCGCACTCAGGACTACCTCGTCCGCTTGCTTTCAGAGCATGGGTATGAAGGCCAGATGGTCTTGTTCAACGGCACGAACAGCGACGTGAATTCCAAAGCCATCTATCAGGAGTGGAAGCAGCGACACCAAGGTAGTGACCAGATCACCGGCTCTCCGACAGCCGACATGCGGGCCGCCCTTGTTGAACGGTTCCGGTCCCAGGCGAAGATCATGATCGCCACCGAAGCCGCCGCCGAGGGCATCAACTTGCAGTTCTGTTCGATGGTTGTGAACTACGACCTACCGTGGAATCCACAACGCATCGAGCAGCGCATCGGCCGTTGTCACCGCTACGGCCAACAGCACGACGTGGTTGTCATCAACTTCCTCAATCAGGCGAACGCCGCCGATCAACGCGTCTTCGAGCTGCTCGCCGAGAAGTTCCGTCTCTTTTCCGGAGTGTTCGGGGCAAGCGACGAAGTGTTGGGGGCCATCGAATCCGGGGTCGACTTCGAGCGTCGAATCGTGGCGATCTACCAAGAGTGCCGCACGACAGAGGCAATCGAGGCCGAGTTTGTTCAGCTGCGGCTGGACTTGGATGTCGAGATCTCAGAGACAATGAACGACACTCGGCAGAAACTCTTGGAGCACTTCGACGCCGAAGTGCACGACAGGTTACGAGTCAGCCTGGCCCAGAGCAGCGAGTACCTCAGTCGCGCCGAGGAGCAGCTGTGGCGAATCACCAACCACGTGCTAGCCGGCCATGCCGTACTCGAGCCGACCACAAGATCGTTCGTCCTCGATCAGTCGCCGGTATTCGCTCCAGACGTTCCCACCGGGAGGTACAGGCTCTCCCGAAGCGATGGCGACGCCGGCGTCCATCGCTATCGACGTCAGCATCCACTCGCCGTCGCGGTTGTTGAAGCGGCGGCAAACCTCGACGCTCCGGAGGCCGAACTCATCTTCGACTACACAGACTGGGGCCACATCTCCGAAGCACTCAAGCCACTCGTCGGCCGTTCCGGGACCGCGCTGGTCGACCACTTCCGACTGGAAGGTCAGGACGTTGAGGACCATATCCTTATGGCGGCTTGTACCGACGACGGGACCGAGCTGACGGACGATCAGATCCGGCGTCTTCTCGATCTCCCGGCTCGCGTCGCGGCAACCCACCCCGTGACTTTGCCGGCCTCGGTCGTCGTCTCGGCTGACCGGAACACCGCAGCGACCCTCCAGACCATCAGCGAGAAGCAGGGTCGGTGGTTTGACGAGGAAATGGACAAGCTGGATCGATGGGCGGAAGACAAGCGAGCGGGTCTGAAGGCCGACCTCCGCGAACACGACGAAACCTTGAGGACGTTGAAGCGCGAGGCTCGTCAGGCGGCCAGCCTTCCAGACAAACTCGCGTTCCAGAAGAAAGTCAAGCAGACTGAAGCTAGCCGCGAGGAGGCGTGGCGAGCGTACGATAACGAGGCCCGTACGGTCGAACAAGCCAAAGACGCGATTCTCGACGACGTGGAGGGCCGATTGAAAAACACTCATACGGTCGGTCGGATCCTCACAATCCGCTTCACCGTTATCTGATTTCCGAGGATGGGAGACCGAATGACCGACTTCCCCGAGCGATTCGACCTTTCGTCTCAAGACCCCCTGGCTGATCGAATGGCGCTTCTGCGGGAGACGTTCCCTGAGGTCTTCCGTGAAGACAAGATCGACGTCGACGCGCTGCGGCGCTCTATTGGCGACTGGGCCGATCCCGGACCTGAGCGTTTCGCCCTCACCTGGCCTGGCAAGGCCGAGTGTATGCGCGTGATCCAAGAGCCATCCATCGGCACTCTCGTCCCGACACCATCCGAGTCGGCTGACTTTGATACTACGCAGAACGTGATTATCGAGGGTGAAAACCTCGAAGTGCTGAAACTTCTCCAAAAGGCCTACTACGGCAAGGTAAAGCTCATTTATCTAGATCCGCCTTACAACACCGGCAAGGAGTTCATCTATCCAGATAACTTCCGAGAGGGTCTAGCGGACTATCTGCGCTATTCGGGTCAGGTCGATGAACAGGGTTTCAGGTTATCGGCGAATGCAGAGACTGACGGGCGTTATCACTCGAAATGGCTCTCAATGATGTATCCGCGCCTCTTTCTAGCACGGAACCTCCTTCGCGAAGACGGTTTCATCATGGTTTCAATCGACGATAATGAGTTTCATAATCTCCGCGCCATAATGAACGAGATCTACGGCGAAGAGAACTTCGTCGCGAGCATGGTATGGCAAGGCGGTCGCAAGAACGACTCAAAGCTTGTCTCAAGCGGCCACGATTACATTCTCATTTATGCACGCAATCTCGCGCTGATCACATCGGAAGATCTTCGATGGAAGGAGCGCAAGCAAGGACTTGATGAGATCTACGCTGCGGTCAAGGAGATTCGAGCTGCAGTCTGCGGAGACGTGGCAGAAGCACATAGGCGACTTATGGCTTGGTTCCAGGGCCTGCCAGACGGTCACCCCTCTGCCGATCATGACCACTACAACTACATCGATGATCGAGGGGTCTATTACGGTGACAATATTTCCAGTCCCAACCTTCGTGAGAACCTTATCTACGAGTTTCGTGGTTATCAGCCGCCTGCTAACGGATGGCGGTATGAAGTCGCCACCATGGAGCGCCTGTACGCCGAGGGACGTCTGATCCTGCCCGAGGACGTCACCAGGCGCATCACCGTCAAGCGCTATCTTCACGAGACCGAAGCATGGGCGCCATCGTCTGTGTTCTATAGGGACCGGCGTGGGGCCAGGAAGGTGGTCGAGGATCTGCTAGGTGTCTCGGCCAAAGGGCTGTTCGACTTTCCAAAGGACCATGGAGTTCTCGGCCGACTGATCGCGACGACGACGTCGGATGACGATCTGATCGTAGACTTTTTTGCTGGCTCGGGTTCCACCGCGCAGGCAGTGATGGCGGAGAACGCCAAGGACGGGAGTGCTCGACGGTTCCTCCTCGTGCAGCTTCCGGAGCCGACTGGCATCGAGGACTTCCCGACGATCTCTGGGATCACCCGTGCCCGCGTGACCGCCGCTGGCGAAAGCGTCGCCTCCACCCCGAGGACGCTCGATGTCCCGACAGTTGACACCGGTTTTCGCGCTTACGTACTGTGCGCCTCGAATTTTTCAGTATGGAACAGCGAGACAGTGGCCACTGAGCAAGTCGCCACACAGCTCAGCCTCGCCGTTGAGCATGTCTCGGAAGACGGCGATGAGGTTTCAATCCTCACGGAGCTGTTGCTCAAGGCGGGATACTCGCTGACGGCGCCCACTGAGTTACTGCGTATGGCCGACGTCAACGTGTACTCGGTTTCTGCGGGAGCCCTGCTTGTCTGCCTCTCCGACTTCTTGACGATCGACGTCTTCGAAGCGATGGTCGAGGAGGACCCCGCGATGATCCTCGTGCTCGACGCAGGCTTCGGTGGCAATGACGAGTTGAAAGTGAACGCGCTGCAAACGGTTCGCGCTCGTAATCAGCGGACCGGCAGCGATATCGTCTTGCGGGTCGTGTGAGATACCGGTGACCGTTCTCAAACTCAAGTTTGATTCGTCACTCGCCTTCCAGGCCGACGCCATCGCGAGTGTTGTCGACCTGTTTGCGGGTCTTCCCGTGGCCAATTCCACCTTCTCGCTCTCGTCGCGTGCTTCGAGCCAGTTCGGATTTACGGAGCTAGGTGTTGCCAACCCTGTGCCAGAGGATCAGGAGCTCTTCGACTCTCGCACCTTGATCAACCTGCGTGCTATCCAGGAGCGCAATGGCATTAGTCAGAGCGACGCGCTCGCAGGTCGGCACTTCTCTGTCGAGATGGAGACCGGAACGGGCAAGACGTACGTGTACCTCAGGACAGCGTTCGAGCTACACAAAACGTACGGATTCACAAAGTTCGTGATTGTCGTTCCTAGTATCGCCATTCGCGAGGGAGTTCTGGCCAGCATCAAATTGCTTCGAGAGCACCTAACGAGTCTCTACCTTGAGCCGTTCGACGCCTCCGTGTATGACTCCAAGCAGCTCGGCCGCGTCCGGCAGTTCGCGACCGCCAACACTATCCAGATTCTCGTGATGAACATTCAGGCGTTTCAGAAAGACCTAGACGAAGCCACCGACCCGACGAAGGCGAACATCATCAACCGTGCCCAAGACCGGATGGCCGGACGTCGCCCAATCGAGTTCATCCAGGCGACTCGCCCGGTGGTCATCGTCGACGAGCCGCAGAATATGGAGTCCGAGCGTTCGTCGGCCGCGATCGATCGGCTCGACCCCTTCTGCACTCTTAGATATTCGGCGACGCACAAAAATTCCTACAACTTAGTTTATCGACTCGGACCCATCGACGCATACGACCTGAACCTCGTAAAGCGCATCGAGGTGGCGAGCGTCGTAGCCGACGACAATCTTAACGCGGCATTTGTCCGACTGCTTCAGGTCGATGCGAGGAATGTTCGTGCACAGATTCAGATCAACCACGGAGTTGGGCTGGCTGTTAGACAGAAGAAGGTCTGGGTTAGGCGCGGAGATGATCTTGCGGTCACTTCGGGAGGTCGCCAGGAGTACGCGAACCTGTACATTGTCGATGATCTGTCCTTTCGTCCGGGCGCGGAGGCCATTGAGTTCACCAACGGAAGCGTCGTCCAGCTTGGCGAAGCCGTCGACAGTTTCGACGAAGACGTCCGGAAGGCGCAGGTCGTGGAGACCGTTCGGCAACACCTCGACAAGGAGCGCGCGCTGCAGTCCGAAGGCCTGAAGGTTCTTTCACTGTTCTTTATCGACAAGGTGGCCAACTACCGCACGAGGGATGAGGCCGGCGCGCCCGCCCTTGGGAAGATCGGCCAGTGGTTCGAGGACGCTTACAGGGAGTTGTCCGGCCAACCGAGGTACGCGTCGCTTGGCCTTCCACCGGTTGATCAGGTTCACGACGGGTACTTCAGCATCGACAACAAGGGCGTCTACAAAGACACCCGTGGAACCAGTGAGGCCGATGTTTCGACGTATGACTTGATCATGCGGGACAAAGAGCGACTTCTGTCACTTGACGAGCCCCTCCGATTCATCTTCAGCCACTCTGCGCTTCGCGAAGGCTGGGACAACCCGAATGTGTTTCAGATCTGCACTCTCAATGACTCCAGGTCCACGGACCGCAAACGCCAGGAGATCGGCCGAGGACTCCGTCTGCCGGTCAACCAGGAAGGGGAACGCATCCACGACCCCCAGATCAATCGGCTGACGGTCATTGCGAATGAGGCCTACGACGAGTTCGCTCGTACGCTCCAGGCAGAGTATGAGGAGGACACCGGCATCCGATTTGGTGTTGTTCCGAAGATCGCGTTCGCAAAGCTCGCGCTCCCGCCAGCTCCCGGTGCTGCGTTCCATCCAGCACTGGGGCAGGAGGCGTCCGCCGAGTTGTGGGAACACCTTGCCAGCAGTGGATATCTCGGCGCGGACGGAGCGGTGCAGGCAAAGTTCAATCCGTCTGCCGAGAGCTTCGAGCTGGCGGTCCCTTTGGAGCTCGTACCCCTGCGCGCGCAAATCACGGACACCATCTCGAAGTACATTTTTGCTAATCGCTTGATCAATGCGCGAAAGCGTCAGAGGGTCCGATTTTCCAAACAAGTGACTCTCGAGCCGGGCTTCAAGGAACTCTGGGACCGAATCAGCCAGCGAACGAAGTACCGCGTCTCGCTCTCGTCGGAGAAGTTGGCTGCGGTCGCCGCCGTCGCCATCGCCAAGTCGCCACCAATCGGACCAGCAATGGTCCGCGTGCGTACTGTTGAGATTGAGCATTCAGCGGCTGGTCTCGGGACCGACAGGGTGATCGATCAGCGCGACTACGAAACCGCGGGGCCTAAATTCCTGCCGGACATTCTCGCGGACCTCCAGAACGAGACTGATCTCACCCGCGCGACGCTCGTGCGGATACTCCTCGACTCTGGCCGACTCGGCGACTTCACGGTCAACCCTCAGGAGTTCATTTCTCTCGTCACCACAAAGATCAACGCAGCGATGCGGGAACAGGTGGTCGCAGGCATCACATACGACCGAATCGTTGGTCTCCACTGGGAAATGCACCGACTTGAGCCTGCGGTGGGAGAGGAGGTCGAGCGATATGCGGCTCGCCTGTACAAAGTGCAGCACGAAACGAAGACGCCGTTCGACCATGTGGAAATCGACTCTGACGTCGAACGCCGCTTCGCCCGTGACCTCGACAACAATGTTCGCGTCAAATACTTCATGAAGCTTCCGGCTTGGTTCACCGTCGATACCCCCGTAGGACCCTATAACCCTGACTGGGCTGTCGTGTTCGAAGAGGAGCAGCGTGTGTACCTCGTCCGTGAGACGAAAGGCACCCTCGACGCTGATCAGCGCCGACACGAAGAGAACGTGAAGATCGAGTGTGCCGGTCGGCACTTCAAGACCATTGGTGTCAACTACCGGGTCGCCAGGACCGTGTCCGAGATGATCCAGCAGCTAGCTGTACGCGGCGCGGAATAGTCCTGGAGCGACGTCGCGCTGGCTCCGCACCCAGGGAGCCTCCGGTGCTTGGCCGGTTGCGCTCGGCTCGAACCCGTCCGGATCTTGTCGCCGGCGTTCACCGGCTGTGCGGGTCCCGTCCAGATGCCTGCGCACCGTCTCTCGGCTTCTGCCGAGATGCCGGGCGATGGCCGAGATCGACCAGCCCTGCTCGCGTAGTGCTGTCGCTTTCATGTCTTCCTTCCTTGTGAACATAGGGAGGTTCCCTTCCATGGCTTTGGCTTGGACACCACAAGCCTCGGAAGGGGGCCACCCTCGGTGGTGGATGATCAGTCCACCGAGACTTCAGGGCTGGAAGATTTCAATGAGCAGGTCTGGCAGGTTCTCAGTGAGCGCGATCATCGCAGGCATTCGCGATCGGAGCGCTCGCTTGCTTCCTCGAAAGTGACTACGGCGGGTAGAGAGTTCCCTTCCTCCGAGCTTGCCGGAACTCACGGTCGAGCTGAAACAGGTTGCCACCCACTTGAGAAACGCGGTCTGTTGGTGGTCATGTCAAATGCAAGACGTGTCACAACGAGCACTGGAAAGTGACACGGAGCCAGCAAGTAGAGCGTGAGTGGAGCCAGCCAGCCGGGCCGGCGGTGGGGAGTCAGACGGCCAGGACGGAAGCTGGCCAGCCGGTGGGCGAGCACTGGGATGAGAGTCGATCGGCCCGAGCGCGGGTCGGAAGCCAGCCAGCCGCTCTAGAGGACTCTTCGGAGTCCCGATCGTGTCGCGAAGCGGACCCAGGGACCAGGTTCCTCTTGCAGGCGTTCGATCGCCCGCCATTGCGTGACAACAATCTCCAGCTCCTGCCAGAGATTTAGTTGCCGCTTCTCCGGATCAAGAGCGATATGTCGAGCGGAAGCGGATCTGATCGCCGTTGTCTCGACTGGCCGTCGAAGCATCGCTCCGTCTCTTGTGATCACGATCCATCCATTAGACGCGGCAATGGGAATCCACACGTCATCATCCATTGTGGGATGAATGGGGCAACGCGCTCGTTGCCTCCGATCACGCCCGAACCCACCAGGGTCTCCAGCGAAAGTGACGTCCGTCCGAAGTTCGGCCAGGACCTTGCCTAGCCCAACGAGGTCGGCGTCGACGAAGAAGCGAACATCCGCGGGTTTGGTCAGGCCGCTACGTCCTCAGTGTTCTCGTAGCTCAGTGCCACGACCACATCATCCAGAGAGAGATTGAAGTCGTCCGCGACTGCCTCGATCGAGTCTCCGGCTCGCACCTGCCCACTTAACGCCGCGGTAGGGATGCCGAGCACGGTCGGCTGCCCGAATCGCACGTGCGGGTCGATGACAAGTGGCGACTTCCGTCCGAGCGGCCACACTCGCAGCGCGACGCCGTCCGCATCCTCGGGGAACTCGACGCGCTCGTAGAACGCCTGTGCTCCGGGCAATAGCAGTGGCGTTGCTCCCGATGCCGGCTCCACGCAGGCCCACAGATCCGGCTCAAGTTCCGACACACGCTGCGCTTCGAGAAACAGCCGTCGACCTGGTCCAACCCACGGTCGAGCTGTGGCAAGCGGATAGGGGACGCCGAGCTCCTGCCGCAGCGTCGAAATGAAAGCCCGCAGCCGCAAGAGCGGCACGAGATGAGTGCGCCGGTACTCACGAAGGTACCGCGCCTCTACAAACTCGCCCCATGTGACCGTCTTGGATCCTGTCGAAGCTGCTCGAATGACAGGGTCGTACCGGCGCCCCCGCCGCTCACCACCCTCAAGCCACCAGTGCAGCGTGGAGGGTGGAACGCGAAGGACTTGCGCGGCGAGTGTCTCGTCGTACAGTTCTCGGTCCAGCACAGTTGCGTTCATCGTCTCCCTATCATGCCCCACGACGGTATCAACACCCTGTGTCATCCGTTGTCTGTGCCGCCCGTCAGCGTGGTCCTGGCAGTTTCGGCGCGCTCGTACGTTGCCAGCTTGACCGACTTTAGTGAGGGCCGGAGTTATAACCAAAACCTGTGGATCACCCATCTGAGCAGGGGCGCGGCGTACCTTCCTCGTTGAACGTATTTCGACGAGTGCCGGCGGACGAACGCCGGCGGAAGGAAGGAACGCAAATGTTGAAGGTAGTCGCTGAGAAGGCCGCGAGCTAGGAGCCCGCTTTCGGGATCGACGAGATTTGCCGCGAAGGGGCGCGCCGCATGCTGGCCGTGGCCCTCGAGGCCGAGGTCGATGCCTACGTCGCCGAACATCTGGAGGACCGTGACGAGCGCGGTCACCGGCTCGTCGTGCGCAACGGCCGCGCCGAGACCCGCACCGTGAAGACGGTTGCCGGCCCCATCGAGGTCACCGCACCGAGGGTCGACGACAAGCGGGTCGACGGGGACAGCGGCGAGCGCCAGAGGTTCCACAGTTCGATCCTGCTGCCGTGGTGCCGTCGCAACCCGCAGGTCTCGGCGGTATTGCCACTGCTGTATCTGCACGGACTCTCCACCGGAAGAAACCCACGAAGCCGCGGGCGGGAGAGTGGCAATCCGTAGACTCCAGCACCCTGGCCACCCATCGCCTTCCTGGCTGGCTGACATCCCGACTGGCCGCCTAGCTCCGCCAGAATCGAGTTCCCAAGCTGAGAGCCACGTGGTTCTGGGGCGTGTATTGACTAGGAGCGTGGGTCAGAATCCCAAAATCCCGCGTAATCAAACGGAAGTCTGAGATTCCATCCATCTGAAGTGGGAGAACGGAGCATGAAAGCTGGATTTTGCATAGTTATTCGCCTCGCGACCGATTCTGACCCACGCTCTTAGTGGTGGGAGGGCAGGCCCTCCCCCCGGCCCCCTCTCACGCGGCTCGGTGATTCACTGAGGTTGTCGGGACGGCAAAGCCGTCCCTCGTGCGAACCCGCGA
>Ga0182030_10013401_pt1 | contig 16317 bp, 16 predicted proteins | sample 812S3MmetaG_FD_121299 | JGI IMG/M metagenome (GOLD analysis project Ga0182030, IMG submission 121299) | Permafrost microbial communities from Stordalen Mire, Sweden - 812S3M metaG (Illumina Assembly) | ecosystem: Environmental > Terrestrial > Soil > Wetlands > Permafrost | place: Sweden...
ATTGCCCTGCCTCATTTACTGCTGACAATAAAATAAAAACAGTACAATTCTTCCAGAAGCCCTTGCCCCTTCCCAGAAGTCGATTAGAGGAATGCAGCAAGCAATCCCGAAAGGCCAGCAAAACCCAAAATGTATTTCCCGCTCTCGACCGTATTGCCGCTGTTGGTAGTGGCTGGTTTGCTGGTAGAGCTAGCAGCTGCAGATGAGGTGGAATTGGTAGCCTTGGACGCCGAGGAGCTGGCGCTGGCGCTGGCGCTGCTGCTCGCTTTCGATGAAGAGGATGAGACTGAGGCTGCTGCCGAGGTGGAGGCTGGTTTGATTGATGAGGGTGAGTTCACAGAAGATGAGGTTGATAGAATCGTACCATTGGCAGGCTTGCTGGAGGTCGAAACAACGGTTGCGGTTGTCGAGGAGATGACGGAGGAAGTGGAGGTCTTAACAGAAGTCTATGAACGAATCAGCAAGTTATGGCAACGACACAACATGGTAGATAGAGCTTACAGCGGTGGTTGAGCCTTGCCCCATAACGCCGGCAGCCGCGAAAACGACGAGGAGGGAAGAGACACGCATTTTGAGATTGGTTCAAGTTGTTCTTTACTGCTGTGGGATGTGAAGTGTGAAGATGGGAAATGGAAAAGGATGCCCCGATCCCTTCTATATATATGCAGTTCCTCGAGACCATCTTCACTAAAACGTCTTCCATCACTCAATTTCCCGCCAGCACAACGCCAGAAACATAGTTTTCGCTCGAATTGGAACGGGCCATTCTATCAGATTATTGAATCATAACGAAACCAAGCAGATCACGATCCAGCCCTCATGTTCCATATTCAATCACGCCTCAAGGCCCTTAAAAACGAGGCTGGCTGGGTGGCGTTCCCGTAGACGAACCACACCTAAAATTTCCACGTTAGTGGAGCACGTGTGGACTCCAACATGCAATTCACCCTGAGCTTTGCCCTGGTTAAATGGGCGTCTAGAGTAATGAAGGCGTGCATATGCCTCCTAGAATGGAAGGAATCAGCTCTTGGTGGGATTCCATGGAGAAATGAAATTCCAATCGCAATTGCGCCAATATATTTCATCATCTAGAAAACGTGGGACATTTACAAGCCGCAACACTAAAATGTCTTGAATTACTTTTTCTGACGTCTAAAAACTTTTGACAGCCGTGGAAAGCCCCTTTCTATACCTTTTGGTAGCCAGCCTCTGACAATCCAGTTTCCAATGCCTTAATGGCCCGATCGATATCATCACGCTTGGGGTCAGTCTATAAGATGAAAATCAGTTTCTGAAATTATTTATGAATGTTAGATTGAATGATACTGACCACGCTGACACCCATATGACCAAATCTAATGTATTTGGTAGCGATCTCCTTATGTAAACCTCCCGCAAAAATGACGCCTTTCTTTAGCAAGTTGGGTAGCAGTTCTGGGGCTTTCACATTCTCAGGTAAATAGATCGCGGTCATTCCGTTGGCTTGATTCGCCGGGTCCGAGGCCAACTGCTTTAAGCCAAGGTCGGCAACCGCCTTCTTGATCTTTTGTGAAGTCTCCCGGTGTATTGCAAAGCGTTCGGACAATGGCTTGGAAAGAATTTGAGTCAAGGAGGTGTGGAGAGCGTGGATCAACTGTGGCGATGGAGTAGCAAAGTAAGAGGCTTTCTTAGCTTCATAGTTTTGCATAACTAAGGTCCATTCGTTAGCTAAACTTCGCAATCTCAGATTGACCTAACTCACTTGGTAGCCAATTTTTGAAAGATGCAAAGTAAGACCCAGGCGGCGTCTTTCTGCTTTGGAATGATTTGATAGCTCGGCTACTGTACATCGAGATGGACAGACCCGCGGGGCAGCCAATTGCTTTCTGACTAGCTGTGATGACACCGTCGAGCTTCCACTTGTCAAACTCGATCTCCTCGCACCCGACACTGCATACACCATCTACGATGAGTAATGTCTCTGGAGAGACTCTCTGTACCAACTCCGAAAGAGCCTTAAGCTCACTCAAAACCCCAGTCGAGGTATCGACGTGAGTGACAGTCAACAATTTGTATTTCTTTTCCTTTAATGCTTTTTCAATCTCAGGAAGTTGAGGTCTCGATCCAATGGATGCCTTCAATTGTGTAGCTTTGACACCGTAGGTTTCGAAACAGTCCGCAAAGGAATCCGCAAAATATCCTGTGTGCAAAACCAAGACATCGTCACCAGGCTCTGCCAGATTCGCAGCCACCAAGTCCCAGCCAAGAGTTCCAGATCCAGAAATGACAAATGGTTGAGAAGACGAGTCGGTCGTTTGGAAGAGTTTTCTCAGCATAGACAAAGTCTCTCCGAAAGTTGCCACAAAAGGGGCGCCAACATGGCTCTGGCTACAAACAACATAGAGTTGTCAGTCCTGAATACGCCGAGCAAGTGCCCATAAAAGATAGCGTAACTATATACCACATACCTGAAATGGCTCATAGACTGTAGGACAGCATCATCAAACTCAATTGGCCCTGGGATGAGCAATGTGGGGTGATCTGGCTGATTGGACATATTCGCTTTCTCGGAACTCGAGCTGTATCGTCTTGATTGAAGAACTGGGGATTCAGGAGATGATAATCGATCGATAGAACAAGGAGTATTGAGGGGAATTGGTGGTCGAGGATCCAAGTGTCTGGATATGACGCTCAGTCGCGCTGCTGGAGCCACGATGGAAACCGCGGGGTAGACTCGGCGGAGCGCCAGGGTTGATCCGTTTTTGCCCGATTGGACACAACAAAGGAGATCTTTACTGAAAAATGGTGGGGTACTACTAGGTACTTATGGATCTGGATAGATTTCGTGGAAACTGGGTGGACTTAGATGAGAGATATGTCAAGTAAAGTACCTATTTAGCACCACAAGCTTCAGTCAATCCTGAAGTAATGAGTGACCTGGTGGACTTCTGAAAAGAGCGGACTCTCTAGATTTTTCATTCTCCACTCCACTCCGACATTGCTCCGAGTTCAGGACTCACGTGGTCGCTTGGTTCCTTTTCTAAAGATATGAGAAAGGCATGAGACTTCTGAATGATGAAGAATCCACCTTACTCTTCAAGCAATTCGTTTGGCAAGGGATTAAAGAGCCTTGGATGCACAACTTTGAATTTGGCACATTGCTCTGGTAAAGGTCATGATCGACGTCCAGCCTTCTTGAACTCTTTCATTTGCGTCTGTCGGAGCTCAAATTACTCGAAGGACTTCTTATACCTAGAACTTCCTGGTGAATGAGGGGCGTAATGCCACCAAAATCTCTCCTCCTCTAACGACAGCATCTATCCTATCGTTGTGCGAGAGGAATGGATAACCATAAATACCCTCCGCGCAACCCATGCGCTATTGCGCTCGATTGAAAAGCTGCGATCTACTCTAGTGTGGTGGTAATGCAAAGGCTCTTGGCAGTTCATATTATTTCTTTCACTTTTTATACAGAAAGAAAAGCGTGAGAGGTAATTTCTTGCGGCTCTTACAACCTCTCGAAACCATTAGGCGAGGTTTTACATGGACCATATTACCTTATGCTTGTATGGACTTTGTCACGGGTTCTTTCCTTCTCTGTCCCATTTAGTCCAGCGCAAGAATCCTCTTTCTCAAAATACCCTTCAAGTACTTTACAAGCGCTCAAACCCCGTCTGTCCTAAAATTTTCTACCATAATCTTCAAAATCGTTCTCTTTCTTGTTCATCCGGTATAGTTATTCTCGAAGGATCTTGATAGAGCTTTCCTTCATGGGTACTAGATTGTCCTTCCTGCAGCCACAGAATTGGCGTCGAATCTTCACCCAGGGAACAAGTCTCCCCGCTTTGCAAGCACCTCTTCTGTCCTACCTCCCTCAAACGGTCAAGCATTGTGGCTTTAGAACATATCCTTCCTGCCGTTCTAGGGATATAGATTCTAATGAATTGAGAAAGAACCTCAATGAAAAAACGAACCGAGATTCGATTGACGGTCCAGAACACAATGGCAAAAGCCATCAACTCATCAAACATCGATCATATGTGGCGGCAGTCTGGATCGACGTCCTATGCATTGCTATTTTTGCATTGATCACGCTTGGAATTCACTTCACTCCAGTTTACCGATGGGAAGAACGCAAGGTGCCAATATGGCCATCGAACATTCGGAATGAAGTCTTTCGAGGGCCAAGCGAACTGCAATATCCTCATGAGGATCCGCCATTACCATCGTGGGCATGTGGTATGTTTGCTATTATGATTCCCTTGATTGTCTCTGCAATATTCCAGATCTTCCTCAAGAGCTTGTCGGATTTCCATGCCGCTTTCACTGGACTTCTCAAGGCTCTTGTTGCGACGTAAGTATTAACTCGATCTCCAAAAATTTCATATGTGTCCCGCCCGTAAAGTACCATCTTCTCATGATTCAAAACTAATTGGATGTTTTGCAGCTCATTGATCTGCACAACCGTGAAGCATTTTATAGGCGGTTTTCGCCCCCATTACATCGATGTTTGCGGTGTCGACCGGGAAAGACTCGACCTCTCAAGTACAGAGCCGCCCTATTTCCTGTATCCGCATAATTGTACTGCAGAATCGAAACATATTTTGGAGGCGTAGGTCTTTTCCAAATGCACAGAAAGCACATCTAACCTGAACAAGTCTTCGAAGCTTTCCCAGCGGTCATGCCTCTTCTTCTTTCGCGTCTGCAACATTCCTGGCATTCTACCTTAATGCGAAATTGAAAACCCTCGCGAATCATTCCTCTCATTTCTGGGTGTTCGTCATTACGATCGCCCCTCTCATGGGAGCTTCCTTCATTGCGGGCTTGATGTACATCAGTCGTGTCAGTAGTTCCCAATTCAAAATAGATACTTACTAACTAGGTTTTCGCCACAGCAACATCATGCCCACGACCTTTTATTTGGTATATTCCTTGGTTTTGTTTTTGGCACTCTTGGATACCGCTCTGCCTTTGCAGCAATCATTGACCCACGTTACAACCACATCCCACTTCCGCCATTCTCTGCCAGGACTCGCCTCACCCGGTATAAGAGGGCAAGTACAGAAAATGTTGATCGTTTGGTATTATGGAGGCGATGGATGACCAAATCAGATTTGCCAGATTTGCTGAATGAAGACCTTTGGTTCAATAGCTTTCGTTCTCCTGACTACCACCGAGCGGAGGCCATGAAAGCGCGAGGGAATGTCATCTGCTCTAAGACTGACTCTACTATTCGGTCTTCATGTAGAGAGTATAATAAAGTTACTCCCCTTCTGAGGCACGATTCGAACTCTACGCTGAAATAAAATTTGGGTCTATACTGGAATAAAGGGCAGGATGTCATCTATTAATTTTGGCAGGGAGGAAATTACTAATAGGCCAAGTCCATAAGTAGAAATGAAATGCCTAGTATGCATTATGAGAGAAGAAAGTAACCCTCCTCACTAATTTCTATGTATGATGCTGCTATTCTTCGAATATATGGCAAGCTTTCCTCCTCCGCGACTAAAACATTCTCTAACTAGCAACAGTAGCCAATTCAACGCTATTATGATATCTTACTATCATCAATACCAGCAGACTGAAGACTACCTGGTAATTTCGACTCAATGTTCGTAATCAGCACAGGAGTTTCCCTTCCAATCAAGTCTTTTTTTGTCCTAGCAAAAAAGAAACACTTATGCCAGCTCGTTCAAGTCGTTTCAATTGAAACTCATTACATGATAGGAGGGTTTCCGAGAATGGCTTTGGTTGAGCACCGTTTTTGGAAGGAACTACCAGATGAGGGCGGGTATGGCTTACCTTGGGTGGTTGCGAGATGAGCCCTAAGGGCAGGAGTGAATGCAGCAATTGGGTGATGAAAAAGACCCCAAGCAAACCTTTTGTCGATTAGTACAAAGAAATAAAAGGAAAGTTCTGTAAGGTAGATCTATCAGATGTTACCATCATCCTGGCAGCTTGCTAACTCCTCTTGAGGTTACGACCATGCGGCGGCGAAGTAACAAGTAGAAAAAATGGATCGCAACGAAGATCCGAGTCTCGAGTACGCATCAATCCCCAGTTACGTTCATCCTCAGGATCTATTACACTACAGCGATTGTCAACTTTATTATTCTAGGTAAATTCTTGACACATTATCGTCCGAATGGGCGGTTTCTAATCCCACTTTTTTCCAAACAGGTGCAGCTTACTCTATCTTCCCTGATGCTGCTTTCTCATACAGGACTTGTTCGCTCGATAAAACTTTCAGACGATATTTGCAGCAAATTCCCCTGAAGTACAATGAAAACGGCAGGAATATTCGCAAGATTTTGCGGGAAGAAGATAAAGCCTCGACTAATTAGTAAATACCTCCAGAGATCTCTTTACCGACTTATCGGGGATTCTAAATGCTGGAAAATACCACTGAATAAGCCATTATATTCGCCAAACGATGTCATGGACGAAAAACTGATTGAGAGCAATTATTTCCAAGTAGACCAAACGCGGGCCCAACCACCTTACTACTACATGTGTGTCCAAGGTTTCGTTTCTCCAGTGCTCCGATACTACATATTCCTGTCTACTACGCGGGATCTCGATACGAGACAACTTCTAGGGAGAATTTGCGAGGCCAAGATTGATAGCTCTCACGAGAAGTGAGGTTATTCAATTTCACAAAGTCAGCGCTACGCCCTTGATCCTGGACTGAGCCGAATCGGCATTGTGTATTCGAGAGCTGAAAATCTAGCGCGAGCACGGCATGCCCACTGAATGGCAATTCTATGATACCATTTTTCTGCTCTGGCGTGAGGAATGGAAGAACGAGAACGATGCGCATGAAAACATGGAGAAGATTAAGAAATTGAAGGCTGAAGAGGGGAAGCAGAAAAAAGCGGAGCTTGCAAAGTAGATCGCATCTCTTTGAGCAAGGCGCTGGGACCAAAGCCTTGGACGAAACGTGCTTATAACTTGAGATAAATGGACCAGGGGTCTCGCAATAGTGTAATTCTGGCGACTGGCCGCATTGTGGGTAGTTGTGGGTAAGAAATCGAGTACTCAGGAGTATAGCTTACAGTGGAATTGATGTGTCAAACTACGAAGTTTCTGACCCTCGGTGTTATTACAGACAATCAGTCTTTGCAAAGTCAAAAGTCAGCACCAGCGATTACCGAAATCATGTGAAAAGATATTCTGTAGGATCCAGAAGAGTTATCTCATTTTAAGGGAGCAAGTGAAGAAAAGTAAGAAACACTAATTATTGACCTGTTCTACTGGGTCTGTGTCATGACGCTCATAGAGTGTTTACTTAGCTAAGCTTGAGGGGACCTTATTTTTTGTCTAGATACGCGTGACACATGGGATCCTAAGGCTAACCTACCTCCTTAATGTCTCAAGCTTCCCTAGACAATCAGAGAGTGCCTTCTATCAGAGTCCCAACTCCCAAATCACGTTCTGAATATCTCACCTCAACTATCCCCATTTTCACAACTCACTCACAGTACCATCTGCCAAGAAACCTTCTTCTTCATCAAAATCGTCAAGATACCCAGCGGCAACATATTCTTATCCACCATACTCAAATCTCCACACCTCTCAAACAACTCCTTCGAATGCAACTGCAACAGCCATTTCGTCTCCTCATCTAATTCCGACATTCGAAGCTCAGGCTGCAACCGTGCGTGATTCTCCAGAGCACCTTTCACCTTCCTCGACAGAACAACACTTTCCGGCCTCCCCACGTACATCAACTTTCTGTACTCGTCATAAAGATGCGGACTCGTAGCCTCTCTCCATCGGGTAAACTCTTCCATCGTCATGAATGTATCTAGTTCGTCCTCGGGGATCGTTCGATCACCAGCAAGCGTCCCATATTCATTCGTGTAGATATTATGGAAGAGGCGGCGTCTAACACGTTCGCCAAGTTCTTCAAACTTTCGTTTTAAAGCTTCATATTCGTCTTTCTCGTACCCGAAGAACTCGTCCATGCGTACCTGTGGATCATCGTATACTGAATCGCGGACCAGGAAGCTAGATATGAATGGGTTGCGAACACCGAGACCGCCGAGTTGTTCTGGCATAAAGATGATGGCATCTGGTACGTCTGTTACCCCGAAGCGTGTTGCGATGAGACGCTTCAGATGGTCGGTGACGTTATTTCCGTTTCCGTCTTTGCCGTTGAAGATGCGTTCTTACATTCGTCTGTGAGTGGCCAAGATGCTATCGACATGGCCCCTTCCGAAGCAATTCGCGGGCTTGCCAAAGGTATGGCTGAAGAAGCGTCCTATACAGCTATTCTAGGTCTGCACCTAGGATAATATGCTAGTGCAATTTGACAGCTGCTTTTGTAGTTGTGTCACATGTCTGTCGACTTCCTTCTGGTCGATGATCCATTTTCTAGAGTCGGGGTCTAGAGTCAAAAACCCAACGGAAACCGGTCCCTTCGGAAGTTTTGCATCAACCTCCTTGTCTTTCATAACCTGATCATTCGTCAAGTATACAGAGCCAGTTTTTCTCATATTGAAGTCTAGTCCCATAACTTCCGAAAATCTCTCCATTGTTTGCCATGCCTGAGCACATTGATCCGGTTTCCCACAAAGCCAAAGATCATCATGAAATCGGTACAACAGTGTGCCAGCTTCCTTGTTGACCGCAAGATCCATGAAGAACAGAACTAACTCGCCAAAGAATTTCTCAAGCGCATGAGCCATTGGCACTCCACGCCTTCGAATCCTCACCCCACTCGGTGGCAAATCATCCGAGTCAGGCCCCATGTTCAAAGGCGCTTCCAGGATTTTACGGAAGAAGGTAATCCAATGGTCAGGGATTCCGATGAATCTCAACACAGCAAAGATAGTACTGTGTGGGATACTGGTTCCAAACCACTGGAAATCGGATTGCACAATTGCAGCTGCCCCATCGAGAGATTGTCGAATGATTAATTCCGTGGCTAATTGTCTGAGTAGCTGCTGTTTGATATTTTGAAGGGATTTCCCTTCTTCTCGATCTGAATCACTCCATGTCTGTTGCTGCTCGTCATCGTCGTATCCTCCAGCACCGTCCCAAATATCAGATGGCAGTAGCGATAAGAAGAAGTCTTCGCGATACGTTCTTTGTCTCTCACTCTCAACATTAGAACCCGCCTTGAATTGCGAACGATTCTCCCCAAGGTAATACCGGCGCCGATCCAATTCTTCTTGTGGAGGTTGTTCATTCTTTTTCCAGATATCGGTGTACCGAATGGCTTCTCCCAGGATACGCTTCAGATTTGCCGACCAATTCATTCCAATGTAGTGAATAAATATCGCTTGAAGGACATCTTCGTCCATCATTATGCGATACTTGCCGTTCAGCTGTCTTCGCGGCTCAATCGGAATGCCTTCGTCGCCAGTATCCCAAGACCAATTCGCAATGTCGCCGTATTGCAAGTTCAAAACATCGCAGATTTCTGCTCGGGCCACCTCATCCTGCAGAAATTCCTTCAGCATAGATTTTTTGTCGTCCTTGAGTAGATAATTATTGAGCAAACCCTTCAGGCACCAGATCAAGGTTTGATCGTTGAATGGATTCGCATCGAACCGACTCCTTCTGCCAATAGTTTCGATTGCCCGCTCCAATCGTTCTAAAGCTTCCTCTCCCCCTTCGCCCTCGAATAGAGTATAGAGATAATTCTCTATCTCTTCTTCGTCTGTGTCACGTGGTGTAAAGACGACTGCTTCGAACTTATCCCGAAGCTGTTTCAATCTATCTTTCTCCACGACCTCAAAGGAACCATCAAGTGATGAAGCATCATCCTCAACAATCATCCCTCCTTCTGGGCCGGAATTGGAGGAATTCAACCACTCTCTTAATAGACGTGAGTATAAATCAGCTAAATCGAGTCTGCGTGTCTGCATGTCCAGTTGTGACCGTAATTGCGCTTCAAATTCTACCAGCATTGAATCTGGAATTGAGTGATCGAAGTGGGATTGTTCAAGCCACCGGTGGATATTCGATAGATCTAGGTCGGAGGAGACAGGAATCCCCAACTCTTCGACACCAGATAGGAGGCGGAAGACAACCTCCCGTTGGTGTTCGGCTTCATTGGCCGAATCTAGGACGGCTTTCTTGTGGGCAGCATATTGAAATCGTTGCTTCTCTAGCTTGGCGATCTTAGTGATGGTGATTGATTGTAGGGTTTTCGACAGATCTGCCGTCGCGGAAGACATGATGAAAGCCGTTAAGGATTGACAATAGGAAATGAGAAGTGCATACGCATTTCATTGAAGTAATATTACCCCCCCCATTTTAGCATGCGCCTTTCAATCGACATATGACTCTAGGTGAAAGCAGACTCACTCGGGGAGTAGTACAGGATGGAATCGAAACGAAGGACCTATGGGCAGGGGTAGTACTAGGCAACAAGACGAGCTGGGAAATTTGAAATTTATGACCCAGCTTGTGGTACTTGAATGCTAGATCTGTGGAAAGGAAATGTGAATTGATATTGAAGTTTGGTGACCAGTCTGCAAGTGCTCTTATTAGTAGTGACTGCGGTCAGGAGTCGCTTAATTGCAATGGGTATCGGCTCTACTGATCCCCACAAACTGCAGGTAATAAAGACTTAAGATGCTTATATTTAGAGCATTGCAGGTTTAAACTTAAGACTTCGGTCCTTGAATACTTCGTAGGATGAAGGTTGGAAAGAAAGAAAACGAACGAAAGCAAGGAGACGGAAGTGGAGGTTTAGAGATCGCGTGAACGCGTAAAGATGGATAATTTGAATAGGTAAGGTAGGTAGTAATTGCCATCCTCTCGTGTTCTCACGTCTGCTGGATTAAATGTGAAAGTTGATACTAAGTTACCTTCAAGTTGTCACACTCATTAAGGTTGAGAATATAATGAGTGTCAAAATGCCAATAAATTGTCCGCTCTTGCTTGAAGGATGTATCTATCCGCGCCTGAGTGATCCAGGATGATTCAGCGACTGTGGGTCAAGTCAAAAGGATGATTAGTTTCCATTTCCTTCTGAATCTCCTCGTCTTCCCCCAGGTTCCCACATAAAGATTTAATGCCGTACACAAAACGCACAGCAGAAATATCTTCAAGATGTCCGCCTCAGAAACCTGAAACGCCTCCTACTAGAGAACCTGGCTTCTCCAACCCGCGCCTCCTCCTCGGATCAAAAGATAAATGTGTCTCCTGGTACACCCCCACTCTCACCGAGATCACACCCGCCCAACGTGATCTCCTAGAAAACTACAGCCGCATCCCTCCTGACCAAGTCCACCCACATATCATAGCCATTGTAAGCTCTCCCTCTCCCTCTCCAAACCTGAACTAATATACTCAGCGCGACCGAGCCTGGGAGATCCACCCCTACCCCTGTATCGGGCAATTTCGCTTCCTAGATCTCACCACCTCCACTCTCCCCAACTATCCCTCCCTTCTCACACGCCTCATTTCCGGCGCCACCTTCCTCGACCTCGGATGCTGTCTCGCGCAAGACCTACGGAAACTGGTCCATGACGGTGCGCCAGCCTCGAACCTCTGGGGTGCAGAATTAAACCCCGAGTTCATAGAAGTAGGCTATGCCTTGTTCCTGGATCGAGCAACGTTTGGCGGGCATCTGGTGCAAGGTGATGTGTTTGAGCCTGAGGGAGAGTTAGGGAAGTTGGAAGGGAAGATGGATATAGTGAGTGCGAGAATGTTCCTGCATCTCTTTGATTGGGAAGGGCAAGTTCGGGCATGTGAGCGGATTGTGAAGTTGGCGAGGCAAGGAAAGGGAGCGTTGGTCATCGGAGCGCAAGTTGGGAGCGTAGTGGCGGGAGAGGTGAAGATGGGAAGGGATGGTAAGTGTTGGAGACATGATGTGGAGAGTTTTGAGAGGTTATGGAGGGAAGTGGGGAAGAGGACGGGGAGCGAGTGGGTGGTGAGGGCGAGTTTGGATAGGGAGTTGATGAAGAGGGGATGGGATTCGGAGGTATCGAAACGGTTAGTTTTTGAGGTTGAGAGAGTGAAGTCGTAAACTTTGATTTCGCGGTGATTAGGTTATTGGCTTTCGTGCTTCGGATCAAGTCCCAGTGCCCCACTGCAGCTCCTACAATTACTCCCGTCCACCTCCTTGACAACACTCAATCTTTTGATCGAATTCGCGCCTATTTCGACCACCGGTTTCATCGTCAGATCTTCCACAACCTTCGGCACATTAACCACATACTGCCACTCATTTGTTACCCTCCCCTCCCTTGTAAAATGCAAACTAACATGATCAGCCCTTTCCTTCCAACTCCTCATCCAACCTCCACAAAACCCACATTTCCAACACATTTTAACCTCGCTTTTCACCCCCCAAGAATCTGGAAAATCTTCGAACACCAACCCATGCCTCTCCAACAAATGACTAAATAACCTCTCCCGTGAACTCGTCCTGTACCTATCAATGCTCTTGGTCATGTTGTCGAAACACCACAAGGAATCATGATAATGCGCCAAATGCTCCGCATCCATGACCGACACACAGAGTTTACCGGGACATGGGTCAGTGGCGAGCACGTCGGATGCGTGAAGGAGACATGTGAATGTAATTTGCGGCTCGTGGGATTGTTCTTCGTGGTTGATCCAGTCCGACTTACGGCGGAAACTGAGGTTGGCGCAGCCATAGGTGCAGTAATGCGGGTTTGCGAGGAGGGTGAGGCGATATGTGTCTGTTTCTTCGCGGATAGGGGACCAAAGGGTGGAGAAAGTTGAGGTGCTCGCATTGCTGGAGAAGATGGAAGGCTGGATCGTTGTGGATGATGAGGTTTGGCGAGACAATGAGAGGGAATTGTCTGATTTCTGGGTAGAGAGGGAATTGGAGCGCGTAGAGGATGCTCGGCGACGTAGAAGGGGTAGGTTTTCTTCTGATTTGAATCGTGCAATTGAATCCCTTGCTCGAAGGAGGGATCTGGACTGGGGATTATGCTTGTCTGATTTGCTTTCCTCGCTTACTATAAGATTGTCAAATATCACTCACAACAGCCAACGCGAGGGACGGACGTTGAAGGCTTGATCGTCGCCGAGGATCCTTGAGACATTCGACAGTAATAGATAGGTCCCCCACACTCGCTGTGAGTAGTAGCTCGTGTGCCTGTTTGAGAAGTGACGGCCGGTCCAAGTCTCGTGTCCTTGGCCGCGGAGATCCAGTACTAACTTCTAAATCTTCAATTTTTCCAATAGTGTCCTGCGTTTCATCATTAGAGATATCGCGATTATCCTGGATTTGTTTCGTTCGATCTTCCTCGAAGCCGAGAGCCTGAGGTGGGTTTGAACTAAGAGGATGAATATCCCGTGGCGTACCAGCATCATTTAGATCTGCGTTAAGATAGGCCGTTTGAATGGCACAGCCGAAAGAGTCATGGAATCTTCGACTAGGTTGTAAATTCTGCAGATAGTATATCGAGGTTTCAAATTTAGGTGGCGGTGAGTCTGTTTCCGCCAGCCGAGTGCGTTTCCTCGCGAATGGACTCGTTAATAGCTGACCCATTTAGGGAATTTGGCATCGAGACAAATTCAGATCCATCGAATTCAAAGGAAAGCGGAGGAGATGCTCAAAAGAATGGACGAAAAGAAAGAGTCAACCAAGGGCTTCTGGGTGTGACGATGACAGAGACTATCATAATGAGGTGACCGATCAGGAAGAAGCTACTGAGACTCTTCTTTGAATCTATGGCAAGTGTGACATCAAAAGTGGCTAATTGGAGCGGCGTGTTTCTCCCTCCCAGATTATGCTAAGAATATTCTCTGCACTCAGTGTTGCGCATTATATGAGATGGAACGCATTCTTGTGAGAGAACATATACAGGATGAAATGGGATGTTCTAGACGCTGAGGCAGGAAGTTGCGGGGACCCCGCACTGAGTCGATCTCTGAGGGTTGGAGAAGACAATCTACCTTGGATATCGCGAGCGGATCAATGATGGAAGCTTTGTAGCTCATAACTCATGCTAGTGTTCCAGAGGACTAACGATACGTGTACGTTCTACCCTTGCCACTGGTGATGCTTTCTCGTGGAATATTACAGTTTTGTTTGCGTCAAGGGCTGGGAGCGCATAAAACTCGGGAGGGTTAAGAGCGGAAGGAATGCTTCTGCCGAGTGATGATCGTAACCAGAATACACATCTCTGAGAGAAAATTGATAGCGAGGGTAAATGTCGCCTGATGTGCCACTTTGAGACTATCGCTGCTTCAGTTGCCCCCGTCCCGAAATATACTGAAGCAGGCATACAATTTTTCCACGTCGCGAATCACAAAGTTCTCTCAAATCCAGCATGAATTGATCTTTAAAAAAAAGTCTCGAAGGAATATTTCCATATCTATGTGGAACCCCTCGAGAGTGGAGAACCCTAGAAAATGCGGAGAAAAATAAGCTTGTCTTAACTGCGACGACAAGGGTTTGCTTAGTTTTCAATGTACCTTGGAAATGTTTCCATCAGGTTCATGACCAAGAAAATATTGAGTGTCCATTCCGTGTCCCTCAGAGCTATCTTTGACGTGAAATTTTTGTACCCCGTACGTGAAGATCAATTCAGATCTCACGTCAGCTAATGGCATCACGGCCGCTGCGCCGCTTGGGGAAGTGAATGATATTTCGAGTTTCATTTTCATTGCAGAACAAACAAACAATCCTTAGTAGAAGCACCGAAATGGTAGCCCCAGACATTACTGGCGATGCAAGAAGAGTGTTTGAGGTGCTGAAAGCTGGAGGCATAGCCATATGCCCTTCAGACGTCGGATATGCTCTATTTACGGTTAGTCCTAAGCCTCTCGAGAAGATCTTCATCACCAAGAAAAGGAAACCCGAGAAACGTCACCCTATGATGGGTACTTACGAGTTTCACAAAGAATTGCAAATCGTGGAGTCTTTACAAGCAGAAATTGTCAAGACATTGGTTTGCGATTTCCGCTTGCCATTAGCAGTTGCTAAATATCGACCGGATCATCCCTTGATCAAGAACTTCTCGGAGGAGCAATTAGAAGCTAGTACTGCGAAAGAAACGATCTGCATTTCCATTGAGCCAGGAAATTTGTGCACAGAAATAGCTAAGTTGTGCCATGAAGCGAATCTTTCTCTTCAAGGAAGTTCTGCCAATTTGACAGGAACTGGTATGCTTCTCAAAAGCACAAATCAATGATAGAGATTGACAGATCTCAACAGGGAACAGATTCCGCGTCCAGGACATCCCGGAAGAACTTCTTGCACTTGCAGATTTGGTTATTGATTACGGCTTGTGCAAGTACTCTTTTTATGGTCGAGGCCAGACATTACTCGATTTCAGTGGAGCCGAGATAAAAGTGGTGAGGATAGGAGCTTGTTACGATGTGATCAAAGACCTCACTAAGAGATTTTGGGGCATTGAACTCCCTTCAGATCCAGGGAGAGTCGCTTTACCCAGCGGAACTCTTAAGAGTCTTCCACCTTCAGAGAGTCTGGCCAGGCTTGTGAATAGCGTGGGGGCCATTTAGACGCATTGATGGCAAAGAACTTCTTGAGTTCATACATTATGGATGTGATAATTCCGCTACTTGGCAAGAATTGCAGTAGAAAGCGCATTATTGTACTCCCAAAAATGGAGAACGATCAAGTATGTTTACTCAAATTGCCCACTACGACGTGAAACATTGCCTCGAAACGCTGATGTCGGTTACACTAGACACACTAGACAAGGCCTATCTATATACCTACTATTATAAGACAAGCGAAAGCAAAACTTGAAGGTCCCCATATGTCGACTCCACGTGGCTACAACTGTCCTTCGAGGTCATTAACGTTAGAGCTAACAACTTGTAAAATGTAGTAGGAGTTTGGAACTGGAAGTGAGGCTTAAAAGACGGGGGCGAGAAGTTGGGGCGCAGAGCAGATCCAGAAGGAATGGTAGTCGCTGCGGAGGCTTAAAAACAAACAAAAGGGGGGAACAAACGTACAGCGTACCGGGCCGCTGGATCTTAAAGGATAAAAATAGCCAGACATGGTCAATTCGTTTCAATTGACGAATCAGAAATGGGAATGATTACTTTTTTTGGTGCGGGGGGGCTGAGGCGGCGCGTTTCAATCAGCGAGTGAGGCTTATACGTTTGAATCCTGTCCTATCGCCAGTCGTTTTACGCTTCGAAATAGGTATGCCGGGGGGGGCGTAGGGATCCTGCAAAAGGCTGACCAGCCTGAACGTACACTGCTCGGTCCCGCATCCTCGTCTAAGTACTAGTACTAGTAAGCTGCAGCGGAGCTCTGCTCTACGTCAGCGTAATAATAACAGCAAGGCGGCAAAGCCTTGGTCAGAGCAAATTCCAAAAGACTTTCGAATTTCAAAAGATAAGGCAAGCAGAGAATAAAGGGGGACA
>Ga0182030_10013405_pt1 | contig 16313 bp, 11 predicted proteins | sample 812S3MmetaG_FD_121299 | JGI IMG/M metagenome (GOLD analysis project Ga0182030, IMG submission 121299) | Permafrost microbial communities from Stordalen Mire, Sweden - 812S3M metaG (Illumina Assembly) | ecosystem: Environmental > Terrestrial > Soil > Wetlands > Permafrost | place: Sweden...
CCGGCACGCGCGGCCTCGATCGTGGCATTCAGAGCCAACAGGTTGGTCTGCGACGAAATCTCAGTGATCGTCTCGGTAACTTTGCCGATTTCATGGGCGGCCTGGCCGAGATGATTCATCTGTTCGCTGATCCGGGCGGCCTGACGGGTGGCCTCCTCGGTGATGCGCCGCGCCTTCTCCGAATTGGTGGCAATTTCGCCGATGGTGGCAGTCATCTCCTCAGTCGCCGAGGCGACACTGGTAAGGCTGGTGGTGGTCTGCTCCATCCCGGCTGCCACCGAGGTTACGTTGACGTTCATCTGCTCTGCCGCCGCGGCTACCGCGGAAGCTTTGTCGGACGCCTGCCGGCCACTTTGCGACATCTGTCCCGAATTGGCCGACAGTTCCGTGGACGACGAGGATAATACCTCGACTCCGCTGGTGAGGTCCTGCACCATCTGCCGCAGGTTCGTGATCATCAACTGTTTTGCCCTGGCCAGGAGGCCGATCTCGTCGCCGCGCGCCTGGAACTCGGCGGGCGCGTCCTTGCTGAGGTCCCCTTTCGCCACTTCGCCCAGGTGAGTAATGGCGATGCCAAGAGGTTTGGCGATGCTGCGCGTCAGCAATACTCCGCCGAAGATGGCCAGCACGACAGCCACCAGACTTCCCAAAACCAGGGTCAGCCAGATAGCCGATGCCGCCGACTGGCGTTGCTGCTCGTTGGTCTCAACAAGTTGCTCCTGCCACTTCTCTGCCTCGGCCGCCTTAGCCCTCAGCGCCTTAGAGAGCGGGAGCGACTTCTCCCGCAATACAGTCTGTGCTTCCGCTTGATGGCCCGCCGCGGCAAATTCCAGAACCCGTGTGTTGGCGGCGATGAAATCCTGAACCAGCCCTTCCATATCGGCGGCATGCTGCCGGCTTTTCGGTGTATCGGCCCGCTGCTTGAAACTTTCTAGGGCAGCCAGATAATCCTTGCGAAGCTGGACCAATTCTTCCCGCTTCTCGGCGGAGGAATGCTGTGCGAGGTCCTCGACAAGCAATGTGGCGGAAGCGGCGCCACCGGAGACTTGCTCCGCGAGCAGGCATTTGGTGAGCCTGTTCCGCGTATCGTCCCCATATTTCTCAATGGTCTTGTTGCCCCACAGGGCCAGCCCGGCCAAGCTGACCAGAAGGAAGGCACAGGTGCCGAGAACCAGCGCCAGTTTCTTCCCGATTTTCATATTCGCAAGCGTCTTCATTTTGATTACTCCGTCGTTTTGAAATCGTTTCTATGCAACCGGGCTGTTCGCACGCTGGCGAATGGCCTTCTGGATGCTCTCGGTCAATTCGTCCTTATTGAACTTGACCTGGTACTCGTTGACGCCCGCGGCCATGCCACGGGCAATTTCTTCTTCGCCGGCGAGCGACGAGAGCGCGATAATTGGCAGCCGCGCGAACCTCTGGTCCGCGCGAATCTGCCGGGTGAGCGCCAAGCCGTCCAGCCGTGGCATTTCCACGTCGGTGGCGACCAGGCAAACATCGGCGGCGTTGCGGTCGAGCAGTTCCCAGGCCTCCTGTCCGTCTTCGGCCGCCAACACGCGGCAGCCCACGGCCTCCGCCAGCCGCCGCACCTGGCCGCGGAAGAAGTCGGAATCGTCGGCCACCAACACAGTGGGCAGTTCGGCGGGCGCAGTTCCCGTGGGGGCCGGCCGCGCCAGTTGCTGCTCCCATTCGGGCCGCGCGGTAGCGGCCAGATCGAGAATATCGAGAAACAGCAGCGTGCGGTTCTTGAGCACGGCCGACCCGGCGATGCCGCGTTGCCGCAAGGTCACGCTGTCGATGGCCAGCGTGGTTTCGATCATGTCCAGTGGCTCCGCCGCCAATAGTCCCAGCGGCTGCCCCATGCTCTCGAAAACCACTACGACCCACTGTTGTTCGGCAGTCAGTTCCCCCACCGCAGCAGCATCGTGCAGGGTGACAACTGGCAGGCTGGCACCGCGGTACTGCATGGTGCGGCGTCCGCCGAGATACTCGATTTGCTCGGGCCGCACCCGCTCTATGCGCGAAACCTGCTCGATGGGCACGGCGCAAAGCTCGCCGGGCGCATTCTGGAACAGAAGCAGCGAGTGGCGCTCGCCCTCCGCCGATTCCCCGGCTTCCTGCCGGGTGGCTTCGGAAGCGCCTGAAGTGAGCGCTGCGCGCACTGCCAGCCCCGCCACGTCCAGAATCACCGCGACACGTCCGTCGCCCAGAATGGTGGCACCGGCATAATCCGGAATCCCTTTCAGATGCCGCCCCAAGGGTTTCACCACGATTTCCACGGTGTCGTGCAATTCCTCCACTACCAGGCCGTATTCGAAAGCGCCGGTGTCGACCAGCACCACATTGAGAGCCCGTTTGGCCTCCGGGGCGCGGGGCCCGCCGAGCGCGTCGGAAAGATAAACCAGAGGCACCATACGGTCGCGCAGGTTCAGCACGATCGCGTCGCCCACACGGTCGGTACGCTGCGCGATCTGGTCGTGGCGGATGCGGATCAGTTCGCCGACGCTGACTTGCGGGATGGCAAACCGCTCCCCGCCGTCGGAAACCAGCAGGGAAGGTATGATCGCCAGTGTGAGCGGCAGTTTGATGCGGAAGCGGGACCCTTTGCCGGCCGTCGAATCGATCTCGATCTTGCCTCCCAGCCGGTCCAGGTTAGTCTTGACGACGTCCATGCCGACGCCGCGTCCGGAAACATCGCTGAGCTTCTCGGCAGTGGATACGCCGGGGTGAAAGATCAGGGCCATCTTCTCGCGGTCGGACATGGCCTGAAGCTGCTCCCGAGTGACGAAGCCCTTGGCCAGGGACGACGAGGCGATCTTTTCGACGGCGAGGCCTTTGCCATCGTCGGAGATCTCGATGACCACCTGGCCAGCCTGATGGGAAGCGCGGAGCACGATAGCGCCGACCGAGGGTTTGCCCGTGGCAACGCGGTCGGCAGGCATCTCAATGCCGTGGTCGACGGAGTTGCGGACCATATGGGTGAGAGGGTCGCTGAGACCTTCCAGGATGGTCTTGTCGATCTCTACTTCATTGCCTTCCAGCTTGATCTGGATTTCTTTGCCGAGATCGCGCGCCAGATCGCGCACCAGGCGCGTGAATTTGGCGAACAGACCTCCAACCGGCTGCATGCGGGTCTGCGTGACCACCTCCTGCAGTTCGGAAGTAACCAGGCTGACGCGCTGTGCGCCCGAGCGAATTCCCCGCTCATCGGTGCGCGAGAGCGACTCATTCAACTGATTGCGGCCGAGTACCAGTTCGCCGGCCAATGTCATCAGGGAGTCAAGAAGGCTCACGTTCAGCCGGATAGTAGTCTCAGCCGGCGCTACCGTGACCGGCGCGGCGGCCTTGAGAACCGGTGCCGCCACCGGTGGCGCCGGCGCGAGATCCGGCTCAGGGGCGACCGGAACTACCCGTGTCTGAATGTTCTGGGCCGGTTTGGTTTTCTTCGGGCGGGGTTTGGGTTTGGATACCGGTTTCACCGCCGGGCCGGCCAACGGCCGCGATTCGCCGTTCTTTTCGATGAGACGCACCCGTTCCGGGGGGACATCCACCACGTGACCGATCAGGTCCGGTTCCAGGACGGTTGCGTACAACACTTCCAGCATCAACCGGTTGCTGGGCTCCTCGTCGAGCGTTCCGGCGGAATCGAGGTCGAAAACCGTTTCCAGGATGGTGCCACACTGGATCAGGCTCTTGAACACATCCCACGGCGTCTTGTCGAGCCGCTGGACGTCGTGGATCAGGTCGTATTCGAGGAGATAGATGCACTTGCCGCCCTTGCGCGCCTGGCTGAGATCGAAGGCCGAAATCTGAATGTGCTTGCCGGACTCCGCCATAGGCATTTCGACTCGCTCGGTGAGCAAGGCCCTCTGGTCGACGGGCAGGCTGGCGGAGTTGAGCGCCGTCAAGGCGGTGACAAATTCGTCAATCTCCACGTCATTGCTCTGGCTATGATTGCCGATCAGTTCGCGTAGCTTGTCGAAGGCCATCAACAGAATGCTGACCACTTCCGGAGTGGGGATCATCTGCCGCGAACGAATCAGGTCGAGCGCGTTCTCGGTCTTGTGCGCCAGTTCGCGGATCTTGACAAGGTCGAAGAAGCCGGCCCCGCCCTTGATGGAATGAGCAGCACGGAAGACACGATTGACTAGATTCTCATCGATCTGCGCGCCGCCTTGCTCGATGGTCAGCAGATCGGTCTCGATGGTGGCCAGATGTTCGCGGCATTCCGCCAGATAGTCTTGGATCAGTTCGTCATCCAGATTCGGTTCGCTCATGACAGCCTCTCAGTTTCCAGTCACGCTGAAATGCTGGTGCATGCGCATCGAGCGGAATAGTTCCAGCAGATCGTTAGAAGCATGGATCACAGCTAACTGTCCGCCCACTTTGCGCAGCGAATTGTGGGCAGCAATCAGCAGGCCGAGCCCGCTCGAATCGACCATGCGGACGCCCGCCAGGTCGATCGTCAAATCGCGTATTCCCTCTTCGACGATGCCCCGCATCGTCACGCGCAATTCGGGTATCGTGGCGGCCACGATGGTATCTCCCGACGGCTGTACCATTGCCTTGTTGTTTTCCCTAATCACCGTTGTCATGACTCTATTCCTCTATCGACCTGTTTGACGATCGTCACTACATTGCCTTTTTCGTTGAACCGGACATGGTTGGCATACCGGCGTAGGATCTCCATGCCCCGTCCCGAGCAATTCGGGGGATCCACGGTTCTAGCGCGCATGGCGCGCCAATCGAAGCCCTCGCCATCGTCAGCGACGGCAATGAACAAGCAGTTTCCGCGAAGCCTCAACCAGCAGCGGACCTGCTTCCCGGGGTCTCGGCCGCAGCCATGCACGACGGCATTGGTCAGCGCCTCGCGCACCACTAACTCGGCGGCGAAGCAGTTGGCGCGCGCCATCATCATCCGGCTCCGGCGGCCAAACTCCACGAAAAACTCTTCGACGGCCTCGAGCGTCGCGGGCATAGCGGTCTTCAGTTCACAGTCGAACCGGCCGGAATGAGTCATCGGCCCACCTCGGCTGCTAGCAGCACCAGATCGTCTTCCACACAGCATCCGGTGACATCCTTGACGGTGGCATTCACGGATTCGGCGAGCGGCAGACCGCGGTGGCGCACACAGGCGTCCACCAGACGCTCCAGCCCTTCGCGCCGGCCGCCGCCCGGCGAGGATTCGATCAGGCCGTCGCTGTACATAAAGAAGCGGTCGCCCCGCGAAACTTTGATGTCGGTACGCTGCAGGATCGCTCCACCGAATATCCCCAACGGATCGCTATCCAACTCCACGGTTTGCGGCACTCCGGCGCGGCTCACCAGAATCAAAGGAGGATGACCGGCGCTGATCACTGAAAGCCGATGGGTTTGCCGGTTGAGGCGCGCATAGCACGCCGTCAAGTACTGTTCTTCGCCGAGCATCTGCCCCATCACCGAATCCACCCCGCGCATGGTGTCCTCCGGCGAAAACATTGGCCCGGCATACTGCCGCAAGAGCGCCTTGACCGCCGACGTGAGAAACGCGGCGCTCAGGCCGTGGCCGCTAATATCCGCCACGAAGTAAGCGAAGATGCCGGAACCCAGAGGGACTACGTCGTAGCAATCGCCTCCCGCCTCTTCGAGAGGCTTGTAGTACACCGCAAAGTTGGCCTCAGGTAAATCCTCGGGGCGCACCAGGATGGCCTGCTGGGCGTCACGCAACTGATTCAGCCGCGCACGCTGCTGCTCCACCAGCGCCCGGCTGGTCTCGCGGATGCGCAGGTGCACGCGCACACGAGCCAGGACCTCTTCACCGTGCATCGGTTTGGTGATGTAGTCCACGCCACCCATCTTGAGGCCGGCGACTTTGCTCTTTACGTCGTCCAAAGAAGAGAGAAAGATGATGGGTATATCGGCCGTCAACGGGTCCGACTTTAAGTGCGCGCAGGTCTCGAACCCGGACTCGCCGGGCATCAGCACGTCCAGTAGAATCAGGTCCGGTTGGCCGCTGCGAGCGACGTGAAGCGCATCGCTGCCGTTATCCGCTGTCAAGGTGCGGAAGCCCTCGGCGCCGAGCACGCCGGTTACGAGATCCACGTTGGTCGGCGCATCGTCGACAACCAGAATTGTGGGAGCGTCCATCAGTGCACCTCGCATGGCAGAACCGGCTCGCCTGGCCGATCGAGCCAGTGGTCGACGGACTCGCGGCGGAACCGCCAGTGCCGTCCCACTTTGTGGCTTGGAATCTTGCCTTCGGCCGCCAGCTTGTAGAGGGTGGACTTCGGCACCTTCAGGTAGCTGGCGAGTTGATCGATATCGAAAATTTCGTCTTGGTCAGGCACCACCATTACTATCGGCTGACGCCTGTTATTCCTTTAGCCCGGACGAAACTTACTGCACACTTTGTGAGATCCTGGCGTCAGATACGGCAGGAGTACCGCATGAGGACTACGCTGACTACTTTAGCGACCGCTGCTCTATTTGCTGCTCTTGCCTTCGCGCAGGACCAGGACAAGACCGTCTACGTCACCCACTCAACGTCGGCCGAAGACATGACCGCCATGGTCACGATGGCGCGGACCATGTTTGCTCTGCAGAACATTTCCGCCGATCAGGAGCACCGGGCCGTGCTCATGCACGGCCCCCTCGAGAAACTGGTGGCGGCGGAGTGGTTGTTCGATCAGTTAGATCGCCCAGCTTCGGGGTCGACAGCCCAATACAAGATGTCCGGCGAAAAAAATGGCGTTCTCGCGATTTTCCCGTTATCGCCGGCCGCTACCGATCCGGAAATTACGGCGGTGACGACGGCCATTCGCACGCTGGCAGATATGGTGCGACTGTTCCCTTATAAAGCTGCGAAGGCGATTGTGGGGCGCGACACACCCGAGAAAGTTGCGGCAGCCGAGTGGTTAGTTCGCCAATTGTTGCCATACGATGGGAAGGCTCCCACGGGCGACTCTGTTGCCTACCCGTCACCCCTGGCCGATAGTAAGGCGGAGAACGATACGCCGATCGTTCAGGTATTTCGGATGGATCCTAAGACCACCAATGCCGAACTCACCGCGACAGTCACCGCAATCCGGTCCACGGCGGATCTGCAGCGTTTATTTCCTTTCGAATCGGGGAAGGCCATAATCGCCGGCGGCGCGAGTGACAAGGTGGCGGTGGCAGGGTGGCTGGTCCATGAACTGGCAAAGCCGCCGGACGCCAATGTAATCCACCAGACCATAATGCCCGGACTGATCGATGGCGTGGTGCGACTCTTCTACCTTGGGCAGCAGGCAGATGCAGCACCCCTCGCCGCGCAGATCCGATCCGCGGTGGGAATCCAGCGAGTGTTTCCGTTTGGCTACCCGCCGGCGGTAGTACTCCGCGGGAGGCCCGACCAAATGTCGACCGTCGAGGCGCTGGTCGCAAAATCTGCCGATGTCCGATAGTGCGGGCCTTTCAGCAGCGTTTTCGATAGAGCGACTTGAAGTGAGCCGGTTTGGCCCTGCGACCTTGGATTAGGTGTCGGGAAATGTGCTAGTTTCGGCGATCCACCTTTTTACGTGGAGTCGAAGTCTCCGGCGATCACCCGCCTTCCCTGCACAGTGGGACCGCTAACAAGATATTAATCTCTGAAAATCATCTATAGTGGACTTATGCACGGAACCGCGCGGCGGTACAATCGCAGGTCCAAGTTCTCCGACGGGAGGTGACAGGCGATGCATCCAATCGATCTTCTCCAGTGGTGGAATATAATCTTTGACCTTCCGTTCGTCGCCGCATTGATCCCTCTACTCCTCCAGGCCACCGGCGCCGCTCATTTCGGCCATAGCGGACACGGTCTCCACGTCAGCCACGTCGGCGGCCTGCACGGCCAGCCATCACATCCATCTGCCGCACGTGCACCTGCCCCACCTTGGCCACCACCACGTCGAAAGCGGCGGCACGAATGCCGCGCAAGCTGCCGCTGCTCAACCCGCCGCGCACACCGGCGCCGCCCATCCTGCCCCCGCACATCATCACTCTGAGAGCCCCGGGCCGATTGCCCGTGCGCTGGGCCTGCTCGGAATCGGCAAGGCGCCCATTATGCTGGTGTTTTCCAGCTTTAGCTTCACTTGGGGATTCACCGGCCTGGTGGCTAACCAACTGCTGGCACGCGCACTGCCGCTGCCTGGAGTGTTCATCTTCTTCTCGATGGGCATCGCATTCGCCAGTTCCGCACTGCTCACGGGCATCGTCTCCCAGGGCGTGTCCAAAGTAATGCCTTCGGTCGAGACCTACACCACCAGCAAGAACGAGTTTGTGGGTAAGACCGGCCACGCCCTGTACGCCATCGACGGCAAGTCCGGCGCGGCACTGGTCCTCGATAACGAATCCAACCGGGTCCAAATCAAATGCCGCACGGAGGACGGCGCCCCGGCCATCCCCAAAGGGCAGTCCCTCTCCGTTTCGCGCTACGACGAACAACGCGATATGTTCGTCGTCGAAGCGCTCGCCCTGTCAGACGGCGAGCGGGCGCAACTGGCGGAATTCGAAAAGCGGCTCAAACTGAAGAACTGAGGTCAAACCATGGCCAGAGACGTCGATACTTCGCAGCAGTATGCCCCAAGGGAAGAGAAGAGCTCCGGAGCCGGCACGGCCTTTCTGCTCGTGCTGCTCGGGCTGGTATTCATCGCGGGGCCGTTTGTCGCTGCCACGCGCATTGCCATTCCGCTGGTCAGCCAGATCGCTATCAGCGCGTTCGGCATCCTGATGCTGGTGGGCGGCAGCATCATGTTCACCATCACCCAGTTGTACGAGAAAGCCACCATGAACGAGGCTTTCGTGCGCACCGGCGTGGGCGGGCCGAAAGTGGTGGTGGACGGCGCAGCCATCTTCATCCCCGCCATCCACCGCATCACGCGCGTCAGCCTGGAGACGATCCGCCTGGAGATCGAACGTACCGGCGACAAATCCTTCATCACCGGCGATAGCCTGCACGTGGATGTTAAGGCACAGTTCTACATCCGGGTCAATCGCGAGGAGAGCGCCATCAAGGCTGCGGCCACTTCGCTCGGCGGGAAGTCCGGCGTGGACCAGATGATTATGGATCTGGTGGGCGACAAGCTCATCTCGGGGCTGCGCACCGTGGCCGGCCGCAAGGAACTGGACTTCCTGCACGCCCACGTCGATGCCTATAGCGAGGAGGTGAAAAAAATCGTCGAAGAGGACTTGGCGCATAACGGCTTGTTCCTGGAGTCGGTGACCGTCACTTACCTCAACCAGACGTCGCTTTCGAACCTGAAGCCGGAAGAGAACATCTTCGACGCGTTGGGAGCCCGAAAGATCGCCACCGTCACGAACGAGCAGCGCGTGGAGATCGCCAAGGTGCGCACCGCCGCGGATCAGCAGGTGAAGCAGCAGGAAGTAGCCCGGGACCAGGAGCTTTTCAAGCTCCAGGTGCAGCGTGAGACTGCCGAGGCCTTGACAAGCCAGACTATTGCCAACGCCCGCGCGGAAGCCGGGCGCAAGGCCGCCGAGTTCAAGGCCGAGCAGGAGCAACTGGCCCAGGTCGCGCAGGTGGAGGCGGCGCAGGCAGTCGAACTGGCCAACGTAGAGAAGAGCAAGGCCGTGGCAATGGCGAACGCCGCGCAGGAGCAGGAGGTCAAAACCCGGCTTGCCGAGGCGGCCAAGGCCGTGCAGACCGCCGAGGTGCAGAAGGAACAGACGGTGCAGACGGCCACCGTGCAGAAAGAGCAGGCTGTGGCGACGGCGAACGTCGAGAAGCAGAAGACCGTCGAGATCAAACAGCGCGAGCAGCAGATCGCCGTGGCCGATGCCGAACGCCGCCGCGCCGAAGCACAGACCGCGCAGATCGCCGCCGAAACCGAGCGCACCCGCAAGGACCAGGAACAACAAACCGTTGCCGCCACGGCTAAGGCCGAACGCGACAAATGCGTCGCCATGCTGAACAAAGAGTCGCTGGCCAAGCAGGACCAGATTGAGAGGAACACCCAGGCCGATATCGACGCCTACCGCACCATGAAGATTGCCGAGGCCGGTAAACAGGCGGCCGACGACGAAGCCGAAGCCGCCCGCGTCCGCGCTACCGGACAAAAGGACGCGCGCATGCTGGAGGCCGAGGGCGAGCAAGCCAAGGCCATGGTCGCCGTGAACGTCAACCGTGCGCAGGTGGAAGTTAAACAGCGGGAAATCGAGGTCGAACGGACGCGCCTCGAGAACCAGGAAAAGTACGGCAAAGCGGGCATCGAGCTGCAAGTCCGGCTGCGCACCATCGAGATGATGGAGGCCGTCGGCAAGGCCAACGCCGAGATGGTGGGCAAAGCGCTGCAGGCGGCGAATATGAACTTCTACGGTGACACCGCCACCTTCCAGAACATGCTGAGCAAACTCGCCGAAGGGCAGGCCACCGGCAAATACCTGGAAGGCCTGGTCGGCGGCGTACCGGAAGAGGTAAAGACGCTGACATTCGACACCGTCAACCGCTTCTGCCAGGCGGCCGCGGGACTGCTTGAGAAACTCGGCGGTCCGAAGCTCACCCCCGAAGCGCTCCAGAAGCTGGTGGAAGCCGAGATGGAAAAGCAGACCACGCCTGCAGGTGCACATCCCAACGGGAGTAACGGCTGAGCCTTGTGCTGGAGCCCTTGCCAGGCTGTTCGAACACCTCCTGGTGAACCGACTGCGCGAATGGCTCGCCGCTTGGCCGTTCAGCGCGAATCCGGTCAGCCAGCGGTCAAGCGCTAACCGGTAATCTTCCCGGAGTCCTCGGGTATTCGGAAGTCCCTTCTGGGAGATTCCTCCTGATGAACGCGCCAGGGTCTTGGATCCCGGCGATGACGCTTCGCCCAACATCGCGGTCTCCAAGCCAACTTCACGGTCTCAATCCATCGCCCTTCCTCGCAGCTCGTCTCGGGATCGGACCCGGGTGTCTGACCGCCGCCGTGAAGGGCCCTTACCATTCTCGTCGGAACTGCTCAGCTTGCACGGGCCGTTCGAGCCGGATCCCCTCACGCGAGCCAGCGCACGATCTGTTGGTACACTGTCTGTCTATTGAGCAGGTCCCAGTGGTTCATGCCATAGCCAATCCATTGACTGGATTCGGCAAAGGACAAAGACCGGCCAGGCTCAAGATGACGGCCCAAAGCGCTGTCCACCGGCACCAGTCCGTCCCCTGGAAGACAGTAACCCGGGTCGGCGCTCTTTGCCCGGGTGCCTGCAATGGCGTAACAGCGCACGTTTTGGGGCAGCGGCACCGGATGCCGCTGGTCCCCGGAATGCGCGAAACGATCGCGGCCTTGCCAATCTTCATCCAGCAGGTTGCCGTAACGCAGGTCGGTGATGCCGGCACTGCGAATCTTGCCGAGACGGGCCAAAGGGGAAGTGTAAGGGCTGGTCTGCAGGACTGTGTTGACCCAGTTCCCTATGCGTTCCAGCGGCGCTCCATGGTGCGGCGTGCCAAGGAAGATAAGTTTGCCCAGACGGTGCGGCCACCGGTGGCCCGCCACCGTGCCGTAGTGGTAAGCACTACGGGCAACCAGGCCACCCAAGCTGTGGGTCACCATGGCAAACTCTTCCAACGGTGCAGGCCACCGATTGAGAAGGTCCTCGATCAAATTGGCAAACGCACGTCCGTTGGCGGAAATGTGCAAACCGCTGTTGTAGTGTAAATGGACCGCCGTGTAGCCCAACTGACGGGCTAGCGCGGTCCCATGGTTGTGCCCCTTCCGGGTCCATTGCCGATCGCTCATGCAGAGGCCGTGGACCAGAACCAACAGTTTCCTGCCCGGGTGGGGAATCGAACTTGCCAGCGCCGGCATATCGAGCGTTAACGGCAGGCCTTTCCGCCGGAGACACATGGAGATGGCGAGCGGGTTGTCAGTCGCAGCCAGGTAGTCACCGATCACGCCGTTCAGCACGGCCAACGCGGCCTCGCGCCCGGGTGTCGACCGGCTCTCCCCCGGCATGCGCACGAGCGGAGTGAGTACGGCATCGAGCCCACCGCCCACCAACCCGGTTACCTTACGGATGCTGTTGTAGACCAGACCCGAAATGCCGCTAGTGGTCCACCGCGCCGGCGCAGCGAAGACCCCAGGGGCACCCGTGATGGCGGCGTGCATCGCCTCTATCAAGTCGGTGAGGCGCACGGTGCCGTCAATCGCCAGCCGGCTGAACCCGAGAAGATCGGCCGGATGAACACGACTGGTTTGGTTCACATCCACTCCTTAGCATCGTAAGACTGAAAACCGGCAGCGACTCACCGGGGGCCGATTGCTGCAATGCAGCATTATTCGAAGTATAGGACTGATTTGATTTCTCGTCAATCTCGGAATATTTCATGCCGCACTGCAACACGAGACGGCGGGAGAGAAACGAGGTTCCCACCGAAGCGGGATTGGGCATGTCGCTTCTAAGGGGCACCCAGCCCGCAAGACTGCCAACAAGCGGGTTGTTACGTCGAGAGCGGACAACTGAAGCGGAACCGCCGGCATCGCACAAAAAGAACGGGAAACGCGCATCGCACAGACGATCGTCCGAAGTGTCCGCCGCTCCAGGCACGATGCCGACTTTCCATTGCCGATCAGTCGTCTAGACCACGCTGCTACCGCATGTAAGCATGGTGGACACCTGCCAGGCCTGCTAACGCAAAGCGCACCGGCACTCCGCAGGCAGCCACCGGTGCGCCGCCGGCCGACTCAGGCTTGCGTGTAGTCCATACCGTCCAGGTCGGCGATCAGGCCCGGCCCCGTTGGCTTCCAGTTCAGCTTCTGTTGCGTGAGCGCGCTGGAGGCCGGCATATCATGCACGGCGAAGCGGGCAAGCCAGCCGAAGTGTGCCTCAGCCTCCTCGGGCTTGATGCTGACCACCGGCACCTTGAGCCCGCGGCCCAGCGCTTCGGCGATGGCCTTCATCGACACGCCCTCCTCGTCGACCGCGTGGTAGATGGCTCCCGGCTCGGCCTTCTCAAATGCCAGGCGGTACAGCCGCGCCACGTCGGAAACGTGCGCCGCCGGCCAGCGATTGCCGCCATCGCCGATATAGGCCGACACCCGCTTCTCGCGCGCCACGGCGTGGACGAGGGGGATCAGGCCCTGCTTGCGGGTGTCGTGAACCTGCGGCAGCCGCACCACGGACATGTTCACGCCGCGCGCCGTCAACTCCTTCACCACCGCTTCCGAAGCCGCGCGCGGGTTCCACGAGGCGGTGGGACCGTCCTCCGTCGATGGCTTGCCATCCACATTGGCCGCGATCGCTGTCCCTGAGGTCATCACGAACGGCCGGTTCGAGCCCAGCAGCACCTCGCCGATCGCCTCGATCGCCTTGCGGTCGTCATCGCAGTTCTTCTGCATCTGCGAGAAGTCGTGGTTGAAGGCCAGGTGAACGACGCCGTCCGACTGGGCAGCTCCGTCGCGCAGGCTGTCGAGGTCCTCGATGTTGCCGTACTTCACATCGGCCCCCGCGGCTCGCAACGCTTTGGCGCCGGCCTCCGACCGCGTCAGTCCCAGCACCTGGTGCCCAGCCTGAATCAAATTCGGAACCAGCGCCGATCCAATGAATCCTGGTGCGCCGGTCACAAAGATACGCATGATGATGTCTCCTTTTAGTCCCACGAATACGCGGCCGATCAGTCATAGCCAATCAGGGCCGTCAATCACTAGATGGTTCTTGAACCGGGGACGATCTATACTGAGAGTCCGTATGATCGGTCCAATCGTCCTGCCGCCTCTGAACCCCGAGAATCAGAGATCCGAGACGCCGCCCTTGCAGGTAGGTCTGGGATCGAGTCAGCATATGGACCCGCTCTCCGAGGTTCTTGCCCTGATGAAGCCGCAGCTCTACGTCGCCGGCGGCTTTGCGGTACTTGGCGACATGGCCATTCACTTTCCGAAACATCAGGGAATCAAGTGCTATGCCATGCTCGCCGGCCAGTGCTGGCTGGTCGTCGAAGGCGTGCCCGAGCCGGTGCTGCTCCACGCCGGGGACTGCTTTCTGCTCCCGCGGGGACTTCCGTTCCGGCTCGCCACCGACCTCTCGCTCGAACCGGTTCCCTATACCGTTGCCTTCGCCCGGCTCGGCATGAGGAGCGAAGCCCCGGGAGTCACCGAGGGCGCGCGGTACATCGCCGGAGGCCACTTCGCCCTAACCGGCGGCCACGCCGAGATGCTCCTGCAGTCGCTGCCGCCCATCGTCCACATCCGGCGCGAGTCGGACAAGGCCGCCATGCGCTGGTCGCTCGAGCGCATGCGCGAGGAACTCCGCGACCCACAACCCGGCGGTTCGCTGATTGCACAGCAGCTCGCCTACATGATGCTCATACAGGCTCTGCGGCTGCACCTGGCTGACGCCGCGAGCGCTGGCCGCGGCTGGCTTTCCGCACTGTCTGACAAGCACATGAGCCTCGCCATCGCCGGCATGCACAACCACCCTGGATATCCATGGACGCTGCAGTCGCTGGCCGAACGCGTCGGCATGTCGCGCTCGGTCTTCGCCCTGCGCTTCCGCGAAACCGTCGGCGCCACGCCCATGGAGTACCTCACCCGCTGGCGCATGCTCTTGGCTGCCGACCGCCTGAAGACGTCCTCTGACGGCCTCGCCGCCATCGCGCAGTCGCTCGGCTACGAGTCCGAGAGCGCCTTCGGTAAGGCGTTCCGCCGCGTTATGGGCTGCTCTCCAAGACAGTACACCCGGTCTACCGCGCCGTGCGCCATTCCTGTGAAGCACGATCGCGATCGAGAACTTGCGGTAACCGGGTAGAACGCTTTGTGCGTCAATTTGGCAAGTTGGTAATCCACAGTCCTGTACTGTATCACTCGCGGCTGTATCACTCGCGCCTGGAACGCGCCTGCGATCTTGGAATTCGTGGCGGAGAGAGCGTCGTCGCGCTCGCAGTCCGAGGGCAGCCGTTAGTCTGCGCCGCAATCCAGGAAAAAACGTGGGTCGCCCTGCCATACGATCGTCCCAGGGTCAATGGAGTCGTTGAAGACGCATTGGTCCGTCCGCTCACCGACGCTGTTTCGAACTTCACTTGGTTCGGGGCGTTCCGAGCAGCGAGTGCGCCGATTGCCCAGAGGGCGATGGCCGGTGCCAGGCAGGTGTTCATGGCGACAACTCCAATCCGCATCGTGTCCATTCCAGGGCTGCTGAGATTCGGAGACGGGTATTCCCCTTATCATCAATGGGATACATGTACCCTCAAATGGGGGCAAGTGTAGGCAGAAAATACTCTATATAATATTCGAGAGTAGTTGGGTAACAAAGCTACAGGCGGGTCGAGTTGACTACCGAAAGAGAGCAGAATCAACCGGGGCCGCGCATTGTAGGGTTTTTCTGATGCCTGGCAGTAGTCCCCACGTGTTCTCTGACGTTCCGGCGATCGAGCGACGCGCCAATGCCATCCAGGATCCAATCGAACGCCTGCGGTACCTGCGGCAAGCCACCGTGGCCACCCGGAAGCATCGCTTGGGGAGCAGTTGGGTTGCCGGCGCCGCGCTCCTGATGGCCGTGGTCACCTTGCGGTCGGACGCAATCTACCGGCCGCCGTCGCCCCGCAACGTACCCGCGGCGCCAGCGGTCAACTCAGACCTGAGGATTCTCAACGTCTGGCCGGTGGAACAGACCAGCGATTACGACCTCTATAGCAACGGCCTGCGGATCGAGAACCGGCTGGCAGTCTCGAATGAGCCCCGCTCCTATTATTCGATCGCCCGGGACTCCGGGGCGCTTGGGCCTCGGCGCGCACAGCCGGCAGGCATCGTCTTCCACACCACCGAAAGCGACCAGGCGCCGTTCGAATCGGAGCAGAAGACCGCTCTCAAGCGACTCGGGCAGGAACTGCTGCTCTATGTGCGCAACAAACGGGCGTACCATTTCGTGATCGATCGCTTCGGGCGGGTCCACAGGATCGTAGTGGAATCGGACACGGCCAACCACGCCGGCCGCTCCGTCTGGGCAGATTCCAGATGGTCGTACCTGGACCTGAACGATAGTTTCCTGGGCGTGGCGTTCGAGGCGCGCACGCAGCCGGAGCAGGCGACGATCACGGATGCGCAGCTGCGCGCGGCCAGCGAGTTGACCGAAATGCTGCGCGCCAAGTACAACCTGCCGGCCGAAGATTGCGTGGTGCATGCGCAAGTTTCCGTGAACGTGAGTAATCGGCTGATCGGCCTGCACACCGACTGGGGCGCCGACTTTCCGTTTCGGGAGATCGGACTTCCGGACAATTATCAGATCCCCAACCCGAGCATCTACCTGTTCGGCTTCGAATACGATCCGGCTTACACCCATGCGACCGGTCCGGATCTGTGGAAGGGGCTGGCGAGCGCGGATGAGCGAGTCCGCCAAGC
>Ga0182030_10013406_pt1 | contig 16313 bp, 11 predicted proteins | sample 812S3MmetaG_FD_121299 | JGI IMG/M metagenome (GOLD analysis project Ga0182030, IMG submission 121299) | Permafrost microbial communities from Stordalen Mire, Sweden - 812S3M metaG (Illumina Assembly) | ecosystem: Environmental > Terrestrial > Soil > Wetlands > Permafrost | place: Sweden...
CAAGGATCGGACTCTGGGTCTTGGCCGTTGCCTCCGCCCTCTACCTGGTTTCCGTATTCTGGGGCGAGTTGCTCTGGAGACGCTCCTTGACTGCTTAGTCGAAAAACACGTCTCTGGTAGAGCTGCCGAAGCAGCGACGTCGGACGACAATAGGATTGGTAAGGGAAGCCGGCCTCTGTTTACCCGTCGTCGGTGCTGTGGAATCTCGGCTGTGCTTACACGCCACAAGCGATTCGAGAACTCAACCGCCAGGATAGGTCCCCGGAAAACGCCCCAGCGTCCCCAAATTCACCCCCGGGCAACCGCCGCTCACATCATCACAGGCAGCTTGCAGAAAATATCATCGTTCAGGCGCACAATGATTTCATAAGAGCAGCAATCGGAAGAAGGCCGGGGCCAGACACCCCCACCCCTCCCCCCTTTTCGCCCCAGTCCCATGAAAACAAGAAGGTTAGGCCCACTTTGAGCCATTCCACCCCATCGAAACAAAGGGCTTACGTTCCGGGCCTGGGAAGGGTCGGCGAATTCTAAAGGGGTTACGCCTGATCCTTCAGCGTCACCGCAATCTTCCGCGCGTCGCCGCCTACGGGTGGTAGTTCGGATAAGCCGGCCGCTCCGCCTTCTTCGCCGGCTCCTTCGCCAACTCCTCCAGCGCCAGCGAGACCGCCTCCTCCAGCTGCGGATCGTGCCCTTCGCTCACAGCCTTGGGGTCCTGATCAACAACATAATCCGGATCGACGCCGTGGTTCTCCACGTCCCACTCGCCCTTCGGTGAAAAGAACGCCACGCTTGGCGAGGTCACCCGGCCGCCGTCCATCAGCACGGGAATGTTCCCGATGCCCACCAGCCCACCCCAGGTGCGCTTGCCCACCAGCAGCCCCAGTTTGGCCTGCTTGAACAGCCACGGCAGCGCGTCTCCGCCCGAGCCGGAAAACTCGTTGGCGATCATCACCTTGGGCCCGTAGATGCCGGCGTTGGGCGTGTGCTCGATGGCTCCGTAGCGCGGCGCCCAGTAGGACTCAATGTGCCGCGCCATCACTTCCACAAAGTAGTCGGCCACCTGGCCGCCGCCGTTGAAGCGCTCGTCGATGATGGCGCCCTGCTTCTGCGTCTGCGCAAAATAATAGCGGTTGAAGTTGGTGAATCCGCCGCCGCCCGTGTCGGGCAGGTAGAGGTAAGCGAGCTTGCCGCCCGAGAGCGCATCGACCTTCTTCTGGTTCCCTTCAATCCAGTCGATGTTGCGCAGACCGGCCTCGCTCTCGACCGGAGTCACCTGTATATCGCGCGCATTCTTCCCGTCGGCCGGACCCACGCGCAGGCTGGTCACCAGGCCGGCCGTGCCCTCCAGCGGCTGCTGAATGTCGACCGCCGCCGTCAGCTCCTGGCCGTTGATGGCCAGAATGCAATCGCCCACCTTCACGTTCAGCCCCGGCTGCGCCAGCGGCGCTTTGAACTGCGGATTGAACTCGCCGCCGGTGTAGATCTTGGCCACGCAATACCGGTTGTCCTTGATCGTGTAGTCCGCGCCGAGTAGCCCGCCGGGCACCTTGCGCGCCTCGGGTATGGTGCCGCCAAAGCCGCGCAGATGGCCCACCGAAAACGCGCCCAGCATCTCCTGGAAGATGTAATTCAAATCGGTGCGCGAGGCGATGGCCGCAACGTAGGGCTCGAAGCGCTTCTCCTCCGCCGCGGTGTTGGTGCCGTGGAAGCGCGGATCGTAAAAGAAGGCCCGCTCGATGCGCCACACCTCGTGGTACATCTGCGCCCACTCGGCGCGGGGCTCCACGCGCACCTTCAGGTCGTTGAAGTTGAGCTCCCCATCGCCGGCCTTGACCGGCGCATCGGCCGGCACAATCACCCACTGCGGCGGACCACCTCCGCCCGGCCCATCGTCATCCGGCTTCATGTTCCGGATCGCCAGCAGCATCTTGTTGCCGTCGGCGGACAGCTCAAAACTTTGCACGCCCTCGGCCAGCTTTTCCGTCTTGCGATCTTCCTCCGTCCAGCGGCTCAGCGTGGCGCCGCGGCCTGCAAAGCGGCCCGACTGCGGCATCTCCATCACGTAGACACTGCCCTTCAACCCGGTTTCGAGCCCCACGTAGTTTGCAGCAAGCAGCGGCAGCGCCACGATCCGGCTCTCGATTCCATCCAGGTCGATCTTCACCGGCTTGGGCGGCTTGTCGCTGTCCTTGGCCGTCTTGTCGCTGTCCTTATCGGCTTTGTTCTTGTCGGCCCTGTCCGCGCCCTTCTCATCGCCGCCCTTCGCGGCGGTCTTTGCGTCGTCCTTGCCGGTATCTTTTTTGTCGGCGTCCTTCTTCTCGTCGGCCTTCTTCTCGTCGGCCTTTTTCTCGTCCTTGGACTTCTCGTCGCCCAGTTCGGGCGCAATCGGCGAAGCCTCAGTGGCGGCCAGCACAGCCGCGTAGACATTCGACGTGGTCTGGTAAAGATCGCTGGTCATATCCAGCCCGTCCGACACTGCGCCTGAGTTCGAGCTCGCCGTAAAGTAGAGATACTTGCCCTCGCGGTCAAAGGCCGGATAGTCGGCTTCCACCATCTGGCTCGTCACCTCGGTCGACTTCCCTGTCTCCACCGAGTAGAGAAAAATCGCATGCAGATGATTGGGCATGGAGCGCTCATACGCCAGCCACTTCGAATCCGGCGACCAGGCGAAGTCGTAGTTCTGGCCGGAGAATCCGCCGAACTCGTTCTGGTCCGTCACTAGGTCCAGCTTGCCGGTCGCGGTATCCAGCAGCCAGACCTTCAGGCGGTTGTCGTTGAAGACGATCCGTTTCGAATCCGGCGACCACTTGGGATTGAAGTAGTAAGCCGGCTCCTTGGCCAGTGGAAATCTCTTCACCGCCGCGGCGCCGGCAACCGCATTGCCCGTCTGCGGAGCCACGTCGAGCTCATACAGCCCGCTCTCATCGGAGAAGTACGCGATCGACTGGCCGTCAGGCGCCCAGGCCGGCGTGCGTTCCATTACGCCCGGCGTGTTGGTGATGTCGCGCGTGGGCCCGTGCTTGGCGGCCACGGTCAGAATCTCGCCATGCGCCTCAACCGCCGCGCGCACGCCGGTCGGTGAAATGGCGACCGACTGAATCGCGTCCTCCACGCTCTCGATCCGCGGACGCACCTCGGGCAGGTCGGCATCCACGTCAATCGGCACCGCCTGGCTGTTGCCCGTCGCGGTGTCGTAGAGGTAAATCTCGCCCATCTGGTCGTAGACCAGCGTCGATCCCTCGCCGGCCAGCGTGCGCACGTCGGCGCCGGTGTTCTCAAGCGCGCGCGTCACCTTCTTCATGGCCGGATCGTATTTGAAGATGGTCACCGCGCCGGCGCGTCCGGAGAGAAAATACACAGCGCCGCCGGCATAGACCGGATCGAAATCCGAAGCGGTTTCGTGCGGAATCTCGATTGAATCAAGCCTCGGCAGCGTGGTGATCCAGATGGTGCTGGCGCGGCCCCCGTGATAGTTGCCCCACGACACATACGATGTGTAGTTGAAGCCGAAGGCCGGGGGCAGCGGAGAGTACGCAATTGCACCGCTATCGGGCGCGAACTGGCCCTCGTAGGCCATGGGCAGCGGCAGCGGCTTGGCGATGCCCCCTCGCGCGGGCACCGTAAACAGCTGCGTGTAGCGGCTGGCCGCCGAGCGGTCGGAGCGGAAGAGAATCTCCTTGCCGTCCGGACTCCAGCCGACCACCGCATCGAGGGCCGGATGATAGGTGACGCGAAACGGCACGCCGCCGGCCGAGGGAATGGTGAACACGTCCGTGTTGCCGTCATACTCGCCGGTGAAGGCGATGGTCTGGCCATCGGGAGAAAAAGCAGGGCTGGTCTCGATGCCCACGCCGACGGTGAGCCGCGTGGCCCGTCCGCCGGCGCGCGGCACCGTCCACAAGTCTCCCGCATAGCCGAACGCGATCAGGTCTTTGCTCAGCGCGGGCCGCTGAAAAATATGCGGCACCGCGCCCAGCGCGCCGGTTGGCTGCAGGCCGGCCAGGCATGCAAGCAGAAAAGTGATCACCGCGGCAACAGAAGACTTTCGCACACCAGGCATCGGGGGCCTCCAGAACTTGAGCTGTAGATGGAGAAATCTTACACGCTGGCCCGCGTGGCGCGGCGACGGTATGTGGCGCGAATCCTGTGCTATCCTGCGCGTGTGTCAGCCGTCAACCCACCCCTGAATCCGGGCGCGCCCCGCCACTCCGCGGTCGTGCGCCTCACCCACTGGCTCACGGTGATCGCCTTCTTTGCGCTGCTCGTCAGCGGCGTTGAGATCGTGATCTCGCACCCGCGCTTCTACTGGGGCGAAACCGGCAACGTGATGACGACACCGCTGTTCACGCTGCACATACCCTCCTCGCGCGATACCGTGCCCACCGGCTACGGCTACGTGATGCCCGACCAGAACGGCTGGAGCCGCGCGCTGCACTTTCAATCGGCATGGGCCCTGCTGTTCACCGGCCTGGTCTACGGCCTCTTCATTCTGTGGACAGGCCATCTGCGCCGCGACCTATTCCCTGCTCCGCGCCAGCGAACCGCGCGCGCTTACTGGAACGTGATCGCACGATATCTTCATCGCGCGCCGCCGGACGAAAGCGAAGCCCACTCCTGCAACGCCGTGCAGCGGGCCGCGTATCTCGGAGTGCTCTTCATTCTGTTTCCGCTGGTCATCTGGACGGGCCTCGCCATGTCGCCTGCCTTTGACGCCGCGGTCCCGGCGGCCGTGAACGCACTGGGCGGGCGGCAATCGGCGCGCACACTGCACTTTTTCGTCTCCGGCGCGCTGGTTCTTTTTCTCGTCGCCCACGTCACCATGGTCGCTCTTGCGGGCTTCACGAGCCGCATGCGGGCCATGATCACCGGCCACGCCTCGCTGCCACCGGAGCTGCCATGAGCCATATCTCGCGCCGCAAACTCATCACCACTGGCCTTGCCGCTACCGCGGGCCTCGGCGGCCTGGCCGTGGCCGCGCGCGTGGCCCGCCGTTACGGCCTCATTCCGCCCGACGACGGCGGCCTATATGGCGCCGGTGAGACGCTCAACTACGCTGCCCAGCGGCTGCTCTCCTCGCACTCGCTGGCCCGCGAGTTTTCTCGCGGCATGGTCTCCAAAGCACCCTTCGCCAATGAGGTTGCGCCTCCCGACGATCGCTTCAAGCGCCTCCAGGCCGGCGGATTCTCCGGCTGGCGGCTGGCAGTGAGTGGATTGGTCGCGCGCCCGGGACTGCTCTCGCTCTCCGACTTGAAGAGCCTGCCCGTCCGCAGCCAGATCACTGAAGTCGTGTGCGAAGAGGGCTGGTCGTATATCGCCGAGTGGATCGGAACGCCCTTGGCCGATGTGCTCAATGAGGTCGGTGTGCTGCCCCAGGCGCGCTACGTCGCCTACTACTCAGCCGACCGCAACTGGTGGGACAGCGTCGACATGGCCGAAGCCCTGCATCCGCAGACGCTGCTGACCTGGGGCATGAATGACGGCGATCTTCCCGTCGGATTCGGCGGCCCGCTGCGCATGCGCGTGCCTCGCCAACTGGGCTACAAGAGCGTCAAATACATCACCGGCCTCACCGTGACCGACTCGCTCAAGCACCTCGGCAAAGGCCTTGGCTCTCCGGAGCCGGAGTTTGGCTACGCCTGGTACGCCGGCATCTGAAGCTTTGCCTCGCGCCCGCTTCACCGCGCAGGTTTACGATCTCATGCAGGATTTATGGCGCGCGAGCGCCGTCCGCCCCACCGCAGGTGGTTGCGATCTGCAACAGAATTTATGGCGCGCAAGCGCCGTCTGCCCCACCGCCGGTGGTTGCGTAAAATTACCTTCCGGCGGCGCACAATGACTCATAGAAAGGGCGAACAGAGAATGGCCGGAGCGACATACCCCCACCCCTCCCCCCTTTTCGCCCCAGTCCCATGAAAATAAGAGTGATAGGCCCATTTCGAGCCACTCCACCCCATCGAAACAAAGAACTTGCGATTCCGGAGATTGTAAATTCAGGCGGATTTAGGCCTGTTCCTTCAGCGTCACTGTGATCTTGCGCGCATCGCCGCCGGTGGAGGTAATGGCGATCTCGCCCGTAGCCTTCTTGCGGATGCTCTTGAACTTCTCGCCCCACTCCACCAGCACCAGCGCGTTCGCGGTGAGCAGCTCGTCCAGGCCCAGAGTCTCCAGTTGCCGCTCGCCTTCCAGGCGATAGACGTCGAGATGATAGAGCTTCACCGGCTTGCCCTCGCGCGTGCCGTCGTACTCGTGGATCAGCGTGAAGGTGGGGCTGGTGACCTCGTCGGCTTCGGCCGCATCCAGAGCCTGCGCGATGCCCTTCACCAGCGTGGTCTTGCCGGTGCCCAGGTCGCCGCGCAGAATCAGCAGTTGCGGCGGCTTCAAGAGCTTGGCCAGCTTGCGGCCCACTTCGATGGTGTCCGCGCCGCTCTTGGTGGTGAACTCGTGAACCCGGCCTGCTGCGGTGAGTGCGGCATCGCTCATTACCCTTACCTCACAAAGGGCTGCTGCATGCAATGCCGCCCTGCAACCAAACATAACCGTTCTCCCCGCGCCATTGAAAGCGAAAAGCCCGAGAAAATTGTGGCAGGCTGTCGGTGGCAAGCAACGTGTGCTCGTCCTGCTCGCCATCGGGGTCACCAACGGCCAGGTCCGCGGCCAACCCGTGCAGACAAACGGCGGCTTCGACGGCCTGTGCTGGGTGGCCGGGGTGCTGCGCCAGCAGGCCGGCAACCACGCCGGTGAGCAAGTCTCCGCTGCCACCTTTGGCCATGCCCGGGTTGCCCGTGGTGTTGACCGCGACCCGTCCATCCGGGTGCGCAATGAGCGTGCGCGCACCCTTGAGCACCAGCGTCACGCCGAACCGCCGGGCAAAGCCGCGCGCCACTTCCAGCCGGTTGGCCTGCACCTCGGCCACGGGAATGCCGGCCAGGCGCGCCATCTCGCCGGGATGCGGCGTCAGCACCACCGTCCGCCCTTTGGCCAGCTTGGCCAGCAGCACCGGCTTGACAGCCAGAATGTTCAACGCATCCGCATCGATCACCACCGGGATCTTCGTCGCCGCCAGCAGGCCGGAGACGAACTTCACCGTCTCCGCGGCCTGGCCGAGCCCGGGTCCGATGGCCAGCACCGTCTTGCCCGCCATCAGCCCGGCGAGCGCCTCGGGGGCCAGGGCGTCAGGCGAGATGCCGCCCAAGGGTCCAGCCGCGAGCGGCCAGGTCATCAGCTCCGGCGCCGCTGCGGCCACCAGCGGCAGCACCGCTGCGGGAATCGCGGCCGTGACCAGCCCCGCGCCCGCACGCAGCGCGGCGAGCGAGGTCATGGCCGGCGCCCCCGCTCGAACGCCGGTCGCCGAGTACGACCCGCCCACCACCAGCACGTGGCCGAAGTTGCCTTTGTTGGCGGCGACGGGGCGCGGGGCCTGAGCCAGCGCCAGCGACGAGCCGGCCCAATCCAATTGCAACGCCGACACAATCGCTTCATCCGGCGAGCCGATGGGCGCAACCACCACCAGCTGGTCCCAGCGGCGGGTCAGTTGCGCGAATACGTGCGCGGGCTTGGGCGCAGTAAAGGTGATCACGGCGTCGGAGGGAAAGACCGCGCCGGCGGGCGCGGCTGCGGTGGTGTCGGCGGCCCAGCCCGACGGCAGATCGACGGAAAGGATGGGCGCGCGGCTCGGTCTGACCCAATCAAGAGCCGCCAGCGCCAGCCCGCGGAGGGGCGGCTTGAAGCCGGTGCCGACGATCGCATCGACCAACAGATCGGCATCGAGTGCATCGGCGTGCGCCGCCAGTTGCTCGGCAGTTTCGATTACATGCACGGTGCCCGGCCGGGCGCTTGCCAGCAGCTCGCCCCAGGCCGTAACCACATCGGCGCCAAACCCCTCCGGGACGCCCAGCAGCAGGGTCGTCACCTCCAGGCCTGCCTCGGCCAACAGACGCGCGGTCATCATGCCGTCGCCGCCGTTGTTGCCGCGACCGCACAGCACGGTCACACGGCGCGCGTGGGGAAACTCGGCCTGCGCGAACGCGGCCACAGCACCGGCCGCGGCCCGCATCAGGCGAATCGACGCAACGCCGAACCGCTCGGTAGTCGCCCGGTCGCAGGCCTGCATCTCCGTGGCTGAAAGAACGTGCATGGGAACCATGGTAGCGGGTTTGGCAGGCTCCGGTGAACGTTCCCGGTCGCCTTTCCATTCGGCTACATTGGATAAGGGAGTCGAATCATGACGCAATCCAGCATTCCCTCAGGCCCGCGCGGCGATTCCAGCCGAACAGCGACGTTCGATCTGCAGGAACTTGCCGGCGCATTTCCCCCGAGCGCTGAAACCATGCTCCTCGACACACGCCTCACCGACGAGCCGGCAGCCAGTTCCCGCCTGTTCCGCGTCTACCGCGCGGTGCCGGCGCATTACCACGCGACATGCGACGAGTATCTGCAAGTGGTCCTGGGGCGCGGCAAGTTCACCGTCGGCGCCAATGCCCCGATTGAGCTCGGCCCCGGCCAGCTGCTGTTCTTCAAACGCAATACCGTGCACAGCATTCCAGAGATCGTTGAAGCGCCGCTGGTCCTGCTGGCCGTCGACACGCCGCGCCGAGACCCGGCCGATGTCACCTTCGTCGATCCCGAAGCCGGTACAGCGGCAACGTTCCTTCGAACTATCGCCACTTCGCCAGACGAATATTGAGCTGCGTGCTTTCCCCGCTTCAGCGCAGCATCAGCACCAGGAACCAGGCATTGAGTCCCGCGATCAGCACCGCCACCAGCCACGCCAGCGCCTGCATCCCCCAGCCGTTGACGAACTCGCCCATGGTCTTGCGGCTGCCGGTGAACAGGACGAGGGGAACCACGGCGAAGCTCAGTTGCAGGCTGAGAATCACCTGGCTGAGAAGCAGCAGCTTCTCCGTGCCGCGCTCGCCCGTGAACCAGACCACGATGATAGTCGGGATGATGGCGATCGAGCGGGTAATCATGCGCCTCAGCCATGGCTGCACCTTGAGGTGAATGAAGCCCTCCATCACCACCTGGCCGGCCAGGGTGCCGGTGATCGAGGAGTTCTGCCCGCTGGCCAGCAGCGCAATGGCAAACACCGTGCTCGCTCCGGCAGCGCCCACCAGCGGGCTGAGCAGCTTGTAGGCGTCCTCAATGGCCGCAACCTCAAAGTGGCCGCTGCGATGGAAGACCGCGGCCGCCACGATCAGGATCGCCGCATTCACAAACAGGGCCACCGTGAGCGCCAGTGCGGAGTCGATATTAGCCATGAAAATCGCTTCGCGCTTGCCGCGCGGCGTGCGCTTGTAGCGGCGGCTCTGCACAATGGAGGAGTGCAGGTAGAGATTGTGCGGCATCACCGTCGCGCCCAGCATGCCGATAGCGATATAAAGCATGGCGGGATTGGTGACGATCTGCGCGGAAGGGACGAACAGGTTGAAGAGCGCCGGCCCGTACTCCGGCCGCGACAGAATCAGCTGCACGCCGAATAGGGCGATGATGGTGCCGATCAAGGTAATGACCAGCGCTTCGACGACGCGAAATCCCCAGCGCTGCAACAGTAGGATCAGCAGCACGTCGAGGCCGGTGATAAGCACGCCATAAAACAGCGGAATGTGAAACAGCAGGTTGAGTGCGATGGCCGAGCCGATCACCTCGGCCAGGTCGCAGGCGGCAATGGCGATCTCCGCGCCGATCCAGAGACCGAAGCTGACCCCGCGGCCGTAGCGCTCACGGCAAAGCTGGGCCAGGTCGCGCTCGGTGGCCACGCCTAGCTTCAGGCTCAGGCTCTGCAGCAGAATCGCCATCAGGTTGGAGATCATGATGACCGACAGCAGCGTATAGCCGAACCGCGATCCGCCGGCAATGTCCGTGGCCCAGTTTCCTGGGTCCATGTAGCCGACGGAGATGAGGAAGCCGGGGCCAAGAAACCCCAGCAGACGCCGCCACCCGATGGCCGAGCGGGAGATGCGCACGCTCGAGTAGACCCCGGGCAGGGATGGCTCAACGGCCGGATTGAGCGGGTTGATTTCTGTTGCCATTTGTAAGAAGAGATGCCGGAAAGGCTCTCAACTCAAGTATGCCATAGATAGTTAATCGTAGTTAATAAATTTAATTATATGAAATTACCGTGAAGACTCGGCCCGCAGCCAGACCGCCTCGGCAGCCGGCCTTCCCAGAATGGAGTTTCCCGTGCTCATCTCAATCGAAACAGTTTGATCGTAGTTTTGGCTGCTTACCCGCAGGCTCTGCCCGGGCCCGATGCCGGTCTTGTGCAGGAAAAGCAGCAGCTTCGGGTCGCGCTCCTGAAGGCTGGTGACGGTGTAGCGGCAGCCTTCCACGGCTTCAGAGAGCGGCATCTCGCCCCGCTTCTTGCGCTCGGCAGGGCTGACCGGCAGCACCGCGTTGCCGTGCGGACAGGCTCCGCTCTCGCCCAGCTTCTCTTTGAGCTTCAGCTCGAAAGCCGGCGAGACGGCGTGTTCCAGCCGCTCGGCCTCCTCGTGGATCTCATACCACTCCATGCCGAAGACCTCGCTCAGCATGCGCTCGATGAGATGATGGCGCAGGGCGGTGCGATAGGCAGTCTCGCGGCCGGCCGCGGTCAGGCGCACAATGCCGTCCGCACCCACCTCCACGCAGCCGTCACGCTTCAGGCGTTTGAGCGCCATGGTCACGGCCGGGGCTGAAACCTCAAGCCAGTGCGCGAGCATGGCCGGGATCACCTGGTGCCCCTCGGCCTCGGCTTCAAGGATCGCCTTGAGGTAGTTTTCCTTGGAAACGTGGATGGAATCTTTCATGGCCTTGTCTCATTCAGTCTATAGCGGTTCGGCACGTCAACCCCGCGTGTTTTACCATGAAGATGTGCCCGGCACGCACCAAGGAATGACTCCCGAATGATCGAACCGACCCCCTGCGCTTCCCTCTCCGCCAACGTGTTCCGCCTTCTTCCTCTCTCCGCGCTAGTCATTGCCAGCAACCTGTGGGCACAGGCTCCCCAACCGGCCGCCACACCCTGGCAGCCCCGAATCCACTTCTCCGCGCCACCGCATTGGATCAACGACCCCAACGGGCCCATCCTGCTGAACGGCCAGTACCAGATCTTCTTCCAGACCAACCCTTTTGGCGATCGGGATGAGCACATGAGCTGGGGCCACGCTACTTCCTCGGACCTGGTGCACTGGAAGCAGCTTCCCATCGCCATTCCGGAGGAAAACGGCGTATCTATCTATTCGGGCTCGACAGTCGAGGATCGGGATAACACGAGCGGCCTCTGTGGCGCGGCGGGGGAAAAAACTCCCGGCTGCCTGGTTGCGATCTACACCGGAGCGTCGGCCGAAAAGCAGGATCAGAACCTGGCCGTGAGCCGCGACGGCGGCACAACGTGGACAAAATACTCCGCCAATCCCGTGCTCGACCTGGGGATGAAGGACTTCCGCGACCCCAAGGTCTTCTGGTATGCGCCCGGGCAGAACTGGGTGATGGTGGTGGCGCTGCCTGAACTGCACAAGGTACGCTTTTACCGCTCCAGGAACCTGCGCCAGTGGGAGCAGACGGGCGAGTTTGGCCCATCAGGCGCGGTGGGTGGCGCGTGGGAGTGCCCGGACCTGATGGAGCTCAACGTGCGCGAGCCGGCCGGCAAGCACGACGCCGTGGGCAAGGTGGTCGATCACCGTTGGGTTCTCAGCGTCAACGTTAGCTCGGGCGGACCGCAAGGCGGCTCGGCTGACCAATACTTTGTGGGCCAGTTCGATGGGGCCCATTTTACCGAGGATCATCCCGGCTCCGGTCCGCATTGGGCCGACATGGGCAAGGATTTCTACGCTTCCACCTCGTTTGCGAACAACCCTGCCGGGCAGGACCGGCTCTGGGTTGCGTGGATGGACAACTGGCAGTATGCCGGCAAGCTGCCCTCGCTGCCCGGCCGCGGCCAGATGACCGTGCCGCGCAGTCTGTTCCTGGTTGAGCCACCGCCGCACACCACGACTTCTTCAGCCCAGGAACCGCTGCTGCTGGTGCAGCGGGCCATTCTTTCCACGCCGTCGTTCAAGCCATCGCGTGCTCTGTTTGAAGCCCCGCCCTACCAGACGATTGCCCAGGCCAATGAGCGCATTGCGAAGGAAAAGCTCAGCGGCAGCTCCTATCTGCTGCGCTTTACGCTCGATCCCGGAGACGCGGCCGAGGCCGGCCTGCGGCTGCGGCGCAGCTCCACCGATCCCGACCAGCCGGCCAGCGAGGAGACCGTGGTGGGTATCAACTCCGCCACCGGCCGCATCTTTGTGGACCGCACCCAATCGAGCAAAACGGATTGGGCGCCGGAGTTTCCGGTGCGCGTCTCGGCGCCGCTCAAGTATCCGCAGGCCAACTCGATTCGCCTGGAGATCGTGGTCGACCGCAACTCGATCGAAGTGTTTGCCGAAGACGGAACCACGGTCCTGAGCGACCTTGTCTATCCGGCGGAGACGAGCGTGGGGCTGAGCTTTTATTCCACGCCCACACCTCCGGGCGTAGGCCCGGCGCTGGTCCGCGGCCTGGAGTTCATTCCGCTGGAGTAGCCTTTCCAGTCGACGAATTCCACGTAAGCACCTGACAAAAATTGCGCGCTGTCACCCTGAGTGATCGAAGCGAAGCGCAGGAATCAAAAGCCTGCCCCGGGGCACAGTCGACAGAGATTTGCGGTTGCTCTTCGGCTTTGACCGCGCAACTCCAGAAAAACCAAAGCCCCCAACCCTGATGGCAGGGCCGGGGGCGCAAACTGCTTGCTTGCTGGATCAGCCTACCGCTTGACGCGGACTTTCGGCTCGACGGAGAAGCCGGGACGAAGCTCCTGTTTGGGGTCCTCGTTCTTCAGGTCATTGAAGTCGATGCGCACCGGCACGCGCTGCACCACCTTGACGTAGTTGCCGGTGGCGTTCTCCGGCGGAAAGAGCGAGAGAACCGAGCCGGTGGCTCCGCCGATCTGCGTGATCTTGCCGTGATAGGTCTTGCCGGTTGCGTCCACTTCGATTTCGACCGGCTGGCCGGCTTGCATGTGCTTGAGCTGGGTTTCCTTGAAGTTGGCCGTGATCCACAGATCGTCGAGCGAGACCAGGGTGAGCAGATTCTGGCCTGCGGAGACGTTCTGGTCGATCTCGACGCTCTTGCGGGTGATGATGCCGTTGGCCGGAGCGACGACTTTGGTGTAGCCGAGGTTGAGTTCGGCCTGATCGAGCTGGGCCTGGGCCTGCTCCACCTGCGCCAGCGCGGCCTTGGCGCGGGCGCTCTGCACGGCCACCTGCTGCGGGCCGGTCTCGGCGGCGTTGTGCTGCGCCCGGGCCTGCGCCTCGCGATCGCGAGCGGCGCGTACGCCGTCGGCCGCGGCGCTCTGCGCTGCTTGCGCGTTGGCCAGCGAGGCCTTGGCCCCGTCGTCGGCGGCCACGGCTGCGTCCCACTGCTGCTTGCTGATGACGTCCTTCTCAACCAGCGGCTTGTAGCGGGCCAGGTCGGCATCGGCCTTGGTCAGGTTGGCTTGCGCCTGGGCCACTGTGGCCTTGGCGCCCAGCAATTGCTGCTCGGCCTGCTGCACGCCGGCACGCGAGCCGCTCACGTCGGCATCCGCGGAACGCAGCGTGCTGCCGGTGTTGATGGTGGTCAGCGGAATGTTCACGTTGGCCGCCGCGGCGTTGGCCTGGGCGTTGGCCAGGGCCGCCTGCGCGTTCTCGACGGCCACGTCGAAGTCCTTGGGGTCGAGCTCGGCAATGGTGTCGCCGGCCTTGACCACCTGGTTCTCCACAACGTCGACCTTGAGCACCTGCCCGGTGATGCGCGAGCTGACCTGGATCAAGTGCCCGCTCACCTGGGCGTCGTCTGTGTCTTCACTGAAAGTGGAGTGCCACCAGACCGCGACAGCGACCACAACCAGCACCACCACGACCACCAGGATGATGCCCCGGCGGCGGCTCTGCGGCTGCGCAATCTCAGTTTCTGGAACCGGCGCCGTCGGGGCCGGTGTGGGTGTCGAATCTGCCACGTTTACTTCCCTCCCAAATAGTTCTTGTAGCTCTGCCCCGCTCCCAGGGCACGGGCCAGGCTGAGCTTGGCCACGTTGTGCCGGTAGAGGCTGGAAACATATTGATTGTCGGCCTGGGCCACGCTCTGCTCGGCCTGGCTCACGGCCAGGTTGTCGCTCACCCCGTTGGCGTAGCGCTGCTGCGCTTCCTTCAGCGCCTCGTTGGCCAGGTCCACGCTGGAGCCGGCCACCTCCACCAGCTTCTGCGCCGATTGAATGTCAAGCAGGGCGTCGCGAATGTCGGCATCTACCTGCGCGTTCTTGTCGCTCAGCTGCGCCCTGTTGGTGTCCAGCTGCGACTGGGCCATCTCCGCCTCGCCGCGCAGCGCGAACTCGTCAAACAGCGGCACGCTGATAGTGCCGGTCAGGTCTTCTGTCCCGTGCGAGTGGAGGATGTTGACGCCGATGTCGCCGTAGTCGCCGGCGACGCTGAAGGTGGGCAGCCGGTCGGCGGTTGCGGACTTGCGCTGCTGCTCGGCAGCCTTGACCTGCTCCACCATCGCGGCCAGGTCTTTGCGGTTGGCGTGCGCCTGGCGGATAGTCGCGTCCACATCGATCTGGTCGAAGGCCGCATAGGGCGCCTTGTCGGCCAGCGTGAAACTCTGCGCCAACGGCAGGCCAATCGTCCGGGCCAGGGCCAGCTTGTCCTTTGCAAGTGAGTTCTTGGCCACGATCAACTGCTGCTCGATACTCTGGGAATCAACCCGGGCACGCAGCTCGTCGAGCATGGGTGCGGTGCCGGCCTGGTGGTTGGCGACCGCCTGGTCGAGCGAGACCTTGGACGTGGCAACTTGGGACTCGACGCTGGCCACCTGGGACTCATCGGCTACCGCCAGCAGGTAGGCGTTGCCCACTGTGAGCACGACCAGGTCGCGGGCATCCTGGGCGCTCAGCTGGGTTGAAGCAAAGTTGTGCTCCGCCTCCAGGTAGTTGCGCAGCGAGGCCACGTCCACCAGCGACCAGTTCAGCGAGGCGCGAAAGTCCTGGTAACCGAAGGGTCCGATGATGGTGGGAAAGCCGGGGATGCGCAGTCCCTCTGCGGCCAGGTCGGCCTGCATCACGATGTCCTTGATGGTGCCGTCCACGCTGGGCAGCAGCGACTGCAGCTGGCTGAGCCGCTGGCCCCGCGCCGAGGCGGTTTGCGTGGCGCTCAGGATCACGCCCAGGTTGTTTTTCAGGCCGCGCTGGATGGCGTCGTCGAGCGTCAGCTCAAGCACCTGGCCTGTGGCTTCCCCGGCCGTGATGCTGCCCTGGTAGCTCTGCGCCGTGGGCCCGGCGGACTGGGCCGGGGCAATCCCGGAAATCTGCTGGCCGGCTACCGCGCCGGTGGCCAACAGGCACACGCTCAACGCTGCCAGGCTGAAAAGAAGGCCGCGGCGCGGGGAGGTGCTCATTTTCGTACACTTTTGCGGAATCAAGGTTGTTCGACTCACTCAAGCAGCGCTTCTGGTTGAAAATGTTTGCCTTTAATGGATGCAGAAAACAGCAGGCAGGGTTCTTAAAGTAGTTTATCGGACAACCGCGCCGCCCGCTGTGACCGGCAAACCACCTGCGGTGGGGCAGACGCCGCTTGCGCGGCACAAGCCTCCCGGCTGGTTCCCGATTGAGGACCATTTTGGACCGAAGGTTCGCCTGCCGTGCGTCCGCGGAAGCAACTCGGGCCCGATTGCCGAGCCTGATCGCCGGGCCTACTATAAGGGCGGCCGAGGTTATTGATTGGCGGCGTGCAGCAGCTGCGATGCCAGCGAGCAGAGCCCCTGGCGGCAGAACTCGCGCACCGCCTCGGTGGTCCATCCAGCGGCTTGCGGGCCGCCGTGCGCGGCGAGCATCGCCGCCGTCTCCGCCGTCGTGAAGCCGGCCACGGCGCGCAGCACAAAGATGGTGCGGGTGAGCGTGGGCAGACCCGCCAGCCAGTTGCGGGCGCGGTCGCGGTCCGGGCCGGCGAGCATGCCGAGCAGCTCCTGGCCGGAGGCGCCGGTCGCGTCCAGCTCGTCGTCCTCAATGCAGCCGCCGGCGGCTTCGAGTGTGCCGGGAGCAGCCAGGCTGGCGGCGTCGCGCTCGGCCAGCAGCTCCAGCGCGGCGGTACACAGGGCGCGGCGGCTGCTCTGGCGGGATTCGGCCGGATTGTTACATGCGGACAGATCGGCGTTGGCGATCGCGGTCTCCACCAGGCGGATGCTATCCTCGCCCTCACCCACCAGCATGGAGGCAACCGAGTACATGCCCGCGGCGATCATGTCCACCATGGCGTCCATGCCATCAAGGGCTTCGGCGACAGTGG
>Ga0182030_10013407_pt1 | contig 16312 bp, 11 predicted proteins | sample 812S3MmetaG_FD_121299 | JGI IMG/M metagenome (GOLD analysis project Ga0182030, IMG submission 121299) | Permafrost microbial communities from Stordalen Mire, Sweden - 812S3M metaG (Illumina Assembly) | ecosystem: Environmental > Terrestrial > Soil > Wetlands > Permafrost | place: Sweden...
CCCCGCGACACCCATCCTCTGTTCGGGCCCAATCGCTTCAAGCTGGGCGTGTTCAACGCCAACTGCGATGGCGGCCTGACCATGAGCAAGGCGCCGGAACGCTGGCGCGCGGACTGGCCAGATGTGGAACGCGTGGCAGTCATGGCCGACGAGGCCGGGATCGACTTCCTGCTGCCGGTCGCGAAATGGCGCGGCTATGCCGGCGAGGCTGACAATTGCGGCCGCTGCTACGAAACCTTGACGCATGGCGCGGCGTTGGGCGCGTTGACCAAGCGCATCGGCATTTTCTCCACCGTGCATGTGCCGCTGGTCACGCCGACATTCGCGGCACGCGCCATCGCAACGATCGACCACGTCTCGCGCGGGCGGGCCGGCTTGAACATTGTCGTCGGCTGGAACCAGGAAGAGTTCGACATGCATGGCGTGTCGCTCGACATGGACCGTCGCTATGATCGCGGCCTGGAATGGTTCCGCATCTTCGCCCGCATGCTGGAGGATCGTGACACGCCGTTTGATTGGGATGGCGAGTTCTATCACCTCAAAGGCCTCGCCTCGGACCCCGTCTCACTGCAACGGCCCTGGCCGGTCATCATGTCCGCCGGTTTCTCGCCGAAAGGGCGTCATTTCGCGGCACAGGCCTGCGACGTGCTGTTCACCAACCTCACTGAACTGGACCAGGCACCCGGCCTGGTTGCCAATATCCGCACCGCCGCCGACATGCAGGGACGCGAGATCGGTATCTACACCATGTCGCATATCGTTTGCCGGCCGACGCGGCAGGAGGCGGAGGATTTCTATTACTATTTTGCCGAGGAAATGGCGGACCGTGAGGCGCTTGACTACTACAAACAGCAGAAAGGTCTGACCTCCAAGGACGATCCGCGCTACGTAGACCGGCCGCTGATGACGCGGTTCAGTCGCAGCTCGGGACTGGGCTATTCGGGATCCTATCCGGGGGCGTTTCCAATCGTCGGCACGCCGGACGACGTCGCCGCCGACATGATCCGCATGGCGGAAGCCGGGCTGGCTGGGACGTCCATCGCGTTTCTCAACTACCTCGACGAAATGCCATTCTTCATTGAAACGGTGCTCCCCCGCTTGCAGCGCGCCGGGTTGCGGCAGGGATAGCGCGGGTTTCCAGTGATGGCATCAGCGAATTTGGCAACGGAGGCCTTGACGTGACTCATCGCATCGGGATCGACGTAGGCGGTACCTTCACCGATTTCGCGCTGTTCGACGACGCGACCGGACAGATCCGGATCGGCAAGCGGCTGACGACGCCGCATGATCCCTCAATTGCGGTGCTGGAAGGCGTCGAGGCGATCGCCGAGGCGAGCGGCATCGGGATCGACGCTCTCGGCGAGGCAATCCATGCGACCACGATTGCCACCAACACGGTGATCCAGCGCAAAGGCGGTCGCACGGCGATGCTCGTCACCGAGGGATTCCGCGACGTGCTGTTGATTGCGCGGCAGAAACGTTGGGAACTTTACGACAACGCCCACGACAAGCCGCAACATGTGGTGCCGCGGCGCCACACCTGGGAAGTCGCCGAACGCATGCTCTATGATGGCAGCGTGCGCATTGCGCTGGACGAGACGCAGGTCCGCGCCGCGGCGCGACAAATGGTGGCGCAGGGCATCGAGGCCGTCGCCGTGTGTTTCCTGCACAGCTACGCCAACCCGGCCCATGAGCGTCGTGCCGGGGAGATCATCGCCGAGGAGGCGCCACACCTCCTGCTCTCACTGTCGTGTGAGGTATCGCCGATCTACCGTGAATACGAACGTGCCAGCACGACGGCGTTGAACGCCTATGTTATGCCGAGCGTGTCGGCCTATGTGCGTCGGCTGTCGGACGGGCTGGCGGCGCGGGGCTTCACACGCAAGCTGTTCATCATGCAGTCGAATGGCGGCGTAGCCACGCCTGACATCGTCGAGAAGTTCCCGATCCGTATTATTGAATCCGGCCCCGCCGCGGGCGTGCTGACGGCGGCGCGCTATGCCGAGGCCGCCGGCACCGGCAACATCCTGTCATTCGACATGGGCGGCACCACGGCCAAGCTGTGCCTGATCGAGGACGGCCGGCCGTCATTGGCCAGCCAGTTCGAGGTCGACACCATCCACCTGAAGAAAAACAGCGGCCTGCCGATCAACATTCCCGCCGTCGACCTGGTGGAGATCGGTGCCGGCGGCGGCAGCATCGCGCGTGTCGAGATGGGCGCCATCGCGGTGGGACCCGAGAGCGCCGGGTCCGTTCCGGGACCGATCTGCTACGGTCGCGGCGGCACGCGACCGACGGTGACTGATGCCGACCTGGTGCTCGGCTATCTCAATCCCGACTATTTCCTCGGTGGCGACATGTCGCTGGACCTGGCCGGCGCGCGGGACGGCATCCAGCGCGAGCTTGCCACGCCATTGGGCATTGACGCGGTCGCTGCGGCCTGGGGCGTCCACGAAGTCGTCACCTCGCAGATGGCGCAGGCCGCGCATGTGGTTTCGGTCGGTCGCGGCAAGGACCCCAGACAATTCGCTTTCGTTCCGTTCGGCGGCGCCGGCCCGGTGCATGGCGCACGCCTGGCACGCATGCTGGGCTGTCGGCGCGTCGTGTTCCCGCGCGGTGCCGGCGTCGAATCAGCAATCGGCCTGCTGATGGCAACGGCCGCGTTCGACCTGGCGCGTACCAGCATCCTGGCGGTCGCGGCGCCGCAGCTTGATGCGATCAACGCCATCTTCCGTGACCTGGGTCGGCAGGGCCGCGAACAGCTTGCGGCCTGTGGTGTGGACGGCGATTTCCAATTGCGTCGCAGTGCCGACATGCGCTTCGTCGGCCAGGGCTACGAAATCGGCGTCGAGCTGCCGGATCGGGATTATGGTCCCACGGACCTTACGGTGCTGCGTGATGCCTTCTTCGACGCCTATGCCGCCACCTATGGCGACCGTGCCTTCGACCGGCGCGACATGGTCGAGTTCGTGCATTTCCGCATGCAGGCCAGTATCGCCAGCAAGAAGGCGGCATTCGAGCCGATCGCTGCCGGCGACAACGATCCTGCCCCGGCCGTCAAGGGCAGCCGCAAAGTGTACTTCCCGGAGACGGGGGGCTTCGTCGACTGCCCGGTGTTCGACCGCTACGGGCTGCGCGCTGGGGACACGCTGCTGGGCCCGGCAATCATCGAGGAACGCGAAAGTACGGTGGTCATCATCCCCGACAGTCGGGCGACCGTCGATCGTTCCGGCAACATCGCGGTGGATCTGAGCTGACATGCGCGGTGGGACACGCGCACGTCTCTTGCATGTGTGAAGAGCGGACGAGAAAGGTTGCAGATGGATCACGATAGCGCTTCGCCGGTCGCCACCGCGGTCGATCCCGTAACATTCTCGGTGATCTGGGGTGGCCTACTGGCCGCGGCCGCCGAGATGGGCGTGACGCTGACGCGGACCGCCTACTCGGTGGCGGTGCGCGAGGGGTCGGATTTCTCCACCGGCATGTTCGATGCCCTCGGCAATATGGTGGCGCAGGGCGATTACAGCCCGGGCCATCTTGGTTCGATGGCCTACGCCGTGCGGCAGATGCTGGAGGATTATCCGGTCGACGGCTTGCGCCCCGGAGATGCAATCGTTTGCAACGATCCGGGGATCGGGTCGGGCCATTTGCCTGATCTCTATATGGTCTATCCGGTGTTCCTGGATGGCGTGCTGCTCGGCTTCGCGGTCAACATCGCGCATCACATCGACACCGGCGGCGCGGGCAGCGGGTCGCAGGCGATCACAGGTATCCTGGACAATTACCAGGAAGGCATCCGCATCCTGCCAACCAAGCTGTTTGTCGCCGGCGAGCCGGTGCGGGACCTGTTCCGCATGATCGAGGCCAATGTCCGCGTGCCGGAAGTGATCGGCGACATCCGGGCGCAATACGTCGCCAACGTGAGTGCGGCGCGTCGCCTGCAAGACCTGGGGCGGCAGTACGGTCCCGACATCCTTGCCGCGGCGATGGCGCAGTTGATCGCGCGCAGCGAGACGGAAATGCGCGCCGCCATTGCAACATTGCGGCCGGGCATCTACCGGTTTGAAGACGAAATGGACGATGTCGGTCCGGACACCGGGCCCGTGCGCGCCTGCGTCGCGGTTACTATTGGCGATGGTGAGATCAGCGTCGACTGGGAGGGCAGCGGCCCGCAGCGCGAAGCCGGGATGAACAGCTACCTGAACTACACCACGGCCTACTGCATCGCCGCGATCAAGAGCGTGACGCTGCCACGGATGCCGCAGAATCATGGCATCATCAAAACCATCAAGGTCACCGCGCCGCTCGGCAGTTTCTTCAACCCGCGTCGTCCCGCGGCGTGCGGCGGTCGTGCCGTGGTGTCCCATCGCATCTATGAGGTGGTGATGGGCGCGCTGGCGCAGGCGGTGCCAGAGCGCGTGATCGCCGCGACGGCGCATTTCTACAATCCGAATATCGGCGGCACCGACGGGCGCACCGGGCGCGCCTTCATCTGCTGGGAATCGGTGATCGGCGGCATCGGCGCCCGCGCGACCAAGGACGGGATCGAAGCGACCTCCTCGCCCTGGAACGGCACGAACGTGCCGGTGGAAATCCAGGAGAGCCGCAACCCGGTGCTGATCGAACGTTTCGGTTTGATCCCGGACTCCGCGGGCCCCGGGCGCAATCGCGGTGGCTGCGGCATGCGGCGCGACCTGCGTCTGCTGGCCGACAATGCCGTGCTGTACAACCTCGGTGACCGCAATCGGACAGCACCTTACGGACTGTTTGGCGGTGAGGCGGGCGCGAAGGGCGTGACGATCCTCAATCCCGACCGCGAGGACGCGGAGCCCCTGCATTCCAAGGGGACCTATCGGCTGAAGGCCGGCGACCTGGTGAGCTGGCGCACCGCTGGCGCCGGCGGCTATGGTCCGCCAGTGGAACGTCTGCCGGCGCAGGTGCTGGCGGACGTGCAGGAGGGCCTGGTGTCGCCGGCGGCAGCCGCGGAGCGTTATCGCGTGGTGATCGACACCGTGCACGAAACAGTAGACGAGGCGGCGACGGAGCAACTGCGGTCGCGCTAAGGCGCGGACCGTATCAACCCAACAGGCGAGAGGCACCCATGGCGCGAAAGACTGGAACCATCCGTCCCTCCATCCTCAAAGCGATCGCGCTGGCCGCATCGCTGTGCGCGGGGCCGGCCGCATGGGCCGCCGAACCAGGCATCACATCAGACACCATCCGCATCGGCATGTTCGGACCGCTGACCGGCCCGGTGTCGATCTACGGTTATCCGATCAACGACGGCTCCATTGCTGTCTACAAACAGGTGAACGACGCCGGCGGCATCAATGGCCGCAAGATCGAGATCGTGCAGGAAGACGACGCCTGCGACCCAACCAAGGCGCGGGCCGCGGTCAAGAAACTGGTCAGTGGCGACAATGTGTTCATTGTGCATGGCGGCAGTTGCAGCGCAGCGACCTTTGCCACGCGCGACTCCTTCATCGACGAACAGGTGCCGTTCATGGTGATGGCGGCAACCCTCGACAAGATCACAGCGCCGCTCAATCATTACATTTTCGCCACGGTGCCGACCGGCACGGTGGACGGGGAATCGATGATCCGCTTCGTCCAGTCGATGCCGAATGTGAAGCGTGTTGCCATCGTGCATCACACCGACGAATGGGCCAATGCCAAGCTGGATGCGATCCGCAAGGCACTCTCCGCCGGTGGCGGGATGACGCAGGTGGCTGATGAGGTGCTGGACCGGAACGCCTCGGACGCGACGGCGCAGGTCCTGAAGCTCAAGGACGCGAAGGCGGACGTGGTCATCTTCGTAACCTATCCCGGCGAGAGTGCGGTGTTCCTGCGCGATGCCCATAAATACGGATTGGAGGGTCCCTTCGTCGGTACGAACTCGGTGATGGACCTGCTGGACCTGGCGCAGCGCGCCGGCGGGTTGGATGTCATTCGCAACGTCTATGTCGGCGCCTTCCTGAATGGCCCGATCGGCAGCGAGGCGATGCAACCTTACGCCGCGCTGGTGCACAAGTATTTTCCCGACGACAAAATCCAGTCGCTGCCGTTCTATGGCATGTCCGGCGCCTATGCCGTGGTGGAGGCGCTGCGCCGCGCCGGCCCCGACCTGACACGAGAGAAGTTCATTGCGGCATTGGAGACGTTGCGCGACCTGCCGGCAGGTCCGTCGTATTGCCACGTCACCATCACGCCCACGAACCATCAAGGCTGTCCGGCGCAGCAGATTTGGACGGTGCGGGATGGCAACATCCTGCCGCTCGGCGAAAAATGGCCGGGTGGTCCGCTGCGCTGAGTGGGTGTGTTCAGGACAGCTCGTCGCGTTCCCGGATGAAGTCCATGTTCAATTCAAGGCCCAGGCCGGGGCTATCAGGAATCTCCATGTAACCACCGACCGGCACCGGCGCATCACGATAGAGATGCGCGGTAATCTCCTCGAACAGGATCAGGCGTTCCAGGAACATGGCATTCGGCACTGCGCTGACCAGATGGATGTGGATGTTCTCCATCGCATGCGGCGCGAACTTTAGATTCCACGCCTGGCTGATGGCGGCAGCCTTGAGCGTCTCGGTGTAACCGCCGACGCGCGTCGCATCGACCTGGATGATGTCGGCGGCCTCATTGAGCACCAGGTCACGCACGCCGAACTTGGTGTATTCATGCTCGCCGGTCGCGAGGGGAATGTCGGTGCCGCGCTTGAACCGCGCCAACCCCCTGATGTCGTCGGCGAAGACCGGTTCCTCGAAGAACGTGATATCGCAGTCGCGGACGTTGTTCGCGAACTGCACTGCCGTCGCCGCATCCCAACAGTTGTTGGCGTCGAGCAGCAGGTTGATGTCGGGTCCGATCGCATCGCGTACCTTGCGGACGCGACGCAGGTCCCGTCTGGGATTGCGCCCTCCCTCCACGCCAACCTTGATCTTGATGGCGGCATAACCCTGGCCAACCATCGATTTCGTTTCTTCCACGAGCTCATCGTCAGCATAAGAGGTCCAGCCGCCACTGGAATAGACCGGCACCTTGCGGTTGTTGCCGCCCAGCAGCCGATACAGCGGCAGATCGAGGATCTTGCCCTTAAGGTCCCACAACGCGATGTCGACCGCGCTCAGTGCGCAGAACATCAGCCCCTTGCGGCCCACGCCACGCAGGTAGTGGAAGAACTCCTGCCAGATCACCTCGGTCTCGAACGGATCGCGCCCGGCCAGTTTCGGCGCCATGTTGTAATGAATCAGGCTCTTCGTCGCCTCGCCACCGACCTCGTGATAGGTCACGCCGAAGCCTTCCAGACCCTGATCCGTGGTGATCCGCACGATCAGGTAGCCGACCGATTCGACCTTGCGCGTGGCATCCGCAAGGCCGCCCCGCACCGGCAAGGAGACCAGGTGGACGTTCACCGACTTGATCTTGTGCTGCATCTGAAGTCCCTATTCCCGCGCTCCGTCATTTAACCCCTACATCGCACTTGTCGCCGACGCTATCACCTCGGTCCCCGGCACGATCCCACGTTGCTGCAGCAATGCCGCGATAAAGGCGTCCAGTGCCGAGGTCCGTCGGGCGCCACGCAGTGTGCAGATTTCCAATGTGATCGATACCGGTCCATTCGCATCGAGCGGCACCGCAACGAGCTGCCCCCGATCCATCTCGTACTGCGCCGAGTGTGGACACAGCAAGGCAATGCCGACACCGGTCGCCGCCATCTGCTTCAGCGCCTCCAGCGAATTGGTAACCAGGGTCGGCTGCACGGCGGTGCCGTGCAATGCCAGGCGCTGCAACGTCCGTCCGATGCCGGAATTCCGCTCGAAGGTGCCGATCGGTTGATCCTGCAAGTCGGCCAACGCCACTTTCGATCGGCGCGCAAACGGGTGATCGGGTGCAATCAACGCGGCCAGGATGTCCGGCAGGCGCGCCACGATCTCGATGCCGGGCTCGGGCGTGATGTCGAGCCCCGCGCCAAGTTCCGCATCGCCACGGTGCAGGGCAGGGGCCACCTGCTCGCTCGATGTATGGAACAGCTCGATCTGTACCGCGGGATACTGTCGCGAGAACGCCGCAAGCGCGCGCGACAGCGGTCCGCAGATCGCCCCTGCCGTCGCGGCCACGCGAATAGAGCCAGACCGCAGCTCGCGCAGGTCGTCCAGCTCCTGACGCAAACGTTCCTGTTGGCGCAGCACCTGGCGCACATGCTGCGCCACCAAGGCACCCGCCTCGGTGATGCGGACCCCGCGACGATGGCGCTCCAGCAGTTTGCAGTCGAATGCACGCTCGAGGCTGGCGACCTGCCGGCTCACCACCGACACATCGAGGTCCAGGTTCCAGGCTGCCTGCGACATCGAGCCACACGCCACCACCTCATCCAGGATCCGGTAGGTTTCCAGCAGCGAGCCGCTGCGCAGGCCAACGAGGGAAACCGGAGATGCGCCGGACATTTGTTTGCTGTTCCAGAGTTGTGCTTTGCGAGATATGCAAGGCATCATTGTCGGACATGCCATTTATCGCAATCGGGCGTCGTGCTGTCGTCACGATTCCCGCAGGCGGCACCACGCCTCCACGCCACACAATGATGTCAAGGACGGCACCATGATTGATTTGCCTCGCCGAACCTTCCTGGGCACGACCGGTGCCCTCGCTCTGGCCGGGGGACGCGCCACGCGCGCCAACGCTGCCAGTGCGGGCCTCACCATCGCGGAGATCTTTGATCCGCCGGGCCTCGATCCCACGGTGAACTCGGTTGACCTGGTCAGCACCATCACGGAAAACGTGCTGGAAACTCTCTACGCGTTCGATGCCAAATGGCAGCCCGCGCCGTTGCTGGCCGCCGCGCCTGCGCAGATCAGTGCGGACGGGAAGACTGTCACGATCCCACTCCGCACCGGCGTGCCGTTCCATGACGGTAGCGTGATGACCGCCGCCGACGTCGCGGCCTCCCTGCGCCGCTGGGTGAAGCTGTCCTCGCGCGGTCAGCTTGTGGCGCCGGTGCTCAAGGACATCGACGAGAGCGCCGCCGACCGCGTCGTGCTGCATCTGTCGAAGCCGTTCCCCCCGCTGCTGCCGCTGCTCGCGTTCAATAGTGCCACCGCCATCATCCTGCCGAAGGCCAAGGCGGAGGCGGCGATGAACGGTCCGCTGACCAAGGTCGAGGACATCATTGGAACCGGCCCGTTCAAGCTGGCCGAGCGGCGGCCCGATCAATACATCCGGCTGGTTCGTTTCGATGGCTACAAGCCGTCGCCCGATCCGGCGTCGGCCTATGCGGGCGCCCGTAAGGCCGCGTCGGCGCAGCTCGATTTCGTGCCCGTGCCGAACGCGAATACGCGGCTGCAAGGTCTGCTAAGCGGCCAGTACGATGTGGCGGATGGTCTTTCCACCGACAGCTACGCGCAGATTACCCAGGCGGCCAACCTGAAGCCGGTGATCATCAAGCCGGGCGGATGGCTGTTCATGGTGATGAACGGCAAGCAGGGCCTGACCACCGATCCGCTGATCCGCCAGGCCGCGCAGGCAGCGCTCGACAACCAGGCGATCATGACCGCGGCGATGGGGTCCGACCAGTTTTTCAGCCTGGGATCCAGCCTGTTCCCTGACTGGTCGCCGTATCATTCCGACGCTGATGCGAAGCTGTATAACCAGAAGAACCCGGCGCTGTCGAAGCAGTTGCTGGCCAAGGCCGGCTACAAGGGGGCGCCGTTCCGCATCCTGACCAGCCAACAATACGACTACATCTACAAGGCGGCGCTGGTCACCATGCAGAACTTGCAGGATGGTGGGTTCACCGTCGATCTGCAGTTGATGGACTGGGCGTCGGTGATGTCGCGTCGGTTCGATCCATCGATCTGGGAATGCTTCATCACCTTCCACGGTTTCGTTCCGGACCCGGCGCTGATTACCATCCTGAGCCCGGCCTATCCGGGTTGGTGGGACACGCAATCCAAACGCAGCGCGTTGGAGGCATTCAACGATGCCGCCGACCAGACCGCGCGCGCCGCTTCGTGGGACAAGTTGCAGGCGTTGCTGATGCAGGAGGCGCCGACCGTGCAGCTTGGCAAATACTTCGGGCTGCTGGCGCACCAGCGCAGCGTGACCGGCGTCCCCGATCTGCCGCTGACGCCATACTGGGGCGCCGCGCGCACGTGAGCGGCGGCGACCCGCGTCCGCGCGCCTGAGGCGTCGTGTCGCGAACGCTTGTCCGCGCCCTGTTGCGGCGGCTCGGCGGATTGCTGCTGGTGATGTTCTTCGTGGCGACCACGGTGTTCGCCATCGTGCACGTCATCCCGGGCGATCCCGCCGCCGTCATGCTGGGCCCCTCGGCATCGGCGGCGGATGTGATCGCACTGCGCACGCGGCTGGGCCTCGATGCGCCGTTGCTGGAACAATATGTTCGCTTCCTGTGGGACGTGCTGCACGGCGATTTGGGTCAGTCATTGTTCCTCAACCAGAGCGTAACGCAGGCACTGGCCAGCCGCGCCGGCGTGACGCTGCAACTGACGCTGATGGCCGCGGCATTGGCGGCCGGTATTGGCGTTCCGCTCGGCGTCTATTCCGCTGTGCGGCGCGGCGGCGTGCTGGACCAGGCGGTGACGACATTGGCAATGACCTCGGCGAGCCTGCCGAGCTTCTGGATCGGGCTGACACTGATCGCGTTCTTCTCGGTCCGCCTGCACTGGTTTCCGGTCGCCGGCTACGGTACGCCAGAGGTCGGGCTGGCTGAGCATTTGCGCAGTCTGGTGCTGCCGGCGATCGCGGTCGGCCTGCCGAACATGGCGCTGGTGCTGCGCTTCACGCGCAGCGCGATGCTGGAGGTGCTGCACGAGGATTACGTGCGCACGGCACGCGCCAAGGGTCTGTCGCCGGCCGCAGTGGTAATGAAACACGCATTTCGCAATGCGCAGACCGCGGTCCTGACCGTGCTCGGCATCACCGTGGCGTCGCTGATCGGTGGCACGATCGTCACCGAAACGGTGTTCGGCTTGCCCGGGGTGGGCAACCTGATCGTTTCGGCTGTGTTGCGGCGCGACTATCCGGTGATCGACGGCGCATTGCTGGTGATCTCGGCGATCTACGTGTTGATCAACCTGACGGTGGATCTGCTTTACCTCGCGCTCGATCCGCGATTGCGGGGCTGATCGATGTCGCCGCTGCGCCGCTTGCTGACCCGTCCGCTGTCCGTCGCTAGTCTGCTGATGCTGATCCTGGTGGTGGCCGGCGGGCTGTGCGCGCCGTGGCTTGCGCCATTCGATCCACAACGCATGGACATCATGCACCGGCTGCTGCCGCCGTCGTCGCTGCATTGGCTGGGCACGGATGATTTCGGTCGCGATGAGCTGTCGCGCACGCTGTTCGGTGCGCGGCTCTCGGTGCTCGCGGGCATATTGGTCGTGCTGGTCTCCACCGTGTGCGGCACCGTGCTCGGGTTGCTCGCCGGCAGCGTTCGACGCCTTGATGATCTGCTGATGCGCTTCGCCGACGCGTTGATGGCGTTTCCGGACATCCTGCTGGCGATCGCGCTGATGGCCGCGCTGGGACCGTCGCTGCTCGACGTCGTACTCGCGCTGGGCACGGTCTACACGCCGCGCGTTGCACGACTGGTGCGCGGCGCGGTGCTGGTGTTGCGTCGGCAAACTTTCGTGGAGGCGGCGGAGGCGCTGGGTGCGAGCGACAGCCGCATCGTGCTGGTGCATGTGCTGCCGAACCTGGTCTCGCCGCTGCTGGTGCAGGGCACGTTCGTGTTTGCCGCCGCGGTACTCACCGAGGCTGCGTTATCATTCCTTGGCGCCGGCATCCCGCCGCCTACGCCGAGTTGGGGCAACATGATCGCCGGCGCGCAGCAATATATCGACCGGGCCATGTGGCTGATCTTCGCACCGGGGCTGGCGATCCTGTTGACCGTGCTGGCGCTGCAAATCCTCGGCGATGCGCTGCGCGATGCGCTGGACCCACGGTTGCGGCGGCTGACATGAGCGACGCTGACGCCTTGCTGCGTGTCGACGGATTGCGCACCGTGTTCGCCACCCCGGAAGGTGACGCCACCGCCGTCGCTGACGTCAGCTTCGTCCTGTGCCGCGGCGAGACACTGGCGCTGGTGGGTGAATCCGGCAGCGGCAAATCGGTCACAGCGCTGTCTGTGATGCGGCTATTCGAATCACCGCCCGGCCGCATCGATAGCGGAACGATGCGGTTCCGGGAACGTGACGGTCAGGTCGTTGACCTCGTGCAGGCCAGTGAACCACAGATGCGCGCGCTGCGCGGCGCCGAGATCGGCATGATCTTCCAGGAGCCGATGACCAGCCTCAATCCGCTGATCACCGTGGGCGAGCAGGTGGCCGAAGGCATGCGTCGCCATGCGGGTCTGGGTCGGCGTGAGGCGGCGGCGCGGGCAATCGCGCTGCTGGCCCGCGTCGGCATCGCCGCGCCGGAGCTGCGCGCCCGCGACTACCCCCACCATCTGTCCGGCGGAATGCGCCAGCGCACCATGATCGCGATTGCCCTGGCCTGCGCGCCGTCGCTGCTGATCGCCGACGAACCCACCACCGCGCTGGACGTGACCATCCAGGGTCAGATCCTGGAGCTGCTGCGTGACCTGCAACGCGAGCTCGGTATGGCCATGCTGTTCATCACGCACGACCTTGGCGTGGTCGCCGAAATCGCCGACCGCGTGGCGGTGATGTATGCCGGCCGCGTCGTCGAAATGGCCCCGGTGCGCAACATTTTCGCCACCCCACGACATCCCTATACGCAGGCACTGTTACGCAGCCTGCCACGCATCACCACCGGCATCGCCGGGCCGGTCGATCTGGTGCCGATCCCGGGCCAGGTGCCCAGCCCGCTCGCGCTGCCATCCGGCTGTGCCTTCGCGCCACGCTGCTCGCACGCGCAGGCGGATTGCCGTGAAGCGATGCCGCCCCTGCTGGATGCACCGGACGGCACCAACGTGGCCTGCCTGCACTGGCGGGAGCTCGCGCCATGATTGCGGTGTCCGATCTCGACGTTGCGTATGCGTCCGCCGGCCGCGCGATGCAGGTGGTGCATGGTGTCAGCCTGACGGTTGCGCCGGGCGAGGTCGTCGGCCTGGTGGGCGAATCCGGCAGCGGCAAGACGACGATCGGACGTGCGATCCAGCGCCTGCTGGAGCCGCGCGGTGGCAGTGTCAGCCTGGATGGCACCGACATCACCCATCTGAGCCGGCGCGAATTGCGACCGTTGCGCCGCCGGATGCAAATGATTTTCCAGGATCCCTATGCCAGCCTCAACCCACGCCTGACCGTCGCGGCGATCATCGGCGAGGCCTGCGCAATCCATGGCATCGGCACGCGGCCGGACCGCGCGGCGCGTGTCGCGCGGATGCTGGAACAGGTCGGGCTGCCAGAGGAGGCGATGCACCGTTTCCCGCACGAATTTTCCGGCGGACAGCGCCAGCGCATCAGTATCGCCCGCGCCCTGATCGTCGAACCCGCCTATCTTATCGCCGACGAGCCCGTGTCCGCACTTGATGTGTCGGTGCAGGCGCAGGTGATCAACCTACTGAACCAGATGCAGCGCGAGCGCGGCCTGGGCATGCTGTTCATCTCGCATGATCTCGCGGTGGTGCAGCATGTCTGTCATCGCGTCGTGGTGTTGTATCTCGGCCGGGTGATGGAGATCGCGGCGGTGCATGCGCTGTATGCGGCGCCGCGCCATCCGTATACGCAGGCCTTGCTAAATGCCGCGCCGCAGCCCAATCCCGACCGCCGGCGCACCGTGCCCGCGCTGCGTGGCGAAATGCCGCGACCCGATGCGCCACCCAGCGGCTGCGTCTTTCGCACCCGCTGCCCGCACGCGTTGCCGGTCTGTGCTATGATGGTGCCTACGCTGACCCAGGTTGCGCCGGGCCACCTGAAGGCCTGCCTGCGTGATGATATTCCCTACCCGTAAGGAATCAACCATGAGCCAAGCATCACCCAACGAATCGAAGCAGCGCGCCTTCGTGCTTGGCGGCGGCATCGTCGGCGCGTGCTGTGCCTTCACGCTGTTGCGCCGCGGCTACGATGTCACTCTTATCGAAAAAGATGCGCCGGGTCATGCGGCGTCATTCGGCAACTCCGCCAGCATTGGGTTGGCATCCGTGCCGCCGCTAGGGACGCCAGGCATGTTGCGCGACCTGCCGCGCATGCTGCTCGATCCGATGCATCCGTTGGTGATCCGCTGGCGTCATTTGCCGCAGACCCTGCCGTGGCTGCTGCGCTTTCGCCGCACGCTGGCACCGGAACGGGTGGAGGCGATCGCGGGCGCGCGCGCCGCGCTGCTGTCGCAGGCCGGCACGGCGTATGACGGGCTGCTGACCGAGCTGGGTCGCCCGGACCTGATTCGCCACACCGGCCTGATCTTCGCCTACGAATCGCGCGCGGCATTTGCCGCATCACGCGGTGGCATCGCGCAGCGCCGGCGTCATGGCATCGAGGCGCAGGAGCTGGAAGGGCCGGCGTTGCGCGAACTTGAACCGGCGCTGTCGGACCGCGCGGTGTGCGGCGTGCACTATCCGATCGTGCAGACCGTGATCAATCCGTTGGCGTTGACCGAGGCGATCGTCGACGCGGTGCGGGCGCGTGGCGGACGCGTGCTGCGCGAAACAGTGCGCGGGTTTGAAACCGGCGCCACCGGAGTGACGCAGGTCGTCACCGATGCCGGTCGGCATGCCAGCGATCTCGTGGTGATTGCCGCCGGCGCCTGGTCGAAGGCGCTGGTGGCGCTGCTGGGCGAAGCGGTCAGTTTGGTCGCCGAACGCGGCTATCACATCATGATGGACAGCGCGCCCAACATGCCGGCGATCCCGCTGGTCTCGGGCGATCGTAACGTGTCGATCGTCACGCTCAGCACCGGTCTGCGCATGACCACGATGGCGGAGCTCACCGCGATCGATGCGCCGCCGGATCATGCGCGCGCGCTGCGCATCTTCCAGGGTGCGGCCGGCCTGATCCGCGGGCTGGAGCTGAACGTTGCCACACGATGGTTGGGTTCCCGCCCTTCGACGCCGGATTCGCTGCCGGTGATCGGTCGGTCGCCCCGGCATCGCAATGTCATCTACGCGTTTGGCCATGGCCATCTGGGCGTGACTTTCGGCGCGGTGACTGGCGCCATTGTCGGCACGCTGGCGCGCGACGAGCGGCCGAATTTCGATATCACACCGTATCGGCCGGACCGCCGGTTCGATGGGTCGCACCTGCTGCCACGGAAGGCGGCGTAAGAAGGGAAGCCACCATGCACGCATCTCCGCGGTATCTGGTGATTGGGGCGGGCAATGGCGGATGCGCGCAGGCCGCCGAACTGGCGTTGCGCGGCCGCAACATCACCTTGTTTGACTATCCCGAATTCGAACCGCGCCTGGCGCCATTGCGTGCGGCGGGTGGCATCCACGTGGAAAGCCGGGTGGCGCATTTCACCAATGGTATCGGCACGCATTTCGCGCCACTGCCGCACCTTGTGACCGACCTTGTTGATGCGGCTGCGGCGGACATCATTATCGTCGTGGTGCCGGGGCAGCATCATGCGCAGGTGATTGCAGCACTGCTGCCGTATCTGCGCGCCGGGCAGTTGGTGCTGCTCAATCCGGGCGGTGTCGGCGGGGCCTTGGTTTGGGCGGACGCGCTGCGCCGCGCCGGTTGTGAGGGCGTGATGCTGGCGCAGGCGGCGGACCTGTCGTACGCGGGCTTTCGCACGCCCGAGGCAAAGGTTGTCGTCGGCGACAAGAAGAAGCGCGTCGCGCTGGGCGTGTTTCCGCAGCGCGATCACCTGCGCGTGCTGGCGCTGTTGGCCGCGGATTTTCCGGAGCTCGTGCTGGCGGGCAATGTGCTGGAGGCTGGCCTCCTCGGCCCTGGCATGCTGGTGCATCCGTTGCCGATGCTGATGAACGCCGTGCGTATCGATCGCGAGGCACCGTTCACCTACGACGCCTACGATATCACGCCGTCGGTGGCGCGCGCTGTGAGTGCGCTCGATCGGGAACGGATGTCGATCGTTGCGGCACTGGGTGGCACCGCGCAGCCGATCGAGGCGATCCTGACCGATTATTATGGTGTCATCGGTGACGGGTTCTTTGACACCGTTGTGAAGGTGCCGGCATATAAGGGATCAACCGCGCCGAAGGATTTCACGCACCGCTATATCTCGGAGGAAATCCCGACCCAGATGGTGCCGGCCTGCAGCATCGCGCGTGTACTCGGAGTGCCCACGCCGGTCATGCAAGCCACCGCCGTGCTGGCGAGCGCCGTTGCGGGCGAGGACTATCTGGCAACCGGCTGGACACCCTCCAAACTTGGGATCGACGGGC
>Ga0182030_10013408_pt1 | contig 16311 bp, 13 predicted proteins | sample 812S3MmetaG_FD_121299 | JGI IMG/M metagenome (GOLD analysis project Ga0182030, IMG submission 121299) | Permafrost microbial communities from Stordalen Mire, Sweden - 812S3M metaG (Illumina Assembly) | ecosystem: Environmental > Terrestrial > Soil > Wetlands > Permafrost | place: Sweden...
ACTGTGGAAGGTGAGGAATCGCGGAGTCCAACGGTTGTGCTGGTTTCAACTGGCGGGCATGTTCCGATTCCTCTGTTTGGAGAGGAGCAACCTTTTTCTTTGCACGAAACAGCTTGATCGCATTGACCACATGCTCGTCTGGTAAGTCGCCAGGAAAGGCAACAATGCCATCGTCTACTTTGACGAGTTTCTGCTTAGGATCGGCCATTATTGCACCGCGACGATCTGACCTGTATCTGGATCGTAGGTATGGGTGTAAGCTGGCTGTGCTGCCGGTTGAGGAGCAGGAGTAGCATCTGGCGGCTTTGGCGATAGGCCGCTCTTGTAGAACTGATCGTGAAGTGCTTGAACCTTATCCTTCACCTGTGCTAACGTTAACGCACCTGCGGCCAAAGGAATAGAGAAAAGAGAGTTTGTCTTTACTTCGTCTATGATGCTTGGTTGGATTTCTCCTTTTGCTCTACGCTGCCCTCTCTCAACCGCTACCGCTCCAGTTATAGCGTAAGGAGTACCACGAAGAGCAACCTGTATAGCTGTCAGTAGTTTAGCGGTTGCTTTTGGATGCGTCAAAGCGTTTGCTAGACCGCGCATGAACGCCAATTGTCCTACGGCTGATCCCGCTGCGCCCTCAATGTGTCCTCCAGACACAAGAGCTAGTGGGGCAAGATAAGAGGCTCCGACAATGCCTCTGATAGCTCCGATGTTCTGCAATGCTGCTCCAGTGCCTCCACCTAAACCTGTAGGACCGTTAATCCTTTCCATAATTGAGGTTAGTTCCTTGATGTTGCTCCAATTCTTTCCGAAGATTAGTACCCCGCGCTCATCGCCTATGTTCCCTATAGACTCAGCAAATTTTCTCTCATTAAACGCCTTTGAGACTCTGTTTGTAGATTGCCTCATCGTATCGAGGAGTAATTGCCTCTGGATAGGAGCATGGAAATTATTGGGAATGATATTCATGATGTCCATGGTTTCGTCGATACCAGTCCCTACAGCGGAACCTCCAGTCGGTCTGCCTCTGAGTAAAGTGGCTATCGCTTCCGGTTTTTTTGTTTCGACTAGCTTCTTTACCAAATCCTGCTCAAACATCATGTGCTCGTCAGCGGTAAACTTATCCGCCGCACGAACGGCATCCTCAAGTCCAGGTATCTTGCTTTTTTGGACGGCATCCATGATTGAATCGTCAAATAAAGACGCCATTTTCTTGGCAAGTCCAGCTTGCTTACCGGCGAGCGCCTGATCTAGTTCCCTGACCTTTGCAAGAGTGTCCGAACGTGCCGCCCTCATTGCGCTAAAAGTGAGATTTTTGGGAGCATCAAGAATATTTTGAAGCATCGAACGGCTTTGTCCAAGCAGGTTAGGATCGAGAATCTTTTCTACCTGGTCTAGTTTCTTCAACTCCTGTGCCGCAAATTTCTTCAATTCAATCGTAGACGGCATTACATCGTCCACGATTTGATCTTGAAGTGTTGTGTTATGAACTGTCGTGAATGTCGGTTTTCCGTATTGGTCTACTAATCCTGTTGGAACTTGCTTTGTTGTTGTTACAGGAACCTTGATTGTGCGCTCATTGACCTGACCTTCAATATCCTTGTACAACTGGTTTTGTAGGACACGGAATTGCTGTCTATGATGTTCGATACCATCTTGCACAAGTTTCCCTAGCTCACTCGAATCTCCTTTGAAATTAGAGATACTGTCCGCAAGTTTATTGACAGCCTCTTTTGTTTGGGCGTTTTGTTCGTCACGAAACGCTTGCATCTTTCCACTGCTAAAAATGTGTCCCTTTGCCAACTTTTCAAAGAAACTTGGCGCTTTTCCTGCCGCTTCCGTTGGCAATAGCTTTACTCCAGTCTTCTCAGAGGCTATAGCGGTCTCTCCAAAATGTGACACCGCTGGTGCTATCAACTTACTTCCCAAACGTCCTGTTAATTCGCTTGCTCCCTGCACTCCAGCTTGCGCCGCAATGTGCTCGGCTGCTTCCTTACCTGTCATATGATGATCGTAGGGATGCTCATGCTCCTCTATAACCTGTCGTGCGATCTCTCCTAGTCCCCCTCCAGCCGCTGCCCCTGCTGCACCAGTAGCAATCGCGCCCGGACCCGACTCTATTCCTGCACCGCCAGCGAGTACACCTCCAATAACTCCACCAGCGGTAGGAAGCAAATCTGATTCTGCTTGATGTATTTCTTTCGCCTTTGATTTTACCCAGTCCAGACTCCCAAATTTTGGAGAAGCGGAAACCATATCAAAGGCCATAGGAATATCAATATCTGGGTTTAACTTCATCCCCTTTTTCTTGAATTCCGCAGTCTTGTCATCACCGTATTTGTTCCTGTCGTCAGGATGGATTTTCCACCCAGACTTGTAGGCGTCCATGACCTTGCTGTAAGGAACCTGAATCAGTTTCCTGTCAGGAGTCTGCATCCGATACAGACCTTCTTTATTGTCTTTTGGAGCAGCAAACGCATCAGGCATATTCGCATAAGGGTCTTGCGGCTCTGGAGGCTCTGGCATATTCGCGTAGGGGTCTGCGACGGGTTGTTTCTTTGGTGGGGGCATTATGGTTTCACCGGGGTATAACCAAGATCGGTCAGATGTTTTGTGACTTCGGCTTCTGTTTTTCCTTTATTTTCCGGCAACATCATAGCACCTTTGATGCTACGCCTTCCTTTGGATTTAGGTGTGGTATTCCCTCCTGCTTGCGGTGTGCTTCCGTCTCCCAAATCCGTGCGAAGTTGAACCTTTGGGACGCCACGATGCAACCTAGCAATGGTTTTATCAAAAGCGTCAAGCTGGCGTAAAGCCATTGATCTGTCTGGAGTAAGCAATCCAGGCAAGGTTTGACGAATTGCATCTCTCATATCTTCCGAACCTTGACCCGCACCAAGAATAGTACGCATAGCCATCGCATTTTCTGAAAGCTGTCTTGTTGCAATCAAGAAATCTTGTTGATCGTTTGTCAAACTTCCGAGAGCACCTGACGCAATCAATTGATCGAGAGCCGCATGAGGATCGTCAGCCCTCATTGCTAATGCAATCTTTACCTTCATTTCCTCTGGAAAATCCTCTTTCAGGTTAACAATTGCCTGTCTTGTGAGGCTAGACGTTCCCATAATATCCTGCATAAGGTTCTCTTTAGCAAGAGCCTTGTCCGCTTCACCAGCAGGCATATAGCGGCCAGGATTCTTAATCATCTCCGTGTACGGCATATACGTTGGCGTGTTTCCGTTTGCAGTATCGAGTACGGAAAGCGGAGCCATCTGTCTAGCCTGACCGTAAGACGCCGCTCTTATTTGCGCCAACTTCATTTGGAAATCTTGCTTCTTTTTGGCGAAATCGTTAGAACCCTTAAACATCGCGGCTACTTCGGGAGGATTATTAGGATCACCTTCGTTGTATCGAGTACCAGAATCCTGGTCTACCACTTGTCCGGTGTTCGTATCGAACTTGAGTCCTTTTTTAGCCACAGGCTTAGGCGTAATCTTCGCTCCAGCAAGTAATGTCGCAGGAATCTCATCATTGTTAAGGTAGCTCCACTTTTTCCCTGTAGGGTCCCATTGCGCTGAAATGGTAGTACCATCGGAAAGAGTCAATGCTTGCACGTCTGGCTTGTAATTCTGTGTCTTAACCGGAGACATAAGTAAACTATTCAAATATGTATGCTGATCTTCTGGAGTTGCGTTAGGATTCAAGGTTTTGAAATTCTTCATCTCTGCTTGGTAGTAAGCTAAGTCTTTAGCGCCGAGAGACGATCCTTCCTGTGTCGCTTTCTGTTCAGGAGACAGCGGTGCAGCCGCTACTAACTGAGCCGCTTCCGCTGCCGCTTTCATCTGCGCAGGAGTCTGTGGTCCTTGAACTTTGTACGCTGGTCCTGTCGGTATTGACGGACCCGCTTCCGATCCTCCCAGCGACACCGTAGACGCAGGTAATGCTGGTGAACCTGGATCGCGTGTTGCCTTCAAATGCCCATCGACTACATCCACTCCGTCTGATGCAGGTTGTGCGGGCTGTCCAGAAAGCGTTACCGATTCTCCTTGTGATGCAGGGGTTTGAATCGTAGGCTGTCCGTAAACCGGAGGCGCAACAGGAACCGGAGCTTCTTGCTTCTTAAACCTCAAGTCTTTGCCAAGCATTTTCCCGAACTTCGACAGCGCGTTAGGCTGATCTACGCTCTTCCAATGCGCGTTTCTATCCTGTATCGCTTGCGCTAACTGGTCCTGCATCTTGAGGTAATCTGGAGTATTCCTTTGATCTTTGGGAACCGCGTCAAGTTGGTTATGCAGGTTTTCGATCTTGCCCTGAATTTCATCGTGCTTATCCTGAAATTGCTGGTCTTTCAATCTCCGTTGATCGGCGAGTTGACCTTCAATGTAACTGTTCACTGTTATCCTCCGCCGTTACGACAAATCGGACAATGCCGATGCGCCGCCCTTCATAAATGAACCGCCTGAAGCCAAGCCGCCAACTCCGCCTGTAGCGAACGCTTCTCCAGCCTGTGCCGCGCCTGTGATCCCTTTCCCCAAAATTGAGTTTTGCCAGTTTTGCATTCTCTGAGCAGTCGCTCCCTGCTCTTGTCCTAACGCGCCAAGACCTGTACTCATTTCGCTGCTACCAAGACTTGCTAGACTACCCGCAGCGCCCCCTGTGAGGCTCCCAATCATGTTTGTGATGTCTGAATGAAGTTTATCGCTACTTGCCGCATTGGAAGCGGCAGTGCCACCTGAGCGCGTTCCCATCTCGGCATTTGATTTTTGGGTTTCCGAGTTTCTAGTTTTGGCGGCGGAAATCTCTGGAGCTAAAGTCTGTGAGATTTTACCAGCGTCTCCGCTTACAAGGCTAGAAAAGAAGTCGCCAGCCTGGTTCTCGTGCTTTTGACCCTGCCCGGTTTGCTGGCCACCGATCTGGCCGTATTGCGAGATCAAATTGTTAAGATTTACGTCTTTTCCTCCGAACAATGCCGACATGAAGCCCAAAACACACCTCCAAGGGAAGCGGTTCTCCCGCTTCCACTTGAATTGGCCAGCTCCCGGTTCAAGCACAATTCCTGAAAACAGTATACAATGAAAGGGTCAGGTGCGTAAACACCCGGCAAAGCCTACTCGTCAAGGAGGACGATTGTGACCCCTTCAATTAAGCCATTGTACACTAATATCAACGATATTTCGTGTGAAAATTTCCGCGTATGTGTGACTTGCATGATGTCTAAGCCGATTGATGATTTTGAGCGGTACAAGGGAAACAATAGAAGAAAATCATGTAAGCCATGCCATCGACAAGAGACGAAAGATCGCGTTAAAGCTATGCAAGAGGAAAACCCTCTTTCTTCTAAAATATGCGGCAAATGCGGAGTTGAAAAAGTATTGGCCGATTTCCCTGTTTCTCCTACACACAAAGGCGGTCGTCATACTTATTGTCGGGAGTGTAATACAAAGTACGCCCACGACAAGCAGGATCGGAAAATGGCAGAAGAGAGAGAATCTTTAGCAATATTGTACGCTTCAATGGACCCATCCGCCAGACCGCTTCCAAAATCTTGCGGCAATCCGCAATGCTGCTTCGGAACGGGGGAACAGCCGCCAGAGAACTTCAAGATCAGCAAAATACATAAATCGGGGTTACGCATTTATTGCCGTATTTGTCAGACGCAACGAAAGCGTGAATTTGAAGCTATTAACCGTTCTGAAGATAAAACCGCTAAGGATGAATGGCTTAAGGAATACCATCGCCAATGGCATCAGGAGCACAAAGATGAGTTATATAAGCAAGTCAAGGAGTGGAGGGACGCTAATCCAGAGGAATGTAGGAGATTACATATTGAACGGAGATTCCGCAATTACGGCGTTACTCAGGAATGGTATGACAAAACTCTTGCCGCGCAAGGTGGAGGATGTGCAATCTGCGGATCAACTGATCCTAAAAACCAATGGAACACATTTATGATAGATCACGATCACTCGTGTTGCTCTAAAGGATGTCACGCTTGCGATAATTGTCGTCGTGGTTTGCTCTGTAATTCTTGTAATACCCAACTTGCTCACTTGGAAAAACCTATATGGAAACGTCAAGCGATGGCTTACTTGAACAAACATAAACTCAAGGACGCCTCTGGCAACGACCAGCCATCGCTCTTTGACGGCCTGTGAGTACCGCAAAACGCCTATAGTGCAACAGTTCTCTTTACGCCAACCGCTCCAACACAATCGCTTGCGGGATGTACGTGACGGTCCCATCAAGCGTTACTGTTAGCGTTGCCGTGCCGCTTGAAGTTGCGTTGTAAAAGGTAGCCGTCTCTGAGATCATGGTGCCCACCGCTACGGCTCCAGTGAACACCGTGAGTGTTTCAGACGCATAGGAATCAGTGAATCCAAGTTGTACTGTCATAATTGGTCCCCCGGACGCCGCCGTAACCACCAAATAGAATTCTACTCTGTAAGCTCCCACCGCCAGCGATGAAAATGTGGAAGTGTAAATTGATGAGATTCCTGTAGTGCTCAGTGCCGAACTGACGACTGTAGGATACCGTGCTGCCACCTCCAAATCAACCGTAGAACCACTAGGAGTGATGGTGACGGTCGATCCTGTGGACGTGAGCGATAACGCTCCTGCGAGGGAGTTGAGGCTGCTTACTCCCCCGCCACCGCTACCATTAGACGCCGCCGTTATCTGCCCCTCGGCATTCACAGCGATATTGGCGTTCGTGTAGCTCCCTGGGGTCACAGCCGTGGTTGCAATCCCTAATGTCACAGTGCCGCTAGAGCCTCCCCCGGTTAATCCTGTCCCTGCCGTTACGCCAGTTATCGTTCCACCGCTCGATAAAGACAGCACATCAGCCTGAAAGTTAATCCCATCGAACCACACGAATCCTATCTGTCCTGTCGCAACTGGCATCGACGCTGCGGCTAGATTTCCGGGATAGCTTATATTCCCCGATGCTGGAGTAAGAGTAGCCGTCCCAGTTCCAAAATTAAGAAAAGTAGCGTACCACGGCAATTGAATTGTCGTTTCAGCAGTCAAGGTAACCGCAATAGGCGATGTATCGTTTAGGACTATGCAAGAACCATAGTCGCTAGGAAAAGTGGTATAACTCGTATTCCCTGTTTGATCGTTTACAAATCCTATTGTTAAAGGAGACGATAGAACCACAGTTTCGCTTGCTGTGTTATTGTTGATTGACGTTGTGTTCGCTGCGATAGATGTCGTATGCGCGTCAATCTGAGCCTTTAATATTGGGACAGCATTCTGAGCGTCAGTTACGGAATTCCATAAATTCCTAATGACATACTGATGCTCAGGCGGCATCGCTTGTATCTGAGCTTCAAACGGAAAACGAGAGATGATCGGGGTTGTGCTCACTTCTGCTTCTCCGTCCACTTAGTGCATATGGGGCATAGGTTATTCGGAAATGGTTGATGACCTATCGCTCCGCAACGTGTGCATCTACGTTCTGTGACTGGGTTTTTCATCCTTCTCCTCCCGCTCCACCGAATATCGGAATCGGCGTGTACTCTCCCGTTGAACCCCAACTCTTCTGAAATGCGATTGTCCCAGCAAAGTTCAAGATAAATGGCACTGTGCTAGAGAACTGGAACCACGAAAGTTTGTACTTGTTCGCACCGGGTCGCAACCAATACTTCGTCAACGCTCCACCTGTACTTGGTAATGTGATTGTTGGTGGTCCGTAGCTTCCATTCCCTTCGTCCGCAGGATACATATTCAGCGTCACGGTCGAGGTTGAGGAATATTCAATCACCATAATTCCGACATGATTATAGCCGCGTCCTCCTATAGCTGGCGTCATTACTGTCCCGGTGATCGTCTCTATTCCACTGCTTGCCATCTGTCTGACTGTAAAATCTCCGCATCCAACCAGCACCCCTTGAACGCTTTGGCCTTCATTGGTTGCGTGTATGGTAGCCGCAGGAGTATACAAATCCCATATCCACGCATGGTTTTCCATATCATAGACCAGCGTGTGAGGGTTACCGTCTCCTAGCCCGATGTAGTCCCAGTAAACAAATTGATTGACACAAGAGAAACGTTGCTTCTCCGGTTGTGAATCATCGGGAGGATAAATTGTTACTCCCTCGCGTGTGATAGCCTGCGGAACACTGGTTCCTGAATCCGACGACTCATGCGCAAAGAGAGGATAGAGCGAGTCATCACTGATAGACTGGCTTGCTGATCCGTAAGAAGAAACGTGAATCCCATCGCTAACCCTAAAAAAGATTAGTCCACCACCTGAAACGCAAACGCAGCGTGGAATATACAGTCCTCTTGTAATTGAGGATTCCTGCAAATTCCAGATTGATCCTACGGTTCCTGTGGCGGTGGCGACAGCACTACCGGAACTTGGAACAATCAACCATGCGCGTTTAATCGAAAAGAGGACGCCTAGCCCACCGGCAATCGCACCGTTTATAAGGGGTTCTGCGGGTGAGCAAATTTCCTGCTGGTTTGTATCAGGAGCAGAATCCAAGTTCGATCCTTTGCACCAATAAAGCGTACCAGGGCGCAAAGGGTCACCTACGCCAAAGCAAAAATTCACATTATCTGTTGGCCCAAAAAGATATGGCAAAGGCTGTGCGGCTAAGATAGGCTCCGGTATTTCGTAGGCTATAGGAGAAAGGATAGACCCACCATCAGGTACACCCGGAATCGTTACGCTTGTACCAGACGTGGGTCTAGCAATGAATGTGTAGACCAAAGACGTAGGAGAACCAATAAGAATCTCAGTTCCTGCCAACCACCTTATATTGAATCCTGTAGCTGATCCTCCTATCGCGCCACCTGAAACCCACGTAATCAATCCACCTGAAACGTAGCAAGTGCCTTTTTGCGGAAGGTCAATCGACGGAAAAGGTTCAAAGTTGTCGTATTCAAGCAATTGTGTTCCAAGTTCCGTGTCAAGCAGAGAGTCCGTTACCGGAGTATTCGTTCCGCCACCGCCAAGGTTATCGTTAGGTCCAGTGTTCACATAAGTGAATTCAGAAGTAACGGAGTCGATTCGGTAATAGTCTACAACGTCCACTTGAGGGTCTGGAGACCAAATCGAAGAGATCGTGTTGGCCGTAACAGGAATAGACTCTGCCGTTGATTCAGGCGAAGGATTGGATACTGCTCCTGTGGCGCTGGACCTGTACACATAGCGATATTGAACCTGCTGCTTTACTCCTGCCGTTAAAGGAGGAATGATGCTTATAGGATTATCGGTAGTGACAGCACCAGCGTAAGGTGTCGCCATCAAGAGTAAAATGCGTCCCGAGTGATACCAGAAATCATAATCTATTTCTATGGGATAAATGCCCGCCGCTGGCACACTTACCACCACTGTAGTTTGCTGAATCTTGCCACCATCTCCAGCCTTCCAATATGCCCTTGGAAGTAACGGATAGCCGTTCGCCACAGTGATCGTCTGACCATCATCAGAGAGTGTCGGCGTCTGGGCGGTTGATGACGTTAACGTAGTCGGAACAACGATGGTATTGTACTGATACAACTCTCCAGTTGCGGAAACTAGCGTCACTCCTCCGCCGATACCCCAAATCAAGTCGTCTTTGTTGCCAAGAACGAGGGTAAAATTTCCCCCAGATGGGAAGTATAGGTTACCCGTAAGGCAGAAATTGAAGTTTCCGTATGTGGTGTTGTTGGTGTTCTGTGGGGCTGGAACGGTGATTGGAGAAGCGAATACAGGCAGACTCCCCGACACGACGCTCTCAGGGGTAAGCTGCGCCCACAGCATAGCGACAGTGACATCGCTAATCCCAGTAATCATGTCGGTTCCGGGCAAACCGGGAATTCCTGTTAGTTGTGGAGGAACGGCGGCAGCGCCAAAAGATGCGTCAAAAATAAATGAGTTTCCTGTGGTGTTTCCAACCGCCGTTGAAATTGACCGAGGTACTCCGCTGCCACCGGGATCGTCGGGGTTCCTCCAGATATATTCTGACACTCCGCCCGTAGTAGGAGAATCACCCCAGTAGGAAAGTGTGAGCGTTCCCAGAATAGAAACCACCGATGGCAACGCATCGGTCGTGACCGTTACCGTTATCGAAAACGACCCTGAGTTTGCACTAAATCCTGGTCCAGTAACATTACCATTCGAGTTAATTCCGATTTGTAGTGCCTGAGCGCCGTAAGGTACGTTTATCGTTCCACCCATTCCAACGTCTACAACTGCCGGAATATAAAGTGGAGCCACGCCAGCAGGAATCACGTTTCCTGAGCCGTCTGTAAACGCTCCTATGACCACTGAGGCTGTTGTAGGGGGTGTCATTCCTGTGCCCTGCACCATTACATAGTGGCCAGGATTTGTTGCCGATCCTGTCGATGGGCCGTTCGTGCTAGGGGTTGCAGCACCTCCATTGATGGTTGCGGAGCCTCCGAGAGTAACCGTGATCGTGGAAGCGTCCTTGCAATTCACTGTGTAGGGGGCAACGCCATCTCTTCCTGATACTGGGTGGGGGTATCCCAGAGATTCTCCGTAGTTGTAAGATGAATTTGCTCCGGTATAGTTTGTCCACGGTATAGCACGAGCATCTAGTGTTCCTGTCGTTGTTACCCCTGTGTTTTCCGTGGATACTATTGGGGCTAGAGGAGGTTCAGCAATTCCCATTTTCCAGCACACTGCGGTAGGGGTAGGCGTTCCTGTATATCCATCATTACAGGAAACCTTCATCATCCCATTGGAAACAAAGTTTACTGGCGTCCCTGATGGACCAAGACTGTTTAAGCCAAGGTACTGAGTATGTAGGGTCACCAAGCCCATGGCCGCGCTATCACTCACGTACATCCATGGTTGTACGGATGCATTAGGACGGAAAGGAACCATAGATTCAGGATTTCCGCTCAGTCCTGTGGCTACGTTCTTTACGCCTATTGTTGAGTTCCATGCAGATAAAACGGTTCCTGCGCCGCTGATGATTGAGAAGCCGGAAGCAGGGGCGTTGGGCGTGAGATCGTTGAGCCTGCGGATCGTGTGGACCGCTGCGCCAAGCGTATAGATGGCTGCTGTAAGAAGATTGCGGAAGGTGACGCCGCCAGCGAAATAGGCTCTGAGGTTGACCGCGACCGAACAGAACCCTGACAAAATTCTATTGACGGGCCGTACAAGGTCGATCCCTCTGAATTTTAGTTCCCCGGAAGCCATGCAACCACCTTCTCCTTCGCCTCTCCCGGAAAGCGCGGATGCCTTTAGTTTACATCAACTGTATCCTTTTCGTCCTCAGTCTTTTCGTCATTCGGCCCCTTGTGCCAGTTGAGCAGCGTCATCGCCATTGCTACCGATTCCTCTGCGGTCGCCGCTTCACTGCCAAGGGCTAGTTCAATCAATCGCTCGTTTTTCATGCGGAATCCTTCGGCTCCGCTGCGTTTTTCGTCTTTTATTTTCATCAACTCCATCATCCTTTCGGCGTTGTCTTGAGCGTGTTTACACTTTTCTTCAAAGTCGGGAGCGTTGCAAGCGGCTTCAATCTGCTCTGTGGTGTAGTCGCTGTAGAGCATCCCATGTGGGATAGGCTTATCGTTAAATCCAATCGGTCTTTGTTTTCCCATAATTCTTCTCCCTTTCATCCCCTCTTTGCGGTACAATGGAGGTGTCGGGGTTGCTGCCCCGGCCAAAGCCTCATCGGACAGGAGCCGACTATGACACCCCCACAAGACACAGTATACCCCGAAAACCAGTTGCCACAGCATACTAAAGTGTGCCCAAAATGCGGCATTGAGAAACCGATAGATGATTTTTATCGGCGCAATGAAAGAGTGAACAGATCATCGTATTGCAAAAAGTGCTGCAACGCATACAAGCCTAAGCAGACCATTTTTCCAACGGTGAAAATTTGTTGCTGCGTTGATTGTATCCATACTGGAGAAGAGCAATCAGTAAGTAATTTCCATCGAAATCACAGGAAGAGAGATGGATACAATCCTTCATGTAAAGACTGCGTTAGGGAGGCAAGTAAACGATTTAGACTAAATAATCCTGAAAAAATAAGACAATGGCAAAAAGAATGGGCCGAGGAAAATCCAGAGAAATTTAACGCCAAAAAACTACGAGCTAACTTGAAGAGGAGAATACAAAGAGAAGCTATTAAGGAACTTGGTGTAAAAAACATAAAGAAATTCACGCACGGATGGTCTAGGAATATAATGTGGGGCATTAAGCCAAGAGCAGAGAAGAAAGGTGTACCGTTTGATATGAAAGAATCGGACTTGGTAGATACGCGCACAGGAAAACTTCCAGAATTTTGCCCCATATTCCCACATATCAAACTAGATTATGATGCAGGATCAGATCGTAGGACTTGGGCTTGCGTGGATAGAATAGTTCCCGAGCTTGGGTATACAAGCGGAAATGTGTGGGTTATTTCTCAGGCCGCAAATACTTGGAAATCAAACGGCAGCAACCCTGCCGAGAGATCGCGAATTGTAGAGATTATGATTGGCCGAACGAAAAAGAAAGTTAATGTACAGCAACCATCTCTGTTCGATAATTTGTGAGTCTACTTCTGCTTGCTGTTATACCTATTCATCGACCGCTCCTGTGCTGCGCCACGCTCATCTAACACGTCGCTGAAATTTCCTTGGCTTTTTAGACGAACATTCTCAGCCATGCAAGCCTGTAATGCACGCTTCTCTAGTTCCAAAGCCGCCTTAAACTCCGCACCGCCTTGTTTGAACGCTGCTCTAGCCTGTGCAAGGTCGTAAATTATATCCATATCGGAACGGCTGCACTGGATGTAAACGCCGGTAGAATCGGTTATGGGAGCGTTCCCGAGGCAAGTTATTCCTACGCCGCTTCCAACGGGGGCAGCGATCCAGTCAGGGCCTCCAGTGACAATAACTGGACCGAATCCTGTAGGGTTGGAATCCCACTCTGGGTCGTATCTGTCGGTATCGGCTATCGAATCGCAACTTACCGCAACTCCATTTATCTTCCCCAACTCAATCCACGGACTCTTCATCATCAACTGCAAGCCGTCTTGGTAACGCTTCAAGGCATAGGCACTGCGCTCCGCATCCTTCGCCTCAGATTCCTGCCCAAGAAGATCAGCCAAAGCACCCCAGATCAATACCCAGACTAGATCATCAGGCAAGCCTATCAGTGTCGGCGTAGGCGGATTAAACGGCGCTCCCGATTGCAGCACGATGGCTTCGTATGTTCCCGGCTGGTCAGGCGGAATATCCACCTGCCACGATAGAGGCGGCTCTGACGATAGAGAAAAAGTTTGTGGCGTTCCCGGTTGAAGCTGGTAAAGTGGAGCCTCGTAGAACTCCTGACTGATTGTGTCATCACGATAGAGCGTTACTGGACTTGGACCACCAGTAAAGTTTCCTACTCCGTATCCGCCTTCCCCATACCCTCCAGTCCCATACCCTCCAGACAATTGGCCTCCAGGAATGTAACGGACCCTCTCCACGTCTATCACATTATCGGGAAGTTCGGTTCTGATCGTGTTAGGAGTGAGTGGAATGTTCGGAAGCAACTGCTGGTTGCAGTTGGTTATTTGAATAATCTCGTCTCGCCTGCGCTGGAGAGCTTGGCTCATGACGGAAATTGAAAATTGATTGGTTCCTGTCCATATTCCTCCGCTCGGTGGTTCGAGCAGCATCATTTGCATTTCTGTATAGCAGTCTACGTCCGTGATTGTGCGGAGTCGTGGCGATCCTGGTAACGATCCTAGTGAGTTCCACAAATTTGAGGGATCGTTATACTGAAAATCCTGTCTCCATGTCCAGGTAAGTGAGTTGAACTGACGGAGCGCGGTCGTAATGTAGATTTGGAGTTCCGCTGGAGTCCACAGTGTTGTTGCGGATGGAACGACGTTGAGCCTTTGCGCAAGCTGCTGCACAGCGGTCGATACGGGCAACCAAGTGTATTGACCTGCCACAATCCCTCCCCCACTCACCAAGTAATCGTAACAGACGATGGAGACTCAAACGACATATTGAAGAAGGAATCTCCACCTCCACCCAAGATTGCACGAAAAAGAAGAGTGTTGAGGTTCGTGGGTCCAGAGCATACTGGGGTTGGATAACTGATCGTCATGCCTCCACCAACTGATCCACTACCATTAGCTATCGGTATCCACGTTGAACCGCCATCACAACTCACTTGCATCTGACCCGTTCCCCCACCAAATGCTCCTCCTAAGTTGAAATTGGCATCATGGGTAGAATTGAAGTGAAGGTTGCCGCTTACGACTTGTGAGGAAGGCGACACGGAACTAGAAGTGAAGGAACATGTTGACCCACTACAGGTGATCGTTCCTAATCCCGGCGAAAATTGAGAACTATACGTGCTGTTACTAGCTCCAGTTGTCCTTCCCGGTGCTCCAGGAACCTGAGCCGCAAGCGATACTGAGAAAAGAAAAACCAGAGACCAGCGCATCAGTTCACCCCCACATTCAGAGTTATTGCTGTCGGGGTGATGTTTGATGTAGTCTGGTTGCAAATTGACCAATCCACAATATCTGGAGAGGCGTCAGGCCAAAGTTCAACCACTAAACCGCCGTTGGCTCCCCATCCAGTCGCGGCTGTCGGATTCGTAGCGAAAGAGGTTGAGAATGTCGAAGTAGACGTGACACCTGTCAGCGATGCGGTCGCCGGTGTCGAGCATGTGTTAGCGTTGACGGTCGTAGCTGGCAGTGAAAGTTGAACTTTGGCCACGCTTGCCGCCGCCACATTGGTCCGATGGTTGGTTGGGTCGTCCGTCACCGTGAAGCCCGATGCGAAGTTCAAATATGGCTCCTGCGGCTTGGCGGTTCCTGCCAACTGAATAGTAATACCACATAGACTTGGCGTGTTGTATACCGTCCCATTGGAAGCTAGGCAATTTCCAGCCGTCCCTCCCGATCCGTTTACCGTGTAGCCGACCGTCGCATTGACGGTAAGAAATGTGTTTATCGCCGCAGTGTAATTGTTCGCCGCGTTCAATTTTTGAAGATTTGCTCCATCGGACAAGTTTGATGACGCTATTTGAACACCATTTACATTAAATTGCGTCGTGGCATTGAATATCGGGGCTGTCTGTGGGCTTCCTGTGAACGTGTTAGGCGTAGTCAGTTTTACCCAGTTAGCCGCAGCGGAATCAATAGTGTTGAAATTGGAATTTAGGGGGATATACCAGTTTTGGTAGGTAAGTGGAGGAATCCAAAGATTGAGGTTCGCTGTACAAGTAACGCCGTTTCCCGGAACACATGATTGCGCAAAAGCATAGGAGCCAAAAAGAAATAGGCAAACTGCCAGTAATATTTTCAAGTGACACCTCATTTCGTTAAAATCTTTTCTCTTACGCCTTCGTCGCTACCTTTTTCTTCACATGGTGCTTCTTTCCATGCTTTTTCTTTGTGGCCTTCTTGCCCTTCGATTTTCCCGAAACCTTGTGCTTCTTGGTCGGTTTCTTAACGTCTTCTTCGTTCGTTGCGTCAACCTCACCAAACATGATTATTCTCCTTGTGTCCTACTTTTTCCCTGCTACCCGTTTCTTGGAATGATTCTTTCCCTTCCCTTTCTTGCGTGGTCCGATGCGTCCCTCTTTTCGCAGGTAGGATAAGAGGATAGCCTTTGCTTGAGCTTTGCTATGAACGATCTTGCGCTTCTTCCCCTTCACCTTCTTACCAGAGTGAAGGTGTCCAGCTTTGAAGTCGCTCATGATCTCACTGCTTGGCACATCATCCTCCTACACGCACAAAAGGGACAGACTCTCGTCTGCCCCCTCTCCCGATAAGGTCCGTCTTTCGTATTCTACATCACTTCTCTGCTGTTTCATGGCTAACCGATCTTCTTCTACTGAATTTGCACCGCTATCACGCTCAGAACCCTATCCTCTGACATAGAGATTGCCAGCCGCGTGGCATGGTCGGCAATAGCGCAACCCAAAGACGCCTCGCCGGGGTGGTTAATTGAGTCACCATGAATCTTGAATCCGGACCGCCCGTAGGTGTTCGTGTCGGGTAATGGGGTCAGCCGCATGGTCAACGGGCCGCTTTCCGGGTCCGTGTAGGCTTCCCCAATGGCCCATTCTCCCTCTGGAATCGGCCCTACATCCGCGATTGGCTCGTCGGCGACGTTATCCTTGCCCACACCCTTCCCGGCGTAACCTGAGCCAACGTAGTTTCCAGACGGGGCATACCATTCGCCAGCGGTAATCTCGAAAGTCCAACTCATTTATGCCTCCAAGTTCGGTATCGGAAAGTGCGGGGAAAGCATCATTTTGTTTCCTCTTTCGGCGCGTTTTCACTTTCTGCCATAAGCGGGAAATGCTCGGTGAGAACCTGTGTGAGAATATCCAGTGCGAGAACGAACTCATCCCGC
>Ga0182030_10013409_pt1 | contig 16310 bp, 5 predicted proteins | sample 812S3MmetaG_FD_121299 | JGI IMG/M metagenome (GOLD analysis project Ga0182030, IMG submission 121299) | Permafrost microbial communities from Stordalen Mire, Sweden - 812S3M metaG (Illumina Assembly) | ecosystem: Environmental > Terrestrial > Soil > Wetlands > Permafrost | place: Sweden...
AGCGATATGGCCCGGGCTTCAAGTGTACCAACGGCGGCGCCAGCAAACGCCGAGAGGCTATATGCAGCCGGTCAGTTTGCCCAGTGCAGTGATGCACTGAAGCTGGTAATCGGCACGATCGCCAGCGATCAATTGGAGCTGCTTGCTTCGTGCTCATTTTATGCGGGCGATTTTCGAACCACGTCTACCGCAGCTCAACGCTTGAAGAGTAATCCCTCAACCCGCGCGCAGGGATTGTATTGGGAAACCAAGGCCGATCAAAGACTGGCGATTGCGGCGTTGACTCGCGCGGGCGAAATCGATGCGGACTCTCCGCGTATGCACGTCTTGCTCGGCGACACCTTTCGGCAAAAGCGGCAGTGGGACGATGCCGAAAGCGAGTATCGAAAGGCCGTCGCTCTCGACCCAACGAGCCACGCAGCGCGGCTGAGCTTGGCGATCGTGCTGTTCACCGAATTGAAGAACGACGAGGCATTCAATATCGACCGCAGCGTCTTGGCCGAAGATCCGAACGATCCAGAAGCAAATCTGCTGGCGGGCGAGATCTTTGTCCAACGGAACAGCTACGCGGAAGCTGAGGCCTATCTGTCAAAGTGCGGGAATCTCCCGCCGGAATTCCTGCCCCGTTTACACGCACTCCTGGGCCAGGTATATGCGGCGACGGACCGGATTCCAGCCGCAATTTCGGAGTACAAGAAGGGACTTTCAACGGATGAAGACGGAAGCATTCATTTTCAGCTAGGCCGCCTCTATCAGAGGTCTGGTGACAAAAACGCGGCAGCGGAGGCATTGAGAGAATCGAAACGCCTCAGACAACAATGGGACGGCCGTTCACGCCTTGCGCTTGAACAGAGGCCCACAGATACGAGCCGTCAGTAGCGAAACAGTTCGAGACTGATTGAAAACGAATTGAAGTGTGAAGTTGATTTTTTCTAACGCTCTACGATCAGGAGCCTGATTTATGTTGATTGCCCCTTCTAAAACGCTTTCTTTCTTAACCGCGTGTTTCCTTGCGGTCGGATTTGCCGAATCAGCACGTCCCGGCGATGCGGAGCAGATCGAGCGAAGGGCGAATGGCGCGATCGTTCGGACAGCAGCAGGGGTGGTTCGAGTTGATGTCTGCTCGGACGCGGTAGTTCACATCCTCGCAAACGCAACAGGTTCGCCAATCGAGTCCGTTGTGCCAACCATAGTGCGGCCATGCGCCGGCGCCCAGTTTACGAGTTCATCCGACGACACGCACGTCTATCTTCGGACCGGAAAACTCAAGGTCGAGGTTGCCCGAGGCACAGGAGCGGTCCGCTTTCTAACTTCCGATGGAAAGACCATCCTGAGCGAGCAACAAAATCACGGGCGGGTTGTTTCTGGGGCGGATGTTGAGGGATCGCTGGATGAAATTCAGCAGGAGTTCCTGCTATCCCCTGGCGAAGCGCTCTACGGATTGGGGCAGCATCAAGAAGGATTCTTCGACGTGCGCGACATACCGATCCGGCTTCTGCAGGCAAATACAAATATCGCAATTCCGTTTCTGCTTTCGACAAAAGGCTACGGCCTGCTGTGGAACAACGCAGCACTTACGGATTTCAATCCTGCGGACGAGGCCATCAAACTGGATGATAAAGGCGTCGGCACTTTCCGAACGCAGCAAGACGGAGACTACGGATTCCTTCTCAGCGGAAACGACCGCCGCAAACTTCGTCTCTCGGTCGATGGTCAACAGATTATCGACATCACAAACATGTGGGTTCCCGGCTCAGCCGGCGCAAAGATACACCTCACGGCAAATTCAATTCATACAGTTGTGGCGGAAACCGGAGGAGACACTGAACTCTCACTTCGTGCTCCCTCGGATACGATGGCCTTTCGTTCTGAAACTGGCCAGGGAACTGACTACTACTTCATCTACGGACCGGAACTGGGTCAAGTTATCGCACAGTACGTGGACTACACGGGAGCCGTTCCGTTATTGCCGCGGTGGGCTTACGGCTTTTGGCAATGCCGGGAACGCTACTCAAGCCAACAGCAGATTCTCGATACGGCTGCCGAGTTTCGCAAACGGCATATTCCCGTAGATGTCCTCGTGCAGGATTGGCAGTACTGGGGAAAGTATGGCTGGAATGCCATGCGGTTTGATGAAAGCGAGTATCCAGATCCAGCTGCGATGATGTCTTCTCTGCATCGCCAGAATCTCCATCTGATCATTTCGGTCTGGGCTAAGTTCGGAGCAGAGACAGCGGTAAATCGAGATATGGAGAACGCCCACTTGCTCCTGAAGAGTGCTGCGAGCACAGGAGAGCCGGGTGAAGCAAAAGAGCAAGAGAACTGGGCAGACTTGTTCAATCCCAAAGCACAAACGGCCTTTTGGTCTGATATTGATCGCGATCTATTTGCTTATGGACTTGATGGTTGGTGGCTCGATGCTTCAGAACCGGAAGGCGATCCTCTCAAGAATGATGAGACGTTTCTGGGACCCGGTAGAACCGTGCGCAATGCATTCCCGCTGTTTGAAACCTCCGCTGTGTACAACGGGCAAAGGGCCGCGACTCAGGACAAACGTGTCGTAATCCTATCGCGCTCCGCATATACCGGGCAGCAGCGCAACGGGTCCATCTCTTGGTCGGGCGACATCACGGGGGATTGGGATACGTTTCGCCGGCAGATTCCTGCAGGACTCAGCTTCGGAATGTCGGGCTTTCCCTACTGGACAACGGACATCGGCGGTTTCTTCCGGCCGGTCGATCAGTACACATCGGCGGATTATCGCGAACTGCTCATTCGCTGGTTTGAGTATGGAGCGTTTTGTCCCATCTTCCGCATACACGGTTATCACTCCGAGACAGAGATGTGGAAGTATGGCCCCGAAGTCGAGAAGATCCTCACGCAATACGACGATTTTCGTTATCGCCTTCTTCCTTACATCTACTCCGCGGCGTGGGGAGTCACCAACCGCGGCGAAATCCCCATGCGAGCTTTGCCCTATGTCTATCCCGCGGATCTTTCAGTCAGGAATGTAACCGATCAATTCATTTTCGGCGACTCCTTGCTTGTCAATCCCGTGACTCAGCCCCATGCCGCGACCCGCATGGTCGTCCTGCCTGCTGGAAATGAGTGGGTCGACTTCTGGACGGGGCAAACGCAGCAGGGTGGGCAAACCATTACTGCCGAAGCCCCTATCGAGCGAATGCCGATCTTTGTAAGAGAAGGCAGCATCGTGCCCATGGGACCCGTCGTGCAGTCTGCTGCCAATGCCGAAGATCCGCTGGAGATTCGTATCTATGGCGGCAAGGATGCCGACTTTGAATTGTACGAAGACAGTGGAGATGGTTACGCCTACGAGAAAGGTGCGAAAGCTACAATTCACCTTCACTGGGACGATCACCGCAATTTGCTGACTATCGGAGATCGCTCGGGAACGTTCCCCGGAATCCGGACAAAGAACTCGTTTCGGATTGTTCTGGTGAAGCCGGGACATGGGATCGGGCTCGGATCTGACTCAGGCCTTGATCGCGCTGTTGCCTACAACGGTCATTCAATGAAGATCAGCCTTGGCAAAGTGAGCTGAGCGCAAAACCGGCATGCCCTTGTCCTAGCCGAGAAGGGAATGGGCTCCCACTAGGCGGAGCTTTGACCAGCTTCGGCGGTGGTCGAAGGTCCGGTTGTTCTGAAAGATACATCCATTTTTTGGAGGTTTTCGATTGATGAACCGCAGGCTGTTTCTCACAAGCGGGATATCAACGATCGCGCTGTCTCGGATAGCGGATGCAATTGAGACAGAGACATTTCAATTGCAAGCCGCTGAACTGATCGGCGGGGCGTCCAAAATCGCCGATCGCGATTCTTCCGCAGGCTATCTAGTCAGTCTGACTCAACCGGGCCACGGCCTCACATTCACCCAGCAGCGGGCTGGCAGCAAATTGGCGATTCGCTATGCGACGTTGTCGGTCGGCACCATCAGCGTTGCGGTCGGTGACGGGCCCGCTTGCAAGGTGAATGTGCATTCCTCGGGAGCACTCACCAGTTCTTATCTAGTCTCAATCGTTGACCTGGCGATTCCGAGGAATGTCACGGTGACCATCAGTCTAGAGCCTGACGACGTCGGGGTGAACATCGATGGGATCGTCTTTGGCGGAGATATCGGATTACCGCCCGACATCTGGAATCTGCCGCCGTTACCGGTTGCGGCTGGTCCGTATTCCGCTGACTGGAAAGCTCTCGGCCGGGCCTACACCGTTCCGGCCTGGTGGCGCGAAGCCAAGTTCGGCGCATGGGCGCACTGGGATCCACAATCCATGCCCGAGCAGGGCGATTGGTATGCACGCGGCATGTATATAGAGGGCAAACCGCAATATGAGTCCCACCTAAAGCACTTCGGCCATCCGTCCGAGTTTGGTTACAAGGATATCTGCCACAGTTGGGTGGTCGACCGATGGAACCCTGAGCAGTTGATGAACCTGTATGTCGAGATGGGTGCCCGTTACTTCATGGCAATGGGATGCCATCACGACAACTTCGACTGCTTTGACTCAAAATATCAGCCGTGGAATTCGGTGCATGTTGGGCCCAAGGTGGACATCGTCGGCACGTGGGAGAAAGTAGCGCGCCAGCATGGGATGCGTTTCGGCATCGGTTTTCATGACACTCCAGCGCGCACCTGGGGACAGTTTATGCCCGTGCGGTATACCAGCGACAAGACTGGACCGATGAGAGGCGTACCATACGATGCGCTTCAAACGGTATTGGACGGAAAAGGGCAATGGTGGCAGGGCATGGACCCGGTAGATCTTTACGGCCCAGTCCACACTGCGCAGGATCCCTTGCATTCGACGTTCGCCCACCAGTTTATGTGGCGCGTAGACGACGCCATTACCAAGTACCATCCCGACGTGATTTATTTCGACGAGCACGCAGGCGATTCGCAGGTGGATTTGGGCGTTCACATGGGGCTGGGGTTTCTCGCTCCGCAGCTGGTCGCGAACTACTACAACAAGTCCTTGGAATGGAACCATGGAAGGATGGAGGCGGTCGTCAATCTCAAGGGGGTCGGTGGACGTTACAACAGCTTTGAGGACCACCCGGAACTCCTCCCCTACGTGGACCGTTCTCTGGTCAAGAGCACCGAAGCGATCATCGAGCCGGAGATCATGGCATATCCATTCCAGACTGAAACCAGCATCTCGGATTGGCATTACAAGACCGGACAGAAATATATAGATGCTCCGGGCCTGATCCGGGCTTTGATGGAAAACGTATGCCGCAACGGAACCATGCTGCTCAACCTCACCCAGCACGGTCGCGGCGATCTTGACCCCGAGGTCGTTGGCATTTCAAAAGACGTCGGGGCATGGTTGAAAATACACGGCGAAGCGGTCTATGGCTCCCGCCCGTTTGAAATCTATGGCGAGAGCGAAATTCGCTATACACGCAACAAGGGAAGCGTCTACGCCACGCTCCTGAATTGGCATGGCGGCCCGGTGACTCTCAAAGCTCTTCGCGCCGGCGGCGCAACTCTCGGCAAGGTCTCCAAAGTCGAACTCCTTGGTTCGAATGTTTCGCTGACATTCGTTCAAGACGATCAAGGCTTGACCGTTACTCCAGGCGGGCCCGTGCAACCGCTGCCGGCAATCGCCGGCGAATTGCTGGCATCCGCGTGCCGGGTTCTGTGTATCTCGCATGACAAAGCTTGGATCAACGATGACGATCTCGACGTGGTGGCGCATGGATGGATTCGCCGCTGCAATTTGGGGAGCGGCGACTACAACAACGATCTCACCATCAGCGAGACGCCTGGTTACGCCTGGAGTTGTACCTTTACTGGCAGTAATATCTCGGTCATCGCCCCAAAAGAAGCGGGAGCCGGAAGTATCGAGGTTCAGATTGACGGCCAAATCCGCGCCACCGCGGACCTGTCAACGACCGGCGCGCGTCAAGCCCAGCAAACAGTTTGTGATGTAACCGGCCTGACTCCTGGCAAACATTCAATCACCATTGTCAATAAAGGTCCAGGACCGGTGGCTGTGGATGCCCTGTTTGTCCAGTGACTCAGCCAAGCTATGAACATTGATACGCCACAATCGCCTGATGGCAGAGGACCTATGAATCGTTGGGATTCAGGAGCGAGGGCTATGAGAAGGGTCATTATTTCCGGGACCTTCAACTCGGCACGTAACTCTTCGAGCGCAAAGAGGGAACCGGTTTCCCGAAAGGAACGCGATTCATTCAGCGGGAGTCGTTCGCATTGATTTGGCATATGGAGGTGAAGGCGCGCACATACCGGGGAAACCCTCCCTGACGGGCGAACAGAGGTGCAAATCGAAGTGGAAAAGACTCGGCGAAATGATCTCGCTTCAGGTCTCTCGCAGACGAAAGGAGGCCGCTACTATCGTCCAGAACTGGACGTCTTGCGATTTGTTGCTTTCCTGATTGTGTTCATCGTCCATCGGATGGATTTTCTTCCGATCGCCCCGTTGTGCCATTTCTGGCTCTACAATTTGAGTCTGCTAAGAGCTTGTCGCGTTCCTACTCGACGGATGGTTGTTGGTTCACATCCTCGGGATCTCTCGCTGTAATTGTGGTCCCTAGCTGAGTCGGCGCGCCAACGCCGCGACGAGAGCGTCGTGGCGCGCGAGCGCCGACTCTTTCGACGAACTCGTAGCATAAGCACGCGAGCCGGAACGCTGTCCTTCAAGTGAAGGTTGTCTTGAACGACTTGCCCCGCTCCTACTATTAGTCGGCGGATTAGTCCTGTGTCGGCCAGCGTCTGCCAATAAGGCTGCACTTAATCTCGGTTGACGGTAACAACAGCCCGAAGCGCGTTTCTAAGGTTGCCGCGCTCGATTTCATACTCGGCGATTTAGCTTGAATCCAGAAGCGCTACACCACAATGCATCGGACATTCGGGCGTGTCTACATCACGTGAGAGTGGCGATTTGTGTCTTGTGAAAAATCGCCAAGGCATCATTGGAAACCAGAGTTGAAGTCGGTAGCCCGAGGAAGATGAAGGCTCTTTGAAGAACCATTGGCGCATGGAGATTTTGACTTTATGAAATCGAAATGTAGTTGCCGTCTGGAAAATCCACTCTGACTCTCACGGATGGCCAGAGGGTAGCCGAGACGAGATCTGTGTCAAGGCCGGGCATCGCGCGCCGCGTTCGCGGTCAGAGAGCTTTGACATGGGCGAACGCTGAGAATCAGAATGCATAGCCGCAATTTTATAGAACAGCAGTGAACAGCTTACAAGCTCCGCGAATGTTCGCGGCGAACGGCTGATCGTCTGCACTTTGTTTGCGACGAAATCCAATCGCGCGCTGCCGATCTACTTTCGAACCCCCGACTTTGTGCTCCCAAATTGGATAATCAACGTAGTTCGAGAAATTAGCGGGAGCGATTGGCGCTTTGAGTACCGCTGAGGAAGGTGCCGGAGCACTTACTGTGGGGCTAAAGTGGGGTTGCTGACTTAGCGCGCCAAGAGAAGCCATTTGCCTCTCTTCGCCGTAGGTACGAGCATGCTGCGAGTGCGACAATCCACTTCCAATGGGATGACCGACGCCGCATGTTATCGATCGGAGATCGCTCGGGAAGCTTTCCCGGCATGCTCGCGAAGCGGATGTTCCGCATTGTCCTCGTTCAACCAGGACACGGTGTGGGGGAGGAATCGGATTCTACATTCGATTGTTCCGCCATCTACGATGGACGCGGTCTGAAGATCGATCTAGGAAAAAAGAAGAGCTGAGCAAGGCATTGCATTGTGCATTAAGCCCATGCTCAACTTGCCGGGATGCGTTGGCTTGAGGCACGGACGACAATGCGCGGCGTGATCAGTTCAGTTTTGGGCCTCTGAGGGTCTTTCTTTCGCGCGATCCTGAGCGCCAGATCTGCCGCGGACTTTCCTATGCTTTCACTTCCTTGATCGACCGAGGACAAGGGAACGCGCAGGAAGTCCGAGTAGGAAAGGTTGCCGCATCCCACGACCGCGACATCTTGAGGAATGCGTAAGCCGGCATCGAGAATCGCACGCATAGCACCAAGAGCAGACGGATCGTTAAAGCAAAAGACTCCGTCCGGTTGCGTCCCGGTAGCGAGCAGTTTTTTGGCTGCCTCGTAGCCACCCTTTTCACCAAGATGGTCACCTGAGGTTCCGAGAGAAACAATGTGCCCCGGCAAAGGAGTCATGTTGTAAGAGGCCAGAACCCGTCTGTAGCCTTCGAGACGGCCGATAGCAGTGCTGACTTCCGGACCACGGATGTGAGCGATTCGCCGGCATCCCTGCTCGATAAGATGCGACGTAGCCAAGGCGCCAACTGCTTCGTCGTCCACGCCAATAAAATTCGCCTCCAGTCCCTGGAACCGTCGATCGATCAGGATGTAAGGGGTTTTGTGTTCCTCGATCATGCGGAAGCAGTCGACCGACCATTGCGCCGAAGCAACCAAAATGACGTCGACTCGCCTTGCTAGTAACTGCTTGATCTCCTGTTCTTCGAGATCCGGATCTTCGTCCGAAGAAGAGATCAGCAAACTGTATCCATGCTTCCGCGTTTCCGCCGAGATGACTTTGGCTATCACGGCGAAGAATGGATGCAACAGGTCTGGAACGACGAGGCCAAGCGTCCACGTACGGCCAGAGACGAGCGAACGAGCGGCGAAGTTCGGCTGATAGTTGAGCTCCCGCATCCGCTTCAATACACGCCGGCGCGTTTCGGCCGCAATGTCAGGATGATTTCGTAAAACCTTGGAAATCGTTACAACGGACAGACCCAGATCGTTAGCGATGTCTTTCAAGCGGGTTGCCATAATACGAATTTACCTTATTTCGCGTTCCGTCGAAGCCTTTGACTGAAGCGACTATCTATGACGGCGTTCTCGATAAGCTAGGACAGCTTGCGAGTTCTTTTCTATCGTTACAGTTATCGATTTTAAGGCTTCTGACTTCCCAATGAACCGCCTCATCTGCAACAAAACTTGACCTACTTCTATCGCCAATCGAGATCTATCGCGTTCGTGCCTATATCGCTGATTCTTTACAAGCTATGTGCAGTATCATCCAGTCTGAAAATAGTCCTTGACACCTTTTGTAATCCATGATTATCATGCATAACGTTAACGCTAAAGTATCCGTTGAAGGAAGCTAAGAGTGAGGTCAATTTCAATTTGGTCTGGAGCAACCAAAGATCGAAGCTTTGGGTCAGATCCGGGAGAATCATAATGCTCTAGGCGTTAACGGTAAGGTCATCGTTGATGGGGAATGGGATCCACGCTAATTAACTCGAACAGGCGGCGTCACGGGCAGAAGCCCGGACTTTGTTGCCGACTTGCGAATGTGCTCGTTAAGCAAAACATGTAAGGAGACAACATGGGTGGGGCAGTTAGAACGCAACGGAACAGGCGCCGGTGTTTCGCGGCGCTTTTGGCGTTTTTAAGCATTTTGGGGTTGATTTCCCGGGCCGCCCTGGCCCAGGAGGCAACCGCGAGTATCAACGGAGTCGTCAAGGACCCGACCGGCGCCGCGATCGCAAACGCGCAGATTGAGCTCAAGAACGTCAACACGGCAGTCGTGAGAACCACTGCCAGCAACACCGATGGAATTTATGTCTTCCCAAGCGTCGCGCCGGGCGCTTACACCATGCGGGCGTCTGCGTCAGGCTTCACCACGGTGACACAACCGGAGACAACCCTCGAAGTGAACCAGACCGCGACCTTCGATTTTCATCTCCAGATCGGCACTGCGCAGTCCACAGTTACCGTGAACGCCACCGCGGCTGGAGTGGAGACTTCCACCTCGGAACTAGGTACGGTCGTCGAGCCGGCGGAAGTCAACGACCTGCCTCTGAACGGCCGCAACTTCACCCAATTACTGACGATCACCGCGGGCGTCGCGAACATCAACCGTGACCAGAGTTCGGGCGGAGGCGGCAATTGGGCAGGTAACTCGATCGGAAGTTTCTCCTATCCGGCAGTGAACGGTGCTCGCAACCGCAGCAATTATTTCATGCTGGACGGGGCAAACGACCTGGACACCATTGAGTCAAAGTACAACTTCGCGCCGATCGTGGATGCCATTCAGGAATTCAAAACTCAGGGCCACAACGACCTTGCCGAGTACGGCGGTGTCGAGGGCGGCATCGTGAGCGTGGTCACCAAGTCCGGGACCAACCAGTTCCACGGTGCTCTGTGGGAGTTCCTGCGCAACTCGGCGATGGATAGCCGCGGATACTTCGAATCGACCCTGGCGCCGCTGCGGCAAAATCAGTATGGCGCTTCCGTCGGCGGCCCGGTCTGGATTCCAAAGTTATATAACGGCAGGAACAAAACCTTCTTCTATGCGGCGTGGGAAAGCTACCGGTTCCGTTCCGCGAATGAAACTGGAGAGCTGGGACCAACGGATGCGGAGCGCGGCGGCGATTTCAGCGCCCTGAGCGCGCCCATTTACGATCCGGCGACGACGACGTACAACGCCGCGACCAACTCCTATTCGCGCACTCAGTTCCCCGGCAACATCATCCCCAGCAACCGGATCAATCCGATCTCGGCGCTGTTTCAGACTCTTATCCCGCACGCTGGCGCGTTGGTCAATGGGAGCAACATCTACTCGTCCGGACCAGAGCAGACCAACCAGGATTCGGGAACGCTTCGCGCCGATCAGAATTTCGGCAACAATAATCAGCTCACGTTTCGCTACAGCCAGTTCAACCAGCAAGAAGCGAATGCGACCGACATCATCGGGTTGAACACAACCCACGTTTTGGGCCACAACTACATCGGGCACTGGACTCACACCTACAGCCCGACGGCCTTCTCGGATGTTTACTTCGGCAGAAACTATGGAGACACCGTCACCGGCACGGGGTTCCCCAGTGAAAATGCGGCGTTCCTGAGTCAGTTGCAGACACTCGGGATGTCGACGTACTGGATGACTCTGGATAGCAAGCTGTATGCGCCGCAGTGGGCTCCGGACGGATACCTCGGGCTTTCCGGCTCGCAACTGCAGGAGACCGGGCTAGCGGACACCTGGCAGTTCGGTGGCTCCTTCACTAAGATCCTGGGCAGACACACCCTCAAAGCCGGGGGCGATTTCCAGACCAACAACTTCCGTTCGCCCATCGCATACTCCGGGGCCTTTTTCGGAACGGCGCAAACCGCGGGTGTTGGGGGGGATGTGCAAGGCATAGGCGGAGACGCGTGGGCATCGATGCTGCTTGGCGTTCCCCGTGAAGCCAACTACCGGAACATCCTTGAAGTCAATCACGGCGGCTGGATCGATGGGGTGTTCGTTCAGGATCAGTTCAAAGCGTCGAGCCGCCTAACGGTCAACCTTGGCTTCCGCAACGACATGGTTTGGACACCGATTTACGGCAACGGCAACGGCAATAGCTTTTACACAGGCAATGCCGACCCTGTCACTGGCCAATACGAGCTCAACGCGCTGCCGCCGAACTGTTCCGCAACGCAGGGCGCGCCCTGTATTCCGACCGGCACCTACACCTCATCGAGCACACCTGCACCGGGCGGGCTCCCCGCGCATGCCTATGTCGACTCCAACTCAGATCACCGGGTGATGAAAAACTCGCTGCACGATTGGGCCGGCAGGTTCGGCGTGGACTACCGCCTCACAGACAAGATGGTTATCCGCAGCAGCTACACCCGCTTCTACGACGCCTGGGCCACTGTGGTCCAGCTCTCGCAGAATTTCGGCGGGAACTGGCCGGCAGTCGCCACCATCGACAACAACGGCCTGAACGCCAATATTCCAACGGCATCTGCCAACGATCCGCTGGGATTAGGCAGCGGCGGAGCTGTGGTCTATCCGATCAACGACTTCAGCCAGGTCAGCCAGTGGATGGTGGATCCCAACTTCAGGACCCCGTACATGGACCAGTGGAATGTCGGCGTCCAGCGCGAGTTGCCGGGCAATGCCGTTCTCGATGCCAACTATGTTGGCTCTGTAGGCAGGCATCTGGACTGGGGTCCGATCATGAATACCCCCCAACCGGGACCTGGCGATATTCAATCCCGGCGGCCGTACCCCTATATGCTGCAGCAGTGGTTCGATCAGAGCGTGGGCGACAGCCGCTATAACTCCCTGCAGGTGACCCTCAATAAGCGCACCAGCCATGGCGTTACCTTCCTGGTCGCCTACACGCTGTCCCATGCGGACGACGATGGCTGCGGACTGGGCTACGCGGTCTGTCACTCCACCAATCCTTACAACCGCGCCGGCGATTCCGGCACCTCTGACCTCAACGAGGAGCAGGCGTTCTCGGCGGCCTTCACACTGCAGTCTCCTTATGGCCATTCTTCCGACAGACTGGTTTCCGCTCTGGCGGGTGGATGGGCGCTCAACGGCATTGGGCAGATCGGTTCGGGATGGCCTTTCACTGTAACCAACAGCGGCGATCCGGAAAACGTTGGCACCATCAGCGAGGAACGAGTGAACGTGTCCGGCAGCACTTCCGGTCCGCGAACTCCGGCGCAGTGGTTCAATACGAGCGCCTTTTCGGTGCAGCCAGCCTACACCTACGGCAACGAGAAGAAGAACCAACTGCTTTCGGACGGGACCAAAAACCTCGACCTGTCCCTGTTCCGAACGTTCCATCTTGGGCTCGGCGAACAAAGATTCTTTGAATTCCGGGCCGAATCCTTCAACCTTTTCAACAGAGTGATGTTCGCCATTCCGAATACTTCTCTTGGGGGAGCTAACTTCGGGGCGGTGACTGGCGGGTCAGGACAGCAGAACCAGCCACGTCAGTTGCAGATGAGCCTGAAGTTCTACTATTAGCCAGAATTGGGGCTTGTACCTACAATGGTGTCACTGTCGCACGCGGTATTGCGGCAGTGGCACCTTTGCTTTCAGAGCTTCGACCTATGCAATCTAAAGTGAGTCGGTGAAGAGGAATGCGTTTAGCGTTGATCACTCTGCTTTCCTCTGTTGTGCTGGGTGAAGTTGGGCTAGCACAAACCGCTCCGTCCCATCCAATCCGGTTCGTGGACATTGCGGCAAGAGCGGGCGTACATTTCACGACCGAGAACAGCCCCACTCCGGAAAAACACCAGCCGGAAACAATGCCTGCGGGGGTAGCCTTGTTCGACTACGACGGGGATGGCCTGCTCGACATCTACCTCGTCAACGGCGCCGAGATGCCGTCGCTGGTGAAGACGGGCCCGAAGTATTCGAACCGCCTGTTTCATAACAACGGCGATGGGACGTTCACCGATGTTACGGAACACGCCGGAGTCGCCGGAGCAGGTTATGGGATGGGCGTCGCCGTGGGCGATTACGACAACGACGGCTGGCCCGACCTGTTTCTTGCCAACGTCAACGGCAATCAGCTCTTTCACAATAACGGCAACGGTACCTTCACGGATGTCACCGTGAAAGCGGGCTTGAGCGGCCCCACGCATAACGGCCGTAAGATGTGGTCAATCGCGGCGGGCTGGTTCGACTATAACCGCGACGGACTGCTGGATTTGTTTGTGGCGAATTACTGCGAGTGGGACCCGCGCTACGAACCTGCCTGCATGGGCCTGAACGGCCGCGGTTACTGCCACCCCAGTAGCTTCGCCCCGTTACCGAACACTCTCTACCGCAACAACGGCGATGGGACGTTTACCGATGTTTCAGCCGAGACTGGAATTTCAGCCGCGCTGGGCAAGGGAATGGGAGTTGTGTTCGCCGATTATGACGGCGACGGCTGGCCCGACGTATTTGTGGCCAACGACAACAGCCCAAATCTCCTCTTTCACAACCTGGGAGGAAAGCGATTTGAAGAGGTCGCGCTTCAGGCGGGCGTGGCGTACACCGACGAAGGAAATGTCGTGGCTAGTATGGGCGCCGATTTCCGGGATGTGAACAACGACGGGCTCCCGGACATCTGGCACACCGCCATCGAAAACGAAACCTTCCCTTTGTACATAAACCAGGGCAACGGGCTCTTTACCAGTGCGGGCCAGACGAGCAGGCTGGCGGGTCTCACAAAGCCGATGTCGGGCTGGTCAAACGGAATAGTCGATCTCGACAACGATGGTTGGAAGGACCTGGTGGTCGCGCGCGGCGATGTGATGGACAATATCGAGCAGATCTCCAAGCATTTCACCTACGCCGAGCCGAACTCCGTCTTTCGGAATCTCGGCAACGGACAATTTGCGGATGTGAGCGCTACAGCCGGGGCGGATTTCACCCGGCCAGCGCCAAACCGTGGGCTCGCCTATGGAGATCTGGACAACGATGGCCGCATGGATCTCGTGGTGACCTCTCTCGGCGGCCCAGTGCGCGTATTCCGCAACGTTACCGAAACACACAATCACTGGATATTGCTGAAGCTCGTCGGGACCAAAAGCAACCGGATGGGACTTGGCGCACAGATTCGCGTAACTACCGACGATGGCAGAAAGCTCTATAACGAGGCTACGACAAGCACGGGCTATGCTGCGTCAAGCGACCCCCGCGTTCATTTCGGTCTGGGAGCCTCGCGTGTGATTCGCGAAATCGAGATCCGCTGGCCATCGGGTACGCGGCAGTTGTTGCACGATGTGACTCCCGATCGCGTGCTGGTGGTGACCGAGCCAAGCAGTGGCAGTGAGCGATAATGCAGCCGAGGTGAAATCATATTAACGGCAGATCCATCATGAAAAGGTTGTTCCTTTGCTGCGGTGCGCTGTTGCTGTTTGCCGGCGCACGAGCCATGGCCCAGCTGCCGGACGCCTGCAAACCGCCGGCATCGGCTGCACACGCGCCGGCCGGCACGCCGCCAGCAAGAGTCTACGACGCGGAGGGCGCCTGGTTCGCCGAAAAGGGCGACCTGAAATGTGCGGTAGCGGCGTTCAAGCAAGCCTTACGGCTGGAGCCGAAGTCCGCGGAGGCGCATTTCGATCTCGGGCTTGTCCGGCAAAGGCAGCAGCAGTCCGCTGCGGCAATCGATGAGTTCCGGCTGGCCTTGCAGTACGATCCCGGATTGCTGCAGGCGCGTTGTGCGCTGGGCTCGGCGCTGGCCGATCCGGCCGAGGCAGAAACCGAATTCCGCAAGGCGCTCGAACAGGATCTGAATCTGGTCTGCGCATTGGATGGTTTGGCGCAGGTTCTGTTGAACGGGGGACGATACGAAGCCGCCCTGGCATATTGGCGGCAGGCAGTCCAGCTTCAGCCAGAAGATGCGGATCTTCAACTCAGCTTTGCGACCGGCGTATATAAAGCTGCAAAGGCCAGGCAGGCCGCTGTGTTGCCGGATGTGGATGGCGCCAGAGTGGCCGATGCAATTCGCCTTTTGACGGAGTTGCTCAAGAGCCATCCCGATATGACTTCTGCCCACTTTACCCTTGGCAATATCTACGCGAACGAGGGGCGCTATCGAGAAGCTGCGGACGAATACCGGGAAGTGGTCCGCAGAAATCCAACCGATACGGTTTCGCTGGTCGCAGAAGTGAATGCGCTCTTGGACGTAACCGCATACACCGAAGCGCTGGCGCCGGCGAAGGATTACGTGCGTCGGAAACCGAACGATGCGTCGGGGCACGTCCTGCTCGGTATGGTGTATCGAGGGTTGGGCGATTACGCGAAAGCGGAGCCAGAGCTTGAGCTCGGCGCCGCGAAGGAGCCTGATGATTTTGATGCGCACTATCAACTTGGATTCGTACTGGCACACTTAGGAAAGCAGCAACAGGCTCTGCCTGAACTGCGCAAAGCAGTTGCGCTGAAGCCGGGGGAGAAGTCGGCGCAGTTCCAACTGGCGGCAGTTTTGCGCGAGCTTGGCCAAAAGCAGGAGGCGGGCCAGGTCGTAGAGCAAGTCCGAAAGGCGACAGACAACGAGTTCCTGAAAAGCCAAGTGACTGCCGAGGGCATCAAGGCGAACGATCTGTTGCAAGCCGGGAAGCCGGCGGAAGCGGCGGAGATTTATCGTCAGATGCTCGCACAGAACCCAGAAAGCGCGTGGACGGCTTACAACCTGGCATTGGCTCTGGAGGCCATGCACGATCCGAAGGGCGCGGAGGACGCTCTTCTGAAGGCAGTGAGCATCGATCCGAAGTCGGCCAAAGTCCAGGCAGAATTGGGGCAACTGAAGTTAGCGGCAGGCGACATTCCAGTCGCGCAGAAATGGCTGGAATCCGCTCTTGACTTAGATCCACAGCTCGTAGATGCTCGCGGGAATCTGGCGATGGTTCACGCCAAGCAGGGTGACCTCGCTTCGGCGGAGAAGCTTCTTCGTCAAGCCCTTGAGGACGATCCGAAATATAAGGAAGGCCATCTGAATCTGGGACTGATTCTTGCCCAGCAAGGGAGAGTCTCGGGCGCCGAGCAGGAACTGGACAAAGCCGTCGCGCTGGCG
>Ga0182030_10013410_pt1 | contig 16310 bp, 15 predicted proteins | sample 812S3MmetaG_FD_121299 | JGI IMG/M metagenome (GOLD analysis project Ga0182030, IMG submission 121299) | Permafrost microbial communities from Stordalen Mire, Sweden - 812S3M metaG (Illumina Assembly) | ecosystem: Environmental > Terrestrial > Soil > Wetlands > Permafrost | place: Sweden...
CGGCTCCAGACGCGCCCACTGAGCATCGGTCAGATCGCTCGGATACATAAGTCGAGCGTAAAACCAGCCCGCTCGAAAGCATATAACTGACTTGATTCCATCTACAGTTTGTGGACAGATTCTTAGAAAACGCAGCGATTTGAAGCACTATTGTCGGCCTGGCGCACACGAGCAAGGAAGCATGTGGTCGGAAACTTGAGGTTCAAAATCCAAGGCGCAGACCGGGAATCGCGTCTACTATCCAAGGAATTGAGTAGCAATTCCACCCTAGTTGGGAATGAATTCGGCGGAAAAGAATCGAAGCGCGAGCCTTGCTCTCCTGGGAATTGCTCTGACTCGCATGCAATTCCATGGCGTTTGTTCTAAGCCTCGGCATGATATCCGAGGTTCCCTGGCAGCAAGAGCCTGAAGCGTCTTTGCAAGATCGACACCATCCGAAATGAGCACTGGCTAAGATAACCGGCCAAGGAGTGAAGATTGAACGACCAGTCGGCAACAGCCATATATCGCAGAACGTAGGAATTCCCGCGACCGCTCGACTATTTGCAGACAGGAGCACCATTTTCTAGGGTGGTCAGAGGAGCGTAAAATTGCGGCATGCTCTTCAGAACCCACTTGTTGCAAGTTGATCCCGCGTCGGTCGGGTCGATCAAATACTTCCTGATGCTGACACAAACGCCAAGCGACGGGCTGTTGGAAGCCCGTAGTGTTGTCGAGGGTGCGCATGTGGGATACCTGTCTGCCGATTCTTTGAAGGAGTCTTTTGGTCGGGCGAATGTTAGCAACGAATCAATTGAGCAGCTGGACAATGCCCTTTCCCTGACTGCTCCCATAGCATACGTTGGGGTAGTGGATCTCGACCCCGGGCAACTACGCGAACTTGGATTTCTTACGTTGGCGAAGATGGTCGAGGTGCGCGCGCTCGTGCAAGCTTGATTAGAAGGGAGATGCTGCAATGGCAGTTGAGGTTCATTACCCTATTGGCACTGAGGAACGGCAATGTGCAAACTGTTCCCAACCGGCGACCTCAGTTATCAATAGTGTGCCGCAATGCAATGAGCATGCGGGCCGTCGAATAATTGATGAGTTTCCGGAAATCCTGGGCGATCTGCTGGCCATGAAGCTTCGGACCGGTTGAACTCCTCCGGAGGCCCGTGAGCCTTCATTTCGATTGGACCGCCGCACTTCCCCGGTTGCCAACGGAGCCGCTCAAATGCCGATAATTACCGTAAAGCCGTCTATTGGACGGCACGAGTCAAGCGGATTTGGCATATGGATTCGGTCGACTGATCCACAGCAAGTCTGGTGGAAATGGTACGAGACCGAACTCGACGCTTACATAGAAGCGGTGAGGTTGGGCTTGGCAACGGAACAGATAACCGCAACTCAGCACCTCTCCGCTACGGTCCGCAAAACGCTAAAGGATGAGGCATTAATAGATCCTGCGGATCTGGAGCGATTCGCGTTCAATGTGGTCGAATGATTTGTTCGAGCCCATTGCCAATCGTTTTTTCTCGGCTAATCTTGAAGAGGCCCTATGAAGATCATCCAAAATAACTCGGCAGCACCTTCAAATGCCAACTTATCTCGTTTTCCTCCAAGGGATTGCATTCCGAGGCATTCAAAGTACATCGAATAGCTGTCAGCCTTTACATACAATGCCTCGTTCATCCCACTATTTTGTGGGTCATCCGTCATTATGTACTCAATGCCCTCGCTGCCGATAGACCTGCCACCCACGCGTGCCGAGCCCTTGCAAACTTTATCCCCTCCTCGGTACAACGCGGCGGTGAAGCGGTCGGCATCTATCCGGCGAAATCTAAATTCTAGGTCCGAGTTTCGCCTCGACAATTCCGTCATGGAGTTTTCGAAGAACTTCGCTATGTACTCGAAACCTTCATGCCGGAATCTGTCCTTATCCAGATCAGAAAAGGACTTAGTTACCCGAAGATTGCTCGATCTAATCTGCTGCTGCGAAGGTGCGCCCGCCGAAGTCGGGAAGTCCTGCACCTGCTTCGGTGCTTTATCGACAGGAATTCGGCCGAGTTCACTCAGCGCTGCTTTGATCGACTTCACAATATTCAAAAAAGCCTCGTCAGCGTTTGGCCACTTTGTGATTGGCCGTCCATCGGTGGGTGTAGCGAGTAGCTTGCCGAATTCGAGATTGTGCCAGTCACACGGACGCAGGATCACCGGAATAACTCGAGCGGTTCCTTCCAAATGCCTCTGAAGGGCACGCTTCACCTCACGTTCATAACAGTAGTCTGAAGCGATAAAATCTGGGCTTACGAGCAGCAGAATTACATCGGCACTGTCGAGATTTTGGTCGATGGCTTGGTCAATTTCTGTCCCAGCCAGGATCCTTCGGTCATGCCATGCCGAGATGAGTCCTTGACGCCTAAGACTGGAAAGGTGGATTTCGAGTTGATCGCGCAGAGCCTCGTCCACGTGTGAATAAGAAAAGAATAGGGTCGCCACTACGTGCTCCGATCAGCTGAAGTTTGAATATTCTTCCGCCCTTTGATTCGACGCCTTGCGTTGGATGAGGGCTCGACTTCAGTCTATTCCCCGGGCGTAGCGTTTGAGTATCACAAAGACACAACCAATGCCCGCCGACCTTCGACTTCCGCTCTTCCCGTCGTAATCGGTGGTCGCAAGCGTTGCCTCTTGCCACCGTCGGGAAGCTCAATTCTCGCTAAGAGCCCGATGCACGTTTCCAGATTCGGTCCGGCCCTATCTTGCGGTCCCGGGCGGTTGTGCGAATCGTCGCTCGTTGCAGAGCCTATGATCAATAGTTGTGCAGTTGGCGAAAAAGTGAGCGACAGCCCTTTTACAGGAATTGCCATGAGGATCGGGTTTCTGGGACTAGGCAACATGGGGACACCGATGGCGCTTCGGTTGCTCGCCGCCGGATACGAATTGTCGGTGTGGAACCGGAGTGAAGGGCGTACTAAGCCGCTCATCCACGAAGGTGCCATCGCCGCAGCAACCCCGGCCGAAGCCGAACTGGGCTCCGACGCTGTAATCACCATGCTCCTGGACGATGCGGCGTATGAAGAGGTGCTTTTTGGCGTCCACAGGCTGATCGATGCGCTCTCCCCCGGCGTGCTTCACATCTTGTGCGGCACCATCAGCATGGCCCTCGCCGAACGGCTCACTGTGGAGCACGCGAGCCGGGGCATCGATTTTGTGGGAGTGTCGGTGTTTGGCCGGCCAAGCGATGCCGAGGACGGTCAGCTACGGATCCTAGCGGCAGGCGCCGACAAAGCGGTGGACCGAGCCCGTCCACTGCTCGCGACGTTTTCGCGAGAGATTATTGTGGTCGGCAAAGAGCCGCAGCAGGCTTATGCGATCAAGCCGGGGACAATTTTCTTGCCGACGCCCTGATTCCCTGTTTCGGCGAATCCCTTGTCTTGGGATCCTGGTAGCGAGTCGAGCCCGAGACACTTTTCAAGTTTCAGTTCCCGTCCTATCGTCGCCGCTCCATCTCCGACTCCGGCCGGTGACCGACAATTCTCTCTTTGCCGTCCGGACAAATCCGGCAGGGCTTGCCAAGCTGCGAAATAATAGAGCCGATGCCAACAATGAAAGATCAGCTGGATGCCGTTGGATTCGATTTCGGCACCACGAATAGTTCAGTCGCGCTCTTGGATAAAGATTCCAAGGTGCGCTTTGCTTCGTTTCTGTCGCTCGGCGCCGAGGTAGAATCTTTTCGTTCGGTTCTTTATCTTGAGCAATTCAAAACGGGAACTGGTCCCCGCAGAACTCATGTTCTCACCGGCCCCGCCGCCATCGAGCGTTACCTTCAGGCCGAGGAAAAAGGCCGCCTCGTACAGTCGCTCAAGTCTCACCTCTCCAGCCGCTCTCTTACCGGGACGGAAGTCTTCGGCCGCCGCTACAAGTTGGAAGACCTGATAGCCCGCATGCTTGGCGATTTGCGCAAACACGCGGCAACTCAATTTGAAAGGCCAATTCGCTATGCCATGGTGGGCCGCCCAGTTTGCTTCGTCGGCTCTGAAACACCGGAAGATGACGACTTTGCCGTTTCGCGGCTACGAGAGGCGTTTGCGGCTGCAGGATTTGAGCGCGTGGACTTCGAGATGGAACCTGTCGCAGCAGCCTGCGCCTACGAGGCCACACTTGACCACGACGAATTGATTATGATCGGCGACTTTGGCGGCGGCACCAGCGACTTCTCGCTGCTTCGTGTCGGTCCAGGCGTGCGTCGCCGCGGGCGCACTCCCCAGGATCTGCTCGGCTACAGCGGAGTGGGGCTTGCAGGAGATGCCTTCGACGCCCGCATCGTTCGCAAACTTGTCTCACCCGCACTGGGATCGAACTCTGAGGCACGCTCGCTAAATAAACTGTTGCCCGCAGTGCCGGCGTGGATTTACGGCAACCTCGAGCGCTGGCACTATCTCTCCTTTCTGCGCACCAATTCCGTGCGCGAAATACTGAAGAGTGCGCGCATTCGAGCGTTGGAACCGGAGAAGATCCAGGCTTTGATCACGCTCATTGAAGAAGACCTCGGCTACCAGCTTCACCAAGCAGTGCAGCAGGTCAAGTTCGAGCTGTCGCACTCCGAGAGTGCCGAATTCCGCTTTTGCGACGGCGGCCTGGACCTCCGCATCCCCGTCACGCGTCGCGAATTTGAATCCTGGATCGAGAATGATTTGCAGGCCATCGAGGAATCGATTGACAAGCTTCTCAAAGCCTCCGGCATCCATCCACGTGCAGTCGACCGCGTATTCCTTACCGGCGGAAGCTCATTTGTGCCCGCGGTGCGCCGCATCTTCGAGAGTCGCTTCGGCAAGGACCGCATTCGAAGCGGCAATGAGTTTACCTCCGTCGCCCACGGTCTTGCCCTTCGAGCGGCGGATTCATTGCGCCAAATCTCGTAGCAGGAATACCCAGACATGAATCATTGCGAAGTAGTACTTCGCATGTTGCCGATCCTTCCACAACCCTAGATGGAACGTGAGTTTCCGGCAAGGGTGCGTGACGCCATTCAGCTCCCCTTGTCAAGTTCAGTCAGCCGCCGAGGTCGGCTTAACAGCAAAAGCACATCACCCATCCCCGAGCCAATCGCTCAACTGCAACGCCAGCTTGAGCAGTTTCGAAGCACCCGGCCGCAGCGGAGACGGCTGTCCGGTTCGATGAGCGGGTTGTGTAAACCGAACACGGTCTGGATAATGAGGCACCGGCAGACGAAAGGGTCGGAAACAGACAGGCCAGACCTAACCCGCCGCGCCACGTCTCGACTCTACAAGTTCGGAGCAGGTGCGTGTCAACCGACTGTGGTTCTCAATGGTCGGGGGGGATTACGGGAGGCACGGCGCTTCTTCGGGGGAGACCCACGGCGAAGCCGCCTTTCTTCTTTTGCGGCCGAAAACCGCATCCCGGCGCGGCCCAAAACCGCCCGTAGCAGCCTGCCGAACCGATTTTTGTGGGCATCGCCCCTTCAAGTGAATTAAACTCGCGGCGTTCGGTGGAGAATCTTCCCCAATGAAGTTGAAAAGCTTTAGGTCCTTTAGAGGCATCCCATGGCATTAGAAGTTGGCGCGCGGGTTGGCGATTACGAAGTGGTGGGGGTGATCGGCACGGGCGGCATGGGTCGCGTATACAAGGTGCGCAGCATCATCTCGAACCGGGAAGAGGCCATGAAGGTGCTGCTTCCCGACCTGAATTCCGAGCAAGAACTCGCGGCGCGCTTCATTGTCGAGATCCGCACCCTGGCTGGCCTCGAGCACCCCAACATTGCGCAACTGCGCACCGCCTTCCAGTTCCAGAATCAGCTGATCATGATCATGGAATTTGTGGAGGGCGCCACCCTGGAGAAGCTGGCCTCGGAGTCGTCTCTGCCTGTGGACCGGTTGCTCGATTACGCGACTCAGACCCTCTCGGCCCTGAGCTTTGCGCACACCCACGGCGTCATCCATCGCGACATCAAGCCGGCCAACATCATGATCACCACACACGGACAGGTGAAGCTGATGGACTTCGGCATCGCCAAGAATGCCGACGAGATGCATCTGACCCGGCCCGGCATGACCATCGGGTCGGTCTACTACATGTCGCCCGAGCAGGTGCGCGGGGGCACGGTGGATGGCCGCTCCGACCTCTACTCGCTTGGCGTCACGCTGTATGAGTTGCTGACCGGGCGCAAGCCTTTCCAAGCCGACACATCCTTCAGCGTTCTGAACGCGCACCTGAATGAAGCGCCCTTACCGCCCATCGAGGTGAATGCGGCGCTCTCTCCAGAGTTGAACAGCATCATCCTGCGCGCCCTGGCCAAGAGCCCCGCGGACCGCTATGAGCTGGCCAAAGATATGGCCATGGATCTTGAGGCCATCAACCATGTCCTGAAACGGGAACACGTGACCGGAGTCCTGAACATCATCAGGTCGCTGATGGAGCAGGAGCAGTGGGCTAGCGCGCGCCCGGCGCTGCTAGAGCTGCAGCAGCTGAGTCCCCAGAATACGGAAGTGAAGAAACTGCTCCGAGCAGTGCAGGAGAAGCTCCCGCGGGAGCAGGAGAGCGGGCAGATTTGCCAACTTGTAGCCGGGGCCGAGGAGGCCATCTTGGCGCAGAAGTACGCGGAGGCGATCGAGCTGTTCAGCCAAGCGGCGGCCATCGACCAAGCTAATAGGGAACTGGCGCGGAAGCTTGAAAACGCCCGTCAGTTGAAGGAGCGGGCAGACAAGGTGGCGGCGTTGCTGCAACAGTCCCGCGAAGCGCGCCAGCGCAGCGATTTTGGAGCCGCCAGCGAGCTGATCGACCAGGCCCTTCAGCTCGACGAGCGCAACACCAACCTGCGCAACGAGCGCACAAGCATCGTGCAGGGGGCCGAGAAGGCAAACCGCCAGCGTTCGCGCCGCCAGATCAGCGACACCGCACGCAGTCGGATCACACGTACACTCCCCCCCGGACAAGAGTCGGCGAACGCACCTGCGGCGCGGCCGGGTCCGCAAGTGAAAGCTCTAGCGATCTGCTTTATCGTCTTTGTCACTATTACGATCACGGGCGTGGGCATCGCCGTCAAGTACGCAGCGGAACCGAAGCCCGCGCCTCCACACGAAGTCAAACTGAGCTCGCCGACCGGAGAAGACGGCCCACGGCCACCCGAGAGGGAGACTGTACCTGTCATTGACGAGTTCTCTGTGTCACGATCCACGCATCGATCGGGCGAATCCGTGGTGCTAGAGTGGAGGGTTCATGACGCGACCGGAGTCTCGATCAACGGGGTCGGGAGTGACCTCCCAACCCAGGGCAACCGCACCATCTACCCAGATACAACGAAGATCTATCGCTTGAAGGCCACGGGCCCCGGCGGGACCGTAGATCGCCCTTTGACAGTCAATGTAACGAAACCGTCGCTACCGCTGCTCCCGGTGATCGAATCCTTCAGCGCATCCAATTTGGCGGTTAAATCGGGTCAAACAACCTTGCTGCAATGGAATGTTAGAGGCGCGACAGAAATCTCCATCGGAGGTGTCGGACAGGTGCTCCCGGACCAGACCAGCCGGCCCGTATGTCCAACCGTGTCGAGGGCCTATGAACTAACAGCCTCTGGCGCCGGCGGCACCGTCCATCGTTCTGTGAACATTAGTGTGACAATTCCGCCGGGTGAAAATGTGAGACTTAATCAATTCGGGGCAGATCCCACGACAATCACTCGTGGCCAAACTTCAGTGCTGCGATGGCAGGTGGAGAATGCCTCCTCGGTCTGGATCGATCCGGAAATAGGGCAAGTTGAAGCGTGCGGTGTGCTGAGAGTGCAACCACAGACCACGACAAAGTACCAGTTGTCCTACCAGAATGACCGCGGAACGATGCGCAGCAAACCTGTCATAATCACTGTCGAGTAGCGTCCTGAAGTGAACGCCTCGCATCTGGGAAATAGCCCCTGCCGAGTGTTACCAAAGGCTCATTCTCAAGCCTTCCGGTTGTGATCGAGGCATCTGCCCTAAATACGGAATCAGAATCAACTCGAGTATCCTGCAAATGGCTGCGCAGTGGTGAATAAGGTTTCGCAAGTGGTTTCAGGATGCATGATCGCATTCGGCAGGGACGCAATTCTGGTTAAGTACCCCGAAGCGCAAAGCGAGGACCGATCTTCCACCGTTCCCCCTCCAGCCCCGCCGGCGAGAGACCCCTTTTCAGAATAAAACTGAACGTGCTCTCGGCGGAATATTTGCTTGTGGCACTCCTCGGGGCAACATTGAAAAAACGGCATGGACAACCCGGCCTCGACGTGGTATAACGGCGAGCAAGTTGTCAAACTACTCGTTGAATGCTCAGTCGGCCGTCTATCAGATTCTTGTTTCGCAAGAAGATCATTGACCGGACGGCCGAACGTTTCTGGTTCTTGAGTGTTTCTTGGCAAGAGCCAGGCTCCTCGGGGGGCACCGTCGCGGCGAGAAGGGAACTGGCATGAGGATGTTCCTTAAAAGGTGGTGCGCGGTAGCGATAGCTGTGTTGGGGCTCGCCGGGTCCATTTGCGCACAGACGACCACAACAACCCCCAAGGTCGTTCCTGCCCCCAAGACGCCATCCCATCCTTCCGCGGCTGCGACACTCCATCCCGGCAGCACTTCTGGCGGCCGAAGCAACGGGGCCGGGACTCCTGGACGACGCACTCTCCCGTCAAACAACGGCACGAGCACCTCCGGTGGTGGTAATGGTGCGAATCATACAGTGAGCGGAGCCTCTCGACACGGCTCGACGATAACGCCCCGCCTCTCGAGTATTTACGGGGCACACAGAAGTACAGCCAGTCCGACAGGGTCGTCCAACTCGCGTAACAAGATCGACAGCGTCGAGCGCGCATCTGTCCTTCCCCCCGCGGAATCCCGAGCGGCGTTGCAGCAACTCAACGCGACGCGGTCCCATTTGACTGGGTGGAATCAACGGCCTCTGCCGCAGGGCGACATCACGGTCCACCCTAACGGAGACACCACACTGACTGCAGGGGATGGGCGGCGCTACCAGCTTCGCGAGAACGGAACGATAGTATCTTTCCGGTCCCCCGATCAGTCCGTGAGCTACTTCGCCAGCGGGCAGGTGGCATCTCTCCACACTGCTGCCGTCGACGTTCACACTGGTCCACACGGCGAGAGAACCGTCGTTTGGCGCCGCCCTGACCAGAGCGTGCTGGTGCGTACGGGACGGCACTTAGGCTATTTGGAGAAGCCGGTCACACTACCCGACAACCGGCGGGTGATCCAGCGCACGTATGTCACGAACGGCGTCGTCTTTACAAGGACATTCGAACCTTATAGCTACCACGGCGCGGTGCTTCTGAATTATGTTCCGGAAGGTTACTTTGCCCCGGGCATGTACGGATGGGTTTACTATCCCTGGAAACCGGTAGCTATTGCCTTCATACCTGGGAACGCACCCTGGTATGCTGCCAACCGTGATTACTTCGCGCCATCGCCGCTCTACCAAAGTGGGTATTCGTGGCTTGCGGACTTTGATCTTTCGGATGTGCTATCGAAGTGCTTCGACCAGCAGTCCGCCGAGGATTCGTCAGTCGAAGCGAGGTCCGCCCAACCCCTACTAGAAAACCATATCTCGGCGGAGGTTAACACGCCAATTACCCCCACAATCAAAGATGCAATTGCGGGGGAGATTCGTGATCAGTTGGCAAGATCGAACCTAGCGGCATCCGGAAGCGCAAACTCCATCCATACGGAACTTGCAGAATCTCTGCAACTCGACCATGTGTTCGTGGTCTCCTCATCGCTGGAAGTGAATGCTCGGGACGACCAGACGTGCAGCCTCAGCGGGGGCGATGTATTGCAACTGGCATCGACGCCGGAAGGCGATGGGACAATCGCACAGGCTCGGGTGGCGAGCAGCCACCGCGCTGATTGTCCGGCGGGGGAAATCGTCGCGGTCTCGCTGCAGGATCTGCAGGAGATGCAGAACGATCTTCGCGCAGAAATGGATGCGGGTCTGCGCAAACTGCGCGATAACCAGGGCCGCGACGGCTGGCCCACGGCACCGCCTTCTGCAGTATCTCCTCAGCCGCGACCGGCGATGGACGGGTTGCCGCCGGCAGATCCCCAAGCCGGTGAACTTATCGAGGCTCAGCAGCACGAGGTGGCCGAGGCCGAGGCGAGTGTAGTGGCGAACGCGTTTGCCGCGAATTGAGGTGAACATGACTACGATTCGATTGGTGACCGCTGCCGGGTTGGTGCTCCTCGTCAGCCCTTTGGCGGCGATGGGCCAGGCAATTCCGCCGCCTCCGCGCCCGGCAGAGAGCGCTGAAGCAATGAAGCGGGATCCGGATCCAGCTCAGGTCAAGCAGATTATTGACGATATGGGCGCGCGCAAAGCAAAGGAGGCGGTGGCGCAAGTAACCGAATTGCTGAGAAGTTATCCTGACAGCATCTGGTTGAACTGCGCGGCCGGCGAGGCGGCTGTTGTAGGGGAGGACAGGCTCTCGTTGCACAGTGCCCTGGACAGGGTGAAGGGGTTGGCGCCCAACGAACCCTGTGTACTGAGGCTCGAAAGGCAATATAAGCAGATGGTCGACCTTATGACCGACCCGGATATTCGCGAGCAGGCGCTCGACCTGGTAAAGGCGGGTAATCTCGACGGAGCCCGGAAACTGGTTGCAGACGCCCATTTTGATCCTTACGACGATCTTTTGCTCGAATACTACCTTGACCTCGCCCAGACTCACTTCATGAACGCGCTGATCCGGCTTAACCAGCTCGAAAAGGCGGATCCCACCGCCGCTGATGACGTGAGATCCATGAAGGAAGAAACTCTGCAGGATGCGAAAGATTTCTCGGCTGAGCGCAAGCGCGTACAGACCTACCTCTACGATCCGGTGGCGACCAGTTCCTGCACCCGGGATAGCGCTCTTGAGATGTTCGGCCGGAAGGAAATGGATCTCACGCAATTCTTCAACGACGCACAGGACTTGATCCGGGAGTACCCGTCGCACCCGGACGTGCAGCAGATCTACTTCATGGCCCAAGTGTTGGCGGGGTCCGACGAGGGAGTCAAGCGCTACGGGGCCTCGGTGCTGGAGCGCTATGGGAAGCTGACCATTCCGTTCTTCTCGCGGGATGCCTTGTATTTGCTCGTGCTCGACAGGCGGCAGCGGCGGATCACGCTCAAAGAGAATCCCGAGCATCCCAAGAATATGGGAATCACCGATGGCCTGCGTGTTGGGCAGACGTTTGACTTGTCTTACTCAGGGGTAGCGTCGATTCGCCAGGTCGTTTCAAGCAATCTGCCCACTTGGAGCCTAAGTGAAAAGAGCGCCGCTTTCGATCTTGGCGACCAGGGATTAGCACCGTACTACGCGCTGATGCCGGCGATCCACTGCATCTACGGCGAGTCCTACGAACGGCGCGCAACCGCGCGACTGGGCAAGTTCCTGGCCCAAGAAATCGGGCTTCCCAACGATCGGGTGAAGCTGGTCAATCCGGATGCCATGACGCACGATGTTCTCGGCAACATTGTGTCGATAGGGACGGCTGTGACCATGGCCGCAAGCAGCTTTGGCGCTCAGCGCGAACAAGACATACCAGTAGAAAAACAGAGCCTGTCGCAGGTGCTTGGCTTGAACCAGTTTGCGGCAGACCAGACCCAGAATCAGGGTCAAGAGATCCTGGATCAACGACAAAACGAAACGGGTGCACTCCAGGAAATGAACGGTGCGCAAAAAGATGAAGCCGCCAGCCTGGAAGAGCAGTTGGCCGAGCAGGGTTTCGACCGTGCGTTTGACCTGGATGTGCCCGGATATCTCGAGATTTTGACTAACATGCTTCGCAATCGAAACTGAATCTGATAAGTCTGCATCGCGAGGACAACCCATGAGAACTGTAATCATTTGGCTCATTCTGATCTGTGCCGCAACGTCCGTATTCGCAGGCAAGGATCCAAACAAGGAGCTGGCGAAGACTCTAATCAACGATGGCAAGTCTCTGGAGGATAGGGGCAACCTTCTGGAGGCGCGCGCAAAGTACGCAGAGGCCGCCAAATTCAACGGAGGCTTCAAGGAGTTGGCAGAAGTCAACAAGAAGATCGTCGCCAAGACCGGCGAATTGGTGGCGTCTGCCAAGGGCAGCTTCGATGCCAAGGACTATGCAAAGGCCATCGATCAATTGCAGGGGGCATACAAGCTTTCGCCTGACTCCCCCGACGTGAACTGCGACCTTGGCGTTGCCTATCACATGGCGGGAGACGACGACAATGCCGTCAAGAGCCTGCACGCTTGCGTCACGGATGTAAAGAAGCCGGAGGAGAAGAGCCGCTACGAGCAACTCATCACGCAGATCGACACCAAGGACAAGCCGGTCGCTCTGGATGAGGGGCAGAAGCAGGCGTTAACGGCATTTAATCAGGGACTGAGAGAGAACCAGGATGCTCTACCGACTCCCAGCGAGGACGCGGAATTGTGCAAGAAACTGCTCGACAACGAGGCAACACTGCCAAAGACCCCAGCCATCTTGTTTAACCTGGCCAAGTGCTCTGAAGACGCCGGAAAGCTGGAAGACGCGGCGCGTTTCTTTTCAGATTATTTGAGTGCCTCCCCGGATTCCAGGGCGGTACCTGAGGCCAAAGATGCCTCAACGCTCCTGACGTCCGTGCTTTCATTCGATGGAGCGAAGCGCGACGAAGTCCGCGCACATTACCGCAGCGCCAACCAATATATGGCCAAGGGGCGGTATGGACTGGCGTTGAAGGAGTACGAGGCGGTGCGTGATGGGGCGCCGGAGTTTGCCTTTGGCCACCGCCAACTTGGTCTGTTCTATGAGGCACTTGGCCGGACCAGCGATGCCACCAAGGAGTTGGATGCCTACCGCACCGCGAAGGATGTTCAAGCGGAGGAAAAGGAATGGGCCGCGAAGGAGGTTGCGGGATTGGCGGACAAGCAAGCCAAGTACGATGCGGCATTGCGCGATGGAGCTGCGAAAATGAGGCCACTGCTGTTTTCGGGCCATTCCGGCGCGGACGGGGTGCTCTGCGACCAGGCGATCCAGAGACTGCAAACGGCATCCGATGCGTTTGCGCTGGCGCCAGAGGCCAACCGGTTGCTGGGATTCCTGTATATCGAGGCGAGTTATCCGGCGGGGGCCAAGCATGCCTACGATGCTTCCACGGCAAGCGATGGCGCTCCGTTCTTTTTTGCTTGGGTTATCGGATTGAAGGATAGCAAGGAGAGTGTGTTCTCGCTGATCCAAATAAAGAAGGAAGGACTGCAAATAGAGCCCCTCTTCACTCCGGCTCCGAGAAAGAAGCCCAAGAAGGGAGAAGAGGTGCACACCATCGGCGACAAGGTGCCGCAATCCTGTTGGTCTGTGATCGACAGTGTTGACTTCCTTGTCCCACAGACGCCCTGCGGTGAATTCCTTGCGGTGAAAGACATCAAGGGCATCGAATCCAAGCAGGCCGGAATTGAAATTACAACTACGCAGAACCCGATTTCGATAACGCCAGTCAACCTGTTTCAGGATGATCCAATCCAGAATGGCCCTGCGGGACGCAAATTTGCCAACCGCTATACGAGAATCATCGAGCGCTACATGGAGAACGACGTCACGAAGCTGGGTGTCGAGCACATGACAGGCGGCGAAAAGACCGGGATGGGGTTAAAGATCGGTCTCATTGCATTGCAGGGTGCGAGCGGCGTAGCGAACGCGGTCAGTTCGGCTGAAGCGATGATCACTGTATCGATTTATGCGATGCAGGCCATGCAAATGCTGCAGCAATACCGCAGGGAAACAGCCATGCTTTCACAGCCAGGAGTATACAAACCCATCCCGGTGGATCCGGCGCCGCTGGCGTTCCGGGTGGAGTGAGATGCAAAAATGGCAGACCGGCCCGAGAGTCCGGGTCTTTAAGCCCGGAACGCGCGCAAAGAAGATCGTGAGCAGAGGCACTTAGTGACATATTGCCTCATGGCTGGAAAACAATATGAAACTTCCGATAGGGGGGTGCGATGAATCATGCAAGAGTTTTGCTGCACCGAATACGATATGGTGACACATTCATTGTTGGCGAACTCTTTGTTAATAATAAGCGCATTGGACAAACGATGGAATACCCTTGGCGCGAGAATACCGGCTGGGATTCGAGCCAGAGCAAAGGGTCGAATTTTCGCCATGTGAGCTGCGTGCGCGAAGGTATCTATTACGGCCATCTTCGCGCTGATCACGAAGGGAGGCTTTCACAGTTTCACGACAAAGGACTCCATTGGCGCCTGGAGTTGGCAGGAACCGTACGCAGAACTGCAATTGAGTTCCATGCAGGTAACGCCCTCATCAGAGACAGCAAGGGGTGTATCTTATGCGGCGAGCACGTTTTCCACGCGAATGGTGTGGAACCATATATGCTGAACTCCGAAATCACAATGAAGAGATTTGTCGATGCAATTCTAGGTGACCTGTCGGGAGTCAAGAACTCGTCAGAATGGGGAACAATGATGCGCTCCATAAGCATTATCGTGACAGTAATCGGAATGCCTGCCGAAGCTTGGTTAGTGCACTGATGCAGCCATGAATTCTGACCTGCTTTCGCTTGATCCAGATTCGTAGAAGCGCGCCGAAGTGAGATTTCATGGTCGGAATATATCACGATCTTTGGCGGTTGTGCTGTGAAGCTACGACTTGCGAAGAGATCGCAATAGCGACATGCAACACAGATAATCGACGATAAGTTTCCCCGAAGCAACTCCATCGATTCTAATATCCCGGGAGTTCCCCCGGCTTTGCCGGGGAGGCAGCAGCAGTTTGACATTTCCGGGAGTATGCCCAGGTTTTGCTTTTAGTGCTTTTTCTGTTGTTCTTGCTTTTGCTTTCAACGGTTGCGAAAAGGCCCCTTTGAGGGGCCAGCAACCGTAAAGCCTCCGGCTTTGCCGGAGGATAGTTACTGAGGCCCTCAGCGTGGCCGAAAACTTACAATCAAGCAAATGCAAAGCCCATTTCGGCATAAAGCTTCTCCCATTCCCATCGACTGACATGCGAGACCTCCACATGGACGGCTTGGTTGGGAAAGGGCTCTCGAAGTATTTGCCGAAATGTCATAACGCCCTGCTGCTGAGCGGCGTGACAGCCTTTTTCGATCGCAGTGAGATCTGGTCCCGACAGATCAAATACGATTTTCTCTTTTGTATGTGGCGATACTGGCACCTTCGTAGCGGCAGTAGGCGCATTCACCTTGACTCCAGCGCTTCGCAATTTCTCGAGAACGGCGATCCAGGTATTCGGGTCATCTAAGAGCATAGGACCGGTCTGCAGATGCTTCTTCCGCGCAAGGTCCCTTATCACTTCCAATTGATCCGCCGGCGAACGGTAAGTAGAGGTTAACTTAGTGTTGGCTGGCAGGTGTGGTTTCAAGATTGTGAAGACCAGAAGCGTGATATCGACCGGGGCGTCAGTGCTCATCATGGGCCTCTCAACTCGCAACTTAGATCATTAAAGCGTAACAAGCAGAACTGGGGCCGTCAATTCAGACTTTCAGTAGACGAGTATGCTCCGGTTGCTGCGCAGAGCGTGTAGCGGCCTTTGCGGGCATGAGCACGCGACCGTAAAGGCCGGCAGGAAACGTTTTTGTTCGGTTTGCCGCTGGCCTAAAAACCTTGCAGGATTCTGCTGCCTTGAAGACTCGTTTTCGGTCCATTCTTACGGACTCCTGAGCCTGGCCGAATGGTATCCTTTTCGGCCATCAGGAGTCCATCATAACTCCGCCGGATCGGGCAACCGCGTAGTTCGCGCAAGCGCATCGCGATAGTTCCACGGCATCCATTCCGCGGGCCGGGCGGCCAGTTCCTGGGCGTGACGCTGCAACTCGACCAGGTAGTCGAAGGAGTTCACGCCACATAGCTGGCAGGTGTGGATCAGGCTCATGAACAGATCGCCGACCTGCGCCCCATTCAGGGTGCGGTAGAACAGGGCGTTCTTTCGATGTAAGACAGCTCGCTTCAGCGACCTCTCGACGATGTTGTTGTCCAACGGGGCTCCGGCCTGCCGGAGGAACAACGTCAAGGGCTGCCAGTGACGCAGCAGATAATTAATCGCCTCGCCCAGTCCGGAGTTCGGCTCCGTCTTGCGCTCGTCAAGTTGTGCGTTCAGCCAGATGTGCAGTTGGTTCATCACTGGTTTGCTGCGATCTCGATGAAGCTGCAACCTCTCGTCCGGTGTCAGGCCGCGCTCACGCGCTTCGGCATCGTGGCCATACACTTGGCCCAGCATCTCCAGCACGTAGCGACATTCGTCGGGGAAGTCCTCCGCGACATCCACGAACTGCCTGCGGCCATGCGCGAGACAGTTGGCCAGCATGATCTC
>Ga0182030_10013411_pt1 | contig 16309 bp, 16 predicted proteins | sample 812S3MmetaG_FD_121299 | JGI IMG/M metagenome (GOLD analysis project Ga0182030, IMG submission 121299) | Permafrost microbial communities from Stordalen Mire, Sweden - 812S3M metaG (Illumina Assembly) | ecosystem: Environmental > Terrestrial > Soil > Wetlands > Permafrost | place: Sweden...
ATTCCCCGGCCTCAATCCGAGCCGGCTTTGAGGTTGAAGAGCATTTCGGCCAGCGGACGGTCGGACTCGTGGTTGAAATAGACGGCTTTTTCCGTGAGCGTGGAATACAGGTGCAGCCGGGTGCCCAGTTCGTATTCGGACGGGGTTTCCTCGGCGGTAGTTTGCAGGGTGTCGGCGTCTTCCTCGTCGTCGGATTCGGTGGCTGGATCGGGCGGAATGGGCGCGGCTGGGGTGCCGAGTTCCTGCTGAAGGCGGAGGCGGTATTTGCGCTCCAGAAATTTGCGGTGTTCGCGCCGGCGCTCGCGGTCGTATTCCCATTCCTCGCGCTCTTTTTCGGCGTTGAATTCCTCGCCGTCGTCTTCGTAAATTTCATTCATGCCGCGCTCGTAGCGGTCGAGGCTGTCCACAATGAGCAGCACTTCCCAGGGATGGCGCGCGGCGGCGAAGAGTTCGCGGAAACACTGGGCGATCTCGGGCACGCGGTCAATGTCCTCGGGCCGGCTGATCGTGATCATGTCTTGGCCGGCGCGCAGGCTGTATTCGTTGAATTGCGGGCAGCCGTCGCCGAGCAGCCGGCGGAGGCGGCGGTTAGCCGCGCGCACGAACCAGCGGGCTTCGGATTTGCCCATTTCGTCGTCATCGCCCCAGTCGCGGGGCGTGGCGGTGCTGGTTTCCTCGGTCTTGGGATCGCCTTTTTTCAAATCGCGGTGGAGGAGTTTGAGCGGGGCGAGCGGGCGGGGCTGCAGCAGGGCAAAGTCGTCGTGCCAAGGCGTGAACATGGCGTTGAGCGAGGCCAGTTCGGGCGGAACGATGTGGGAAACCTCCATGACGATCTCATGCAAGCGTGGCGCGTCGGCCAGCGGCGTGAAATCCGGCGGCACTTCATGGCGCACGGTTAGGCGGCGGAGGTTCGGCAGTTGGGCGAGCGGCGCAATGGTTTCATAGTCGCCGCCACTGATGATCAGGTGCGTCAGCTCCTTTAATTCGGCGAGCGGCGTCAGGTCGGTGAAATAGCCATAGACTTCGAGGTTTATTAATTTGGGATAGCGCTCAATGCCGTCCAGTTCGGTGGTGTTTTCCAGAAACAGCCGGCGGAGTTCAAGCATTTCGGGCAGGTCGGTGACACTGCGGAGCGGAATTCGGTGGCCGCTGCCGTGGTGGACTTCGAGATGCCGGACCTGCGGCAACCGGGGAATATCGCGCAGCGCAAGGATATTGCCGTGGAAATGCAGTTCGCGGAGTTCGACGAGGTTTTCCAGGCCGCGCAAATCCGGCCAGGGCGTGCCGAAATAGAGCCGCATGGATTGCAGGCGCGTGAGCCGCCCCAGCACGCGCAGGTCGCGCACAACATTATCACCCCATCACCCCAGACATGGAGCTTGGTGATCGAGGTTTGAAACTGGAACGGCGACCAGTCGCGGATTTCCGTCCGCCGCAGTTCGATGGATTCCAAAGGCGGACAGAAACGGAGCACGGTCAGGTCGCGCAACGGGCGGTCGTCAAAAGCGGAAATATTGAATTGTTTCAACTCCGGCAGCACCTCCTCGGCGTGCTCGGCTTCGGCGCGGGAATATTTCGGCTGATGCGCGGGGTCGAGCGCGCGCGCCTTGAGGCGCAACTGTTCGGCCTGATAGTTGATTTCCACCTTGATGCCGTGCTTGTTTCGCCACAGGCCGAGGATGTGTTCAATGAGCAGTTCGGCCCCGAAGCGTTCTTCCAACGTCCGGCGGGGTCGCAGGCCCAGTCCGCGAAACTTCCTGATGCGGCAGTCATGCGGGCATTTTGCGCCGAAGCCGGGAATTCGTCAACGGGGTGCGGCCACTGTATTCAACAGAAACTGTCCGCTAACAAAACCACGACGCGTCTGCCGCCGGCTCGCAAAACCCAAACAAGCCAAATCTGAAGCGCAAATTTCAACCCCAGTTGGACCTGGACGAACGCGTTATTGACGCCGCCAAAACTTCGGCGCACACTCGGCGCGGCTTTAGCAACCGGGTTTTACCATGAGTTACCTCAAAAGCGCACTGGCAGACGACCACGCCAAACTCATTGGCGACGCAACGGGACAAGCTGAACGAGCAAATCACGCTTGCAGAAATTCAAGAGCAGGACGCCAAGCTCGAAGGCTACGATGTGGAAGGCGTGCTGGCCTTCGCGGAACACGTCATTCTGAACGCAGCGCGGCTCTGGACAGAATTTTCTAGCGATCAGAAGCAGCGGCTGCAACGAGTGCTTTTCCCCGAAGGTGTGGTTTTTGAGGACGGAAAATTTAGAACCTGCGCAATGTGCGCGCTTTTCAAGCTGTTAGAAATGCCCGAAGGCGAGAAGTCAAGATTGGCGACCCTACCGGGAATCGAACCCGGGCTACCATTCCGCAAGGCGGACACGCTAAAACCCCTGAAAACATGACATAATAAAACATGCTGGACATGGGCGGACTTTACCACTATTTTAGCACTGTTATGGCAAGCCTACACAAACGCCCCCGCTCACCTTACTGGCACGCTTCATTTCTCGCCCCGGATGGCCGGTGGAAATTGTGCTCCACAAAATGCGAAGACCACACAAAGGCGATGTCCGTCGCGCTCGAATTTCAACGCGCCGCCAGACTTGGACGGGCGGGCAATCTGGTGGAAGCCCAGGCGCGCAAGGTCGTTGCGGACATCATGGCGCGGGCGGGCGGGGAAGAAACGCTGCGCGCCCCGTCCGTGAATGATTTCTTGAACCAGTGGCTTACCGGCAAGGTTGCGCGTAAATCAAAAGGCACTTCCACGCGCTACGGCGTGGCCGTCACGGACTTTTTGGCTTCGCTGGGCAATCGCACCGCCAAGCCGCTTACCAGCCTGACAACGGGCGACGTGGAGCGTTTCCTGAATTACCGCACAGACAAGGGACTCGCCCCGCAAACCCTAATCTTGGACATCAAGATCATCGGCGCGGCTTTGAACCATGCCCGGCGGCAAGGCATCATCACCACGAACCCGGCGGAAGCGGTGGAACTGCCCAAAGGCAAAAGCATGGAACGCGGCACGTTCACCCCGGCGGAAGTCAAGATGCTGGTGGACACGGCGGCAGGGGAATGGAAGACGCTGATTTTGCTCGCCTACTTCACCGGGGCGCGCATGAGCGATTGCTGCCGGATGGCATGGGCGGACGTGAACTTGGGCGCGGCCACGCTCACCTACACGCAATCCAAGACCGGCGAAAAAGTCACCATGCCGATTCACGCGGACTTGCTGGCGCACTTGAACACGCTGGCGGGGACAGACAAGCCGGAAGTTTTCCTGATGCCGCACACGGCCAATCTCAAATCCGGCGGACGGAAGGGACTTTCCGAAACCTTCAAACGCATCATGCGGGACGCCGGCTTGGACGCGGGTAAGGTGAAAAAAGCGGGCGTCCGCCAGTTGTCCCGCCGCACGTTCCACGCCTTGCGGCACTCGTTCAATAGTGCGATGGCAAACGCGGGCGTTTCGCAGGAAGTGCGGATGAAACTCACCGGCCACAAAACCGAATCCGTGAACCGTGGCTACACGCACCACGAACTTGAACCGCTCCGCGCCGCCGTCCAAAAAATCCCATCCCTAAACGCAAAATGAAAAACGCCAGTCCCCCCCGTGCAACTCGTGCAAGCCGTGCAACTCGCCCGGCGGCGGTGGATGAAAAGACGTGGAATTTTGACAAGACTAAAGTATTGGACACCGAGGTTGTGGCGTGCTGCCTCTGGGAATATGCGCGTGAGTCAGCTACGCTAAAAAAGTTGCGGCAGCAGTGCGAAACCGCTTGGCGCGCCGATGGCAACGCTGATTCGTTGGTTCCTGTTGTGGCGGGGAACATCCAACACCACCGCAATTCCGTGGAACTTTTTTTGCGGGAGATCGTGCTTCTGCCTCCGCCAGACTTATGGCAGAGCGCAGACGAGTCCAAGCCATTTTACTGGCCGCCTGATGCTGCCTTACCACCGCGAACCAGCAGCTTCCCTGATTCCTGGCAATCAATGTCCACGGACGAACGTGCTCGCTGGGCAAAGTCTGTAGATTTGAAAATGAAGCCCTACTTCGCGTTTTGTCGTGGCCATTTGCGAGACGCGCAAGCCATCGTGAAGACTGTGATTGAACAGCGCAAAGTCGGATTAAACCCCCAGATTGACCCCCTCGCAGTCAGTTTAATTGCCACCTCCATGCCGTTAGCGCCGCACGCGCCGTTTGAATGGACAGGTGATAATAACCGGCTACCGGGCGGGTTTGTGTATCCCGACGGCACGGAGATTTCGGTTGTGGAAATTGATTGGGCGCACTTCACTGATAAAGAAATTGCAGACGCGATTGCCCGAAGCCGGCCAAAGGAAATTCCTGAACCGTCAGGGCGCGGGCGCGGAGATACAATCACAGACTGGCGGGCAAAACTTGAACGTCTTGGCCTGCTACGCTTGCGGCGTGTGCAAACCGCAACCCAAACTATCAAGACGGTCAAAGCCCCAACCATCGGGCGTATAAAATTCTGGGAACCAAAAGAATTAAACCGCGATGTCCAAACCGCCGGCAAGGATTTTAGGCTCCTGTTCCCCTTCCTTTCCGAACCCTTGGATTGCAGCTTGGTGAATTAAATCACCCGGATTTGACCCACCGTGAGTTTCGGTTGCGGCTCAAATAGTGTTGCGGTGTCAGGCAATAAAGCCAGACACAAACAAACAACATTATGCCGCAACAAATCAAACCTATCGGGGGCAGCGAAAGCCACGCCCAGAACACCAACACCCGGCCCATCCCTGAAAAGGCGCGGGAGTTATTGAACACCCAGCAAAACGGAAAACCGGAGTGGATACGCGCCCCGCGTGGCGGTGGCGTGGAGTTTTACAGTGGCTTCAGCAGAGCGCGTCTTTATCAGGGCGCGAAGGATAAAGAATTTAGAAGTGTCAGCATCCGCAAACCTGGGCAGACCAAAGGTTGCCGGCTTTTCCACCTGCAATCTATTTTGGATTTTATCGCCCAGTGCGAGCAAGACGCGGTGAAGGAAGGGGCGGTGAATTGATGAAAACCACCGACCCCAAAACCGCGCAGAAAATCGCAGCCAAACGCGCCGGACGGCTCGCGACGGCTCCCGACAGGTTCAAGGGGCATTTCGTCGCTGCTTGGTCGTCCAACTGCTCGCCTCGACGAGCTGTGAAGGCGTTTTGTCTGGAGTGTAACGGCTTTGACCCGGACGCCATCGCCGGTTGCACCGGCTACGCCTGCCCGCTCTGGAATTTCCGGCCATTTCAAAAAGGCGAAGTGGACGTATGACTACGAACGCGCCTTTGATTCTGGAAATGCCGCCGGTTGAATCACCGGCCAAACTCCGGTTGTGCCGACCTGCCACGGATTCGCCGTCGCTGGCGCAATTAAGCTGGCAACCAAAAGCCGCTAATGTCGTCTGGACGCGGGCGGAATGGACTTCGCTATGCGAACACCTGCACAACGGCAACGGCACATTCCATTTCGTCATGGGATTTCGGGACAAAGCCGGATGCAAAAAATATGTTCGCAGCAAAAAACTCCGCGTTGACCGGGCAATCTCATGGAGTTGGCAGAGCATTTCCGGTTCACCAAAACGGCGGCTGACGTTTGTCCCCTATTCTACCAATGACCAACACCAATCGCGCTGGGGCGGCATGGACTTCGACGCGCATCATGGCGAATCCGACCGGGCGCGGGAGTTGGCCTTTGCCGCCTTCCGGGTGCTGTTGAACGCGCCCGGCTTGGCCGTGATTCTGGAAACGTCAGGCAGTGGCGGCTGGCACGTCTGGGCAATCTCGCCAGACTTTCACCCGACCGCCGAATGGATTCGCTTGTTAAAATCAGTTGCCACCACCATCGGCACGGTCATCGCTTCGGGCGTATGTGAAATTTTTCCACCTGATTCTCTGCCGTCTCGTTTTGGGAAGCCGATGCGTGCGCCCGGCTCGTGGAATCCCAGCACTGACCAGCACAATGAGATCTTCTGGGAAAACACCAGCACTTCCCTTGAATCAGTCCTATCGAGGAAGTCAAAAACCGCGCCCTTGAATTCCAATGGTTTAGAAACTCACTTCCCCGATAAAGAAAAAAGCTTTCTTTCTCCTGCTTCCCTTTACCGGGAAATGGAGCTGCTTCAAAAGCTGGGTATCACGATAACAGGCACGCGGAACGATAAACTTTCATCATTGGTCGGCGAAGTATTCCACCAAGTAGGTCGGGACATGGCGCAACGGCTGGCACTGGCACAATTCCGAACCAAGACGGCGGCGACACAGGCGGACGAAACCGAACACATGGCGAGTTTCGATAAACTCTGGTCGGGCTTGGCGGATGATTGGACGACAAAACTTTTGCCAACGGAGCAAGAAATCTACCGCCAACTGGTCACAGAAAACGAGCGCGACGCCTTCCGCATCATCCGCAGTTTTGCCCGCAAAGCCAAAATTGACGGCGCGGCAGATTTTCGGATTGTGCGCGATAGCTTGGCGGAGCGTCTGGGCATCACCGGCAACGGCGCGGCCGGAATTCGGGACAAGCTCGCCAAGCTGGGCGCGATTGTGAAAACCGCTGATTACGTTCCGAACAAATTTGCAGCACGGTATCGGTGGAAAAACACACCATGAAAATCACCACCATCATCGCATGGCTGCACCGGCTCGTCCTCGTCGCCGTCGCCGTCGCACGGAGATTATGCCCATGACCAATAGCATGACAAAATACCTGTCCAAGAAAAACAAGCGATCAGCGGCGCAAAAAGCCGCAGACTTGGCCTTTATCGAGCATTGGCACATTCGCGGCGAGACCGAGACGCAACTGGCCGAGATGCTTCGCAGGGAGCGACCTTACACGCTTTCGCGGTCACAAATTCACGCCGATTTGATGAAGCTGAAAAAGCAGTGGCAGGATGCAGCGTTGACACAACGGACTGCCGCCGTTGCCAAAGAGCTTGCCGGATTACAGGAACAAGAGCGCGAACTGTGGGCAGCGTGGGAAAAGTCAAAGCTGGACGCCACGACCACAACGACAGAATTTATTGGCGGTGACGAACCGAAGGACGCGAGCGGCACAAAAACCAAAGTTACGGTCGAAACGCGATGCGGTGAACCGGCTTATATGCGATTGCTTTTGGACATCCGCGCACAACGCCGGCAGTTGCTGGGATTGGATGACCGCCTTTCGGCGGCTTCGGCCACGTCTTCGGCGTGAACTTTATGCTCTACCACGGAATGCCGGATTGCCCGGAAACCGATAGCCCGTTGGAATGTGCGCGTGACCTTGTTCATATATTATAGGCCACCTGTCACCCCTGGAAAATCTGGAAACTGTCCCGACTAAGACGAGAAGCCGCGCTGTCCGCCGTGCTGGCGCAGGCTTCCATCTAACTGCCCGCCGTTGGCGAACAGTTCGGCTTCTCGCTCCTGCGGAGGGCGTGTCGGCTATTTGCCGGCTTTCTTGTCAGCCTTGTGCTTGTCTGCCCACCATTTCGTTTTGGCCGCGCTGATGGCGTCACGGGCAGCTTTCGTCATCTTCTTTTTGGGCTTTTTAGTTGGAGCTTCGTCGGCTTTGGCCGCGAGCTTCTTGCCCAATTTAGCGGCAGGTTTGGCGAAAACTGCTTCTAGCTCCTTGCGAAGCTTCAAAACCTTTTCGATTTGTTCGATAGAGAGGTCGTTGATGTCTGGCATACGCGGGAAGTTTGGCGGGCTGGACGAAGCTTGTCAACACCCCTTCGTTTTGGCAAAATGCGAAAAGTGATTATGAACAATTCAACCACGAATTATCAAACGAGCTTCAAAGTTTCAGATACGGACGGAAAAGCATTCATCCGTTTGAAACAATCAGTCTATGGATGGATATTGAAACGGGAGAATGATAAAGTCTTACGAGATAAGAAAAGGGATTTTTTCTTCCGGTGCGAATGGATAGAGTTATTTCAGACCAACTCAATAATTACCACTGACACCTATCTTAATGAAGCGGATGGTGACGCATGGGCAATTCGATACACACACGAAGACAGGACGCATGGGCGGGCAAGGTTCTGGTTCTCCGATATTGGATTTAAGCAGATGACTGGGTTTGTAGTTGTTTCAGTGAGGATTTCCCATGCCTGGAATACAGAATATCTGAATAAAGAACCGGAACCACCGAAGCCGAGTGTCCCCAATGTAATTCACTACATACTTGCTGAAAATAAAGTATTCAGTGGCCGCAAGGAATTTAGGCTCGCCACAAAGCCAATTCGGTTTTCAAAAGTTGGCGAAGGTATTGTCCTCTGCACATTCATTCAATCACCAGAACGCCGTTATCCGTTGATTGTCTTTAATGGTGATTCGTCCGAACAGGTTCGGGAAGCAGACCAGCTTGCTATCCAATTGGCGGGCAAGTGTCAGGTAGTGATGATAGCCGAGAACCAAGAGTTAATTGAGGAAATTCAGAACTATTTGCCAAAGGACTACTGGGTTGAACACGATAGATTGCGTGTTTACTTTCCATTTACCCACCGTAATACACCTTCACGCCATCGCTACTATAATGTTCACTGGCATGATTATCTACAGAAACGTCAAGGCATGGTAAATGGATTGCTGCGACACAATAACAAAGTTGAAGATGGAGCGGTCGAATCGGTTGAGGATATTAAGCGTCTGGTTAGTCGGGAAAAGTTGCTTCGCTTAAAAGACAGCACCCCCGAACATAAAAAAGAACTGGCTGAATTCTATGAGTTGCTGAATCTAGTGGAAAAGGAGCGTGACCAACTAAAGATTGATGCAGACCAATTAAAAAATGATGCGGCGGCATTTGCGTCCGAGGCAGACGAACAGCATGAAGAGGCTGAAAAACAGAAAGCGGAAGCGACTCGCCTCAAATATGAATGTAACGCGCTTAAGGAAAAAATAGCCAAGATGACTGATGAGGGAGCTACCCTGCAAATGTCAAAACTATTGCCTTCACTTCCAACGTGCATTTATGATGTTGCAAATGCTGCGGTGCGGTGTTTTCCACGGCTAGTCATTACCGACCGAGCACTAAAGGCAGCACAAGAGTATTCGGAATGTAAGTCGCTAAACGAAGCATGGGAAATCTTGCGCCATCTCAATGATACCATGTATCGCTTAAAGTATGAGCAAGGGGTAACAGAGTTAGAAAAGTCGTTTCTCCATGAAACAAGCTATGAGCTTGCGATGACCGAAGGCCCAAATACGAAAAAAGATAAAAAGCTCATGGATTTAAGAAAGCTTCAATACAACGGTCAGGCATACGAAATCACACCGCATATTAAGTATGAAGTTCGAGAACCGAAGCTAGTGAGAATATATTTTGCATTTGATGAAGGTGCGAAGAAAATAATTGTAGGGCACATTGGGAAGCACATTCCAAACGCCACTACAAAGACCATGTAAAGCTGTGTCAAAGATTTCCTGCCTAGTATGCAAACACGTCCGCCAATACTCAAATAACGAGCTAGTATGCAGCAGCAGCGACGTGATTAAGATGAATCACAAGAAATTCATCGTTGTGGTCAACCACCCCAGCGGCCAAAGAATGCCAAGGGTGCTCCTTTTTGATTTATGAGAAAACCAAGTAGAAAACTCACAAAGGCCGAATTGAAACACAAGGCGCGACTGGAATTCGACAAACAAATTCGGGCAAAATACGGGTCTATAACGGAGTGGAAGCAGAAAGAATTCTTTTCGATGCGCACGCTGAAGTCCAGGGGGTGGAACAAGCAGCTTATGGATAAACACCTCGGGGAGCGTGATGAGACCACAAGCGGAGCATTTCGGGCGTGCGACCTTTGGCTTAAGAAGCGAGTGTTGGCAGCTGAGAAACTGCCAGAGGTGAAGGCATCCATAAAGGCTACGAACAAACGAGCGGAGCAGCTGGCTGAGGCGGATATGGAAGCACGCGCAAAGGTAAAGGCTGAAGTAGCCAAATGGCCTATCAAGTTAATTTCCAAGGCTGAAGCATTGAGGCGACTGAAGCCCTCAAAAAGAACGAAAAGAGAAAAGGATTTTTATTCGTATCAGGAAATAATAAATGCCGCAAAAGCTGAGATGGAGCCTTTAGTGCTGGCACAGCCCAAGTACCATCGGTTATTCAGGGGCTACTTGCGCGACCGAATTCAAGAGATGATTGGCTACTAACTGAGCTTTCAATAAGCACGGCAGTCCTTAAAACGCTAGAAAAATAATCGCACCATTTATCTAGCAGGGTGACAGGTGGCTCCTAGTAGGCGCATAGTCACGCGCCTTGCCCATGTGTTTGCTCCACACGGCAACTTCGCGGGTGACGGCATCTTGCAGGCCGAGCAAACGGGCAAAGGCCACTTCTGGCAGACCCCGCTTGTAGAGTTCCAACGACCGCGTTAGGCGGGGGGACGAAACGGACGCTAAACCGCCGCCCGACATTCCAAACAGTGTCATGCACAGCAAGTCCAGCGCAACGCACAGCGACCAGTCCAGCGGCGGCATACCGCCCATGCGCCGTTCGGTTTTTTGCCGGATGTAATCGGCCTGACGGTAGTTGGTGGAATCCATTGGAATCACGCCCGCATCACCTTGACGCATGACACCGCAAGCCCAGGGCCCGACCAGCCCAAGTTTCTTTTTTGTGCCGGCAATAAATTTATGGTCGTCACCTATGCGCGTGTTAAAGACGTGGAAATGCAGGTGGCGGGTGTCGAAATGCGCTTGCACGGACAATACTTGGCGGCGGGTTTGCCGCTCGATGACCGCCTTGAGTTCCGTCGCGGCCTGCCTGGCGAAGTCTTTGACCCGCTCCGCTTCGCCACTTTCAGCGGCGGCGAAAATCGCATCCGACCACCACGGGGCGCACGACACCACCAGACCTTGAATGCCGTTGGCTTTGGTTTTCTTCCATCGCTTCCCGGATTTGCACTTGCCGTCATTGACCTCGCGCAGATACCAGGACTTTTCCGCCTGCCAAGCATCCATCTCTTTGATGAAGGCGTCGCCGTCCCGTTCAACCAGCCCGCAGGTTTGCCGGTCTATACTGAAATACATCCCACCGCCTAGCGACTCTATAACTCTATGTGTGGCGTTGGCAGGGGCAACCTCGATGCCGACCCAATACGTTGCGCCACAGGAAATGAAATTCCTGGGTGATTCCGAACCGCAATTGAGTTTCGTTGTCCGCCATGCCCACGAAATTGAAACGCGCGCGGTGGTGGTTGAATCACCTTTCAACCCGAAAGACGTGACCGGCCCAGCGCCAAAATAACCTTGCCACGATAAAGCCAGGCTGCGGCCATCGCCAGAAATGGCACCGCGACGCCAGCCATGAAGCCATTGAATCGGACGAAGATCGCTGGGAACTGTGGCGGGAAGAATTTGGGGCAATCGGAACGGCGACTGGCAACGGCTGATGACAGATATGTGGCTCGCGTGTGCGCGGGCCAAATGATCAACGCGGTAGTTCGAGCCAATTCAAAATCCGATAATGTCAGGCTTGTTTGTAAGGGCAGAACCTCCCCCTTGGCGATATTGAAGGTAGCCGACCCACATCTGTCTGGTTTTTCTAATGATAATTTTTATTCTGTCCTCACACACAAGGTCGTTAATTGTTCCCTCATCCCAGTCAGGGCATTGATACCCGCAATCTTTGATTCGCCCGACCAACCAAGTTGCAAATTGTGCTTCACTGATTTTGTCACCGATTACCGCGCTGAATGGCTGCTTTGACAGGCCATCGCAGAGCGCAAATTTCTGCTCACTGATTTTGTCGCCGATATGCGCAATCATCATGCGCGGAATTTCATTGACCAGTGCCGCGAACCTCGCGTCCTTCTCAAAGTGGAGCAGTTTGTTGAAGGCTGGTTTTGGCAGCTCTGGGAATCGTTCACAGGGAAGCCATTGTTGCGTGGCTGGACACAAAACCATTGTCTCCGGCTCGACGGTTTTCTTACGCATCAATCCGCGCATTTCCAGTTTGTTAAACGGGCCTTCCACCGTTTGATTTGGCGCACGGTAGAAATACTGCGCACCGATGATTTGGGTAAGTTTCGCCGGGCCACGCCCCCGGAACAATGTGTAAAGGCAAGCTGTGGCGACTGGTGATGACGGGGCAGGAGCAACGGGCGGATTTATTGAGTCTGCCGTTGGAACAGTCAGCGATTGGCCGCACTTGGGGCATTGGACGGACATTCCCGCGCCCGCCTCGTCAATCACGATATGCGTGCCACAACTGGTGCAATTGAATTTAATGTCCATAGGCAAAGTCCGGCCGCATGTTCACTGCATCACGGCGCGGTAGAAACGCGCCGGGGCAACGACCCCGGCAGGGTCAAGAAACAGATACGGACTCGTCAGCAGATTGGAAAATGTTTGCAGCGTGATCCAGTTGGTGCCGGTCAAATCCGTGCTGTATTGCACCGCGAAATTGTTGCTCAACATCCCGTTCAGGTTCAGCAGCGGATAACCCGCCCACAATTGCAGCGCCAGCGACGGCGGCACCAGCACCACCAGCAACGCATTGGAAGTCGTCACGCTGCCCGCCAGATTGGTCACGACCACGGAATAATTGCCCGTGTTGTTCGTGCCGACGGCTTGAATCGCGTAACTGGCATTTGTGGCGTTCAAAAGATTCGCTGCGTTAAAACGCCAGTGATAAATAAACGGTGCCGTCCCACCGACAGCGACGTTGAAAGAAACTCCGCTCCCCAAAACCAATCTCTGACCTTGCGGTTGCGCCGTGATGACGGGTGGATAAATCACCGTCAACGCCGCGTTGGAACTCGTCACATTGCCCGCCAGATTGGTGACAGCGACCGAGTAAATCGCCGCTTCGTTGGATGAAACGCCCGTGATGGTGAGCGTATTGGTGTTGACGCCGGAAAATTTTCCGCCATTCACAACATTCGTGCCGTTCTGTTGCCATTGGTAGCTCAATGCCGACAGGCTGGAAACCGTTACTGAAAAAGTAACATTGCTGGTGGCGGCGACCGTTCGGTTGGTTGGCTGCGCGGTGATGATTGGCGGCAATGACACGACGAGCGCGGCGTTGGAACTCATCACGCTGCCGTAGCCGTTGACCACTTGCACCGAATAATTGCCCATTTGATTGCTGCCCACATTGTTCAAGGTGTAGGTTGCAAAATTGGTTCCGCCAATCGGCAAACCGACCGGCGCGGCCTTGAAATACCATTGAAAAACCAGCGGCGGAGCGCCATAGGCGGCGGCGGAGAATGTCACGTTGCTACCCGCCGTCGCCGTCTGACTTTGTGGTTGCGTGACGATGAATGGAAAATCGTTCACCGTCAGCACCGCGTTGGAAGTCGTCACGCTGCCTGTCGCATCACTCACGACCAAATTGTAAATGCCCGCGTCAGCATCGGAAACCGTCGCAAGGCTCAATGTGCTGTTGGTCGTGCCGGAAAGATTGCCGCCGTCAAAGAGGTTCGTGCCGTTTTTTTGCCACTGGTAGTTCAACAACTCCGGGCTGAATACCGTGACGGGGAAAGCCGCCGCGCTGCCCGCGTAATTCGTCTGGCTTTTGGGCGACAGCACCACGGCCAATGCCGCGTTGGAACTGACGGCGCTGCCCGCCGCGTTCGTCACCATCACGGAATAATTCCCGGCCTTGTTCGTGGTGACGGCGGAAATGGCATAAACGGCATTGGTGGCGTTCAACAGGTTGGTGCCGTTGAACCGCCACTGGTAGCGAAAGAATGGAGCCGAGCCGGTGAGCGAGACGCCAAAGGCGACGTTGGCTCCCGGCAGCACCAGCAGATTTGTCGGTTGTGCCGTGATGACTGGCGGATCCACAATCGTAAGCATTGCATTGGAAGTCGTCACGCTGGCGTAGGCATCACTGACGACGGCACTGTAAATTGCCGCGTCTGCGTCAGAAACATTGGCGATGGTCAACGAGTTGTTGGTTGACCCAGAGATATTGCCGCCGTCAAAGAGGTTCGTCCCGTTCTTTTGCCACTGGTAGTTCAACGGTTCAGGGCCGAATATCGTGGTGGTAAAGATTGCCGTGCTGTTCGCAGAATTGGTTAGGCTTGTGGGTGACAATACCACCGACAGCGCGGCGTTGGAACTCGTCACATTGCCCGCCAAGTTCGTCACGACGAGTGTATAATTTCCGGCGTTGTTCGTCCCGACCGAGGAAATGGTATAAATGGCATTCGTGGCGTTAAGTAGGTTGGTGCCGTCGAATTGCCATTGATAACGAAAAAATGGAGCCGAGCCGGAGAGTGAGACGCCGAACGCGGCGTTGGTTCCCGGCAACACCACCAGATTTAATGGTTGCGACGTGAGGATTGGTGGGTCAATCACCGTCAGCATAGCGTTGGAACTTGTCACGCTACCGTTTATGTTGCTGACAATCACGGAATAACTCACCGCATCGCTGTCTGAAATTCCTGTGATGGTAAGTGCGTTGGTAGTTGTTCCTGAAATGTTGGTGCCATCAATGAGGTTCGTGCCGCTCCTTTGCCACTGAAAACTCATCGGGGCAGGACTGGTTGCGCCGACACTGAATGTAATGGTCGAGCCAGCACCATTGGTCTGGCTTTGCGGCTGAACGGTGATAACTGGTGGAGTGACCAACAAATGAAATACCGTCCCATCATCGCTGCTACCGCCCCCAGCAGTCGTGCCGTAGAAATTGCCGTCATTTCCCAGCGTAAGTGCGGCCTGCGGCGACGCTCCATCTTTGCCGCTGAACGAATAGAGCGTGGTCAAAGCGCCATTGGTCGTCACTTTGAACACTGTCCCCATGCCATTGACGTATTCGGAATTAGTGATGTTGCCTTGTGAAGTCGTGCCATAGAAACTCCCATCTTTACCCAGCGCCAGCGCGGCCTGCGGCGACGCTCCATCTGAACCACCAGTGAATGAGTAAAGCGTCGTCAACGTGCCGTTGGTCGTCGCTTGAAAAATTGTCCCCATGCCATTGACGTATGTGGAATTAGTGATGCCTCCGCTATAAGTAGTGCCGTAGAAGTTGCCATCTTTACCTTGCGTCAGAGCATTCGCCGACGCTCCATCTGAACCACCAGTGAACGAGTAAAGCGTGGTCAACGTGCCGGTAGTCGTGACGCGGAAAATCGTCCCATTATTGCTGCTGCCGCCGCTATAGGTCGTGCCGTAGAAATTGCCGTCATTTCCCAGCGTAAGTGCGGCCTGCGGCGACGCTCCATCTGGACCGCCGGTGAACCAGTAAAGCGTGGTCAAAGAGCCGCTGGTTGTCATCTGGAACACCGAGCCATCGCCGAGGTAGTAGTCAGCATAGGTTGTGCCGTAGAAATTGCCGTCATTGCCCAGGGTTAGTGCGGCCTGCGGATCATGGCCCACGTTGGGGTAACTTCCAAAATTAACCAAAGTGGTCAGCGTGCCACTGGTTGTCACCTTGAACACCGACCCATTATAGCTGCTGCCGCCGTGCCAAGCCGTGCCGTAGAAATTTCCGTCTTTCCCAAGCGTCAAGGCCGGCGACGGCCCACCGCCGTAGTTGAACGAATCCAACGTGGTCAGCGTCCCGTTGGTCGTCACTTTGAACACCGTCGCCGTCACACCTCCGGGGCTGCCACCTTGTGAAGTCATGCCGTAGAAGTTGCCATCATTCCCCAGCGCAAGAGTTCCCGGATAAGACCTAAAATTTCCATTGAATGAACAAAGTGTCTGCAATGTCTGCGCGCCAACCAGTGAAGCGAAGGCCAAAATACAAGCCAGAATTATTGCAGTCGTCAGTCGTTTCATGGTCATTTGTTTAATTTCTCCAGCCGGTCAACACTGCCGATTATGGGCATCAAGCCCGCCGAAATCGTGTGGACATCACACACATTCGACGCCCGGACAAGGTAAAAGTCAAGCGTGTGAAAATCACACGCCATGAAGAAAACCAGCAAAGCGACGAAAAGGAACATTATTGGAGCACGAGTGCGGGAAGCCCGCTTGAAGCGCCAGCCCGCCGTGAGCCAGGACGATTTGGCCGGGCGACTCGCCGGGCAAGGCATCATCATGGACAGGACGGCGGTTTCACGGATTGAAAACCAATCGCGCTACGCGATGGATTACGAAGCCGCCGCCATTGCCCGCGCCTTGAAAGTTTCCGTCGCGTGGCTGTTTGGCGAAACCCGCTAATCAGTTCGCGCTTTGCGCCGCGCCGCGCTCAATAACGACGGACGCGCCAGCCAGCGGCGGTTTCCCTTTGCGAATGATGTCGGCGCGTGCGCGATGCCTGACGCTCATGCTCGCCCCCTTTACCCTCTCGCACCGGCACGCCATCTTTGGTTTATGGATGTCCCTCTCGGCGTGCCTTTCGCTACCCCGCGCACGCGGCGGGCG
>Ga0182030_10013413_pt1 | contig 16309 bp, 14 predicted proteins | sample 812S3MmetaG_FD_121299 | JGI IMG/M metagenome (GOLD analysis project Ga0182030, IMG submission 121299) | Permafrost microbial communities from Stordalen Mire, Sweden - 812S3M metaG (Illumina Assembly) | ecosystem: Environmental > Terrestrial > Soil > Wetlands > Permafrost | place: Sweden...
CCTCAAGTGGGGTCCCATGGGAATGCAGCAGCTCAGCGAAGCTTCGCGCGGCAAATTCCAGGTGCTCGGTTTCGCCGGCGACTCCGCCCCAGACCACGTGGACCAGTTGCAATCCCTGCCAACGTGGCTCAAGTGGCTGCGCTGAATCGCTGACGCGTGCCATACTTGAGTTTTCCATCGACTCGAGGTTTACAGCCAAGGCGCGATGTTTTCCTATTCCCAGAACGACCTCTATTGCGAGCAAGTGCCGCTCGCCGATCTCGCCGCCCGCGTGGGCACACCGGCCTACGTCTACTCCAGCGAGTCTTTGCTGGCGAACTACCGGGCGTACGACGAGTCATTCGGCAACCTGCCGCACACCGTCTGCTATGCCGTCAAGGCCAACTCGTCGCTCGGCGTGCTGGCGCTTCTGGCGAAGGCCGGCGCGGGTTTCGACATCGTGTCCGGCGGCGAGTTGTATCGCGTGCTGCAAGCCGGCGGCGACCCGGCGAAGGTGGTTTTCTCCGGTGTGGGCAAGACGGCGGCTGAAGTGGAATACGCGCTGGCGAGCGGCATCAACAGCTTCAACTGCGAGTCCGAGGCGGAGCTGAGGCTGATCGACGCGATGGCCGCGCGCAACGGCGTGAAGGCCGGTTTTTCCATCCGCGTGAACCCCGATGTGGACGCCGTCACCCACCCCTACATTTCCACCGGCCTCAGCAAACACAAGTTCGGCATCGCCATGGCCGAAGCGGCGCGGGTATACGAGCACGCACGCGCCTACCGCAACCTCGCGGCGGAGGGCGTGAGCTGCCATATCGGATCGCAGTTGCTGGACCCCAGTCCGATTCTGGAAGCCGTGGACCGCGTGCTGGCACTGGCCGCCACGCTGCGCGCGCAGGGCGACCCGATCCATCACGTGGACTTCGGCGGTGGCCTCGGCGTGGCGTATCACGGCGGCGAGAAGGCACCGGCGATTGCCGCCTTTGTGAAGAGCTTGCAGGCGCGGCTGCGGGAAAGCGGACTGAGCGTGATGGTGGAGCCAGGCCGGTCGATCGCCGGCCCGGCGGGCGTGCTCCTCACGCGCGTGCTGTATCGCAAGAAGAACGGCGCCAAAGAATTCGTGGTGGTGGACGCCGCCATGAACGATCTCATTCGGCCCGCGCTGTATCATGCGCACCACGAGATCATCCCGCTGCGCAGGAGTTCCCTGCCGATGGTGACCGCGGATGTCGTCGGCCCGGTCTGCGAGACGGGCGATTTTCTGGCGCGCGATCGCCAGATGGTCAATGCCATGCCCGGCGATTTCCTGGCGGTCTGCACGGCCGGCGCCTACGGATTCGTGCAGTCCTCGAATTACAATTCGCGTCCCCGCGCCGTGGAGGTACTGGTGGAAGGCAGCGGCTATCGCGTGATCCGCAAGCGTGAGACCTACGAGGACCTGGTGCGCGGCGAGACGGTGTAGACGGCTCCGGGCCGATGGGGATCGCGGTACGCAGCGCGATTCAGGCCGCCTTATCGGCGCGCTGGTAGCAGTGGCGATTCATTGCGGTGGGGCAGGCTTCAGCCTGCGGCGGACTTTAGTCCGCCTGCCACGGGTGTCCAATTTACTTGGGGAGGCGGTCTGAAGCCCGCCGCAGACTGAAGTCTGCCCCACGGGGTCTACTCCAGCGTTTTCAAAATCTTCTTCACTTCATCCGCGCGGACAGTGGAGGGATTGAGCGCCAGAAACTGCTCGTACTCCGACTTCGCATCCGCGCGACGCCCCATCTTCAAATACGTATCAGCCAGATTCTCGTGCGCTTCCTTCCGCTTGGGATCGAGCGCCAGCGTCTTCTGCAGATTGGTTACCGCATCGTCATAGCGGCCCACGGAGTAATAGAGGAAGCCCAGATTATTTAGAATCACCGGATCGCCCGGCCGCAGCGCCACCGCCGACTGAAACTTCTGCAGCGCCTCGTCGTACTTCTTCTGGCGATAAAGCTCCAGGCCCTGACGGTCGAGGTCATATGGCGGAGTGAGCGGCTTCCTGACGATGGCGGCCGCGACAGGCGCTGGCGCCGGCGCCGTGCCCTCAGACCGCGTCACCTGCACCAGCTTGGCGCTTTCCGCCTGTATGCTCTGCTGCAATTTAAGAAGCTCCGCCTGCTTGTCGGCGATCTCTTTTTCGAGGCCCGTCAGTTGCCGATTCAGTTGAACGGCCTTCGGATCCTCCTGCCTGGTGTGCGACGTCAGCAATTCCGGCTGCAATTCGAAGACAAACTCGCCGCCCTCGCTGCCCACCAGGTTGCCGACCGCCGGGGTTTGGTTGGCGAACTTGGCGACGATCGGGCTCACATAAGCACCCAGTTCGGACGCCGTGATCACACCGTTGCCGTCCAGGTCGGCCTCGCCCTGCAGACCTTGCAGCACCGCCCAGGTGAACACCGAATGGCCGTTCGGTCCGTCGTCGGCCACCTGCTGATCGGCGCCGCCGGCGGTGAGAATCTGCCGCGATGCCCGGCGCGTAATCTCTTCCAGGTAGCTCCGATCTTTCGAATATGCGCCCGACCCGCGCGAAAGCGCCAGCCCGCTATAGCAGGAATCCATCACGAAATAGACGTGCTTGGCGGGGATCAGGTCGGACGCTTCGCGGATCTGCGACATACTGATCGCGGTGGAGACGTAGTTGTTCTGGTCGGCGTCCACGGGCACGATAAAGCCGACCTGACGGCCGTCCTCGAAGCTGCGCGTAGTGCCGTGACCGGCGAAGAAAAAGAAGACGCGATCTTCGCGCTGCACCTTGGTGCTGTCGGTGAGCTCGTCTCCCAGCACCTGCATGATGCGCTGGCGCGTGGCGTCGCCGTTCAGCAGCTTGCGGACGTGGTCCTTCTTGAAACCGAACTTACCGGTGAGCGTTTCTTCGATGCCATTGGCGTCGTTCACCGCGTAGCGCAATTTGGGCCAGTGCTCGTAGTCGTTGATCCCGATGATCACCGCCCAGCTATCGCGGTAGAAGCTCGGCTTCGCGCCGCCCGGCGCCGGTGACGCGGCGGCAGTGGCAGGCTCGTCCGCGCGGACCTGTTCCGGCGGCAGAGACGCCTTGACGAACTTGCCGTTGTCGGGCGCCAGAAACGTGTAGTCCTGGCGGAGCAATTCCTCGATCACCGGCGAGAGCGCCAGCACGCCCTGCTTATGGACGTCGTGAAACAGAACGATGCCTTTGTGGGTCTGGTTCAACTCGTGCAAAACCCGCATGGCAATCGACTCCGGAATGGGGTCGGCCCAATCGAGCGAGTCCACGTTCCACATCACGCTCTTCATGCCTTCCCCGGTCACCTGCGCCAGAATCTCCTTATTGCGCGCGCCATAGGGAGCGCGGAACAGGTCGGTATTGTGGCCGATCACTTTGGCGAGCAGCAGATTGGTGCGGTCGATTTCCGACTCGCGCTGCGCATCCGGCAGCTTGGGAAGCACCGGGTGCGAGTAACTATGATTAGCGATCAGGTGGCCGGCTTCGAGCACCTTGCGGGCGACATCCGCGGTGGGCGCCAGCTTGACGACGCCCGCGGCGTCGACCGTGCCCAGGTTCTGCCCAAGTTCGAAAAAGGTGGCCTTGATGCCGTACTTTCGCAGGATCGCCAGCATCTGCTCGGTGTACTTCGGATGCGGTCCGTCATCGAACGTGAGCGCCACCGTCTTAGGCGCGAAATCGGTGCCGAACACCTCGGGACTGGCGCCGCGCATAGTTCCGACAGGTTCAGGCGTGAGCATGTCGCCCAGTTCCTCGAGGATCTTGTCGCGGTTGGTGAGGGTCCGCAGAAATTGCACATAGGCGTCCCACTTCTCGCGCGTGCGCGTCCCGCCTCGCGTGGCAAATTGCGAAAAGATGCGGCTCACTTCTTCGCGATACGTCGCCTGGATGGACTTCAGGTTGTCCCACAGATTGCCGAGCGATTCGGCGAGTTCGCGATTCCCACTGCCTGCGCCTGCGTCTGGCTGTGTCACGCTGTCCAGCAACTCTTCCACCAGATCGGCAAACGCCAGCTTGTCGGCGTCGTGCAGCGATTGGTCGGTGGTCAGGTAGCGCACTACCTGGCGAATTCCGTCGGTGTTGCGCGTGCCGCCCCCGCTCAGCCTGGCGCCGATTTCCTCCAGGGCGTGCTGCTTCTGCCAGTAGAGAATGCGGCCCGCGGCGGTCGCGCGTGCCCGCGCGGCATCGTCCAGCGCATCGGCGTCGTCCATCAGCACGATGATCTTGCGGTACTGGTCGGTCACGCCGTTCAGCGACGCCTGCAGCGCGTCGTCGTTGCGGAAGGTCCGGAATCGCGCCGGCTGGACCAGGAACAGCAGGGACGCAACCGCTGCCAGAACCACTGTCAGGAGAACAATCGTCTTTCGTCTCATCGATGCCTATGAATGGTTACTATAACTCGCGCCGGTATCGTGCCGTGGGAACAGGCTTCCGCTTGTCCAGGTGAGCGGAGTTCGCCCGCGCCGGGAAGAGTCTCCGAACTCCCGCGGCTTGGTCTATGGCTCCGGACGTGGCGCGCCGAGATTCATCTCGGCGTTCTCCTCGCGCTTGCCGCGACTCCCTAAGTCGTCGCCGGCGAGTTTGCTGGCCGGGGAAATCGAAGATGGCCATGACGGATGGAGACGGTGGCGGTCAGTTGCGGTGGCTCGAAGCAAATAAGCCAACTCTCAAGCCAACCCGCCGAATAGGAGCATGGACACAATGAACCAGCCGAGAAAAATCAAAGGGTGGCTCGTACGGAAGAAGCGCAACGGCCAGCCAACCGGCGTTAATTATTCTCTGCTCCTCTTCGGTGCTGGCGTAGGCCGGAAAGGGATCGGCGCGAACGTAAGATCTTTCATCTCTGTGACTTTCATGTGGTTTTTCCTCTTTGAACTCAGTCGAGGGCATCTGTCAATTACGGCTAACAGGCTGATCCACGATAATCAAATCGATCTGTCAAGTAGAGTACGTTATGGAAGACTTTCCTAACAACAGAATCGTTAGAAGAAATGTTTGCACGAACAGTCCGGTTGTGATAGATTTGAGAAATGATGACTGCCCCAAAGCTCTTCCAGGCCGATGACACGGTGTTCGTCGATATCTACGCGCTGAATTTCTGTCGTTTTGATCACAACGGCGAAACCACGGCCAACCTCAAATTTGATGATGGCTCTTCCGAAATAATCTCGGGCCTTGCCGCACGCAACCTGTTCGAGCGTATTCGCAACACCCCGGCGACGGTTGAACTCGAACCTCTACCGACCACCACCATACCCTCACCACCACAGCCGCCGCCGATAACCAGCATTTCGTCGTCGGCACCTCTGGGACGAAATAAAATTTGGGCATACCGCAAAGACCCAACAACAGGCAGGGGGTTGATTTTAGCCCTCGTTAACGCCAAGGGGTCGTGCAGCGTACGACCCTTCGATGCGAAAACTGCCTCGGCACTCGGCGTGCAAACGAAAAGAGGCTTTTACCAAATTCAGTTTGCCGACTTGCTCGAAGGGGCAGTTGAGTTGATTGTCGAGACGCAGCCGTCCCTTGCGAGAGATTGCAAACAGAAACTGCCGGCCGATGTGTTTGCGTACTTTCGCAAACAGATCGACGCCATCGAGGGAAGCAAATAACGAGATGGATTGTGTAGACCGCCGGCCCGATAGTTCTCAAGAATCGGCTGTCTGCTCCAACTTCAAACAACGGCTAACCCAAACTATGCGACTTATGAAGTTCTTGTTCAAGGACCTTTTTACGGCTGCGAATGAGGTCGAATTCTCGGACGTGTTAGACTCGATGTCCAACGTTCGTAGATTCCTACTCAAGAAATGCCTTCGGAGCGCCATAGTACGCCAGAAGCACTGGTCAGCGCTACTTGACAACGGCATTTGTATTCTTCGGGTCATCACTTGGGAAACCGGACCAGACTTGCGGGTTGAACAGCATCTTCAACGCATCGGTCCCCCGCCGTGTACGTTTAGGCCGGGCGCACGCCAAACATACGAGACGCTTGCAGATATGGTCGATTTCATGAGGGAGCGGAAAGCAAATTAAATTTCACCATCGACCAGAACAGACCATGAACTCTATTTGTTATGGCTTTCGTGGTTGTGAAGCAACCATCGAACGTCTCAAAAAAGATGCCGGGCCGGGTTGGGGGCGACATCACCCAACGCCTTGTGGACGATCTATTCGCTCGGGGTACGCCAGGATCCTTCTTCGGAATGGCGTTTCGGTAAGGCGCAAAGTGAACCGAATTGTCAGGACGCTCATTTAACCTTCCATATCAGGTTTATCGGCGGCGAATTGCTTTCGAGCTTGTTTCAGACGTTCTTGCAGCACTGGCGGAAGGTGTCGCTCAACTTCCGCTGTGATGAGTCCAACTTCATCCAATGTTTCGATGTGGATTAAATCTTTCGGGCGCAACGAAGTCAACTTCATGTATAAGAGATCTTTCAATGGAGCCACAGGAATGCTGATGTCGAAAAGGTGCTTTTCTTCGGGATGAACTTCAGGATGTGGGAAAGGTTGAGTTGACTTCGCCCTTTCGCCAACGAACAGCAAATGAACCGCTTCACCCAAATCCTGCCCTGGTCGAACCAAAGCGAATCCGCCCATCATTTTCTTTGCCTGATACCCTAAACTTTCCCCGGCCCTCGCAGCATCCGGCAAATCTTTGCGGCTCAATAAAATGTCGATGTCACGAGTCACAAAAGAGCGGCTGCGATTCCGATTGATAATGTGAGCGTTGACGGCAGCGCCACCTACAATCTCAAACTTGACACCAGTTTGCCGAAGCGCACTGACAATGCGTTCCAGGTCGTTTACCAGAGAGTACATGCCAGCCTCAAAAATGAGATTTACGCCGTCATGTTCGGCAGCGGATTCGGAAACGAATTCGTCAAACGTTTTCATGCGTTCCGCCGCATTATATCACCGATACTTTCGGTTCGGTATGTCAGCCAATGCCATTAATGCCATGTTCATGTTGTTCGTAGTGGCAGCGTCCTTCACGCACCGGCAACTGGAACGCACGCAGCGACGATAGGGTTGTCGGGGCATCTTCGAATTGTAGGAAGTCCTTGGCCATCGGATCGTCCACCAAAATATTGCGATCCGCCAGAAAAAGGATGGGGGGGTTCCCGAAGCGACTTACGAATCGTCGGAACATTCGGGCACTCTTCATATCAGTCCGATGCCATTGTTCGACAACGAAGAAGATGCCTGGGAGTATCACGACAACGGATTGGATGAGGCCGGTCGGCGGGTGTACCTTGTTTCATAGGGCAGAGAACCGAAACTTCTAAAGCGAAAGGCACCAAAATGACACTGCGGCGATGCGAAGATTACCTGGCTGGCGCAGGCCATCGCGCAACTCGACAAAGAGGAGCGAGAGACACTATTCAACGCCGGTGAAATTTCTCAAGCGCCTGGTGGAAAAGTGACCGGCTCCGTGTCGGACTCCGGGCGACGCGCTACGGCATCGCAATTTCCGGCTGTTCTAGCGCTGATGAGGCAACGGCTTGAACTGCGAGGCTGTGGGGCGGGCGAGCGCTAAGACAACACTTCGTCGCCGTCGCTTACCATGCGGGTCATCGCATCTACCACTCCGGACAAAGTGTTCATGTGTCCGAGCATCAATGTCCCCACGGCGGCCTCCTCTTCCGCTGTGGCTGCGGTCTTTGAGGTGGTGCTGCTCATCACTGACATGGCTTGGGAAATCTGTTCCATCCCCTTGGCTTGCTGCTGACAACTGGCGTGAACGGCATCGACCAGTTCCTTGCCCTTGATCGCACTCACCGTGATCGCTCGAACGCCACTCTCTACCTCTTTTAGCGTACGTTGCGCCTCCGCGGAACCCACACCGGACTCCTCGATCAGTCCCGTGGTATCGCGAGCCGCCTGCGCACATCGCTGCGCCAGGTTTCGAACCTCATCCGCCACCACCGCAAAGCCTGCGCCCGCCTCACCCGACCGCGCCGCTTCCACGGCAGCGTTCAAAGCCAGAAGATTGGTTTGGAAGGCAATGCCTTCGATGGTCTGGATAATGCCCGAGATCTTGCGCTGCGAGGCTCCCAACCGGTGCATGGCAGCCAACGCCCGGTCTAATGCGCCCTCAGTCCCCGCCACATCGCGCGTCACTTGCCCCAAGAAGTCCGCCGCGTGCTCCGTGTTCGAATTGATCTGGGCAGTGGTCGCTACTACCTGCTCCGTCGCCGCGGAAGTCTCTTCGATGGATGCTGCTTGCTCGGAAGCCCCGTCCGCCAGTGACTGGGCTCTCTCCGCCGCCTGTCTCGCTTCGTTCGTCACTTCGTTGGCAACCTGCGACATCTCCACCGTCGAACGGCGGAGCGTCACCACAATCCGCCAGGAGATGATCGATAGCGCGATCACGGCCAGCAATTGACCCATCAAGCACACCAACTGGACCAGGCTGGCGCTTTGGGCGCGCCGATTTACCTCCGCCATGGCGCTCCCCACCCATGCCCGTTCGTGCTTCGCGACATCGCCTGAAGCCGCTTCCATGGCCGCGCCCAGCGGTTTACTCTTGCCCTTCAGGATCGCGATTCCGTCCGGTACGTGCCCAGCCTCGGCGTCGGCTACCAATTCGTGGCTAAGCTCTTCGTATCGGTTCACCGTCGTTTCGAATGAGTCAAGCGAGCGGCGGGAATCTTCCGTATTCACCAAGGGCCGCAATTCCGCGACGTTGGCGTGAATCTCCCGAAACGTATCGGACAGGCGTTGTTTTTGACCGGAGGCTTCCTGAGCGTCTCCCGCCAAGGTGTAAAGCAGCACACCTCTTTGCGCGAACCGTACCAGGGCCATGCGCGTGTTTAAGGCGCCCACCGAATCCATGACTTTGCTCGCATTGGTCAAGCCATGCCCGGCAAGGTCGCGAACCTGGCCGACGATGCGACTGGTCAGATACCCCGACACCACGCTGACAAGTAACATCGTCATCGTACCGCCGATCAGTTTTTTCGCAATCGTCATCCGCGTCAACGTAAAGCGATGCCTCAGTTGACATATCGGCCAACCCGGCTCAAAATATGAGGACAATCGGTACTTTTTTACTCGTAATAGGCGATCTCGCGGCGCTCGATCGAGCAGGGCGTGAAGTCCGGGTTCTCACCATATCGCTGCGACGTTACACGCTCCAGCCAGTTCCCCCGCGCATCGTACCGATAAGCCATGCGTGACTGCCGCCGGTTGACCGTGGCCGCTCCGTACTCGAGATTCCCCTCGTTCATGTTCGCCTCGCGCTGTTGCTCTTCGGTGGTGGTCTCCGTCCGATTGCCGCGGTCGTCGTAGCTCACCGTCTCGCGATCTTCGGACACGCCGAACATTCGCCGCACCACTTCCACGCGGCGCCCCTGCTCGTCATATTTGTATTCGCTGGTCATCAGCGTTGCTCCCGCGCCGAACAGCGGGACATCCGGCGCCAAAGGCAGCGCGCCGAGTAATAGTTCGTCCTTCACCAATCGCCCGAACTCATCCCGCGTCAGGACGAATCGCCGCAAAACAGCGCCATCCGCATCCTTTAGAAGCACTTCAGAGGAGTGCCCTTCCTTGCTGTAAACAGTAGTGACGGTGGTGGTACCTGGGGCGCTGCAGTAATAGTCGACCCCCTCGATGGGGCAATAAACAGCGGTGGCACCTTCCATCTTGGGGAGGTGCAGGATGCACGTATGTGATCCGTCTGCGGCGTACACACGCTGTTCAGCGACCCGTTCCGTACCGTCCGGAGCACGCTGCACCTGGTGAATCAGGCGCCCGAGGCCGTCATAGGAACAGAGCACCCTGCCGGCCGGACCGTCGCCATTCTGGAACCACGACTCGGTAAGCACGCCAGCCTCGTCGTGCGAATTGCCCGAGCGGGAGACCGGCCCGTCCCCGAAGCGAATTTCCGAGGACGCCAGCTTGCCATCGCGGCGATATTCCTCCACGGTGACCCGCTGGGCCGCTTGCCACGATTCCGTCGTCAGGTCCCACTGAGCCCACTCGGTCCGCACGGCGCGAGCCCCGGACGGCGCCTCCGATTTCACCCCAACTCCTTGCGGAAAAACGCCAGGCTGGCGGCCGCGTCCGCTTCGAAAGTGCCCTTGCCTTCAATCGATAGTCCGCCGCGGAATCCCGTTTTCTTGACCATGGCGAAGAACGGCGCGTACCCGGGATCTTCCGCGGGATCCTTGGGCCACACCCGGCCGGCGGGGTTGGCGAAATGCAGATGCACGATGGCGTCGTGCGCGGTTTCCAGAATTTTCGGATCTTCGTGCTCCGACGCGAGGTGGTAGTAGTCGACGATCATCTTGACGCTGGGGTGATCCACCTCGCGCACCAGGCGGAATGCTTCGCCACCCGTGTTAATAATGTTGCTCTCCTGCTGGCGCAGCGGCTCGATGGCGATGACAATGTCTCTTACCTTGGCGATCGGCCCGGCCATCCGCAGAAACGACACGATCTGCTGCCACGCCTTCTCGCGGGAGTAGCCTTCCGGCACGTTGCGCGAGCCGGCGCTGCCCCATACCACGATCGTCGCGCCCAGCTTCCGGCAGCGATCCAGCGCGGAATTCATGTACGCCTTCAGCGCATCGTTGTCCACCGACGGACCTACCACCGTCAGCGTCCGGATAAAACTGTTGAAGCACTCGCATCGCAACCGCGATTTGGCGACGCGCTTGGCGAAATCCGCGAACGCGTCCTCACTCAAAGCCGCGAGGGCGGCCACGGCAGGCTCGAAGTAGTCGAACCCGAATTGTTCCGCCTTTTCGAAGTCGGCGATCGACCCGCAGACTCCGATTTCCACCTGGCCCACTTTGGCGGGCAACGGCAGGGCTGCCGCGCCCAGGGCACCGAGCAACGCACGTCTGGATAGCATCGAACTCTATTTTGGCGCAATTGGGGGAGGGCGGCGAGAGCCCTTCGGGCGGCCGGACCTGGTCTGTCGCGATCCCGACATATTGTGGCGCAACAACGATGTTGCGACAGCTGCCAAATCGCTTCATCATAACCCCATGGCCCAACCATCCAAACTCGCCAAATACGACATTGTCGGATTCGTCTCCATAGTCGACGTGGAGCGCGCCAAAGAATTCTACCGCGACACCCTCGGCCTCACTCTCCTTTCCGAGGAGCCGCCATTCGCACTGGTCTTCGATGCGCATGGCATCATGCTTCGCCTCGGCATGGCGAAGGAGATTCCGCCGGCCCATGGCACGGTCTTGGGCTGGAACGTGCCGGACATCGCGGAAGCCGTGAAAGAGTTGGCCGATGCGGGGGTCCATTTCGAGCGCTATCCGCCTATGAAACAGGATGAGTTGGGCATCTGGACCGCGCCCGGCGGCGCCAAAGTCGCCTGGTTCAAAGATCCCGACGGGAACATTCTGAGCATCTCGGAACACCCGCCTTTGTAGGACATGCTTCAGCTTGTCCAGGCGAGCGCTGCGCGCCCTCCCAGCCAACCGGAACCAATTCACAAAGTCAACGTCTTAAGCTTGCAAGACCTTCTTGCGAAAGGGAGCCCGAGATGACGAATTTACTGCGCGATTTCCGGTTCGCGTTCCGCTTACTCTGGCAAAACAAGAGCTTCACCGCCATTGCCGTACTGGCCATCGCCCTCGGCGTCGGTCCGAATACCGCCATCTTTAGCGTGCTCTACGCCACGTTGTACGCTCCCATGCCCTACCCCCACGCCGACCAGCTCGTCATGGTCTGGTCCAAGCTCCAAGGCAATCGCAATGGCATCGCCGCTGGAGATTTCCGCGACTGGCAGAAGCAGAGCACCTCCTTCCAGGGCCTCTGGGCCTGGAGCGGGTTCGACGCCAACCTGGGCGGCGCCGAAGGCCCCGAGCAGGTACCCGCTACCCAGTCGACTCCCGGACAGCTCAGCGGGCAGGGCGTCCCACCGGTGATCGGGCGCGATTTCCGTCCCGAGGAAGACCAACCCGGTAAGGACCACGTCGTCGTCTTCTCCAATCGCCTGTGGCAGCACCGTTTCGGCGGCAAGCGCGACATCGTCGGCCAGACCATTCGCATGAATGGCGAGCCTTACACCGTGGTCGGCATCATGCCGCCCGGCCAAATGGACCGCGTGCCGAACCAGCTCTGGGTGCCCCTCTCCATCAAGCCCGACCAGATCAATCACGATTTTCATTGGCTGCTGGCCATGGGCCGTTTGAAACCGGGCGTGTCCATCAAACAAGCCCAGGCCGATATGGACGCCGTCACCAACCACATCGCCCAAATCTATCCGCAAGACAAAGGTTGGGGGGCGAGCGTCGAGCCGCTGCGCAACGATTTTCTCTCACGAGACAGCATCCGCGGCATGTACTTTCTGATGGGCGGCGTCGGTTTCGTCCTGCTGATCGCCTGCGCCAACGTCACCAACCTGCTGCTGGCCCGCGGCAGCGCCCGCGAGCGTGAAATCGCCATCCGCGCATCCATCGGCGCCAGCCGCGCACGCTTGTTCGGGCAGATGATCAGCGAAGGCCTGCTACTGGCCCTGGTCGGCGGAGCGGCGGGCGTGGCGCTCGGCTGGGGAATGTTGAAGCTGCTCCTGCGTTACATGCCGGACAACACCTTGCCCTCCGAAGCGGACGTCAGCCTGAACCTGCCGGTGCTCCTGTTTGCCCTGGCCGCGACCCTGATCGCCGGAATCCTTGCCGGCAGCGCTCCCGCCTTCCAGGCTGCCCGACTGAACCTGAACTCCGTCCTCAAGCAATCGGGCCGTTCCGTCGGCGCCGGGAAGCATTTCGTCCGCCGCGCCCTGGTGGTCGGCGAATTCGCGTTGGCGCTGACCCTGCTGGCGGGCGCCGGTCTGGCCATCCATAGCTTTTGGAAATTGACGCAGCTCGACATCGGCGTGCGCACCGACCACATTCTCACCTTCTTCCTGCCCGTCCCGCAAGGGCGTCTGACCGAACCCGACAAGATCCGCAATTTCTATCGCGACGTGCTGGCCCGCGTGTCCGCCATACCCGGCATCCGCGACGTCACCGCGACCACCGGCATGCCTCTGCAGGGCACGGGATTCGGCATGGCGTTCAACATCGTGGGCAAACCTCGGGCGGAAGCGGGAGCCCGGCCGGATACCGGTTTCCAGATGGTCACTCCCGGATACTTCCGCACCTTCGGCATTCGCACCATTCGGGGCCGCGAGATCGATGAGCGCGATCTTCCCGGCTCCCCGCGCGTCGCCATGGTCGATGAGATTTTCGTGCGCCGCTATCTGAAGGATCTCGACCCGCTCAAGCAGCGCGTCCTCATCGAAGAGCTCGTACCCGGCGTCGCCAAAACACTCCCGGAGCAGGAGTGGCAGATCGTCGGAGTGTTCCATACCGTCATCAATGGCGGACGGCCCAGCGATTTCCCCACCGTCTATGTGCCGTTCTGGCAAAGTCCCTGGCCCAGCGCCGGCCTGGCCGTGCGCACCGCCGGCGATCCCGGGGCCATGACCAAGAGCCTCGGCGCCGCCATCCGCTCGCTCGATCCCGACCTGCCTATGGCGGGCACGGAAACCATGGAGCAGGTACTCGCCGATTCCCACGCTGGCGACCGTTTCCCCGCAGTGCTCATCGCCTGCTTCGCCACCGTGGCGCTGCTGCTGGCGGTGCTCGGAATCTACGGCGTGATGGCGTTCCTGGTGGCGCAGCGTACTCACGAGATCGGCCTGCGGATCGCGCTGGGGGCCGGTCGGCTCGACGTGCTGCGCATGGTAATCGGCGAGGGCCTGCGATTGTCCGCCATGGGCTTGGCATTGGGCTTGGCCGGAGCGTATCTGGTGGGGCGCGGTATGCAAAGTCTGCTCTACGGAGTGAATGCCCTCGATCTCACCGCCTTCAGCGTAGTAGCGGTCATCCTGATGGGCTCCGCGCTTCTGGCATGCTGTATTCCGGCACGTCGTGCAGTAGCGGTGGACCCCATGGTCGCCCTGCGCGAAGACTGAGGGCGTCGAGAAATAGCAACGCTCCGATCTCCTGAAGTCGGCGGAAATTTGGGCTGTGTGTTGTGTGGCAGCCAATCCTGGCTGCAGGCGGGCTTTCCAGCCCGCCCGGCGGGTTTGGCAATTAGCCGCATGCAGCCAGCCGGCCAAGTGGGGCAGGCTTCAGCCATCCCCAAAGGGGCCCCGGGTTTTAGCCCGACTTTCTTCGGCTTCATCTACAGCCATGCGGCGGTGCCGAAGTCCAAGAAATTCGTCACGTATCGAATACGGCGGCCTGAAAGGCCGCCTGCAGGCAAGATTGCCTGCCACACGAAGTTCGCACGTGGACGCTTCTGGGGCTCACTTCAATTTTCTCGACATCAGAGTTTCCAAGCCGCGCCAAAGGGAGCGTTTTCTTGATAGGCACTAAACGACTGCCGGAATGATAAGATACCCCCGTGACCCGTTCCGAGCGTAAGTTTATTTCCCCATGCCAGGACGAGCGTACGAGGCGCGCTGAGCCACAGGGAGAAGCATCTCCTCGACAGCCCATCGCACAGCCCACCAACCGTGCACTTCTGTACAGCGCAGTTCTTCTGACTGCGTTCGTCACCGCCGGGCTAGTCGTTTTTCATGCGGATGCTCTCGCGGCCCAGAGCCATGCGGCTCAAGAACTCCCGTCCGGCGGTCTCCGTACTTTCGAAATTGTTCCGCTGGAGACAGTTTCGGAAACCTCGTCCAACGCCAGCATAGCCGACCTCAACGGCGATGGATATCCCGATATCGTCCTGGTCAAAGGACGTCATTGGCAGGTTTCCAGCCTGATCTTTTTCGGCGATGGCAAAGGACACTTCACACCCGCGCCGCCGCTCCCCAGTAGAGCCACCAAGAGTTACTCAGGGTCTTTGGCGGATATGACCAAGAGCGGCCACCTGGACATTGTTCTGAGCAATGACCAGCCCGACCCTAAGCTGATCCTACTGAACGACGGTAAGGGTAATTTCACGGTCGGTGGCACTTATGGCGATCCGCATTGGCCCACTAGAAACGCTGCCGTTGGCGACTTGAACGGGGATGGGTACCCGGATATCGCGGTCGCCAATCGCGGCACGACGAGCTATGTCTGCCTGAACGACGGCAAGCTTCACTTCGATTGCCGTCCGCTGGAAGACTCGCCGAGCGCCGCCACGGTGGCCATTGCGGATATCGATGGCGACGGCGCCAACGATGTCATTTATGCCTGTCGGGATTCCTGCCAGAGTCTTGTGTATTCCAACGACGGTAAAGGTAACTTCACTCGCCGGGCGCCTTGGGGACCGCCGCATTCATCCACTCGCGCCATGGCAGTCGCCGACTTCGATGGCGATGGCCATCTGGACATTGCCGCGTGCCACGAGCAACTCGGCTGCTTCGTGTACCTCAACGACGGCAAAGGCCACTTTGGCGCCGGTATTCAGTTCCAGAAGCCCGAGGCGTTGCCCTATTCCATGATCGCCGCCGACTTGAACCGCGATCGCCGGCCTGAAATCGTCGTCGGCTATGTGAACGCTCCAGGCGTCATTTATTTCAACGACGGCACGGGGAAAAAGTATCGGCCGGTGCGATTCGGAGACGGCAAAGGATCGATCTATGGCATGGCTGCGGGCGATCTCAACGGCGACGGCTGGCCGGATGTCGTAGTGGCGCGGTCGGACGCTCCCAGCTTTGTGATGTTCAATCGTCCAATCGGGAAATGAGTGGAACGCCAGTTGGGGCCGCAAGCTGCGTACGTCCGGCAGGGCGTTCGATCGGCACAGGGTCGGCGGACCTACGCGTGGCAAGGGTCGCGGCAGTTACGCTTCGTGCGAGCGTACTTACGTCCTAGGGGTGGTGCTATTAGACCGCGCTACGAATCCAGCTCCGATTCCGCTTCGATGTCCGAGTCGGTAGCGGGCTGTTCCAGCGGCGCCAACAGGGCGCGGGCCTCACTCTCGCATTCGCGCGCCACCTGAATGCTGCAAGCGCACCCTGTGCCTAAAGGGATTTCGCCAATCCCGTAAGCACCGGGAATTCCGGCAACATATCGCGGATCGTCTCCGCTCACCACATACGCGATACCAGCGTCGTCGAGCGACGACTTCGCCAGTGTCAGAGCGAACGAATCGTTGGCCTCAAGAACGGTGACGAAGTCAGGATCGTGCGTCGGCATAACAACCTCCGTTTTTCATGCACTCTCATCGTAGCGCCGCTGCGGCACCAACGTGGCCGCCGCACAGCGTCAGCAGCCCCCTCAGCGCCCTCTGCCTCCTCTGCGCTCTCCGGTTTTGACTTTATGTTTTCTTCTCTGCGTCTCAGCGGCTCTGCGGTGAACGCTCTCTTTGACGCTCTAGGCATCCCGGTGGTACGCTTTCCTTGGCAGTCTAGGAGAACTCATGGCA
>Ga0182030_10013414_pt1 | contig 16309 bp, 10 predicted proteins | sample 812S3MmetaG_FD_121299 | JGI IMG/M metagenome (GOLD analysis project Ga0182030, IMG submission 121299) | Permafrost microbial communities from Stordalen Mire, Sweden - 812S3M metaG (Illumina Assembly) | ecosystem: Environmental > Terrestrial > Soil > Wetlands > Permafrost | place: Sweden...
CCCAGTTCGATGACCTTTGTCTGAACCTGTATGCCGCCGACGATCGTCTGCTGTACCTGGGCATCCTTCTTGACGACCTGCTCTTCATCGCGGCTGACGAGGTCCATGGCAAGATCCTTGACGAAGGGGACTTTCGCATCGCGCGCCCGAGTCCAGCAGATCTCCTTTTTGCACCACTCTGTGACGTTCTGAAACCCGCCTTCTGGTGAAACGATCACTGCGAACATTTGCTCAGCAATCAGAACGAGCTGCTTTTCTATCGCCGCGCCAAGGGACTGTCGGTTCCAGACCTTCTTGAAGTCGAACAACTGGCCGATGCTTTCGAACATGATCAGGTGCGAGAACTTCGCCATCGTGTATGCGACGATGTTCGCGCGGTACCCGCCTTCATACCAAGTTTGCTGACCGACCAACTCTTCGGTCTTTCGGAAGAGCATTGCCTTTACGGCGACGCGCCGATAGTACTCCTCATTGAATTGGTCAGGATTCTTCTCCCATTCGGCCGAGGCGTAGGTACTGAACGCCATGAAGTTCTTCTGTGCCCCCTGACTAACGACGTGTGGGAAAAAGCGCCAGACGTTTTCGTATTTTGCCAAGTCGGTTTTTGTGATCAGTTGCTTCTTGGGGTTCTGCAAAGCAAACTGCTTACGTTGCGCAGCCGTCATTCCGGTCTGCTCGTTCATGTATTGGCCGCGCGCACGCTCATAGAACCAGTGGGTTCCATACTGCGCCCCGCCGACAGCCGGTGCCCGCAGCCGTTGGGCTAGCTGCTCCATCCGACGGTGAAATTCGTGGTTGGAGAAAAAGTCGGCGTCGCTGACCCTGTTCTGGCTATTCGCATATCGCGCGATGAGCGGAATGTACTTTCCTGACGTCTCTGCCGGCAGCACCGAAAGCTTCATTTGCACGAATGTCTGGGGGAGGCCAGCGTCCTTTTCACTTAGCGCCGCCGCCAGACTTGCAGTGGTCTGCCCACCGTTCACGATCTGGAGATCGGTCACCTTCGTCAGGTGCAATCCGTTCGACCCATTAACCACCATTGCCGCAGAGGCGGTCGCAGCAATGCCATTGTTGTAGGCAAAAAACATTGTCGGCTCCAGACCGACGGTTTTGCGGATAGCCTTGTTAATCCGCCCCCTTGTACCGAGAAATGAACGCACGTTGCCTTCAAGAAGCCGGCTGCCGTACGTATCGTAGATCTCCGCGAGAACGTTGCCGGGAATCACACACAAATACGCACGGTACTCGTCCGACGGCACGCTTGCCGGAAGGCACGGCAGTCCTCCTTTGACAATAGTCGTGAAGTCCACTTCCAGTTCGTCGCGCCCGCTTTTCGATTCCTGGACCTGATGGAAACGGTTGATGTCCCAGATGTGTGACTCGGTGGGGATGCCGCCGACTTCTCCCTCCGGCCAGTCCCGAACGCGCGTGCTCAGTACACCATCTGTCACCAGGTATAGCCGCAAGCGTACAATCGATTTCCTGCGCTCGTAGAGCAGGTGGGCCATCGAGTACGCTGGCGTGCTCTCTTCGATTGTCTCCTGCAATCGTCCACTGAACGCATCGTCGCAAAACGCCAGCAGTTTCGAGAAGGACGCCTTTGCCTGCGTCTGGGTCAGAGTGGCAGGCTCTGCGTCGCCACCGTACTCTGCGATCAGAAGGCGCAGCGAACCATCCGTCTCGTCCTGCGCGAAACCATCAACGCCCAGTGATCGGTTGCGGTACCCGGTGCCCCGGTAGTAGCACGCCTCGAAATCCGCGAGCTCTTCCGCCTCGCTAAGCTGCTCCGCGCAGATCTCGACGAACTCCGCGTGCGTGAAGTTCGCCCCCGCGCTTGCACGGGCACGAACCTGATCCAGGAACTCCTGTCGATAGTCGCTTAGGTCCATAGTTTCCGTCTCACGGCTGCGGCGATTCGTAGTCGCCACATGCCCCCAAATCGATGGTGTAGCTGGCGTCCAGTACCCCGGCTGGCGCACCCGCGCGAATCAGTCTGGGAAAATCATCGCGAACCTGAAAGTAGCGTGCTTGCGTAACACGGTACCAGGCAAGCTCGTATTCCTCATGGTCCGCATAGCCAGCCTCGGCCAATCGGAGTTCAAACTCAACGCTGGCTACGGCGTTTGACTCAGACCGCATCGGGACTTGGGAACCCGTTCTGGCGCGCTATTCCCAAGCAGTTTGTCGTGGCGCTCCTACGTGGCTTTGATGTTCACCCTCTCAATATTTCATTTCAAGCGCACGATCTTGCCAGCTTTATTGAAAGCACGACCGAGGAACGGCTACAGGAATGGGATGTGGTTCTTCCTCAGGGAGAAGGCTCGACTGTTGAAGTGGGTGGCATTTCTGTACGCCGTAGTGTGCGGGCTGTGCGCGTCGATGAAAGTAGCATCCTCGTGTCGGGCCGGAGTGCGAGAGTCGCATCCCGTGGCATTGAGCGCGAGGGGCTGTCTCCCGATGTCATTGCCAGAGTCGGCGAGGCATACAGGCAGGAGAAGCCCGGCAAGAGCGTACCTGACAGCCGCTACCGCGAGGTACGCACGCGGCCCCTCCTTCTTATCCATGTCATTGAGGCGAAGAAGGACGGCACCGAACAGGACGCACCTGAAGATCTGATCGCCCTGGGACTCAGTTTCCCGGTGTTTAACGATGCCGACGTTGCGAAGCGTGTGTCCTATCGCGTCAACCTCGTGGAGTGGAAGGCGATCGTCGAAAACGAAGTGGACGAAGACGTGGAAGAGACTGACGATGACGAGAGTTGAGCAGCTTTGGCAGGAGATCTCGTCCCAGTCTGGCCGACCGGGCCTCTTTCAGAGGATCGATGAAAGCTACCCGCTCGATCTTTATGCGGGGATCGATTACCAGGGAAAGCGGGTTCTGATGCTTGTTACGGGGACAGCACCACCTTCACTCCCACCGGCTGGTGTGGTGGAGATCGCGTGCAACCAGCGCACTGACCAGGAGTTTGCTGTCATTTTTCAGCTCGCCCGCCCGGAATACGACGAGATCTTCGGGCGACTTTGCCAGGACTTGGTGGACGCCACACGCAACGTTCTCCCCCAGAACGGGAGTGATGCACTTCTTCGGCGGCTGAGCCGGTGGCGAAAGCTGCTGGAAGTCGGGCAGAGGACGACCCTTTCCGACATGGCCCTGCGCGGACTGATCGGCGAATTGTGGTTCCTGCGCTCCGTGGCCCTGGATCGGGTTGGTGTCGAAGCTGCCGTGAAGGGCTGGCTAGGTCCGCTCGATGCGCCCCAGGACTTCGTCCTTGGCGAGGCCGTCGTGGAAGTCAAGACATCTTCTCCGGGAGCACAGAAGGTAACTATTACGTCACTTCAGCAGCTTGATGCTGGAAGTGCTCCTTTGTATCTGGGGGTCCTGTGGCTCGCTCCCGCTGACCCGAGCACGAATGATGCCTTTTCTGCGGCGCAGCTGGTGCGATGTCTTCGGACCGCTGTGGAGGCAATCCGGCATCACGCAAAGATGTGAGGAAGCGTGTAACAGCCTGCCTATTGGCGCGGAGAATGTTCTGATTACTCTTGAGCCGTGGCGTCTCAAGGCTTTCACCGCTGATCGATATTCGGCGCTCGACCGTCCTCGCATTGCGCATTTTGTTCTGGGCTGTGACGATGAGGGCGTCCGGGTGCGCACGCACCTTGAGCCCGAAGTCTTTTGGTGTCCGCCCCTGCGCCCGCATCTTTTTGAATTCCGCACGCAGTTCCTCGGTGGCCCCTGTAATATGCTCGTACCATTGTCCAGCATCATCGGTCAGCCACACGCGGCACAGATCGTCGTACCCGTCGCGGTACCCGAACCAGCGCCCCATTTGAAGCAGCGTATCGTACATCTGCGAGTTTCGAAAGAAGTAGCTCGTACTCAACCCTTCGAGGGTGAGCCCCCGCGAAAGGCTGTTTCCTCCGACCGCAATCACCCGAAGGCCATTCTCCTTATGCTTCGCGTAGTCCAGGCTGGCCGCCCCGGTCCGCTGGTTTACAGCTTGAACTGTGACCGGGAGAACTCCTGTTATCAGACCCGACTGAACAGTCTCCCAGGGAATCCCAAGTTGAGAAAACTCCAAATCCCATGTTGCGCGCAGAGCGGCCAGCGTTGGGTTCTTAAGCGCCTCCGCAGGCGGCAACTGACTGTAGTTACGAACATCCTGTTGTACCTGGGCCAGCCAGGTGTGGATCAGTGTCGTGACTTGGTCCTGAACACTCGTAAATCGACTCACGTTGACGAGCATCGAGCGATGTGTTGGACCTTCTCCCCGCAAATCGCGTACAGTCGTGCTCAACAAAAACGTACGGGTGGCCGCCTGGAGCGTCGATGGCAGGGAATGGACCACAAGATCGGCCTTGTGCTTCTCCGGGAATATGATGTCAGCGTCCTCAATGGTCCGCAAAAGATTCGTTCGTGGGTCCTCGCCAAAGAGCGCCTGTGGCCCCAGGTAGTTGGTGGGAGCCTCGAGGCTATATATGAAGTCTCTCGGGAACAGATCACTCCCGAGCATTTCGTCTTCGGTTTCAGGATCGATGAAAACATTCGCAAAAGGCGTCGCGGTGAAACCGACGTAACTCGAATGCGTGAAAAGACGGAGCAGCGAGCGAATTCGTGTGTTGATCGCGGTCGGATCGTCGGTGGATGCCCTTGTATTGACGGATGCACTATCAGCTTCGTCATCAATGACCAGCACTGGGGCGTCAATTGAACCATTGCGGTTGGCGTTGAACTCTGTGAGCCACGTCTCGAGGTTCTCCAGCATCCGCTTGTTCTTCTTCACCACCACCAGCACCGGGTTCTGGAAGATATCAAGACGAAATCCCAATGCATTTAGGAGCGATTTGCTGAAATCCTTATCGCGTGAGGTGAATACTCCGGCCGCCTTTCGGGGATCGATCAACCCCACACCCACCGCTCGACTGCTCCGAATCTTGGTGAGCTCTCCCGAGCTATCCAGGCCGACGAATCCTTCGTCCAGCCGTTCCTGCGTTTGCCTCCGTAGGCTCTCCAGCGTGCCCGTTAGCAAGATAATCAGGCGGTAGCCTGCATCCCCGGCCTTGCAGCAGAGAGCAGTGTACGTTGCTGTCTTGCCGGATTGAACATCGCCGACAACGAGCCCTCGACGGCGCCAGGGCATCGATTGCGCGGGATCTCCGATAAGGTCCAGAATGTCATCCGTGACCCTGTCCATCGTCGCAATGACCTTGGGCGGCCAGTCCTTTTTCGTGAGCAGTTGGCGAAAGCGATCCCAATAGAACGGATCTATGTCCGGCTTCCGTGCCCCGAGCCAGGGGCGGTGGTCGGCGGCGAGGAACACGCCGATATCCATTTCGATGGCCATCCTGGCGTGTAGACGCTTGAGCACACCCTCAAACTCGTCATCGGAGACGGGGAACGCTGCGCGCAAACGCGCCGCAAGATCGTGCACCTCCTGTTCGGTAGGAGGCCGGTCGCCGGGAAGCGAGACGATGATTGTACGTTCGAGGAGTCGCGAATTCTCACTGGTCATGGTTGGAGCTTTCGTAGGATGGCTTTTGCGACTTCGGGCGCGTTTGTAAAAGGCTCCGTGGTCGGAAGGGCTGCGAGGAAGCGCTGACCCTCCGGCGTTTCGGGACCGAGGCTGCTCAGGATGCTCTGGGCAAGTGCGAGGAGGGTTTCGAACGCGTCGTCGGCGGAGTGGTCAACCCGTGGACGGAGTTCCGATGCCATATCGGCGTACACAGCATCGAAGGGGATCGTCTCCTCAAGCGTGTGCAGCAACTGCCCGAAGAGCAGAGACTGATCCTGGGAGTTGGTCTTTTCCAGTGCAACGATTAGCGGGTGATCGCGATTGACCCGGTACGCTACGCCGTCCCGCTCCGCCGTACGGTCCCACGCGTGGGTGACTCCGTCTGGCGTCTTGCGGCCGCGGTAGGTGTACACACGACGGCTGCCGTCGGTGATGCGGTAGATAATCTGTCTGAGCCCTTCGCGCAACGATTCCGGCGGGTAGGTCCTCGATTTCTTGATGTCAAGCTGCCAAAGATGGTCGAGGCGGTTAGAAATATCGACCTGTACCCGGGCGAGCTTCGTGAGTTCCTCCTGCCTTACGAGACGGAACCAGGATCCCCAGCTGATCAGCCGTCGGTTTCTATAAATATAGAAACCCTGATTGCGACGTAGCCCTTCCTCACCGCCAGCAAGTTCCAGGTCTGCGGCGCGAAGCTTGGAGATGTGCGGCAGTATAAACGGCCTCACCGTTACCTTGTCCTGCTCGACTTCGAACTCCTCAACCGGTAGCGCCTGCGTAGCCTTATGGGCGCTGAGGAAGGGATCGATAGCGCGCAGGGGGTTTCGATTAATGCTGATACTGATCGGTTGCTGTCCCGGCGGCGGATTCAGAAAACGGTGAAAGACCAGCGCCAGGTGGTCGCGCGCGAGATCGACGCGATTCCCGAGAGCCCGGTCCAACGGAGTGCCGTCGGCGGTGAGGCGATCAAAATCTTCCCACAGAACCAGTGTGCCGTGGCCCAGGGAACGTAACTCCTCGACTAAAGGCAACGCCCGAATTTGGGCATCCGACAGCTGGAGCAACATCCAATCCTGCCGCAGGGCGACATGGTCAAGGTCCCACCGTCGCGCGCTGAGTTCTCCCTGCTTCAATGACGCGACCGTCAGTCGCCGGCACTGAGAAAGGGAGGCTGTCTTCAGCCCTAGTCCGAACCGCCCAAGGTCGCACGCATCACGGGCGAGCCGCGGATCACGGCTTCCGTGGCGCATCGCCGCCGTAATCTCGCTGGTGCCCATACCCGACCCGTCATCAAGAACCGCCGCATACGGTTGATCGTACGGTGAGAAGTGGACCTCAATCCGGCGAGCATTGGCCGACAGGCTGTTGTCAATCAGATCGGCCAGTGCGGCTTCGAACGAATACCCGAGCGCGCGCATGGACTCCAGCAGCTCAGCAGCCGATGGCGGCAGGTGAATCTCGCCCGGCCCCTCCATTCCGTCTGCGAGTGGTGCGAAATCGGACACTCCCATATCCTATGTCCATTCATAGTTCCGCCGCTACCGGGCGGCGGAGGACCAGTTCTGGAACACTGATTTTCGCAGAAGGCGCCCGCACGCCGCCGACGAGGGGGCCAGGCGCGCCAAAGACAGTGCCCGAGTGCCGGAGGCGTCGCTTAATCACACTTCCCACGCAGGACTTTGAATACGATGCCAGCGACTTGGCGAGCCAATAGTGGCGGCACGGCGTTGCCCACTTGAACATATTGCTGCGTCCTGGTTCCACAGAAGAAGTAGTTATCGGGGAATGTCTGCAACCGAGCCGCTTCGCGCACAGTCAGGCTTCTGCACTGTTTTTCATCATAGTGAATGAAGTAATGGCCGTCCTTGGCCATATGGCTCGTTACCGTCGTCGATGGCTTGTTGGCGAGTTGGACGCGGAAGCGATCATCGAAATACTCCTTTTTCTTTTCATCTTTCACGTTCTTATGCTTCGGCAACAGGGTTCGCGGAAAATCGCGAAGCTCCGGAGAACGGCCGAATACCCTCGCGTAACATGCAACGAAAAGGTACCTCTGAAGATCCTGCGGCATATGTGGGCGGGATGCATGGTTGCAGGCACCACCGATTCCGGTATCGCAGTACCACTTGGGCTCGTACTCGCTCTTCGCCTCGCAGGCGACAAATTCGCCACCGCGATCTGCGCGCGGCATCCTCAGGCGCTTCAACGTCCATTCGATGTCCCGCCTGAGAGTCCGGCCGTGGCCGTTAGGCAGATCATCCAGTATCCCCGGACAAAGAATACCCTGAAGAACGTCACGCCATTCGGATCGTCCGTCAGGCACCTTCGTGAGACCACTCCGCAGTCTCGGTAGACCCTGCAGGACGCGGCCCGCGCCCACCGGCTTAACCGACCGCATTAGAACCGGGATCTTGTCGACAGCGAGGTCTTCGCGTACTCCCAGGAGGATCAGGCGATGCCTCGATTGCGGGATGCCATAGTCTTCGCACTTGATGACGAAATCCCCAGGTTCAAATACCGGATCTCCATCAGGTTCACGTGACCCCGATTCCTTGACGAGCGAGTACAGAAAATACCGGGGGCCACTCCTTCCTTTCTCAATCGAAATCGCCGGAGAGCGAAGATCGGCGAGCATCTGTTTAAAGATTGCGCTGTCACCAACCTTCGATGAGAGGAGGCCCTTGGCCAGCACACCGCGTGTAACGTCTTGAATGACGCGCCGCGATCCCGATCTTTGGAAGGCCCACACTGCAAGTATCGCGGCGCCCAGTATGTCGTCGTTCGCATCACTGAACGCCCATGCGACCGCTTCATCCGACCTCCCGACCTGCTCCATGGCCTGCAACACGTCGTCCACGAAATTCTGGTTCTCAACGCCGCGCCATACTCGCGAGAGGCCATGCGTGACCGCGCGGGGCCACTCCTGAGAACCGCGGGCGGCCTGGAGCGTCTCAAGAACCGCCTTAGTCGTATCGTTCGAATAATTGCCGATGTCGCGAAGGTCAGGGTCGCCGTCCATACTTGACTATTTGAACACGCGCCGTGGGTGCTGTGGAGCGAATTGAGCCGGGTTCGCCAGACTCGCAGAGCCCCCGTGGCGGTGTTCGGAGCTCATTGGATGTCTCGCTTCTTCAGCATCATGACGAGATCGGTCATAGCTTCTTCGAATGGCCGTCCGCTGAAGTCGAGGTACTGGAGGCGCGCCAGCGCGAATCTGGTGGGACCCGGCAAAGACGCCAATACCGTGGGCGCGTCGCCGATGATGACGGGGACGATTGCGCTCCCAATGTTCATCGCATACTCAACCTCCTGCTGCACATACGGCGATTCCGCTGCGTTCTCGCTCAGGAGAACGAGGACGAATCCCCTTCGCACCGCCTCGTCAATCGCGGAGACGATTTCGTTCTGCCAATCCCGTCCGACCTGTATCGACCGGACGTCGAATACCCGGTATTCCTCTTGTCGGAGGCGGTCAGCTATCCGGTCCGCGACCTCGGAGTCCCGCAGGGAATACGAAAGGAACACCGTCGCGCGCCGGGACAGTCGCGCCACCTTCTCCAAGTACTGATCGATTCCCCCTTCCAAATCGACGACTTCGTAGACCTTGCCCTCAAGGGCGCGGATTATCTCGACTTCTTTCTGAACCCAATCCGATTCTCTTGAGTGGCTGCTGTCGCAGAGGATAAACCAGTTTCTGGCCTCAATCTCCTTCCGCAGGAGATCCGGCAGCGCCGCCGAATCGTCTTCCAGGCATTTCAGGTAGAAGAGGAGAGGCTTGTGCCCCAATCGCTCAAGCGCGTCACGGATCTGGCGGACCTTCGTCAGGTCTTTGTGGGAGTGCGAGACGAATATCCAAGCACCCGTCGGATCCACTGTCTCTGCCACCGCCTCCTTCAAATTAGCGTCATTTGGAGATATGGGAAACCTCTACGACCGCCCTCATCCTCGCGAACAACCGGCCAGCAAGCCTTGGAGGTAGGCCCCAACCCGAAGAGCCGCGCAAACCGACGCGCCCCTTCCCCGAGAGAGTCAAACGCTACTCCGATATTGTCCAGTGGCTTCTCAAGATAATTAAGATGGCTTCCGTTCTGGTCCCATAAGTCGATCTCAGCCAAACCCGGGCGAACATGCAAGGTACATCCGCCGAACTCGCTTTTCGTGATGACCTCAGGGTCCAGTGTAAAAGCGAGCGTTGCGGAACTTGGTCCGCGCGTAAAGCGACTATTCCACTGGAAAGTCGGCACGGCTCCGAACAGCGCCCCGAGAACGGACGCCAAGGCTTCTTTGATCTCAGACCCGTCCGCGATAGTCTTCTGACAATGGTCAACCAGAAGATCCTGCGTGCCATCCTGCATCACTTCACCAGCGTATACCCGTAACTCAGTGGCTTCGTTGGAGATCCACAGCTCCAAAGCCGAAGGCAAAACTACTGAATCAATCAACTGTCGTTCGACCTTCGCCGGTGTCGGCCCCACGCCGGACGTTGATGGGCCTGGACGGCACTCCTTCGGGTCCGGGTTCTCTTGAGGCGTTTCGGCCCTAAGCAATCTCGCCGCAACGATGAGCACCGCTGGGGTCGGCACTCGCCAAGGTTGCATCTTGGCGGTATCCAGACCTCGCCGGGCGATATACGCGCCGAATCCTCGCAGGCGGACAACCAGCATCGGGTGCTCCTTGTCGTCAGCTAGTTCTTCGAAAACTTCGGCAAGCGGACCGGCGACGTTGGCCTCGATCCATTCGGAGTCTGTCGCTGCGGCGGTCTTGGCCGTGTTCAACACTACCTTAAGTAGGTCGCCTTCCTTGACGCCCACTGCGCGGGCACACCCAAGCTCGGAACTTCCGGCACTGTCAATCTGGAATTGACCGGTCAGTTCAGCTCCCTTGCAACTGCCAGGCCTGCGTTTCCACTTGGCAATCGTCCGCATGACCAAGGCGTTGTCCTCGGGTTGGCCGGGGGCGACGGCGACAGGCGGCTCAACATTCTGACTCACTGCCGGCATTGAGGAAGAGTCTGTTTCTGTTTGGGACGGCGTCTTGGCAATCTGTTCAGAAATCGCCGCAGTAGGAGTGCCACCGCCAGCCAGATTCCCAGGCTGCGCTGGCTCATCATCTGTGAGTTCAAAAGGATACAGCCTGGCGAGCTCTGCGGGTTCAGTCACCTCCGTTACCGACTTCTTCGCGATTCTTTGTGCGAGCTGAAACATGCGCCCGGGTTTTGGCGATTGCATCTCAGTGACGATGACGTGCGCCGCGAAGGGCAAAAGGGCGACCCCGTAATCGTGATCGAAAAGATGGCGCAAAATGCGCTCGTGCATCCAATACCCGTGGTAGTACCCGCCATGTCCCCCCGAATGTCCGTCCGCTTCCCTGCAATACTTGGATATCAAGTAAGAGAGTGCGGTTTCGGGTCCGAAGGCATCGATTCCTCGGAAGCATTCAGTCTCGTTCGGCAAGTACTCAAGCACCGGCGCAACCATCGCTTTGACAACCTCGCCGGTACTATAAACAGGCTTCACCTGATTATCAATAGCAAATTGAAAGTCGTCTTTAACCTGCCTGACTACCTCGCTCGCCAGCACGCTGCTTTTTGCAAGCCTTCGCTCGAATCGCCTCATCAACCTGCGTGGGTTATCTTCGTTTCCGGGAGCGTCGCGCAGATCTAACAAGAAAAACCACGCCTCCATGGCTTCCAGAACTTCCTTGCGAAGAGACTTAACAACGCGTTCGCCGTGAGCCCTAGTGATCGGCGGGACCGATTGGGCCAAGTCGACTCGGTGCAACGCTTCATCCCCTGCAGCTTGGGAATCTGCGCGAAGCCCTGTAAGGTCACCATTGGCGTGTCTGTGCACGGGGGCATCGTCGGGCGCCCGGGGAGCAGACGCTCGCGTCGCGAGTTCTTGAAGGCTCGTGTAGGCCTCACTACCCCTAAAGATCTCGAAGACGAACAGCCCCAGAATCTGCGACAAGTCATCGTCCTGGGGCGACTTCAGCAACACTCTTGCCCTGACGCTCTCAACCGCCTGATTAAGCGCAAACGGCGCAACCTTATCCGGCTCGCGAAGTGCGTCTTCTCCGTCGGCCGCGATGGATTCAATGATGTCCTCAGCAAACTCTTGCCTTAGGGCGACAGATTCGCCATCCTGCGCGAGAACACCGCATGTTGCCCCGAGTCGTAAGAGCAAATCCATCACGTAGTTACTCAGTTCATTCAGTATCGTGCCAAGCTCTTCTTCCGTGTAGGGGACCTTCGCCCCCTCGCCATCTTTGGAAATAAACCGTGCGGCGGATCGAATCACTATCTCTCCATGCGACAGCAAGGGTGTTTCGATCGCTTGCTTGCTCAGAAGCCCTCGAAACTGCGGGGACAATTCAATGCCCCTGCTCGATCCTACAAGCAGACCAAGCTTTAATAGGGCACGGACATGCCGACTTTGGATTTCAGGCGCAGCCGGTCGCATTTGTGCTTCGGTCGTCGTGTTTGCAAGTCGCGCGCTCTTGGCCGTCCACTGGGGACTAGAGTTGACTGGCACGCCACGAGTTGCGTCGGACGCGAACTTGCCGAGTTTCCGCCAATAGGAATCGCCGCTCATTCGGTAACGAAACACCGCCTGAAGACCACCCATGCGGAGTTCCAACCCGGCGCCAAGCTGGGTATCGATGATATGCACGGCCAAGAACGGCTTTTCGCTATTGAGCGCGAAGTTTATCTCGTTGCGAACGTTGCGGGAGCCCACGGCGCTCGGAGAGATGAACACCAGGAACCGCTCCGCATTGGCAAGCGCCTTCGCCACTTCGTCTGGCCACTCGTTGCCGGGATCGATTCCCTCGTCGTACCAGATTCGGTAACCTTCCGCGTGCAAATGAATGAGGTCGGGAAACACCTCGGCACTGTCGGCGTGGGCGTAGCTAACGAAGAGGTAGGGCTCAGGACCGGTATACGCTTCAAACGGCGGAAGTGTGTGGGTGTCTGGCATCGTTCAATTCTCTCTCCGTTCGATCCCCTAACAACAGCCGTCGTGCCGAGGCCCAAGCTCGGCGACTGCCGGTAGGACCGCATATCGTCAGGCCTGGAGGTTTCGAAGCTTTGACCTTATCTCCTTTATTCGTAGCTCGTACTTGCGTACGTCGTCCTCGAAGATTTCGATTTGGTCCTGCATGAACCGTTCGGGGTGATTTTCTTGCTCCTGTGAAAATATTGCCAGTTGCTGCCTTGCCATGTTCAAATTTGAGCGGGCAGACTTTTCTTCGCGAAGGAGCTGCTCGATCGCCTCGTGTCCGGACCGGCCCGCCTTCAAGAAGACGGAAACAAGCCTGTCGATGCTCGCCTCGAAGAGGTCGGGAGCCGGAGCGAGGCCGTTATAGTTCGGAAGCCCCAAGAGGTCCGCTGGAAGCGCCTGCGGAGGCGGCATTTGAAAGCCGCGTGCCAATATCGGCACGATGTTTCGTTTGCTTGCGATCGCGTGCCGGATCTCTTTCCTGAGCCAGTCCTCCTCGTCCTGACAGCGTTCCAGGCACCCCGGAGTCAGGATGACCAGAAAATCCGTGGCTTCCTCGATTTTCTGAAGCAGGGCCTCATTGAACTTTCCGCTCTTGAGATCCTCAATATCCATGAAGACAGAGAAGCCCCTCTCCTTCAACGCGTCCTTCATGCGCGCGGCCAGATCCAACCCACCCTCGCGGCGATAACTGATAAAAATGTCGTGCTTGTTCACCGCTTTACACCGTCAATTCCTTGGTCCCGACGCCATGGGATCGACCATGCGTACTTTACTGGGCACAACATTGGAACTACCATCGGCCTGCAGCAGTCCCATCAGCTCTGCGCCACCGGCTTCCGATACAGTATCCGCCAATCCGCTACCTCTTCCATCGCCAAATCAGCCGCCTCGCGGGCAATTCGCCGAGGGTCGGGTAGCGTCGGGCTGTCGCGACGGCCGGGAAGCCAGCGGCGTCGAATGTGAACCACTTGGCGATTTTGTGATCGTGAATGAAGAAGTGCAGGGCGCAATAGAACGCGGGAGACCCACGCACAGTGGCAGTAGAAATTCCGGTCGCGCTCTCAGACAATCCATTCGCTCTGAGTTGCGCCGGTGGAACGCGATCTCGCTTGTCGCCCATGCTCTACACTCCTGAATTGCCCATCCGCCTCGACATAATCTTGAAGCCCGCAGCTCGGGCGTACTTGGGGTAGTTCTTGATTGTACGGCGGTCTTTGTCCTTCTCCTCTTCAGGCAACTCGGAGTAGGGGACGAGCAACGGATGGGTTCGCCTGGCGTTGTCTTTTGGCGGCGGACCATAAGTCCAGCCCTCCATGCGTTTCTGCTCTTCCCACCCTTGGTGTTCCGCCTCCGCAAGGAATTCCTGGTTTTGTTTGAGGAAGGCTCCGACATTCGCGTCCTCCTCGTCAGATGCCGCGCCTTGTTCCAGTACGAATCCTGCCAGTGCAAGGATCTCGGGAATTCGGCTTGCGGACGCGATGTTGGCCGCTTTGCCTTCCTGATCGAGTTCCTCGTAGGTCTTGTAGTAAGGCCCGGTTTTCTCGGCCGTGGTTAGATTGTCCAGCCAATCCTGGTGGAGCGCCGGAGCCAGCGTCTCCGCCTGGGTCAAGAAGCTATAAGAGCGCCGGATTAGTGCGTGAAAGCCTGGGACATCCACAACGTAGAGAGCTAACAGGTTGTCTGGCGGAAGGTGAGCTCTCCGGAGCGGCAAGCCGCCGCGGTCCTTCATCTGCGATACCAGCTTCTCCATCGACCGCGCCCCGTTTCGGTAATGGCTTGTCTCCAAGAGGGCCGTCAGGAGGCCACGGTCGATTGCAAGCGGCTCGTTTTCCTTCTCCTTAACCAACCCAAGCAAGGAGCGAAGCAGGACTGCCCGTCGGACCGGGAAATCCAGGTCTGTCGGGTCGTCCACCCAAGGTTCAAGCCCATTCCTCGCGGATTGATCGTCGTACACCTGCCTGGGGTTCGGGCCGAGCACGTCAAGGAAACCGGCCAGCCTGCTCTTGAAATCCGGCCCTTTTGCCATGATGAAATCGTGACGGGCTTTCCGCTGGGCCTCGTTCTCTTCCTGGGGTGACTTGTCGGGCGGACCGAAATGAGCGAAGTCGCGACTCGTGCCGCCGGCAAAGACGAAGACGCACTTGCCAATCGCGTGGGAAAGTTGGCCCTCCTGAAACGCGCCGTCCTGCATCGGCGCCAGCAGGTACTGAAGCCAGAAGCAATTCCTGGAGTCGAACTCGTCCCAAAAGACAACCGGCGTTTTTCCGGCGAGTACAGCGTCCCGCACTTGGTGGTAGGCGCCAATCAGGTCGTCGGGTCCTTTGAATTGCGACAGGTTGAACTCCAGCACGGGGTTCTTGTCTCCGAACACGCCCTCCGCGATCTGTTTGAGGCCGAAAGATTTGCCGGATCCCGGCGCCCCGAAAACCGCCAGCGACAACGGCTGCTTCTGCGGTCCGCCATCCCGATAGCTCAACATCAACTGACGCAATGATCGTAAAGCCTCTATCTCACGCCGGTCCAGGGTCAGCAACTTGCCGAAACGCGCACATGGTACGTTTTCGAGGGCGGCAGGTCCAAGCAGCGCCAGCCGGCGAGCGGGGCCGAACATGGGGCCGGGGAAGACGTCGGAATGTGAAGACTGGCCCAAAATTGTCCAGTATGCCGCGCCGCTGGCACCCCCAGCGGCAGGACAGCCGGTGCCGGAACACCTCACGTCGGCAGCAGCGTATTTGTGCGCCGGCTTCAGAAGATGCGATGCCGCCTCCTGGAACGGGAAGCCTGGCTCGCTACCTTTGACAGGACCGTGACCGTACTCCCGCAAGAAACGCGTCGTGGAAAGCCCCGCCTTGAGCGCGGGAACAAGGTCGGGCGATGGTGCCGGCGCAGTGCCCGCGAGGTGCCAGGCAATCGCCGTGGTAACGGCGGAGAGGAAGCCGAACGCGTTGCCATCCTTTTGGCCGTCCTCCCATTCGCCCTCGCCGCGCTCGCGGTCAAACACCAACCGGCAAGGGCCTTGTTCTTTCCTGCCCGGTCGATCGAGCCAAAGCGCAGCGTCACCTCGAAGTGTGATCACAAGGTGGCGGCACGATTGCAGCCCGTGAACCGCGGGGTTCGATTGGACCTCGTCCACCAAGTCGTCGACGGTGCTCTCCCACGACAGCCCCCGACTCACGCGAACATCTTCCCGGCGCAGATTGTCTCCGCTCACGAGAACAATCAGCCGCTCGCGCCACCGGGCCGCCAGTTCCCGCCAAAGGTCTCCACGAGCCAGTGGCCGCGACATCTTGAGAATGATCCACTCCAGTTGAGGCGCTTCGCTTTCGGAGGTCAGGAACGGTGGCCAACACTGGGACGCCGTTTTCAGGCGAAAACCTAGACCACCGTCATCAATGACAAGCACCTTCGGCTTCAACCCGTCCACCCCGGGCGCCACCGAGGCAGGGTAAGCCGATTGCCCGCGCGCGCCGTAACCCAGGTTCTTGGAGAGCCTCCAGTGAAGCTGACCTTTCTTTGGTCCGTCGAACGGCTCCCAGACCGCGCCCGCCTGAAATCCCGACGGCCAGTCCTGGATGGCATCGGCCGTCAATTGCTGGAGTCCGAAGGCAAGGCGAATGGCCGAGGGCGCGTCTTGTCCCTTCGGGGCGGAAGCAGCAGCGCGCTCCAATGCGTCCAGGAGACCATAGGTCAACATGGCGCCTCCGGGTTGCTTGCGATACTGCATCCCTGAGACCGCATCAGAATCCGGTGTGAATCGCTGCCCGGCGTAAGTGTTGTGGTCCAGAACGACGTCGCCCGTTAC
>Ga0182030_10013415_pt1 | contig 16308 bp, 16 predicted proteins | sample 812S3MmetaG_FD_121299 | JGI IMG/M metagenome (GOLD analysis project Ga0182030, IMG submission 121299) | Permafrost microbial communities from Stordalen Mire, Sweden - 812S3M metaG (Illumina Assembly) | ecosystem: Environmental > Terrestrial > Soil > Wetlands > Permafrost | place: Sweden...
GATCATGTTCAGCCCACAGAGAATGCTATTTCCCGTCGATTTCTCTGCGCCGTGCGTCGCGATGGCGCCTTTGGTAGCGGAGTTCGCCAAACACTTCCATGCCGGAGTCACGCTGCTGCACGTGCTGCCGCCGAATCCTTTGGATGCCCATCGCACCGAGGCCCAGGAGGATTTGAATGCTTTTGCCTGGCCGCACTTCGCTGGGATCTCTACCTGCCAGGCGCTTGCCGAGGGCGAAGCCGCCGAGGAGATCCTGAAATACGCCCGCGAACAGCAGGTGGACTTGATCATGATGCCGACGCACGGATATGGTCCGTTCCGCAGATTCCTGCTGGGGTCGGTGGCGCAACGGGTTCTGCGCGAGGCGTCCTGCCCGGTGTGGACGGATGTTCATGGAGAATTGCCGACCGGTAAAGGGTCGGCTCCAACGAATGCTTCCGATCTGCATGTGAGAAGCGTCGTTTGTGCGGTCGACTTGTCCGATGGCTCCCGGCACGCGCTGCGCTGGGCTGCCGATTTCGCGCGAAATATGTCCGCCAAGTTGACGATCGTTCACGCGGTGGCTCGCGCCATGCCGACGCCGGAACTTCCCATCGATTGGACGCCGCAGATCGAAGCAGCCGCGTTCGAACAAATCGAAAAGCTGCAAGCGAGCGAAGGTACGCATGCCGAAACCCGCGTGGTGACGGGCGAAGTGGCTCACGCGGTGCATGACGCGGTAGAGGACGCGGACGGCGACTTGCTGGTGATCGCCCGCGGGCCGGAAAACAGCACCTGGACGCGGATCATGGATCACTCCTATCCCATTGTTCGCAACGCCCCCTGTCCCGTTGTCAGTGTATAGTGCCGAGCGTATAGCGCCGCGCGTACAACCGTCGCCGGGGCATCGCTGATTTAGGACACGGGCCCTATCGCACGCGCGCGGCGCGTGATAGTTTGGATAGTCAGCAGTATGGCTGTCCGGGAAACATCACGCGTGGCGAATCCGTTGGGCCTCGGCGACCAGACCGCAGCCGAACGGCGCGAGCCGCAACGGAACATTGCTTCCCCGCGCCCGCCCCAACAAAAAGCGAGCTTGTTGCGCAGGCCGCGAAAAACATTCCTCCGCAGGGCGATGTTTCAGATCCATCTGTGGTCCGGGCTGATTCTCGGTTTGTATATCGTCGTCGTATGCGTGAGCGGAAGTGCCCTGGTTTTCCGTCACGATCTGTACGATAAGTTCGAATCCTATGATCAGGCGAGGCATTCGATCCGAATCGCTTACAAGGTCCTCAGCTGGTTTGGAGATCTTCACGGGAGCCTGTTGCTGGGGCACAAGGGAATGGCGATCAATGCCGTCGGCGGTTTCCTCACGGCGGCGGTGTGCGTCACCGGGCTCATCATCTGGTGGCCCGGCATCGCGCGCTGGCGGCGAGCGTTAACCGTGCGTGGAGGAGTAGGATGGAAACGCTTCAACTTCGATCTGCACAGTGCGCTGGGATTTTGGACCTTCCTCATCCTCTTCGTTTGGGGCATGACGGGTGGCTATTTCGTGTTTCCGGAGCCGTTCCGCGCGGTGATCAATTACTTCACGCCGATTGATCCGCCCAGAGTGGCCGCGCGACCGGTAGCACCGCTGCGCGCGGGAGAAATTAGACCGACTCAAGCTTCGCCCAGCCCAAGTGCTGCCAGTGGCGCCCAGCGAGCGGCAACGCCTCCCGGTCCGCGCCGTCGCAGACCGCTCACGAAAGGCGGGAAGATCCTGCAGTGGTTTTCGTTCCTGCACTACGGCAACTTCGGAGGGTGGGGATGGAAAGCGTTGTGGACGCTACTGGGATTTGCTCCCGCGATTTTGTTCGGAACGGCGGTCGTGATGTGGTGGAATCGGGTGCTGAGTCCCGCGCTGCGACGATCCCGAAGAAAAGACCGCGAATGGGCGGAAGTTCCCGCGGCCGTTGCGCCGGAGCTGGAATGGGAGCAGGAGTAGACCATTGTCAGTGTTTCTCCAGCCCGCGCGCGGGTCAGGGGACCCGCCCCACAAAAATACTGAGTCTACGATAAACCAGGAAGATAAACCAGAAAATGGGTCAGCGGCGTCGAAGACGCTTTCGGCCAGCTCCTGGCGACGGACGTTCCTCTAGGCTTTTTCTTCGGCCGTCTTTTCCTCGGCCGCCTTTTCGCCCGGCTTAGGAGCCTCCTTGCGCGCTTTGTCGAACAGCATGTTCAGCGTCTTGTCGGTACGGATTTGCCCGGCGATGCGATTGAGGGTGCCATCCTTCTGCAGTTTCGGCCGCACTAGCGCCACTGCCTCGCGTTGTTGACGAGCGATGCGCTGCACTTCGCGATCCACTTCTTCATTGGTGGCGACGACGGACTCGCGATCGGCGATCTTGTCCAGGATTAACGACGCCCGCACATCGCGCGTGGCCCGTTCCTGTTGTGCTTCGCGAATCTTCGCCCAGTCCAGTTTCAGCTGGCGCGGGTCCACGCCTTGCGCGGACAGTTGCCGCAGTTGCGCTTCCAGGCCCATCTCGATTTGGCGATCCACATACGAATCCGGCACCGCGAACGGATGCGAATCCACCAGCTTCTCAATGATCTGGTGCTTGGTTTCTTCGCGCGCCTGATTTTCCCGCTCCGCGAGGATCGATTTGCGAATCGCGTCTTTCACTTCGTCGATCGTCTTGTAATCGCCCAGGTCTTGTGCGAACTCGTCGTTCGCGTCCGGCAGTTCCTTGCGGCGCACGGCTGTGACCGTGGCTTTAAAACGAACGGTGCGGCCCGCCAGCGTTTCGCGATCGTAATCGGCCGGATACGTGACGTCGAACTCGCGCGATTCCTCAGGAGACGCCCCGCGCAAATTCTCGGTGAACGCGGCAAGCGTCGCTTCGTCGCCGATCTTCAACATCAGCTCGTCCTGCTTGACGTTCTCGTCGACGCCCGAAATGCTTTCGAGCGAAATCACCGCGTAGTCGCCATCCACAATGGGACGCGGATCTTCGTTCACGTACTCGGCCTTCTTCTCGCGCACGGTGTTCAAACGCTCTTCCACGTCGGCATCCGTGACCAGGGGCTCGGCGTAGGGCACCGGAATGCCCGTGTACTCACCGAGGTCGAACGAGGGCGCGACTTCGAACTCCGCTTTGAAACGCAGCGGCTCGCCTGGGTGAAAATGGACGTCGCTGAAATTGGGGCGCCCCACGACCTGCAGATGATCCTGCGCGGCGGCCGCTTGAAAATAGCGAGGCACCAATTTCTCGAGCACTTCCTGCCGGACGTCGCCCGCAAAACGCGTCTTGACGAGCGCCGCGGGAGCCTTGCCGGGACGGAATCCGGGCAGCTTCACCTTGGACTGAATCGAGGCGACGGCGCGCTCTGTCTCTTGCTCGACTTCCGCAACCGGAACGCTGATCTCGAGCGAATGTTTACAACCTTCTACTAAAGCCATTCTTTTTATTTTAACCTTGCGCGGCCAAACTCTCTAGATCGGGTTCGCGATTACTCCGCGGAGGGCGGGAAAAGGCGCTTCCCTCAATAACAGAAAAGCAGCCACCCTCGCGAGTGGCTGCCTCTAACCCGACCAAAATAACGATGACTTAACGAACTGCTTAACGAACTGCGGCCGTGGCGAGCGCCGCTTCCTTCAAGGCCTTCGCCTTGTCGGTGGCTTCCCACGTGAACGATTCTTCGGTGCGTCCGAAGTGTCCGAACGCCGCCGTTGCACGATAAATCGGACGGCGCAGCTTCAGCGTGGTGATCATTCCCTTCGGTGTCAAGTCGAAGTTGGCGCGCACGATTTCCGTCAGGCGCTCTTCGGCAACCTTGCCGGTGCCGAACGTGTTGACCATCACCGAAATCGGTTCGGCCACGCCGATCGCGTAAGCAAGCTGCACTTCACAACGATCCGCCAGACCCGAAGCCACGATGTTCTTGGCCACGTAACGCGCCATGTAGCACGCCGAGCGATCCACCTTCGTCGGATCCTTGCCCGAAAAAGCTCCGCCGCCGTGACGGCCCATGCCGCCGTACGTATCGACGATAATCTTGCGGCCCGTGAGCCCCGTGTCGCCGTGCGGTCCGCCAATCACAAAACGACCCGTCGGGTTGATGTGAAACTTCGTCTGGGAGTCGATCATGGCGCTCGGAACGATCGGATCGATGATGTACTTCTTCACGTCGGCGCGCAGCTGCTCGGTGGTGACGTCGTCGTCGTGCTGCGTCGAAAGCACGACCGCGTCGATGCGCACGGGCTTGCCGTCGACGTATTCCACGCTGACCTGGCTTTTGGCGTCGGGGCGCAGATAAATCAGCTTGCCGTCGCGCCGGACGTCGCTCTGCTGGCGGACCAGCTTGTGCGCCATCATGATGGGCAGCGGCATCAGCTCCGGAGTTTCGTCGCAGGCGTAGCCGAACATCATGCCCTGATCCCCGGCGCCGCCGGTATCGACGCCCATCGCGATATCGGGGCTCTGCGATTGAATCGTATTCAGGACGCCGCAGGTCTTGGCGTCAAACCCCATTTTGGCGTCGGTGAAGCCGATGTCGGCGATGACTTCGCGCGCGACCTTCGGAACGTCGACGTACGTGGTGGTCGTAATTTCGCCCGCCACCACGCAGATGCCGGTCGTGACCAGCACTTCGCAGGCGACCCGCCCCATGGGGTCGTCGGTCAGCACCGCATCCAGCACTGCGTCGGAAATCTGGTCCGCCATCTTGTCCGGGTGGCCCTCGGACACCGACTCGGACGTGAAAATATGCCTCATTCGTTCTGACATTTTCAACTCCTCAGTGAAATGTATAATCCCGTTTCGATTCTTAGTAACGATAATGATCCGGCTTGTACGGCCCTTCGACAGCGACGCCCAGGTAATCCGCCTGCTTGGGGCTCAGCGTCGTCAGTTTGACGCCGATCTTTTCCAGGTGCAAGCGCGCCACTTCTTCGTCCAGCTTCTTGGACAAAGTATAGACGCCCGGCTTGTAGGTGTCGCGGTTGGCCCACAGATCCAACTGCGCCAGCGTCTGGTTGGAGAAGCTGTTGCTCATAACGAAGCTCGGATGGCCGGTGGCGCAGCCCAGGTTCACCAAGCGTCCTTCGGCCAGCAGGAAGATGCAGTGACCGTCCGGGAACGTGTACATGTCCACCTGCGGTTTGATGTTGGTCTTCTTTACACCGGTGGCGGTGTTGAGCAGATCCACCTGAATTTCGTTGTCGAAGTGGCCGATGTTGCACACGATCGCCTGATCCTTCATGTGCTTCATGTGTTCGAACGTGATGATGTCCAGGTTGCCGGTGCAGGTGACGTAGATATCGCCGCGGCCCAGCGTTTCTTCTACCGTCGTCACTTCGAAACCTTCCATCGCGGCCTGCAAAGCATTGATCGGATCGATTTCCGTCACGACGACGCGCGCGCCCATGCCGCGTAGCGAATGCGACGAGCCCTTGCCCACGTCGCCATATCCGCAAACCACGGCGACCTTGCCCGCGACCATTACGTCTGTAGCGCGCTTAATGCCGTCGGCCAGCGATTCGCGGCAGCCATAAAGATTATCGAATTTGGATTTCGTCACCGAATCGTTGACGTTGATTGCGGGCACCAGCAGCGCGCCCTGCTCCTGCATCTTGTAAAGACGATGCACGCCCGTCGTGGTTTCTTCCGAAACGCCGCGCCAGTCTTTGGCGACTTCGTGCCAGCGCTGCGGGCTTTCCTTGTAAACCGCTTTCAGCAAGTCCTTGATGACCTTTTCTTCGTGGCTCCCCGACTCGGAATTCACCCAGTCCCTGCTGCCGTTTTCGAGCTCGTAGCCTTTGTGGATCAGCAGGGTCGCATCGCCGCCGTCATCGACAATCAACTCGGGACCCTTTCCGCCCGGATGGCGCAACGCCTGATCCGTGCACCACCAGTATTCTTCCAGCGTCTCGCCCTTCCAGGCGAACACGGGAACACCGGCAGCGGCGATCGCGGCAGCGGCATGATCCTGCGTGGAAAAAATATTGCAGCTCGCCCAGCGTACTGACGCGCCCAGATCCACTAGCGTTTCGATCAAGACGGCGGTCTGGATCGTCATGTGGAGCGAGCCGGTGACGCGGACGCCTTTGAGCGGCTGGGTGGCCGCGTACTTCTTGCGGATCGCCATCAAGCCGGGCATTTCAAATTCGGCGACGGAGATTTCTTTGCGGCCCCATTCGGCGAGGCTCATGTCGGCGACTTTGTAGTCCGTGGCTTTGTTTCCCACGGCGACGTTCGGGAGAGTTGTGCTCATGCGTGCGCGGTTTCCTTTCTAATTTAAGTATCTACGAATCCAGATATGTTGATATGATAATACACAGAAATCCATGCCGTCAACGCTGCGCCATCTGCGTCTCCTGGCCGATCCCAGCCGCCTGAGGATTCTGCTGCTGCTGGATAAAGAAGAGCTTTCCGTCGCCGAACTGCAGGACGTTCTGGGCATGGGTCAAAGCCGGATTTCGACGCATCTGGCGCAAATGAAGCAAGGCGGATTGCTGGAAGACCGGCGCGAGGGAAAGAGCATCTATTATCGTTTGCGCCCCCGTCGCGGTGCCGAGGCCGAAGCGTTCGAAAGACTCCGCACGGTGCTCCAGGAGGCGGCCGCCGAAATTCCCGAGGCCGAAGAGGACATCCCGGCGCTGGCACAAATCATGCGCAGGCGGCAGGATAAAGTGCGCGCCTACTTTGACGACCTGGCGGGAAAATTCGGGCGCCACTACGTTCCCGGCCGTTCGTGGAAAGGACTGGCGGAGACGCTGCTCACGCTGCTGCCTCCGCTGGTGATCGCCGACTTGGGCGCGGGCGAAGGAACGTTCTCGCAACTTCTTGCCCGGCGCGCGAAGAAGGTGATCGCCGTCGACAACTCCGAAAAGATGGTGGAGTACGGCACGGAGCTGGCGAGGAAGCATGGAGTGAAGAACCTTGAATACCGTTTCGGCGATATTCAGGAAATCCCGATACGAACCGGCACGGTGGACCTCGCTTTTTTTAGTCAGGCGCTGCATCATGCCCAGCATCCTGAACGCGCCGTGGCCGAGGCATATAGGATTCTGAAACCCGGAGGACGAATCGTGGTGCTCGATCTTCTGCGCCACAGTTACCAGGAAGCCAGGGAGTTGTACGCGGATGTTTGGCTGGGCTTCACGGAGGCGGAAGTGTTTCGCTTTCTCACAGATGCCGGGTTTCGTCACGTGGAGACCTCGATTGTTCACCGCGAAGAGGAATCCCCTCACTTTCAGACTCTTCTGACGGCTGGCGACCGGCCCTAGCGGTAGGCCTTCGCCCGCGCGATGCTGCGCGATAAGCCTTAGTTCGGCCGCACAATCCTCCTATCTTCCTCAAATTACACAACTCTTACAATCAATCTGCCCGCTTACTGTTACTTTGGATCTGCGAGGATTCGAGTGAGTAGTTCTAAGACCGTCTCCATTTTCCCCCAACGCAAACTGAACTGGTTTACCATCGCCGTTTTAGTTTTCCTACACGCAGGCGCGCTTGCGGCCCTGTTCTTTTTCAGCTGGAAATCGTTTCTGGTGGCGGTGGCGCTGCACTGGGTTGCCGTCGGCTTTGGTATTAGCCTGGGCTATCATCGCCTGCACACGCATCAGTCGTATCAGTGCCCCTTGTGGATGCAGTATGCGCTGGCCACCTGCGGGACGCTGACGCTGGAAGGCGGGCCCATGTTCTGGGTGGGCAACCATCGCATTCATCATGCCAAGTCCGATAAGCCGGGCGATCCGCACTCGCCGAAGGAAGGCATCATGTGGGCGCACGTGGGATGGGTGGTCTACGACGAGTGCCGCGATATTACCGAAGACTACACGACCAAGTACGCGCCCGATATCGCGCGCCACAAGTATTACATGTGGCTGAATCGCTATCATTGGGTGCCGTCTGTAATCCTGGGGCTGATTTTGCTGGCCTGGGGCGGAATCCCGATGTTCCTGTGGGGCATCTGCTTCCGCGTCACGTTCGGTCTGCACTGCACGTGGCTGATCAATTCGCTGACGCACGTGATCGGCACGCAGCGGTTCGACGCGGGCGACGATTCGCGCAACAGCTTTGTGCTCGCGCTGTTCACCTTCGGCGAAGGCTGGCACAATAATCACCACGCGTATCCGACCTCGGCACGCCACGGGCTGGCATGGTGGGAATTCGATATTTCCTGGATCACGATGAAGCTCCTGCGCTTCGTCGGGCTGATCAAACACGTGCGGGTCGCCAAGATCGATCAAGCTGTGCTGAACCGCAAAGCGGCGTAGCCCGACACTATCCTCGCAAGCCGCACCGTATAATGGCAGCAGGTGAAAACCTATACTTTCAACGTCGTTGTTGAACCAGACGAGGACCGCTGGCATGCCTATTGCCCGGTCTTAGTCCGCCAGGGCGCCGCAACCTGGGGACAGACCGAAAAGGAAGCGCTCCAGAATATTCGCGAAGTGGTTCAGATGGTCGTCGAAAGTCTGATCGAGCATGGCGAAACCGTACCCGATGCGCCGAGCGATCAGGTTCAAGTAACCGTCGCACCGCGGGTTGCCATAACGGTCTGAGTGCACTCCAGGTTTGGGCCTGAACTATTCCCAATTACGGACTCTCACCGCGAGGGAACTGGCTTCCGCTTTCTTGCGCGATGGGTTTGCGCTCGATCGCCAGGTTGGTTCTCATCGCCACTATGTGCATCCCGACGGTAGAAGAGTCACGCTCAGTTTCCATTCGCCGGGCGAGACGTTCGCTGTGAAAACGCTGAAAACGATGCTGGAAGTGCAGGCGACTTGGAACGAAAGCGACCTTCTCCGCCTGAAACTGATGCGTTGAATCTTGCGGCGGCGTAATCTTAGAGTATGGTCGTAGGCGGACGTCATAAATCGATCGCATTCTTCATCGCACTCGGCGCTGGATCGATCGCCTTCATCCTGCTGCTCTACGTGGGATGGGTGCTACTCGGTTGGCGTCACGGAATCCTGCTCTTTTTCGGCATCCTGCTCACCTGTCTGGTGATCGCCGGCGTGGTGCTGAACACCACGTTTCTGGTGCGCGAGGTCCGGCGCAACGCCCAGCACGACGCGTTCATCAACGCCGTGACCCACGAACTGAAGACGCCGGTCGCCTCGATCCGTTTGTATTTGGAAACCCTGCAATCGCGCCCGGTGGAAGAGGATCGCCGGCAGGAGTTTTACAAGATCATGCTGGAGGACAGCGACCGGCTGCTCGGCACCATCGAGCAGATTCTGAGCACGGGACGCATCGGCCATGCGCGGCGTCACCTGCATCTCTCCACGGTGGATTTCGGAACGCTCGTAGAAGAGTGCCTGGTGCGCGAGCAACGCTTGTATCATCTTCCCGCCGACGCCATGACGTTCCGGCCGGGCGCGCCCACGAACATTCGCTGCGATGCGGATGAAGTGCGAGCCGCGGTTTCCAACCTGATCGACAATGCCATCAAGTACGCCGGAAGAGAACCGAAGGTCGAGATCGAATTGAATCCGGTGGAAGGCGGCAATGTCGCCATCAAAGTGAAGGACAACGGGCCGGGCATAGCGAAGGACGAGGTCAACCAGATCTTTAAACGCTTCTATCGTGTGCGCGGTCCGCAGTCGACGCGCATCAAAGGAACCGGCCTGGGGCTGTTCATTGTGCGCTCCGTCGCCAAGCGCCACGGCGGGAAAGCATGGGTGGAGAGTAACGGCAATGGACGCGGCAGCACGTTCGTCCTCCAGTTGCCTGTCGGACAATGAGCGAGCGAATTTTGATCGTGGAAGACGAGAAGCACCTCGCCGAAGGCCTGCGCTTCAATCTGGAAGCCGAAGGCTATCGCGTGCAAGTGGTGGACACCGGCGAAGCGGCGCTCGAACTTCTACTTCCCGGCGCAAACGGGACGGCAGCGGAGAGCTTCGATCTTCTGGTGCTCGACGTGATGCTGCCGGGCAAGGATGGATTTGAGGTTGCCACCGAACTGCGGCGCGCGGGACAATTCGTCCCGGCTCTGATGTTGACCGCGCGGGGGCGTCCGGAAGATGTCTTAAAGGGCTTCGAAGCCGGGGCTGACGACTACCTCCCGAAGCCGTTTGAACTGGAAATCCTGATTGCGCGCATTCGCGGTCTGCTGCGGCGCAAGAAGTGGCTCTCCGAGGAATCGACGCGCCGCGCGCCTACGCCGCAGGACTTATTCCAATTTGGGGATAAATCCATCCATTTCGATTTGCTGGAGCTGCGCGTGCGCGGGCACGTGTTTCCGCTGACGCTGATGGAGGCCAACATCCTGCGCTATCTGGTGGATCACGAAGGACACGCCGTCTCCCGCAAAGCGCTGCTGGAGGAAGTATGGGGATTGCAGGGCGACACCGACACGCGCGCCATCGACAACTTCATCGTGCGCTTGCGGCGTTATCTAGAGGACGATCCGGCCCACCCGAAGCACTTGCTGACGGTGCGCGGCGTGGGTTACCGGTTCAAGGCGTCCTGAAGCGCCGCTACTTTGTGATCACGCCGCAGGCGATGCGATCGCCGGCGTTGCCGGTGGGATCGGTCTTGTAGTCGTCGGCCTTGGCGTGAATCATCAGCGCGGTGCCGCCGTTGGAGAACACGGAATGGTTGTCGTCGCCGAGGTTCACGCGTGTGTTGACCAGCAGCGCTTTCGCCTTGCCCTTCTTGCTCACCATAAAGTTATTCATGTCGCCGGCGTGAGGACCGTCGGGACTATCGAGGCCGTGGTGCTTCATGTCCGGGTTGAAATGCCCTCCGGCCGTGGTGAAAGCCGGTCCTTCGCACTTGGCAACGGCATGGATGTGCGCGGCGTGCTCGCCCGGGGGAAGTCCCTTGACCTTCAGCAAAATGGTTACGCCGCCCTTTTCGGCATCGGCGATCGTTGCCGTTCCGACAGACACGCCCTTCGCATCTTTGAGTTCGACAACCTTAGTTTTCGCGACAAGCAACGAGCCGGAACCGAGGAAGCCGGCCAAGGCAACGACAGCGGCATATTTGATCATGGTCTATATATTGTGCCAGAAAAACGGGCGCCAGAAAAACGGGTGTGTGGAATGCCCGGCTACCAGCGTTGTTCGGTGGCGTAGGAGCACGACGATAAATTTCGCGACTCGCCCTCGACGCGTTCGAACACCGATTGGATGGCGACGCGCCCCGGACCGATCATCCGCAGCCACAAATAACGATTCGCCCAACTGCCCCATCCAAAGAACGTCGTGCCCGGGCGCTCGAAGTGTAGATGCATTTCCACCGTGGGATCTTTGAACACCAGCGCGGTCGGCTTGATCAGAATGGTCTCGCCGGGCGCGAGCGTGCGCACAAAGACATTGCCGGCCGCGTGCAGTAACACCAATCCTGGATCGCGCGGCGCTTGAAACCGGTCCATGAACATGCCGATGGGATAGTGCGTTTCGGTCTCATTGTCCTGTTGCGTTTGCAGCCAGATATTCGTGGGGAACCAATCGTAGGCGATGCTCGAAGTCGCCACCAGAAACAGGTGCTCCCGCACGTCGATCGCTTCGCCGGCCTCTAACGGCACGGGCATGAGTTCACCGGGATCGTCTTTCGAAAACGCGATGTGGCCGGGACCGGTCGCCTGCGCCATCACCAACGGCAGGCCCGCGAACACGCGTTTCCAAGCTCCGGCCATCGACATGGTGGTGACGGCCACGCGCGGCTCTTTCCACAACAGAACGTGATGCGTGAAATAGATGCTGTCGCCCGCGGCGAGGTTCATGTCGGCCACGGGCACGAACGTACCCTCGATCTGGCAGGAAGAATTTCCCAGCTGGATTTTGGTCATGTCCTTGCGGCCGGGGACTTCGATCCATCCCGCATCGTCGCGATCGTCGGGGACATCGAGCGACGCGCCGCATTTCGGACAACTATTTTGCGATCCATCGGAAACGGCTCCGCACCAGGAGCAGGTGGCGATCGCGCGCGAACGCGGAGGCGCTGGAGCCTCGATGGTCTCCACAGGCGTTGGTTCAGCGTCGAACGTTTGCGCGGATGGCTCTTCGGCCGGAGTCTCTTGCGGAGGCGCACTCGGTGGCACGTAGGCCTCACTTGGCGCGGGAGCGGAGACCACGTGAACGCCGCAGCCTACGCAGAAACTAGCCGCTTCGGGGATTCGACTGCCGCAGTGTGTGCAGAACATGATATTAATCCGCGCCTTTAGTCCGTGTGATGATGCACGTACATCGATTGAATGCCGATGCGTCCGGGTCCCGTCATGCGCGCCAGCGCCATATTGGTGCCGCCGAACAAACCCGAGCCCAAGCGTTGAAACTCAACTTCCATGGTTACCGAAGAGTCTTTATACAAAAAGGCTCCAGGTTCCACCATGATCGTCTCGCCGGGAGCCAGACGCCTCTCGAACACGTTGCCGTATCCATGCAGGATCAGCAGGCCCGGAGTGCTGCCCGTGACGAAGCGATCCATGTACATGCCTTGTCCGCCAAACAAAATATTGACGAGGCCTTTCACGCGGACAAAGGAATAACTGATGTGATGAGATGCCAGCAAAAACGCATGCTCGCGTACATCAAGCTCCATGCCCGGATGCAGCGGCAGCAGCACGAGTTCGCCCGTGGCATCGCGGGAAAACGCAATGCGCCCAGGACCACCGGCCATGCTGATGATGAAGGGCATGCCTCCGAAGGCGCGCTGCAAGCCTCCGGAAAGCTGCATGACGCCGAGCGGAACCTGCTCATCTTTCCACAGCATCACGTGATGTTCGAAAAAGATAGAATCGCCCTGGCCGAGATTGATTTCGGCAACGGGAACAATCTCGCCCTCGACTTGGCACGTACTCGATCCGAAGTGGATCTCCGTCATGTCGCGGATACGCGGAGCTTCGCGCCATCCCGATTCGCTCACCAGATTGCGGATATCGAGCGGCGCGCCGCACGCTTGGCACGAAAGCGCGGCCTTCGGATTCATGCCCTGGCACCACTGGCACTGAATGCGGTCGTAAGAATCGGAGGTCGCTTGTGAGGAGCCAGCTTGTGGATTCGTCATAAGTGAAAGAGTCGCCTTTCCTGCCATCGTACTGCTTTCGTGAGGTACTTCGTGTGACACGAATGTTTCAACCCGCGAAATCAGGAGCTATTCTGGAATCATGAGTGGCGCAACCATTGCTCACGGCGAGAGCGCTCACGACGAGACGACAGGGTCGCTCCCCACGCGGGGATTTCCGGCCTACGCGTGGTCCATTCTGATTTACAACCTCGCCGTGATCTTGTGGGGAGCGCTGGTGCGCGCCACCGGATCGGGCGCTGGTTGCGGAGGCAGCTGGCCTCTCTGCAACGGCGATGTTCTGCCTCTGAATCCGCAAATCGCGACAATGATCGAATTCGTCCATCGCGCCATGAGCGGCGTGGCCCTCGTGACTGCCGTTATCCTTGCCGTTTGGGGATGGAAGGCATATCCCGCCAAGCATCCTGCGCGACGCTGGGCCATGTTGTCGCTGGTGTTCATGCTGACCGAGGCGCTGATCGGCGCGGCGCTGGTCTTGCTCGGCCACGTTGCGAGGAACGAATCGGTGGGACGCGTATTCTCGCTTTCCGCGCATTTGATCAATACGTTTTTGTTGCTGGCGTCGCTTGCGTTGACCGCGTGGTGGTCCCGGCGCTCATTCGAGGGTCGTTCTTATGAAGATCGCCCTGAGAAGCTGACCCGGCAAGGCTGGGGGCAACTCGCCATCGGAATCATCGCGATGGTTCTTGTCGCCATGGCCGGAGTGATTACCGCTTTGGGCGATACGCTTTTCCCGGCGCATTCGTTGACCGAAGGCATCGCCGAGGATTTCGCGGCGACCGCGAATTTCCTGATCCGCCTGCGCGTTATTCATCCGGCACTGGCCGTCACGGTGGCGATTTACCTGGCGGTGATCGCCCTGCGCCAGTTTCGCGCAACACACGCGGGGGCATTGAAGACGCTTTCCGCGACACTGCTGGTACTGCTCGGCGCACAAGTGGTGATGGGGACGCTGACGTTCTTGCTGAAGGCTCCGCTAGCGATGCAGCTGGCGCACTTGCTCATCGCCGACGGCTTGTGGATCACGCTGGTGCTGTTCACCAGCGAGCGCTTGCGACGGACCACGAATTAGCCGGGCCTTTTCCCCATCTTGCGGCGCCGCGGCAACCTACTTTCCCCTATGTTCCGGAAGCCACGGCGCGATCCATGAGGCGATTCACGCACTCCCGCTTGTACGCGGAGTACGCGAGCAGCGATGTTGCGCCGCTCGAGACCGCGGCCTGCTTCACTTCGGTATATTCGCGCGCCGCCTCAGGATTCGTGCGAAGATAATCGCGCAGAGCGAGGTTGGATTTCCAAATCGCGCCGCCATACTCTACCAAAGCGACATTGAAGCCAGTGAGGTCGAACCCGGCGACCTTCGAAGCGACGATGCGCCGGCGCAGATAAATCCGGCCGGAGAGGCCCGCCTCGCCCATGTCTTCGTAAACCAGCTCCCCCACTTTGACCCGGATTCGTTCGACGCTGCCAGCCTCCACTCCGATCATGATGTCGATGATCGGCTTCGCCAGCATTCCCGGGACCGAGGTGCTCCCGATGTGCTCAAACCACACGCCCTGGGGCAACGCCTTCGCAATCCGGCGCACCTCAGCCGTGTACAAATCCGGCCAGGTAGGATCGTAACCGCTGAGGTGGATCGGTTCGTCGAGGTCGGGCAAGCTGGTGGAACTCCTCGTTCTCGCGCGCGCCGTGGGCCGAGAAACAAAAGTCTATAAACATTGTCTACGATCCATCCAGGTCGTGCGGTCAGGCCCGTTGATTCTCCGCCACGTGGCGACATCCCCTCCTCCAGGACGCCGCCGCAGCCGAATGGCGATCCCAACAAATTCCGGATTGTGAGAAAATAAACGACGTGAAAACCAGCCAACTCATCTCCTCCAGTGTTCTTTCGCTCCTTCTCGGTTTCGGTGCCCTCGCGCCCCGCGCAGTGGCACAGGATCTCACCGATGGCCCCGGCAAGGATGTCGTGGTGAAAGTGTGCACGTCCTGCCACGATGCCGATAACATCACCAGTAAGAAGCACACCAAGGAAGAATGGAAAGGCGTGATCGATACGATGATCGCCTACGGCGCTGAAGTCTCCGACGAACAGACGGAGATTATCACCACGTATCTCGCCAAGAACTATGGCAAGGCCAACCTTACGGCGGGCCGCGTCGGAGTCGCACAGCCTCGGCGCTAACGCCTTCCCGACGATTCCGAACGTCTGCGCGGCGTTTGTAGCGTTCGCGCCGCTCAAATTCGATGACGTGGTCTGGCACGTCGCGCCAATTCGTGATATAAATGTGCGGTCTGCCCGATTCCGTTTTCATCCAGGCAAATCGCACCCATGCCGCTGGTAACACTCCATCATTTCTGCTTTCGCGCCCTGCTGCCGCTCGCTGTTTGCATCCTCTTATTCGGCCTTCCCCTTTCCGCCGCCGACGAACAATTCCCCGCTGGTCCCGGGAAGGACGTTCTCTTGAAGGTCTGTACCCAGTGCCATTCCGCCGACCCGATTTTGACGCTGCACCGCACGCGGGAAGAGTGGAAAGACACGGTCGATGCGATGAAGGGTTACGGCGCCCAGGCCAGCGATGAAGAGCTCGGCGTCATTCTGGATTACCTCGTCAAGAACTTCGGAAAATCATAAGGAGCGTTTCATGAAATCGAGCATTCGCATGATCGGTCTGGGCTTGGTCGCATGGGTCGGCCTCGCCGGTTCCATGCAGGCCCAGTGGGCCTCGGAACCGGGCTTTGGCGTAGTGCAGCAGCAGTGCATGAAGTGCCACGATAAGGCCACGTCGCCGAAAGCTCCCAGTGTTGCCAAGCTTCGCGAAATCTCCGGCGAGAAGCTGTTGGACTTCCTCACCAACCTCGACCCCACGCACAAAGATCTGAAGCTCTCCGAGGACGAGCGCAAACACACCGCCGAAGCGCTCAGCGGACGCGTGCTGGGCACCGCCGCCGCGGGCGATCCCGCGAAGATGGCGAATCACTGTCCGGCGAATGCTCCCATGGCAGATCCAGGGTCGATGCCCAGTTGGAACGGATGGGGCGCCGGCCCGGATAACACGCGCTATCAAAACGCGAAGAACGCCGGCTTCAGTGCCGAGCAACTCGGGAACCTGAAATTGAAGTGGGCGTTCGGCATGCCCGGCGGCCACACCATGAACGGCCAGCCCACGATCGTCGCCGGACGCGTGTTTCTTGGATCTGACGTCGGCTGGGTCTATTCGCTTGACGCCAAAACAGGCTGCCTTTATTGGGGCTACATGACCAAGGGCGCGATGCGCAACGCGATCACCGTCATCCCCGTGAA
>Ga0182030_10013416_pt1 | contig 16308 bp, 3 predicted proteins | sample 812S3MmetaG_FD_121299 | JGI IMG/M metagenome (GOLD analysis project Ga0182030, IMG submission 121299) | Permafrost microbial communities from Stordalen Mire, Sweden - 812S3M metaG (Illumina Assembly) | ecosystem: Environmental > Terrestrial > Soil > Wetlands > Permafrost | place: Sweden...
CATCGGCCTGGCCGCCAATGGCGGATACTTCGGCACGGTCGCTGGCGGCGATCGCGGCGATACGGACAACGACGGCATTCCGGATGCATGGGAAATCTACTGGTTCAACCGGTATGCAACCTCGCCCGGCGATGAGGCATCGGTTTTGTCCGTGGCCAACGGAACCAGTGACTGGGATGGCGATGGACTGACGGATTATGCGGAATGGCTGGCGCAGCTCAACCCGATTGACCAGTGGTCGTGGTCGCAGGACGTGAACCGTACATTGACCGACGCGCAGGCCGACATTGCCGGCAGCCATATCAGCAATCTCGACAAATATCACGCCGGGCTGAACATGCGTGAGCCGGACAGCGATGATGATGGCATCAGCGATTCAGACGAACTGAACCCCACCATCCTGAAGGCGGACCAGACGGGTCCGGGTGGTTTCCGGAAAATAACCAGTCCGCTTTATTCGCGCTCGCCGCTGATTGAGCGCAGCCTGCACATCAGCGCTGGCGACCAATTGGGCATTCCATCGTACGAGATCAACGATTACCACCGTTTTGAATTGCCGGTGTGGTCGCTGGAGGCGTGGGTCAAATGTGACGGCTCCGCCGAGACCGGCACGATTGTGTATCGCCAGACGGCGCAAGGCTTCACAAACTTCGTGCTTGGCGTGGTGAGCAACACACCGTACACCGGCTTCCAGACGGGCGGGGGCAACAGCTATGTCGCGATGTTTGACTCGCCGTTTAATTCCAACGAATGGCACCATGTTGCCGGTGTCTTCAATGTGACCAACAACTCGTTGCGATTGTATGTTGACGGGGCAATCGTGCAATCGCTGCCCGTGTTTGAAATTCCCGCGACCGGGGTTTCGACCTTGCTGGGCGGCCAGAACATGACCGGTTTTGTCAAGCTGGGCGGCGGGTTCAACGGATTTGTGGACGAATTACGTATCTGGGCGAGCAGTCGTTCCGACGCGCAGGTTTATTTTGGATACGACAAGATCGTCAACAGCCCGTGGCTGCCAGGTGTGCTGTGGGTCAACAAACAGTTATTCAACTTCCAATTGAAATCGTCGCAGGGCAATGATGGGACGCTGGTCTCCAACCTGCGGTTTGATGATGGACAGAACACGACGATTACGAACTTGCTGGATGGCACCGTGCATCGTGGTGGCATCGAGGACTGGGTCCATCCGTTGGGACCGAATGAGGGCACATACTGGAACGGTGGTGATCGCACGCGAACCTTCGGATATTGCGTGCAACTGACCGGGACGGCGTTTCTGACCTCAAACACCACGGACGTGGCGCTGCAACATCTGCAAAACGACAACGATGCGCCGATTGATGACGTCAACGAGGATGGCATTGCCGACTGGTGGCAGGCAATGTATTGGACGAACTTCAACCCGACCGTCAGTGGTCCGTGGGATGCAAGCGCGGATCCGGACGGGGATGGCGCCAACAATCTGGATGAATATCTGTCCGACAGCAATCCGCTTGATCCGCATTCAACGCCTTCCGGCAATTTGAGCGCGGGAACCGTGCTGGATTCGGACGGGGATGGCATTTCCGACGCGGATGAAATTCTGCTTGGTCTGGATTCGCATAACCCGGACACGGATGACGATGGCTTCATGGATGGGGAAGAGTTGGGCGTTCCCGTTAATCTGTTGCACCCGGTATCAACCAGCGCAAACACCAATGCCGTGTATGATCATTTGTCCAACTATGGCATGCAAGGCCATGTTTACGGGCCGACAGATGCGTTGAGTCCTTGGATTCCCCGTTGCCTCGATTTGGCTGCGGTTGGCAGCAGCAGTTGGTCCGGATTTACCAAGGGCGGCATCCACGGATTGAACGCGCCATACGCATCGCGCTTTGCATTCAACATGACAACCAACCAATTCGTTGGTCCTTCGGTCGTGATTACCGCGCCAGTCAACGGCGCGTCTTTTGCGGTCCGGTTTGCCGATGTACTGGGCGCAGTCACGGTCGGCGCGGCACCATTGACACATACCCAGCTTTATGTGAACAACATTTTCATGGCGGAGTTGACGCTTACAGGCGGCTCTAACTTTAATTATAATGCCATTATCTCATCGGGATCCAACACGATCACGGTGGTTGCGGTTGACCAGAATGGTGGAATGGGACAGGCGTCCGTCGGGGTTGTTGGAACCTTCCTGCCGGCGGACATCCGTGTGACGCAGCAATGGGATCAACCGGGCGATCTGGATACCTGGCTGATTGATCCGCAAGGACGGCATACGGGCTGGACAACTTCTGGTCCGGGTTATCCCACCAATGCTGGCCCCGGTTTGGTGATTCCGGGTGCCATGCTTGACGTGGATGATATTCCGGGGGTTGGTCCTGAGAACATCACCGTGCAGCGCGGCTCGGCCATTGCTGGCAACTACAACGTCTGGATGGACAATTACCACAATGAAGCCAATCCCAATTCCACGGTTCATGTTTTGTTGAACGAGGGATTGGCCAGCCAACAATATGTGGTATTTGGCCCGCACGCCATGCCGACGCCAGACTATAACGGCAATAACCCGGCTGCTTGGTGGCACACAACCACGATTAGCTGGCCGTCCGGCACCATGAATCCGCCAGGCACCCCGGTAACTGCATCGGCCTCCAGTCTTTCCGACCAAGGCGTTGGCTTGACGTCCGAACAAGGGTGGACGATTGAGGCCTATGTCAAACCGGGTGACAACAATCAGACGGGTGCCATTTCGCGCTATATCCGGCAGAATGGAACGGATCTGTATATTGTTGGCTTGAGCAACAACTGTCCGTTTATGATGGTGCGAAGCGCCGCTGGAAACCCCTATGTGTTGACGGCTGGAGCGCTACCGGCCAATCAATGGAACCAACTGGCGTTTGTGTACAGCCAGAGCCATCAGTCCATCCGCATCCACTGTAATGGTGTTCTGTTGGCGGCCAGGACCAAGCTGGAATCGCGCGACGCACGCACGGGTGCCATGGTGGTGGGCGCGCCGCTGGTCGGAACAAATGCAGCCACGATGTTTACCAACGCCAAGCTGGATGAATTGCGTTTCTGGGGCGTGGCGCGCAGCGGCGGTTTGATCAGTAGCGACATGCATCGCCTGATCATCAATTCGATCACGCTGATTGCCGAATATCCCTTTGACGATGGCGGCCTGGGAATCGAAGACGAAATGCACAACACGAATCGTGCCTACGATCTGGGCGGCTATCCGCTGCCTGATGTGATGACAGACGCGAAGCCAGGACCGGATGGTGTTTGGGGCACGGCGGATGATATTGTCGCTGGCCCTGGTGCGGATGGTCAGAACGACTTTGTCACCTGCACAGACTGGGCACCGGTTTATGGTATCCGCGATAGCAATAGCAACGGCCTGCCGGACTGGTTTGAAAAACTCTATGGTGTGACGGATCCATATGCCGATCCAGATGGCGATGGGCTCGACAACCTGCACGAATACTGGTGCGGCACCAATCCGTTGGAAGTGGAGTCAAACGGATCGGGCATTCCCGATGGCGCCCAATCTTTTGACGGGGAATTGAGCAATGGGGAAAAACAGCGGCTGGGCTTGAACCCTATTACGCCCGACACTTATGACGTCGGCATTTTGGATTCGCAGTTGAGCCGTTATGGCATCGGTGATCCCACGAACTCGACGGTAAGCCTGCCGCCACATTCAATGTCGGTTGACGGCTCGCTTAACAGCTATGTGCGTGCGCCTTCCTCGTCGCGCTTTGTGCTCTCGTCATTCGACATCAGCGCATGGATATGCCCGGGGGTGGATGTTAATGGCATGGCTGCCGCTAACACGAATGCGCAGGTCAATGGGCAGATAGTGGCGCGTGAAGTGCAGTCCGGCGTGTTTAACTATTATTTGGGCGTGGATACCAATGGCCTGCCGTTCATCACCTTCTCGGCGGGAGACACGCTTGCGCCTGTGACATTGACAGCGCCGCCGTTGCAAACCCTGCCGGCCAATCAATGGGCGTATTTGCGCGGAACCTTTGATCCGAACACAGGCACCTTGTCACTGTATGTGGGCGATCTGGCCACATCACCCAAACTGGTAGCGGCAGTCGTCACAGAGAAACGGCCGGCTACCATGGGCATTGGACCCGATGCCGTGCGTATTGGCGCTGGGTTCTTTGGTCTGATGGATGACGTGCTTATCAAGAGTTCAAGCTCGACGATACTGGACTATCGTTTTGATGACGGCACGGCCGCCAATGGCTTCACCGGTGGCAAGAATACATTCCCGGCTTGGGCGCAAGGCGGTCAGGTCGAGGATTACGCCTTCCCCAATGACAATTGGAATCACTGGATCAACGCTGGCACGTTGGTTGGAAAAGCCGCTTTCAGTATGCGTGATGTGACGACTCCGGATAGCTCGGCATACTGGACTCTGTCCAGCGCAAACGACGGCATACCGGATTGGTGGGCCATTCAGTATGGGCTTGATCCATACGACCCGGCGGTGGCATCTGAATCGAGCGCGGGAGATGGCATCAGCAACTATTACAAGTATCTTGCCGGCCTCAATCCGAATGTTCCGGCAGACCCAACCGTGAAATATGGGGGCTTGACGCTTTACGAGAAGCAGCAAAATCACTTGGATCCGCTGCTCACCGACACGGATGACGATGGCGTCTCGGACTACAATGAGGTCAAGGGAACCGATCCTGCACATCCGGGTTGGTTCACACTGGGCAATGCGTCGCTGTCGCCAGCCAAGAGCGGCGCACTTCTGATCTCGGGTGCGGGGCAGTATGTACAGATGCCGAACCAGTCGCGCATCGTGCTTAACAACTCGTGGACCGTTGAGGCTTGGGTCAATATTGATCCTGCGTTTGGCGGGACCGGCACGATTATTCGTCGCGCGGTTGGCTCGACCGTGAACTACGAACTTGGATTCAACAACGGCTTCCCCTACATCAAGTGCGTTGGCGTGTACAATGGCGCTGGCGGGCCTCTGGTCTATAACGAGGTGGTCACAGGGCCGACCGCATTGCCTCGTCGGAATCAGTGGTGCCACCTGGCTGGCGTGTATGACAAGACAGCCGGACAGTTGCGCTTGCTCGTGGATGGCAGTGTGGTGGCATCCACGCAGATTGTGGCCCTGCCGTCGCTGGGTGGTGGCACAGGCGCGGTCGTCGCACGCGTGGGTGAAGGCTTCCGTGGCCTGATTGATGAAGTGCGCATTTGGGATGAGGCGCAGGATGCAGCCACGATTTCGCAGGATGCGTACCAGACGTTCGAGACCGTGGACAACGGGCCGGAACTCTATTATCGGTTTGACGATGGCCCGTTCAATGTATCCACGGTCTACACCAACATTCCGAACCGTGGCATAATCCCGCTTCATACCGTGGAAGATTTTGCGGGTCCGGCCAACGATTGGGCGAACAACTGGGCGGATGCCGGTATTCTGGTTGGTGGCGCGGTCATGACGGCGGCAACGACGCCGATCCCGGCCACGCAGTTTGTTGACCAGGATGCCGATGAACTGCCGGACTTCTGGGAAATTGCGGCCTTTGGTTCCACCAGCAAATATACAGGCAAGAGCGTCATCGCCACAGATTCGAACGGACATGGGCTTTCGAACTTCTACAAGTATCGGGCGCACTTGAACCCGATGGTGGCATCCACCTTTAACGACAACATCAGCGATTACGACCGTGACTCGAGTGGTGGCGGCCTGTCCAACGGCAAGAAACAGCAATTGAACCTCATGCCGGACGTGGTGGACACGGATGACAACGGCATGTCAGACCTTGCGAAGGTGACGGGTGTGGATGCCAACGGTAATCCGTGCCGTCGGGGAAATCCGCTAAATTCGCTCAGTCCGATTGTGAACCGCTCGCTGTCCGTGAACGGCAACAGCCGCGTGCTGGTGCCGGCACAGGCGCGGCACTCGATGACGGATGAATGGACCGTCGCAGCGTGGGTGTGGCCGAGCAATGGCGCCAGTGGCGTGGTGGTGGGACGCACCATGTCCGACGGGTCCGCCAACTACGAGCTTGGTATTGCCAATCGCAGTGGCGTGCTGCGTCCGTACGTGCGGTACACGGGCATGACCAACGGCGTGCCGACCGACATTCGCGTGGAAGCCAATTTGACTGGCGTCACCATGCTGGATTCAAACAACGTGCTTGCCTTGACGCCAGCCCAGCAATGGACACATATTGCGGGCGCTTACCAGACAGCATCCAACACGCTCAGTCTGTTTGTGGACGGCGAACGGGTGGCGTGGCGTACCGACGCAATTATACCGCCAATGGCAGGTTCTGGCGCAGGAATGCCGTTGGGTGGCGAACTGGCCATCGGTGGCGGGCGCATGAATGTGAATGGCGTTGGCGTGGCCAATGGCTTCGCTGGCTACATTGATGATGTCATGATCGCCGCCAAGGCGTATAACGCTTCGCAGGTGAAACTGTTGGCGAGCGGAATTATGGCGACAACGGTGACGGCACCGGTTACGAACACGAGCGCAACTGCGTCAAGCAAGCCGTTGGGAATGTCAGCTACGGCACCTAATGAAATTCTCGTGCGGTTGCGTTCCAGTGCGAACATGACTACCCTGGCCAATGAACTAAGCCAGACCGGGGGCGTGTCGGTGGTTCGGCAGTACAGCCTCATTCCGCTGTTTCGCGTGAAAATTACCGATGGCATGGATGTGAAGGCAAAAATCGCGGCCTTGCAAGCTGACAAGCGCGTGGCCTATGCCGAGGTCAACTATGTTCGTCATCTAAATGCCACCACGCCGAACGACCCGATGTTTGGCTGTCAGTGGGATTTCAACAACACCGGCACAAATGGTCCGGGGGGCGGCACGGCCGGTGCAGATATTCACGCGCCAGCCGCATGGGATATCAGCAAGGGCAAGAGTTCGGTCATTGTTGCCGTGATTGACACGGGTGTGGATTACAACCATCCTGATCTCGCAGCCAACATGTGGCACAATCCGGGCGAGATTCCGAACAACGGCATTGATGACGATGGCAACGGCTATATTGATGATGTCTATGGTGCAAACATCGCCGATCAAACGGGCGACCCGATGGATACTTTTGGCCACGGCACGCATTGCGCGGGCACGATCGGCGCGGTGGGCAACAACGCCATAGGCGTTTGTGGCGTCAACTGGAATGTGCAGATCATGGCGGTCAAGGTGTCCGATGGCGACTCCATTTTGGACTCGGATATTATCGAGGGTATCCAATATGCCTGGAAGATGGGTGCACGTGTCAGCAACAACAGCTACGGCGGGTATGGTTATTCACAGGCGATGTATGATGCCATCAAGGCGGCTGGCGACAACGACCACCTGTTCTGTGCGGCGGCTGGCAACGACGCCAACAATAACGACCAGAACGCATTTTATCCGGCGTCGTTTGACTTGGACAATATCATTGCCGTGGCGGCCACGGACAATAATGACAATCTGGCCAGCTTCAGCGATTATGGCCAGAACAGCGTGGACTTGGGCGCGCCAGGCGTAAGCATTTTGAGCACATTGCCGAGTGCCGGGTCGGTCTTGGGGCAGAACTATGGCATTTTGGACGGCACCTCCATGGCGACGCCTCATGTGACTGGCGCGGCGGCGTTGGTTCTGTCGGTTAACAGCACGCTGAATGCGGCTTCAATCAAGGCGGCTATTCTTAACAATGTGGATGCCGACCCGGCGCTTACCGGCAAGACGGTAACAGGCGGGCGTCTGAATATCGCCAATATCCTGCCGAAAGCGGGTGGCGTGGGTGCAACGATTCGCTACGGTTTGGCGGGCTGGTTCCGCTTCGACGATGGCGGTCAGACGGCTGAGGATTTCACACTGACGGCTGACTGGCGCCGCTTCTGGCGTTATGCGGGCACGCTACAAGGTGGCGCGGCCTTCAGCGCCACGAATCCACATATTCCGACTGGCTCATCAACCGGCGATGGTTTGCCCGATTGGTGGAAGACGGCGTATGGTCTTGATCCGTATGATTCGACAGGGAATAACGGACCGGACGGCGACCCAGATGGTGACGGCTTGAGCAACCTGTACGAATATCTGGCCGGAACCGACCCGACAGATCCTGACACCGGCAACACCGGCACCAGCGATTACGACAAAGATTCGGATGGTGATGGCATTAGCAACGGCATGGAACAGGATGTCTACTTCACAAATCCAGGTAACCCGGACACGGATGATGACGGCGTTTCTGACGGACAGGAATTGGCCAACAATACCGATCCAACAAGCTCGCTGAGTCCATTTGTGCCACGCGTCATTGAATTCGAAGGCAGCACGGCTGTGGGCGCAAACATTGTGACCGTGAAGGACAAGGTCAATGGAACGTTCACGATGCGTGACAGCCTGTCAACGTGGACCATTGAGGCATGGGTGCAACCGTATGCCATGTCATCGGGCGTGTATCCGCTGGTCAGTCGGCGTACCTTTGACAAAGGCACCCGCAACTATGAATTGGGACTCGTGTATGGTCTGCCGTATGTGGCGTTTGACAGTCCCGGCGGACAGGCTGTTGTTTTGGCCATGACCTCGGGACAAGCATTGCCAACCAACCAGTGGACGCATTTGGTCGGACGGTTCACGCTTACGCCGGGCGGTGTCAACAACAATGAACTGGCCCTCTTTGTGAATGGCGTCAAGGTGATGTCCACGATGGTCGGCCTGCAAAGCGCAACGGGTCCGGGGGACCTAACATTGGGCTCAACCGGATTCAAGGGCATGCTTAGCAACGTGCGCGTCTGGAAAATCGCACAACCGGATGCTGCCATTTCAAGCATGTCGCAACACACCTTGGTGTATGGGCAGGTGGATTCCATGGCCGGCCGCTTGCATACGATTGGCGACTTGGGCCACTTGAAGGAAACGGCCACCACGCTGTTGCCCAACGGGGATTCCGTGGACATGTTGCGCACCACATGGACGCTGGAATGCTGGGTCAAGACGGAAGCCACGAGCGGACGGCTGATTTTGCGCCGCAACACATCTGCGGAAACGGATGACGATTTTAACTATTACCTAGGCTTGTTGCCGACGGGCGCATTGCAAGGGCGGTTCAACGAATCGTGGGGCGTGTGGGTCTGGCCGCCCGGCGCATTGGGACCTTCCTTTGCAACGGGTAATGATCCAACCATCAACAACATCAACGGTGAAATCCCGGTCAATGATGGACAATGGCATCATGTGGCATACATTCGCGACGCCACCGCCTGCTATCTCTATGTGGACAATTTGCTGGACACAAAGCAGAATGCCATGGTCGAGCATATCCCCAACTATATGATTCCAGACCCAGGAAACTATTGGACCGTCAGCGCGGAGCAAGGGCCGTGCATCTTTGGTGAGTTCTTGGCTGCAGACATGGATGAAATCCGCATCTGGAATCGTGCGCTTTCATCGCTGGAAATGTTGGGACCGACAAAGGGCGTGGTGGGTGGTTTGTCCGACCACAACCTGGCTGGCACGGAACGCGGATTGGTCACGTACTTCAACTTCGACTTCCAGTACGGCGCAACGGCGGATGAGCGATCCGCCATGCGCAATCCATTGAGCGAGTATGGCATCTATATTCCTCAGGCCGCGCTTGTGACCGGCACGTCCGGTGGCGCGCCCATTCAATACAACCAACTTTTGGGTGTCAAGGGCGTGGCCTTGGCCAGCATGTTCCTGTGCGCAGACGGCGGGACAACGCTGGAGGACAATACCTACCCGATGGGTGTTGCGCCGTTTAATTTCGATGCGTACGCGGGCACGCTTGGCACCAGTGTCGTCTTCCGCGTCTTGGATTCCTCGCAATATCCGTTCTGGGCGGATAGCGACAATGATGGCCTGCCAGACTGGTGGGAGATTGCGAATGGGCTTGATCCGTCTGACCCCAGCGGCGACAACGGACCATGGGGCGATCCGGATCATGACGGCTTGTGCAACATGGGCGAGTTCCTGGCGGGCACCAGTCCGCACAATCCGGAAACACTCGCAACGGGATTCCTTGACTACGACACTGTTGATCCCACAACGGGCATGACGTATGGATGGGAGTACGGCAGTGCGGACAGTTTGCCCGAGTTGTGGAAATTTAATAATGGTTTGGCCAATATGCGTGATGTGGCCAATGACGATCCTGACATGGACGGATGGGACAACTATTCCGAATACATGGCCGGTACCAATCCCAAGGACAACACGTCCGTACCGCGTCCGACACTGTCCTTCACAACATGGTATGCCGGGCAGGCGTCTGCCGGAAACCTTGTGATACTGGCGTATTCGACGTCCACGATGGACGGCTCGCCAGACGCGACCCTTGTATTCCCGCTCAGCGCGGCGGCCCAGTATCCGCAGACGTTTATGCTCAACATAACAAACGTAGTCAGCGGCTATGTCCGCGAAGGCGACAACTGGTTCTTTGCCTTCATTGACCAGAACGGGAACAATCAGTGGGATGCCGGAGAGCCAGCCGGTTATGCGGTTTACCAGCCGATCAACATGACGTGGGGATCGGCTGCTGTTGACATCCAACTTCAGGACCGGGCCCAGGGTTTCCCGCGGTTCCAGTGGACCTTGCCGAACGGGACGTTGCAGTCGCGTGTGGTGGTTGAGTACATGACCGTGAGCGGTCCTTATACAAACTACACCACCGTTCTGGACACCACGGTAAAGGCACCACGCAATTACATCACGGAAGCCGATGTTGTCCGCTACGGCAAGACCAATGGACTTAATGTGGCCAGCGGCGACTGGCAACCGGTCTACCGTTGGTCGGTTGCATTTAACCCGCCTGATGGAACCTATGTGCCCTCCACGACATACACTCCATTTACGCAGCGTTGGACCTCGGTGGTCAACGCCTTGCCCATGATTGCCTATCCCTACAATGAAACGGTCGGCTCTCTTCCTGTGCAGCTTGAATGGAAGGCAACGGATCTGACGGCGGCATTCACGGTTCAAATCCTACAAGGCAGCACAACAGGCCCGGTCGTCTTCTCGGCCGTGGTTCGTGCGCCGTATTATTATGACAATGGCGGGCAGATCCATTATGTCTTCCGTCCGCAGTGGCTTGGAAGTTCGTACCTGCAAATTCCAGATGGCGTGTATTACTGGCACGTGGCGGCAAACAACAACGGGCCGTCCTTGAGCAGTGGATGGTCTGCCTTCTCCCGCATGTTGCTGGATACCACGGGTGCGTCACTGCCGGGTGCGGCAAGTTCCCAGATCGGGCCGTATTCAATTGCGGGGCAACTCGATTACTTTGGCCGCGTGGCCAATCGCTCCGTGGAAAGCGTCCTGACAGGAACCGGGGTTGCCAAGACCTTCAACAACAAGGCGCTTACAAACCTCGTTTCTGGCAGTCAGACGGTCAGCCCGATTATTGCCGGTTCGCTGCGCGTCTGGCTGAACCATGCGGGTGCGTCCTCCAATCTGGTTACATTCACGGATGTGGGTGCAAACACCTCCAGTCTGGCAAGCGTGACGCTGGTTGTTGATCCGGCCCGCACGCAGACCGGCTGGCTGGCAAGCACCTGCACGGTGAACTACCTGACCGGGACCCTTCTCTCGCTGGCGTTCCCGAACGCCCCGGCCACCAATGACACGTTGAGTGCGGCGTATGATTACCAAGGCTATCCATTCATTGTGCAGGCCTATCGCGCCATGGACATACCGGGCTTCAGCGGCAAGCCGATCGCCCAGATTTCCATGTGGAAGAAGGGGCCGTTCGTGTTCACCGGTCTGCCTGCGGACAGCTACACATTGCGTGGCTTCATTGATGAGGTTGGCAATGGCAAGCCGGCCAACTGGGAAACCTGGGGCTTTGTTCGCAACGCAGTCCCGGCGAGCGGTCCCGGGCATGCCGAAATACGCACAATCTCCGTCGGGCCTTCTGTCACCGCCGACGCGGGCATTGATTTGGTGCTGCGTGACCGCGACACCGACAACGACAAGTTGCCCGACGCGTGGGAGATCAAGCAGTACGGCTCCATCTCGGTGCATAGCGGCGATGACCTCGTGATTGGAATCGGCACGACGTCAACCGTGTGGCAGGTCTACGCGGCCACGCCGTTTGACAGCAACACGACGACGCGGACCAATGCGCTGCCGGGCATCATCAGCTTGTTGATGAATATCAGCGCGGGCAGCACACCGTCCACCGCCTATCAGACGGTCTCGGCCTTCGTCACGGGCGATAGTTCCGGCCAGACGCAGTTCGTCATTCCGACCTTTGGCACGGATGCCACGGGCGCACCGAAACTGACATGGACTTCGCCGATCGTGCCGCCGGGCGTGGCCATCCAGTATGTGGTGCTGCGCAATCCGCATCTGCTTGGCGGATCATGGACGGCGATTGGCGAGGTGGACGCTTTGTCGGGAGACGCCTCGCAGCTCCGCGCGTATGTGGACAATGCGCCCGGTCGTCCGGTTGGCGCCTTCTATCGCTTGCAAGCCACGCCAATCCTTCAATAGGCGACGAGAACAACGTGTGATGCCAGCGGGGCGGTCAATCGGCCGCCCCGCTGCATTTCTAGGAATCCGGTTTTGTTCAAAACAGAATAGCTTGTCCATTTTCGCAAATTCGCCTATTCTAAAAGCAACGTTCATTTTTTACCGGGTATTCATAACCAATGGTCACATCCGTTTTGCAACCCAAAGGTGTTCATTACGACATCGACAGCGGTGGCAGAGGGCCGCACTGGCGATGGGTGTTCGTTGCGCTTTTGCTGGTCGTGACCGGTGGCTTGACCTGGCGGTTTGGGCCGCAACTTTCGCATCTTCATTTCTGGCCGGCGCGCGCACAAGCGCCCGTTGCGACTGCGGCCATGTCCAAGATGGCCGCGCCAGTCTTCGCACTCGCCGCGAAAACCAATTCGCACGCAGTCGTGGTTGCGCGTGCCGGGACTGCGCGCCCGGCGGTTGCTGGCGCGATAGCCGCAACTGCGCCTGCCGTGAACAGCGACGCCCGCCGTCAGGTTGAAGAAGCCGAGGTCGCCTGCCGGGCGGATGATTTTGTTTCCGCGCGGCGTCGTTATCTGGCGCTGCTGGAACATCTGGATCGTGGCGTGGAACGGACCTTTGCCGAGAACCGCCTCGGCGAAATCAACACCATGCTGGCCATGACGCCGCGGCCCATGCCGGAAAAAACCGAGGTGACGGTTGCGCCCGGAGACGCCGTGGATCGCATCGCCCGGAAGACCGGCAACACGCGCGAGTTGATTTTGCGCGCCAACAACATTTCCCGCGCCGAACGGCTCTTGATCGGCCAGCGCCTGCTGGTGCTGGATCATCCGGTGTTCGCGATCACCGTCAACTGCGCCACCAACGAAATGCGGCTCATGCTGAACAACACATTCTTCAAGCGCTACGCGGTTGGCACCGGCCGGCCCGAGGAAACGCCGCGCGGCGCGTTTGTGATCCACGGCAAGCAGGAGAGCCCGTCCTGGTGGCGCGGCAACAAGGAGCTGCCCTACGGCCATCCCGAGAACGTCATCGGCACGCGCTGGATGACGCTCCAGGCCGTCGGCGACACGACCCGTGCGCGCGGCTACGGCATCCACGGCATCTCGGAAAGCAACAGCAAGGAAACCGCCGCGCTCATCGCCACCAGCGGCGGCATCCGCATGCGCAACGCCGACATCGAGGAACTCGGCATCCTCGTTCCCGACGGCACGCCGGTCCAGGTTCTGAACTAGTCGTTTCTGACGCCTCCAATCCGCCCGTCATCACGCCGAGGCACACTACTTGTTTTTGACGCCTCATTTTCAACCCAATGCTGAATGCTGAATTCTGGATTCTGAATCCTGTTTTCGCGGCGTCAAAAACCGGTAGTTTGATTGCCGCGTTTGGCGCCGGAAATCAAGGCGTCGAAAACCGGTAGTTTCGGCACGATCCGGGATTCGTTGCGCGGTGCGAAAACACAATGGCCTGTCAGCGCGCGGCATGGTATAGTTACGCCGTTTTTACAAGGAAAAACCATGCATCTCTACCGCACACACACCTGCAACGACCTTCGCTCCGAACACGCTGGCCAGACCGCGAAAATCTCCGGCTGGATTTTTCGCAAGCGCGACCACGGCGGCATTCTCTTCATTGACCTGCGCGATCATTACGGCCAGACCCAGGTCGTGGTGCATCCCAGCCGTTCGTTCTTCGAGACGCTGACGCACCTCAAGCTCGAAAGCGTCGTCACCTTTGTCGGCCCGGTCACGCTGCGCGAGGCTTCGACCATCAATCCCGACCTGCCCACTGGCACCGTCGAGCTTGTGGCCGATGAATGCACGCTGCAATCCGTCGCCGACCAGACGCCGTTGTATCTCGCAGGCGATGAGGACGTCGCCGAGGACCTGCGCCTGACCTACCGCTTTCTCGATCTGCGTCGCGCCAGCCTGCATCAAAACATTCTGCTGCGCTCGCAAATCATCGCGCACCTCCGCCGCGAAATGACCGCGCTCGGCTTCAACGAATTCCAGACGCCGATCCTCACGTGCAGTTCGCCCGAAGGCGCGCGCGATTATCTCGTGCCCAGCCGCGTCCATCCCGGCAAGTTCTACGCGCTGCCGCAGGCACCGCAAATGTTCAAGCAGCTCCTGATGGTCGCCGGCTTCGACCGCTATTTCCAGATCGCGCCCTGCTTCCGCGACGAGGATGCGCGCGCCGACCGCTCGCCCGGCGAGTTCTACCAGCTCGACATGGAAATGTCGTTCGTGACGCAGGAAGACGTTTTCAAGGTGGTGGAGCAGGTGGTCTACAGCACCTTCAAGACCTTCGCGACGCAAGCCGTGGACGCCGCGCCGTGGCGTCGCATTCCGTACCGCGAGTCCATGCTGAAGTACGGCAGCGACAAGCCCGACCTGCGCATTCCGATCGAGATGTTCGACTGCTCGGAAGTCTTCAAAACCTCCGGCTTCAACGCCTTTGCCGGCGCGATCAAGTCCGGCGCCGTGGTGCGCGCCATTCCGGTGCGTGGCATCAAGACGCAACCGCGCAGCTTCTTCGACAAGCTCGTCGAGCACGCCAAGTCGCTCGGTTCAAAAGGTCTCGCGTACCTGATTTGGGACGGCGACGTGATCAAGGGCCCGATCCAGAAATTCCTCAAGCCCGACGAACTCCAGGCGCTCACCGCCGCCGGCACGATGAAGGATGGCGACGTCATGTTCTTCGTGTGCGACGAGGCTGGCAAGGCCGCCAAGATCAGCGGCGACATCCGCCTCAAGATCGGCCGCGACCTCGATATGGTCGAGAAGGGCACCTTCCGCTTCTGCTGGATCGTGGACTTTCCGATGTACGAGCTTGATGCCGAAACCGGCGCTGTGATTTTCTCGCACAATCCGTTCTCGATGCCGCAGGGCGGCATGGAAGCGCTGGAACAGAAACCGCCGCTCGACATTCTGGCCTACCAGTACGACGTGGTTTGCAACGGCGTCGAGCTTTCCAGCGGCGCGATTCGCAACCACCGTCCCGACGTCATGTACAAGGCGTTCGAAATCGCCGGGTACAAGCGCGAGGCCGTGGAAGCGCAGTTCGGCTGCCTGCTCAACGCCTTCAAGTACGGCGCACCGCCGCACGGTGGCATTGCCCCGGGCGTGGACCGCATGGTGATGCTGCTGGCTGGCGCGGAAAACATCCGCGAAGTCATCGCCTTCCCGATGAACCAGAAGGCGCAGGACCTGATGATGGGCGCGCCCGCCGAGGTCACCGAAAAGCAGTTGCGCGAACTCCACATCAACATCCGCCGCCCGCCACCACCGGCAGCTCCCGCTCAACCACCCGCGCCGAAACCGGTATGATCGGCAGCGACTGATTGGCAAAACAAAGGCCGTGCTGAAAACGCACGGCCTTTTCTTTTTCACATTGTCCGAAAAGGGCTTCTCACTTTTTTCCGACAAGGATGTGCAGCACGATGGGAAAAACGATAATAAGCACGAACAAGCCGACAAGCCAGCCCGCGCCAGCAGGCTTGGCAAGATTAAGCGTCCAGCCCATCCAAGGGATTGATTTCGGGACCCAGGTGCGGCTGTCCTTTTTGCTGAAATAGAATCCATCCCGCCCGGGGCCGGACCAGTTGTCCGGGTTCTCCCATTCCGCCCGATTGATTTCTTTCTGGTCCATGCGACCTCTTTTTTTGCCGTGTTCTGAAAACGGCAAATTACAAGGGAATTTCGCGCTCTTCGCGGGTGGCGAGATTTTTCTGGCGGGCGACGCCCTTGGCGATGTCGTCGGGGCCGAGGAAGATGGCGTCGGCGCAGGTGCTGTTGCCGGCGCGGCTGAAAAACTGTTTCGGCTTTTGCGGCGCGAGC
>Ga0182030_10013417_pt1 | contig 16306 bp, 14 predicted proteins | sample 812S3MmetaG_FD_121299 | JGI IMG/M metagenome (GOLD analysis project Ga0182030, IMG submission 121299) | Permafrost microbial communities from Stordalen Mire, Sweden - 812S3M metaG (Illumina Assembly) | ecosystem: Environmental > Terrestrial > Soil > Wetlands > Permafrost | place: Sweden...
ACCGCGATTCCACGTTTCTTCCGTCGACCCCCCTCGGGTAAGAGCCCCGAAGATTGCCGCGAGGTTTCAAAACCTCCGGAAGGTTCAGCACCACCGTAGTGGCAACGCCTGCTGGCCAGCAGTTGGGATTGGGATCGGCGTGTAACGCTCTTCCTTACCCGATTTCATTTGTAGCATGCGAGGGCGAACTAACTGGGCAGGTGAAAGCTGTAAGCGGATGATAAGAAGGGAAATTGAGTTACGAGTTTTTTGTCACCGGGAAAATCAACGGAGGGTAAAGTGGCGGACGACCGCGCAGCCTGGATAGACTGCCCCACAAGCTTCGCCAGGCGCCCGGCCCCGAGGCTCTCTTCGTGGAGCAGGCGCTTAGGCTCACCAGCCGCGGGACAAGTGTATTCGCGGATCGTGCCGTCAATGCCGGCGGCGCTCCAGTGCAGGCGGAGCGTGGTTTCCGTTTCCGAGCCATGGTCGGCACAGGCCCAATCCAAAACCTCGATTGGCGCGGAAGCGTCGCGCAGCGCGTCCCACTCCCGCGCTTGCAGGTGCAGCGGCTTGCCGGGCTCCGACGCGCTTCCCACGGCGTGCAGGCGCGGGTTCTTCGGTGACACGCCAATCACCAGGCCAACGCTTTTTCCGCAAGGAATGGCGTCCGTTTGCAGGTAAAATTCGCTGTGCGCTCCATCGTGCTCGTAGTCAGCGAAATGCATCACCTGCACCACGGGGCGCTTGCTGGCCTTGCTGAGGAAGCCTGGGTTCCCGGCCGCGTCGAGATCTTCGTTGTAATCGGGCGCCCGGCGCTGCAACACAGCCACTTGATTTCCAGCCGACGATTCGCCAACGAAGAATTGCGCCAGATCCAGGCGGTCGATTTCCACTCCGCCACGCAGACGAATCAGCGCCAGGGCGCCGCTTTCGCCATAAGCGAAGCCCATGCAGGGGCAGGTTAACGCGAGCGCGAGATCGCTCGCTTCGCACACCGGCTTGGGCGGCGCGGCCCATTGCAAGCGCCAGGTTTCCGCGTGTCCATCCACCACCACCTGCTGTTCTTCGCGAATTTCGGGCGCGGGGTATTCCAGAATCGCGGGCGGCCGGGCCGGCTGAGCGAAACTCACCAGCACGATTCCCATGGCGCCCGCACCGAATGCGAAAAACTGACGCTTCATCAGTTACAAGGTTAGCAGCCGCAAGGCCAGGCACCGGGAATCACAGCGACGGTGCCCTCGAACAGGGCGATACCGTTGAGTACGGTAACTTGACACAAGGCAGGTAAGACGATATCTTACCTGCATGAAGACCACCGTCTCATCCAAGGGCCAGATCGTCCTGCCGGCAGAACTCCGGCAGATGGACCGTATCGAACCGGGGCAGGAGTTCGAAGTCGAGCGTCTCGATCGTGGGGACTACCGCTTGGTCCGGCGTGCGATTCCCCAGAACGAGGGCGCCATCGACTGGCTGCTTGCCTGTCCGCAAAAGAACTTCTTCGTGCCTGTTGACTCTGAGTCGACGGAAACGCTGTGAAGTACCTCGTCGACGCCAACGTTTTGAGCGAGCCCACGAAGCCGAAGCCCGATCCGCAGGTCCTTCGGTGGCTTCGCGCCAATGAGCCGGAAATCGCCGTCGATCCCGTCATTCTGGGCGGGCTGCGGTTCGGGATTCTGATCCTCCCCAAAGGACGGAAGCGAACCGCTCTGGAACGTTGGTTCGACATGGGAGTGGGGCTTCTCCTTTGTCTGCCCTGGGACGCGGACACGGGACTGAAATGGGCGGAACTGTTGGCGCAGCTTCGCGCAACCGGAAAAGCTATGCCGATCAAGGACAGCCTCATCGCGACGACGGCGATCGTCCACGGCCTGGCTGTCGTCACACGAAACCGTGCTGATTTCGTGAACGCTGGCGTGCGCATCGTCAACCCGTTCGTTAGCTAAGGTCTAGCGGCAGATGGGCCTGCGTGAGCCCCATCCCACGCCGCCGCGATGCAAGAGTCGCGAGAGATCATCGCTGGGGATGGCGGGGGAGAAAAACCGGCACCACCAGGGCCGATTTCATTACAATGGTGCTTACGAATTGTATCCAGGCAGCAACTCTATGAGGCGAGTGATTACCGCGGAAGACGTGCCGCCGGCAGGGGATCTTCGTATTCCCGTGGATTCCATTGTCACGTCCACGGCGCGGGAACTGGCGGACGCGCGGGGCGTGCGGATCCTGGAAGTCCCGGACGATCAGCTTTCCGGCGCCGCGGCTCCCAACCTGACGATCGCCCTTGGCTCCGACCACGGCGGGTTCCCAATGAAGGAACAGATCAAGCCGCTGCTCGAAGGATTGGGTCTTGAAATTCGCGACGTGGGCGTCTACGAAGAGAAGCCGGCCGACTATCCCGACATCGCCTGCAAAGTGGCGGACCTGGTGGTTTCCGGAGTGGCCACGCGGGGCATTATCGTGGATGGCGCGGGCATTGGTTCCTGCATGGCGGCGAACAAGGTTCCGGGCATTCGGGCAGCCCTGTGTTATGATAAAGCTTCCGCCCGGAACAGCCGCGAACATAATGATTCTAATGTGCTTACGCTTGGCGGCCGGTTGCTGACGGGGACCCAGGCGGAAGAGGTCGTACGCACCTGGATCGCCACAGCGTTTGGTGGCGGACGGCATCAGGCGCGGGTCGACAAGATCATGGCGATCGAGCAGCGATGCCAGAAAAAAGGAACGTTGTGACGCAAGCGGAACTAGACAGCTTAGTCGCGCAGATCGGCGAAGAAATTCTGACCCGCATGGGCGGCCCGGAGGCTGTGCCGGCGGCTGCCAAAAAGGGCGAAGGCCTCAATCTTCCCGACCAGGTTTGCCCGGGCTGCGTACAGCGCTGCGCGCAAACCTGCTCGCGCAATACGAAAGAGATTATCGCATCCGGCGCCGCGCGCATCTCGGCCAGCGAGCGGCTGACGAAGATCGATCCCTCGATCGCCGCGTTGATTGACCACACCATCCTGAAAGCCGACGCCACGCGCGCCGACGTGCTGAAGGTTTGCCGGGAAGCGCGCGAGTACCACTTTGCCAGCGTGTGCGTGAATTCCTATTGGGTGCCGGTGGTGCGCCACGAACTGGCGGGCTCACCGGTCAAGGTCTGCACGGTGGTCGGCTTTCCGTTGGGCGCGGCCAGTACGGAGGCCAAGACAGCGGAAGCAGCCGCGGCGGTGTGCGCCGGCGCGCAGGAAGTGGATATGGTGATCAACGTCGGCGCGCTCCGCTCCGGCGATCAGGAGGCGGTGAAGACCGATATCGAAGAAGTGGTGCGGGTTTCTCATCGGGGGGGCGCGATTGTGAAAGTGATTCTCGAAACCGCGCTGCTCGATGACAACCAGAAGGCCGTGGCCTGCATGCTGTCGAAAGCGGCCGGCGCGGATTTCGTTAAGACATCCACCGGGTTTGGACCATCCGGCGCCACGGCGCACGATATCGCGCTGATGCGAGAGGTGGTGGGGCCGTCGATGGGTGTGAAGGCCTCGGGCGGCATCCGCACGCTGCAGGATGTACAGGCCATGACCGCGGCGGGGGCCACGCGAATCGGCGCTAGCGCCAGCGTTAAGATCGTCGAGGCCACCGCTGCCTGACTCTCGCGCGCAGTTGCCCATGCAATCCACCCGCAAAACGCCGGTGCGGTTTCGCGAGCGGTCGGAACTGCTGGATTACCTGTTGGAAGTGACGGCCGCGACGGCACAGACGCTGGATCTGGATCAGCTTCTGGCGGACGTGGCGGAAATCATTCGGCGCGTGCTGCCTTATGATCTGTTCGCCATTTTTCTGTTCAACGAAAAGCGGCAGGATCTGCGCATTCGCTACGGAGTAGGCCACCGGCAGGAAGTCATCCGGAGCCTCTCCATTGCGCTGGGTGAAGGCATCACCGGCGTGGCCGCGGCGCGGCGTGAGCCGGTGCTGGTGGGCGACGTCCGCAACGACCCGCGATACCTGCCCACGGTGGATGCCGTCTGTACCGAGCTGGCGGTCCCGATGGTGGCGCGCGGACGCCTGGTGGGTGTGATCGATCTGCAGTCCACGCGCCTCAACGCTTACACCGAGTACGACCGGGCTTTGCTGCGCCTGATCACGGCGCGCGTCTCGGTGGCGATTGACAACGCGCGGCTGTACCGGCGCGTGGAGCGCCAGAACCGCACGCTGAAGCTGCTGGCCAACATCTCGCGCGAATTTTCGTCGATTCTGGATCTGAACGAGCTGCTCGGCAAAATCGCATCCACGGTCCGCGAATTGATCTCCTACGATGCGTTCAGCATTCTGGTGGTGGATCACGAAGCCAAAGCCTTAAAGCATCTGTTTAGCATCCGCTACGACCAGCGCGTCAACACGGATAACATTCCCTTGGGGAAGGGCATCACCGGCGCGGCCGCGGAATCGCGCGAAGCGATCCGCGTGCGGGACACGGCCAGGGATCCGCGCTACATCGCTTCGCATGCCGATATCCGTTCGGAAGTGGCCGTTCCTCTGACGCTGCGGGACCGCGTGGTGGGTGTGATGGATCTGGAAAGCGACCGCGTCAATTATTTCACCGAAGACCATGTGCGCACGCTGTCGCTGCTCGGGCCGCAGGTTGCGTCGAGCGTGGAAAACGCGCGCCTCTATCATGAGGTGGCCGTGCGCGAAAAAAGCCTGGAAGAAGATTTCAAAGCCGCGCGCGAATTGCAGCGGGTGATGTTGCCCGATGCCGATCCGGAAATCGAGGGCCTGGATGCCGCGGTGCGGCTTCGGCCGGCGCGGGAAATCTCAGGCGACATTTACGCCCTGTATGAACGCCGCGACGGCCGCACTTTGATCGCTTTCGGCGATGTCAGCGGCAAAGGCGCGGCGGCGGCTCTGTATGGCGGGTTGATGAGCGGACTGTTGCGCACCCTGGCGCCGCGCCGCCACAGCCCTGCGGAGCTTCTTAAAGCGGTCAACGATGCGCTGATCGAACGCAAAGTGGAAGCCCGCTATGCCACACTGACTGTGCTGCTGTGGGACCCGGTGGCGCGCCAGATTGTGATGGCCAACGCGGGCGCCATTCCACCGATGATCTGCCGGGGGACGGAAATCCTGAAAGTGCGGGCCGAGGGCGTGCCGGTGGGTTTGCTGGAATCCCGCGAATACGAGGAGGTGACTTTTCAGGCTCAACCTGGCGACGTCATTTTGCTCTACTCCGACGGAATTACGGACCATTTGAGCGCCGCGGGAGTGGAATATGGACGTGGCCGCCTGGCCCAGGTGGTGCGAGCCAACGCCCAACAGCCGCCCGCCGGATTGATCCAGGCGGTCTTTGAGGCGCTCGACCAGTTCTCCCTAACCGCCTTCGACGATCAGACGCTGTTTGCGATGAAAGTGCGGGAGTAATGGGTAACGCCTGCATTATGAGCAGTTTTCCCGGAAACTATGGAATAATGAAGTGGATCTCATGACGCGATTTGCGCAGCATGGCCCGGATTCTCGATGGCCCCTTCGAGCTATATACAGGGTCACAGGATGCGGGAATTCCGCCACGTGCAATTCCCTTTCCCCTTTTGTAACCTGTCAACCTGCCGGTACGCCTATCCAGACGGAGCAATTAACGCTCACGGACGCCGGCACGCAGGTGCCGAATGCTGGTTGATTTCGAGCTGATTAAGAGCGCACAGAAGGGCGATAGCGCTGCTTTCAACGAAGTCGTAACGGCGTACCGAAAGCGGATTCTGGGCACGATCACCCGGTTGATCGCGCGTGCGGAAGATGTCGAGGATGTCGCACAGGAAGTTTTCTTGCGGCTTTATTTTTCTCTCGACCAGTTGCGCACGGCAGAGGTCTTTGAACCGTGGTTGTACCGGTTGACGGTGAACGCGGCTTACGATTATCTTCGCAAGCAGCGGCGCCGCCAGGAGTTCCGGATGTCCGACCTGTCGGAGCAGCAGGTGATGATGGCCGATGCTGTGGCGGGCGGAAAAGCGGATCTGGACGATCAGAATAAGAAGAAGCTCCGGGAATCGGTGGCTTCGCTGTTGGGAGCGGTTTCCGAGGCGGACCGGATTCTGTTGATGTTGAAGGAAGTGGAAGGGCTTTCGTTGAAGGAGCTTGAAAAAATTTACAAAGTCAACGAAAATGCTCTTAAGGTCCGGTTATTCCGGGCGCGGCAACGGGTTTTGAAGGCTTTTGGCGCAGCGGAGAAGCAGGAAGAAGCCGGGAGTTAATGGCCGGCAGGCGGCTCGAGGTAATATATGAATGCGATGCGTGGCGACAACGAAGAACGATTGGATAGCCTGTTCCGGGCGTACCGGGATGCCTGCCCCACGCCCGAGGCGAGCGCGAATTTCATGCCGGCCCTATGGGGGCGGATTGAAGCGCGCCAGAATTTCACATTCTCGTTCCGCCGCATGGCGAATGGCTTTGTGACGGCCGCCGTGGCCTTGACCATTGCGCTGGGCGTGTACATGAATCTGCCAGGTTCGTCATCGAACGTGAGTTCGTACCCGCAAAGCTATATTGAGGCGCTGGCGGCAGCGAATCCTCTGGACACGCCGGACATTGTTGGCCCGGTATCGTTGGAATTGAATAATAACGGGCGGTAGCCTGACCCCATGCTCCAGACCAAGTCATCCGCCTTTTTCTCGTTGCTGCTGGTTTTCGTAAGCGGCGGTGTAGTCGGCACCTTGGTTGACCGGCTGTACGTTTCTACGTCGACGGTGGCGTCCGCCAACAAGCAGGCGCAGCAACGTCCCGACCCCGAAGAAGCCCGCAAAGGCATTGTGAACGAGATGACCACTAAGGTCAAGCTGGATCCGCAACAGGTTCAGGAATACCAGCAGATCCTCGACGGTGTGCGCGAACAGTGGATGGCGATGGCGCACCGGCAGGATGCGGAAGGGCAAGCCCTGCGCGACACTCAGGTTGAGCGGGTCAGGAAGATCTTACGGCCGGACCAGATTCCGTTGTATGACGCTCTGCGGGCCGAGAAGGAAGTCGAACGCGCCAAGCACGAAGCTGAACACAAGGCCCAACGCCATAAGGGGCCGGCGCCGGACCAGACCAAGACCCATTAAACGAGAGTTGAGCGAGGAATTCAGAAAGGGCCGGGCACTGTCCGGCCCTTTCGCTATTTTGAGGGTGGTTTGCGGGTGTTGTTTGTGCGGTAGTCTGCAAGGCAGGTTACTTCGAAGATTGCGATTACCTGCATTGGCTGGCAGTGAGAGGGCTGGCATTGACAGGCCACGAAAAACGATGGCCTATCCCACCTGCTTCCTCACTTCGAGTCCGAGGCGCTAACGAGACTTTCGCCACAACACGAAATCGGCTAGAACTTCCTCTTCGATTGTTCCGCTCTCCTTAATCAAGCTGCCGCTCGATTTCTTCTATCGAGACAGTCCCATGCGCTGGAGCAGCCCGCTAAATCGGGGGTCTGAGCGGACGGGATCAAGCAACGGATCGACCTTCGCATATACCATGTACGTCGAGCGGTCCTGGTATGCTCGATCAAGCCACTCCGCAGCTCCGCTCCGATCACCGAGACCAATGGAGACAAGCGCGAGGCTAAATGCCGGTACAAACTGATGGCGCTTGGCCCGAGCGGCAAGGTCAGTCATAACTTCACTGGCCCCGGCGCTGTTTCCTGAAAGCGCCTGGGCATAGCCCATTAGCCCATCAAGATATGGATCGGAACCGGAGAGTTCAGCGGACTGCTGGAATTCCCTCAGGGCGGCGGAGTAGTTCTTCTTTGCGACATAAGCTATACCCAGACGGGTGTGCGCCCGGGCAAACTGGGGGTCGAGGCTAATCACTTTTTGAAACGCCTCGATCGCCAGATCATATTGACGATTCCAATAATACACCCGGCCGACTTCGGTCAGGACGCTGAGCGACAATGGGTCCAGTCGGCTGGCGTCCTGGATCTGGGCCAGTGCTTCATGTGACCGCCCAACCGCCGCCAGTTCCAGAGCGTACCAGGTGTGCGCCAGCGCGTAATTTGGATTCAGCTCAATGGAGCGGCGAAATTCCTGCTCCGCCTGCTTCCAGTTCCACTCGTAGTAGAAGGAAACCATCCCCAGAGAGGTATGGGCTTCGGAAAGGTGGTCGTCGAGTTGCAATGCTTTAAGCGCTGCAGCTTTGGCGTTGGGATAAGCCTGCTCGGCCGGTTCGACACCATACGACGCGAGCAGGGTATACGAATCCGCCAGACCCGCGTATGGAGCGGCGTAACGCGGATCCTCCAGAACGGCTCTCTGGAATGACTCGATGCTCCGCCGGAGGCCTTGCTCGGTTCGCTTGTTCCAGAAATAACGGCCCTCCAGATACAGCCTGTAAGCTTCCGGGTTCTTGGTGGGGGGGCCGGATAAGCCCGCTTTGTCTGATCCTGAAAGACGCACTGACATCGCTTGCGCGACTTTTTCTTCGATGTCCTGCTCCAACTCAAACAGCTTGGCTTGGGTGCTGCCGAAACTGCCGGCCCAGAGCAGGGACCCGTCCACCACGCGAACCAATTGCACGTTGGCGCGAAGGCGCTCACCGGAAGTTTCGATGCGGCCCACCAGCACCACATCCGCCTTTTGCTCCCGACCGACCACCAAGGGATCGGCCGGAAGATTCGCCGAATCGAAGACAGCGGTTGTCGGTCGCACGATGATCTGGCCGGTCTCTGCCAGTCTGGTAATAATGGCGTCGGCCATACCCACGCGCAGATAGTCGAGAGAAGGATCCGGATTCGACAGACGGAAGGGTAGAACTACCAGGCTGCGAATCCCGGAACCGGCCTTAGGCGACCTCCACCGGGGTACGGCGATTACGGCGAAGGCGGAGAGCACGATTGCCGCCGCGGCCACAACAAGCCAGCCCCGGTGCGAAAACCGCCGAGGTGGGGGTTGCTGATCCGAAACCGGCGCTGTGGCCGGCGCAACTGGGGCTTCTGGAATTGAGGCGAGATTCGCGCCCGGAATCGCCTCTTGCACGGCTTCAGGCAGCACGACCTCGCGCACGTCGCCAATGAAACGATAGCCCTGTTTGGCAACGGTTTGAATATACTTGTACTCCGGGCCTTCGTCCCCCAGGGCTTTGCGGAGCATCGAAATGGTAACAGCCAGGTTTCCTTCCTCGACAAAGCAGTTCGGCCAAACCGCTTTGATCAACTCTGCCTTGGAAACCAGGTGCCCGGCGCTTTCCAGAAGAATTGAGAGAATATCGAATGCCTTGCCGGTGACGGCGATCCGCTGACTGTTGGCTAAGACCAGCCGTTCAACTGGGTCGACCCGGAAGGCCCCGAACTCGTACAAGTGCCAACCCTTCTTCAACATAAACCGTTTAAGACTATTTTAAGATTTTTTTATTCCCGGTTTTATGGGCGAACTTGCCCGATCATGCGACAGTGTATCACGCCAGTGTGATTGCAGAACGGAGAAGGGCTACGACAGCCCGAAGGGGGTGCAGAACCCCGACGAATGAAGTCACCAAGGAGTGCAAACGCATGCAGCTGAACGAAAGCATGAGCCCAACCAAGTCGGTTCCGGCTCGCAAGATTGCTGTGAATTTGTTGGCAGGCCTCTTCTGCCTGGGGCTCGTAGCACAGTTTGCCGCCGCGCAAACCGCGAATGCCACCCTGACCGGGCTGGTGAAGGATCAGAGTGGCGCTGCAATTCCTGGCTCGGCAGTAACGGCGACGAGCAGGCTGACGGGGGAAAAAAGGACAATGACGACCGACCAAGCCGGCCGGTATACGATCGTAAATCTGCTTCCCGGTTTCTATGATCTGCAGGCCGAAAAGACCGGATTTAACACCACCGTCATCCGCAATCAGGAATTCGTAGTAGACGCCACCGTTACAGAGGACTTTCAGCTACAGCCGGTCGAAGGAGGTGTGCCGCGGATCGTTGAGGTGCAAAGGGAAGCACCCGCGGTCGAGACGACGACTTCATCCGTGCAGAGGGTCCTGGGGACCAGGGAGGTGGACGAGCTTCCCAATCTGGATCGCAGTGCCGGGTCGCTCTCTTCGCAAGCTCCGGGTGCGGCAGTTTCGGGAACGGGGAATGCGGCAACGATCACAATCGGCCATTCCGCCGCCTACCAAACAGGATACATTCTAGACGGAATGCCCAACCAAACCGGCAATCAAGGGAACCAATACTACACCCTGGCGCAGGATTGGATTCAGGAGTTTTCCGTGATGGGACTTCAGTATCCGGCCGAATACGGTAACGCGAGCGGCGGAGTGATCAATAGCGTGACGCGTTCCGGAGGAAACCAGATCCATGGCCGCCTGTATGGATTCTATCGAAATCAAGCCCTGAACTCGAATCCGTCATATTACACCCAGCCGACGAAGGCACCTTTTATCAGCTCGCGGATTGGGGCAGCAGTGGGCGGACCACTCAAAAAGGGAAAGCTGTTCTATTACGCCGGGTACGAGAATTTTCACCAATCCACCGTCGGCGTACTCAATGCCACCGCTTTGGCCGGAGCTTTCGGCACCACCGCCCAGCCGATCGGTACGCCAGTGAGCCAGTTGGTTCCGTGGCTGGCCTATGGGAACACCACTACACTACCGACCACCAGCGACACCCATATCGCCATGTTGAAATTTGATTACGCTCCCAGCGCGAAAAACCACTTTACTCTGCGTGGCAACCTGGATTACGAGCCGGCGTTCCAAAGCGGTTTTGGTGGAAAGGCCACTGCCTACACCAATACGTTCAAGGAACCCTATGGAGTGATGATCGGCTGGACTCGGACGCTCTCCGCGACCACTCTGAATGACTTCCGGTTAGGGTATTTCCAGGACGGCAGAGGAACCGCGACATGGACCAATATGTGTGCGGTGGCCCCAGTGTACCCCGGAACAGCGGCGAATAAGGAACCCTATAATTTCACCACCACCGAGAGCCTGGGAGGGCCGACGATCTGGGGTAACCCGACTGGATACTACGCTGGTGTGAACTATAACACTACGACAACCGGCGGCGGTACATTTGGAGGTTCGTGCGGCGGCATCCAGAATAACAATGGCAACGCTTCCACGCAGGACAGCGTGACGATGATTCGTGGCGCCCACGAAATCAAGTTCGGCGCACTCTTCAGGCATGAAGACCTCTGGTCTCGGGACGGAATGAACAACGGCGCCGGCACCTATACTATGGCCTCCTCCGCCGGCCCATTCAGCCCGAACGCGACTATCGCCCAGAACTTTACGGCTGCCGGGTTCACTGCTGCAGAGAAGCTGGCGCCATTGTCGTATCTCGGGATCTTCAACGACACACCAGGATTGACTTCGTTCCGATTCCGCTACTCCGCAGTCGGCGGTTTCATCCAGGATTTCTGGAAAATCCGCCCCAACCTCACTTTGAACCTGGGCGTGCGTTACGACATTAGTAACAACAATTCGGAGTTGGGCAAGGAGGCCTATCCGGCACTTGAGCAGGCGGTACCGGGCTCCACGGGTTTCATTCAGCCGGGCTTCCACAAGGTCAACAACGATCCGCTCGACATAGCGCCGCGCTTCGGCTTTGCCTGGACCCCATTCAAAAACAAGAGAACGACCGTAGTACGAGGCGGTTTTGGATTATTCTACAACGCGAACGACGGCGCCTCAGTTGGCATTTACATCACGGGCAATGCGTGGGCCCCCTATGATTACGCATTCTCGGCAAACACGGCGACGACCAATCCGTACTGCATCGGCAACAAGATTTGTTCCGGCGGCATACCCGCGCAGTATGAGATCGCAGTTCAGGAGGTGCTGGCGTCGGCACTTGCCAACTTCACGCTGCCGCAGTTTCCTGTCTCCACGTCGCCTTGCGCAGCGACGAATACCTGCACGGTTGCGGTGGGGTCTAACGTATATACCATACCTGCTCTGAGCAGTCCGTATGTACCGCAAGGGAGCCGAGTCGACCTCGACCCGCACTATCGAATTCCGGGTGCCACTCAAGCGACCATCGGAATTCAGCATCAGGTTGGCAATTCGTTGACTTTATCAGCAGACTACATCAACCATTATGGCTTCAACGGCATCGTGGAGGTCAATAACAATGTTGCCCTCACGGGGCCCGGAAATGCCCAGACTTACACCTTCGTTAACCCTGCAATCACCAGTGGTTACATGACCGAGTCGATTGCAACCTTAAAAGCCAACGACGTCCAGATGAAAGCCTCGTACCGAGGCAAACACAACGTCAGGGTTGCGGTGGCATATCAGTACGGATATTCGGACGACAACAGCCTCAGCAATTTCGCGATCAGCGCTCACAGCGCAGTGGCAAACAATCCGTTCAACCTCAACTACGACTATGGCCCATCGACCAACGATATTCGGAACACCGTAGTCATGAACGCCACGATTCCCCTGTTACTGGGAGTTGAACTGTCCCCGATATTCAACTACGCGAGCGGGGCCCCTTACACGGCCACAACGAGTTCGCAGACGCCAGGGACGGCCTTGGCGCCGGCGAATTGCCAAGCGTATTTCAGCAGTTGTTATCCCTATGCCAACGGGATTCAATACAGTCGGGACTCGCTTCGCGGAGATCCCACTTATGGGCTGAATGCCCGGCTGTCAAAGCATGTTGCCCTTCCTGAGCACCGCTCCCTAACGGTACTCATCGAGGCTTTTAACATCCCCAGCTGGCGTAACCGCGGGACGGCGTTCTTCACGAATGTGGACGCGACGACAGGGGCATCGGCGTTCGGGCAGCCAACCAATGCCTCAAATACGCTACGCCAGGTCCAAGTTGGCGCACGGCTCGATTTCTGATGGGCTCACTGGAAGTGAACGCGAATGTGGCTGCTTACCGTGCCTTTCGGCTTGAATTAAGGTTGAAATCAAGATGACAGGAGAGCGGACCATGCAGTTTTGCGGAGATCGCCAGTAGGTATGAACATTCGTTTGAAGGGGACAAAAAAATGACTAGGAAGTTAGATGGGTATGGACCGGGCCGTCGGTCGGGAAAGGTGGCCTTCGCCGTTCCTTTCATTATTTTGCTGAGTGCCGGAGCGGTTTGGGGCCAGAACGCCAATACCAATCCTCCGCCTGCTACGCGGCGCGATCAGAAGGCCGAGCTGACGATGAAAATCACGCAGCCTTTCACCTTGGCCGCTGTGGGCGACATGATCCAGATGCAACCCTTCTCGAAATATATTGATGCCGATATTCAGTCGCTCGTGAACCTTTTGCGCGGCGCTGACATGACGGTAGCCAATAACGAGAACATGATCGTCGATTTCGATAACTACACCGGGCCGATCGGCGGCAACCTGGCGACAAAGGAGGTGGCCGACGATTGGGCGAACATGGGCATCAAAATGGTGACCAAGGCCAATAACCACACATTCGACGGCGGCGAACCCGGATTGCTGGAGAATTTCCACCAGTTGGAGAGAGTTGGAATTGTGCACGCAGGCGCTGGCCGGAGCATGCCGGATGCGCGCCGGGCCCGCTACTACGCGACACCTAAAGGCCTCGTCGGTTTTGTGGGAATCTATGCGGACGGCGGTACGGGGCGCGGCGGAGGGAACACAACCTATGTCACGGCTACGCAGTTGAACCAACTGAGAGCCATACGGGATTCAATCGTCGCACGCCGGCTTGAAGTGGAGAATCCCATTGAGGTTCCGCCACCCGATGAAGAAGGGACTACTTCGGTTTTTGGCGTCACCTTTAAGGTAGGATCAAAACCCTCGGACGATCCCGGTGGCCGGGGCGGCGGGAGAGGCGGCGCTATGGCGGCAACCAACAACGCGCTTCGGTTGACTGCATATAACGGGGTCACGGCCGAACAAATGGCCCAGCTGCGCACGATCGCAGGTGAGGGCGCCAACGGTGGTCACGACGGTACACTTTCCGCTTTCGGTCAGATGTTTAAGATCATGCCTAAGCCAGGCGAATTCACCTACGACATGAACGCGGCCGACGAAAAGGAAATCCTGCAGGAGATCAAGACGGGCAAGCAGTCTTCCGATTTCATGATCGCGGCAATTCACTGGCACCAGAACCGGTTCGCCTTTCAGCATTACTCATTTGATCATTACCCGGCGGACTATGAAATCAAGTTTGCCCACGAGGTCATTGATACGGGAGCAGACGCCTTCGTGGGACACGGCGTCCATACCATCAAGGGAGTCGAGATTTACCATGGGAAGCCTATTTTCTATGGCGTATCCAATTACGTTTTTCAGTCTGAGATTATGCCCGCCATGCGGGGTGGTGCAACTGAGGAAGCCTTGGGTCGTGGCGGAAGAGGCCCGCAGCCGGAGGCATCGAGCGGGATCCTCGGCTTGGGTGAGGACAACGAGTTACGGTGGGCCTGGCTGCAAAAGCCGGACAACCTGGAAGCTCTGCTGACCACCAGTCACTACGAGAACGGGCAATTGGCCGAAGTGCGGATCTATCCTGTAGATATTGGACTGACGCGGCGTCCGGGTTCGCAATTCGGGATTCCTAAAAGGGCCGCCCCGGAGGTCGCAAAGAAGATCCTCGACCAGGTAGTGGCATATTCCAAGCCCTTCGGCACGAAGATCGTGATCGAGAACGGCGTCGCTATCATCCGAATCCCGCTGAGTGAACGGAGCGCTTCGCACTAAGCGAACTGCCATGCAAACCCCAACGGCAGAAGTTCCCGCGGACAGTAAGTCTCGGCTTGCAACGATCAAGCTGGTGGCCGTCGTTTCCGGCTGTAATTTTCTGGAAATGTATGCCTTTATGGCATTTGGTTATTACGCTCCGTGGATAGCCAAGGCATTTTTCCCGGTGTCCAACGAATTCGCATCCTTGATGTTGACCCTCGCCACGTTCGGCACTGGATTCCTGATGCGCCCGGTAGGTGCAATCGTTCTGGGCGGGTACATGGACCGGCGCGGCCGGCGGGCCGGGTTGCTCCTGACGCTGGGGCTGATGGCCACGGGGACTCTGTTGCTTGGGTGCACGCCCGGATACCAGACGATTGGTGTGTTCGCTCCGCTGATCGCCCTTTTGAGTTGCCTGCTCCAAGGTCTGTCGGCGGGCGCCGGTGTGGGGGGGGCATCGGTGTACCTTTCCGAAATTGCCACGCCAGGACATCGAGGGTTTTATGTGGCCTGGCAGTCCGCCAGCCAGCAGGTGTCGGTCGTCCTGGCATCGTTCGTCGGAATCGCAATTGGATTCGTCCTCCCTCGAGAAGCGATCTCCCAATGGGGCTGGCGAGTTCCTTTTCTCCTGGGATGCCTTTTGATCCCAGCCATCTTTGGCATGCAGCGGTCTCTGGTGGAAACACCCGCATTTCGCAAACGGGCGCACCACCCAGGGACCGCTGAGATCTTCAAGTCATTGGTCTCTAACTGGCGGATCGTCGGGCTCGGGGTTCTGCTGGCAACTATGACCACCGTGTCGTTCTATCTCATTACTGCGTATACGCCAACTTACGGTGTTTCGGTGCTTCATCTCCCGATACGCCAGAGTCTCACGGTCAGTCTGTGTGTGGGGCTGTCGAATTTTCTCCTTCTCCCGTTGATGGGCGGACTGTCCGACAGAATCGGCCGCCGGCCCCAGTTGATCGCTTGTGCGACGGCAGCGTTCCTGACGGCTTATCCAGCCCTGCATTGGATGGTCAGTTCGCCTTCCTTTGGCCGTCTCTTAACGGTGGAATTATGGTTGTCGCTGGTCTATGCCGGTTATAACGGGGCGATGATCGTGTTCCTTATCGAGGTCATGCCACTCAAGGTACGCACCACAGGGTTTTCTCTCGCGTACAGTCTGGCGACGGCGATTTTCGGTGGATTCACGCCGGCGATCTGCACATGGCTGATCCACGCGAGCGGGAACAGAGCCGCCCCGGGCCTATGGCTCTCCGCGGCTGCTGTTTGCGGTCTCGTTGCGTCATTGTCACTCGGCCGCAAACAGTCAAAGGAGTTTGAGGTTGCGCCTGGAGTGATTTGCGCGCAGGAGGCGACGAGAACGAGTTAGATGCCTGTCGGGTTGCGGAGCTTGTTGCAAGCGCAAAAAGGGCCGGAAGGCGTCCGGCCCTTTTGCATTGCTGAACTGGTTTCGGGTTACGCGACCGGCTGAGCCTTCTTGGCGCTGCGCGATTCCTTGTACTTTCTCTCGAACTTGTCGATGCGACCGGCAGTGTCCATCAGTTTCTGCTTGCCAGTGAAGAACGGGTGGCAGGACGAGCAGATTTCTACGCGGATGTCGCCTTTGTGCGTCGAGCGGGTCTTGAAGGTGTGACCGCAGGCGCAAATGACATTCAGTTCGTTATAAGCGGGGTGAATTCCGGCCTTCATGATGTTACGGGGATTCCTTTCGAGACTTTCAGTATATCACTAAAACACGAATCCCCCGTGACCCGCT
>Ga0182030_10013418_pt1 | contig 16302 bp, 9 predicted proteins | sample 812S3MmetaG_FD_121299 | JGI IMG/M metagenome (GOLD analysis project Ga0182030, IMG submission 121299) | Permafrost microbial communities from Stordalen Mire, Sweden - 812S3M metaG (Illumina Assembly) | ecosystem: Environmental > Terrestrial > Soil > Wetlands > Permafrost | place: Sweden...
ACAGAGGCACAGAGGCACAGAGGCACAGAGAAGAAAAAAACCAAGAAGTAAGAAGGAAAAGAAAAAAGAAGCAAGGAAGAAAAGACTAGAAGAAGTCTAACGAAAAAATGATCTGGATCTAAATCCGCATTTCTTCTCTGTGCCTCTGTGTCTCTGTGGTGAATTCGTCTTTAAGGAGTGACGCAAGTGTCCCTCTCTCTACGCACGGTATTGCCCGGCAGTTCGCCCATGGCCGCGCTGGCAGCGTTGCCAAGCTGCGCCAGCCCGTTTTGTCCGCGCCCTCCCACATTGTGGCAGCGCTGGTGGGCGCGCCATGAAGGCGTGCGTCTGAACCAGAACTGGTATTGCTCGCTCGAGTGCTTTCAGGTGGGATTGTTGCGCCGTCTGGAGCAGGCAGCGCTGGCCGGCCCGCCTAATCCGCCCCGGCCCAACCGGCTGCCGCTGGGACTGATCCTGCTGTCGCAGGGCAACATCACCGGCCAGCAGCTGCGCGAGGCGCTGGCCCGCCAGCGCACTGCCAAAAGCGGCAAGCTGGGCGAGTGGCTGATCAGGATGGGAGCAGTGGGCGAAGCGGAGGTCACTTCGGCGCTGGCGGCGCAACAGGGATGCCCGCTGTTTCCGCTGCCGGAGCCGCAAGCGGTTCCGCCCCGGATGTATTGGCCGGAGCCGCTGGTGGAGCGTTATCGCGCGGTGCCTGCGTTCCACAACCGGGCGCAGTCGAGCCTCTATGTAGGTTTTCTGGAGCGGGTGGACCACGCTTTCCTGTTGGCGCTGGAGCAGATGCTGCGCTGCCGCACCCAGCCCTGCATCCTTCCCTTGTCTGCCTACAAGAAGCAACGGACGATGCGCGCCGTCACGGTGGAGAGCGAGACCATCGTGATCCACCAGCGGCAGAGCGGCATCGAGATGACCCGCACCCTGGGCAACTACGCCGAGCAGGTGCGCGCGGAACGCTGCTCGGTGGCTGGTTGCGACGATCAGTTGTGGATCCGGCTGGAGTCCACGGGCGGCCGGCATGTTGATTTTCTCTTTCGCCGGCCCACGATGACCTAGGCTGCGCCGTCCGGGCTTCGAGGGGACGGCGCACCTGTTCGGCAAGCTCAGGCCGTGCCTGCAGGTGCGCCCTTTCGAAGCCGCGCTTACGGTTTGCTCTGCAACTGGCGCAAGACGTACTGCAAAATGCCGCCGTGCTTGTAGTACTGCACTTCCTGCGGCGTGTCGATTCGCACAATCGCCTCGAAGTCGATGACGGTGCCGTACGGCTTGGTGGCGCGCACCTTCACCTTCTTGCCCGGCGCGAAGTGCTCCAGCACCTCCGTCAGGCCGACGATGTCGAACGACTCCTCGCCGGTGAGGCCGTTCGCTTCGGCGCTTTCTCCGTCGAGGAACTGCAATGGCAGAATGCCCATGCCGACGAGGTTGGAGCGATGGATGCGCTCGAAACTCTCGGCCAGCGCGGCGCGCACGCCGAGCAGCCTCGGCCCTTTGGCAGCCCAATCGCGTGACGAGCCTGAACCGTACTCTTTGCCCGCCAGCACCATCAGCGGCGTTCCCGCGGCACGATATTTTTCCGAGGCATCGAAGATGGTCATCTCTTCGCAGTCGGGCAGATGACGCGTGAACGCGCCTTCGCGTTCCGGCGTGAGCTTGTTGCGCAGACGCACATTCGCGAATGTCCCGCGCATCATAACTTCGTGATTGCCGCGCCGCGAGCCGTAGGAGTTGAAGTCAACCGGCTTCACGCCGTGCGCAATCAGGTATTGTCCCGCCGGACTGGCCGGCTTGATGGAGCCGGCGGGCGAGATGTGATCGGTAGTTACGCTATTGCCCAGATAGCAGAGCACGCGCGCGCCCGTGATGTCCTTGACCGGAGCGGGATGGACCGGCATGTTCTCGAAGTATGGCGGATTCTTCACGTAAGTGGATTGCTCGTCCCACGCGAAGGTTTCACCTTCGGGCACGGCAAGCGAGCGCCAGCGCTCATCGCCCTTGAAGACATCGCTGTAGCTCTTCTGGAAGAGATCGCCGGTAATGTACTGGCACACGACGGCGTCTACTTCCTCGGAGGTCGGCCAGATGTCCTTTAGAAATACCGGCGCGCGCACGCCATTCTTGGTGAAGCCCAGCGGCTCGGTCAGCATGTCGAGATCGACGCGGCCGGCCAGCGCATAAGCGACGACCAGCGGCGGCGACATCAGGTAATTCGCGCGGACTTCGGAGTTGATGCGGCCCTCGAAGTTGCGATTGCCGCTGAGCACCGAGGCCACGACGAGATCTTTTTCCCCGATGAGGTTCGATACCTCTTCCGGCAGCGGGCCGGAGTTGCCGATGCACGTGGTACAGCCGTAGCCGACGAGGTGGAACTTCAGCTTCTCCAGATAGGGCATCAGGCCGGAGCGAGTCAGGTACTCGGTGACGACCATCGACCCGGGCGCCAGCGACGTCTTGACCCACGAGGGCACGGACAGTCCCTTCTCGACCGCCTTCTTCGCCAGCAATCCAGCCGCGACCAGCACATAGGGATTCGAAGTGTTGGTGCAACTGGTGATGGCCGCGATCACGACGCTGCCGTGGTTCAGGCCCTTGTCGAGCTTCACGTGCTCCTCGACAACGTCCCGCTGCGAATCCATTCCCGCGGGATGTCCGCCTTCGCCTTCCCAGCGCGCTTCCTGCTTCGGGGGGACGTGCTGGCCGGGTTTCAACAAGCTGGGCAGCGCCTGCTCAAAGGACTTCGCGGCAGCGGAGAGCAACACTCGGTCCTGCGGACGCTTTGGCCCGGCGATGCAGGGCTCAACCGTCGCGAGATCGAGCTCCAACACACTGGTGTATTCGGCTTCCGGGGTGCTGGCGGTGTGGAACAGGCCCTGCTCCTTGCAGTAGGCCTCGACGAGTTGCACCTGCTCTTCGCTGCGGCCGCTGAGACGCAGATAGCGCAGCGTCTCTTCATCCACGGGAAAGATGCCGCAAGTCGCGCCGTACTCTGGTCCCATGTTGGCGATGGTGGCGCGATCGGCGAGCGGGAGCTTGTGCAGACCGGGGCCGAAGAACTCGACGAACTTGCCGACGACGCCGTGCTTGCGCAGCATCTCGACCACGGTGAGGACCAGATCGGTGGCGGTTGCGCCGGCGGCGAGGTGGTTCTTCAGGCGCACGCCCACGACCTGCGGGATCAGCATGGAAACCGGCTGGCCCAGCATCGCGGCTTCGGCTTCGATTCCGCCGACGCCCCAGCCGAGCACGCCGAGCCCGTTGATCATCGTGGTGTGGGAATCGGTGCCGACCAGCGTGTCAGGATAGGCGAGCGGCCTGCCGGTCTTGCCATCAGCGCCGACGAAGACGACGCGCGCCAGGTACTCGAGATTGATCTGGTGCACGATGCCGGTGTCAGGCGGGACGATGGCGAAGTTCTTGAATGCGCCCTGTCCCCAGCGCAGGAAGGCGTAGCGCTCTTTGTTGCGCTGGAACTCGAGGTCGGCGTTGATCTGAAAGGCCTGCGGGGTACCGAACTCGTCCACCTGCACGGAGTGGTCGATGACGAGCTCGGCAGGCTGCAATGGGTTGATGAGATTCGGATCGCCCCCCAGCGCCTTCATGGCATCGCGCATGGCGGCCAGGTCGACCACCGCGGGCACGCCGGTGAAATCCTGCAAGAGCACGCGGCTGGGCATGAAAGCGATCTCCTGCGAAGGAACGCTCTTGCCGGTCCAGGAGGTGAGCGCGCGAATGTCGTCGGCCTTGACCGATTTGCCGTCTTCGCGGCGCAGCAGGTTCTCCAGCAGAATGCGGAGCGAGAATGGCAGGTGCCCAATCGGACAACCCTGTTTTTCCAGCGCGTCAAGACGGTAGACTTCAAACTCCCGCTTGCCCGCGCGGAGGATGGAACGACTGCTAAAGCTGTTCATGGATGAGTCCCTTCTTACTTAATATTGAAGACTTGATGGAGGGCGCGGATTCCAGCAAAAATAAAGAGCAAATTTCAAAAAAAAGTGTGCCGTCCCTACGGGACTCACGTTCATTTTTGACTTTACCCAGCACTCCGCCTGCGGCTGCGTGCTGGGCTAGAGTATTTCTCTCCTCCGGCGCTCCGAATTTCGGACTTCCTGCGAAAAGCAGATCCCTCGCGGGCTAAAGCCCGCTCTGGATAACAAAACTAAACGGCTTATCGGCACGACTGAAGTCGTGCCCTGTTACAAAGCGCTCCCAGAGCGACTTTTTCCGCGGCCTGTAAAGTCGTGCCTGACATCGCAATCGTCTGTTTATGGTTGACCTGCTCGTGGATTACACAAAGCAGAACGAATCCATGCGATCAGCGCAACTAATTATCTTAACTCGCCGGTGAGAGGAGTGAATACAACTTATAAGGAAGGCCGCTGGCGGCACGCTCAGCGCGCCTTTTTCTGTAGCTCCGAGCACTGGTCGTGCAATTTGGCGTCGTGGGTGAGGCCGTCGGCTATCATGCACTCGTCGAGCGCGGCCTTGGGATCGGAGTCCTTCAGCAGGTTGGTGAGCATGAGGTGCGGAGTGGGCCAGTCGGGCGAGAGCCGGGCGGCAATGCGCAGCTCGGCGATGGCCGAGGTCATGTCCTTCTTTTTCTGATAGACGATGGACAGATTGTAGTGGGCGCTGGCGTTCTTGGGCAGCAGATGGATGGCCTCGCGGTACTCGGCGATGGCCTCATCGGGGCGGCCGGCATCGTCCAGCACACTGCCCAGATTCATGTGAGTGTTGGCGATGTTATAGCGGTCCTGTTCGCTGATCTTCTCCTTGGGCTCCAGTTCCAAAGCCGCGCGATAGTGCTGAATGGCGCCGTTGAAGTCGCGGCGGGTATAGAGCACGTTGGCCAGATTATTGTGCGCGCTGGCCATTTTCGGATTGAGCCGCACTGCCTCCTGGTATTCGGCGATGGCGCCGCTGAGATTGCGGTTGTGCTTCAGCGCCAGTCCCAGATTGTTGTGGGCATTGGCGTCATTGGGCCGCAGGGCGATGGCGGTCTTGAATTCCGCGATGGCTTCGGCATAGCCCTGGCGGTCGAGGTAGACGCGTCCGAGGTTGTAGTGGGCGTCAAAATAATCGGGGTATATCTTGATCGCCTCTCTGTACTCGGCGACGGCGTTTTCGCCGTTGCCCTCGCGCTCGAATATCGTGCCCTCGTGAAAATGGCGCTCTGCATCTTCAGGAATGACCTGCTTTACCGCCGCCGCCGGTGTGGTTGGGGGCGGAGTGGCCGCGGAAGGCGGAGTGGGGATCAGCGGAGCCGGCAGCTTCGGGGCAGGCTGAGGTTGCGGAGCATCCTGGGCGAAGAGCAAACCGCCACCGAGCAGGAAAAAGATAAGGGCGGCAAGAAGGTTGCGCAGCAACGACATTTCGGTTCGATGTCTCATGATGCAAACGGGAAGGCCCAGGTTGCGTGCGCTGGGTGGAGCAACGTTTCAGCGGCTGCGTGAGAACCGTGCCGCCCCCGAGGGGCTCGGCATTTTTTCGCACGTTACCCAGCACTCCGCCTGCGGCTGCGTGCTGGGCTAGGATATGTCGCGCCTGCGGCGCATGATTTCCGCGGGTGACATGCCGCCGCCAAGGACAAAACTCATTCTCACGCAGACCCCGAAGGCGTGCTTCACCCGTCGCCGACAGCACCGATTGTGAAACTTCTTCCCGCTAGAGTATATCGTTTGCGCAACCAATCGCGTGCGGGCCGTCACCGGGCTGGCGTTTCCTACTCCTGCGTCTTCGGCGAAGGTTCATGGACAGTTGCGACCGCCAGCTTCATCGCCTGGAACTGGCCGGTCTGGTAGCCGTACGCCCGATGCGGCAGCCGCGCCGCTTCTTCCTTAATCGCCTTGGAGCGGTCGCCGGGATTGGGATGGTCCGACAGGAATACCACGGCGGACGGGCCGCTCTGGTTGTTGAGATTGGTGAAGAACCTGGCCAACTGGATGGGATCGTAGCCCGCCTCGGCCATGATGTGTGCGCCCATCAGGTCGGCCTGGCTTTCGTGGATGCGGTTGAACTTCAGCAGCACGCTGTTGGCGCCCAATCCAATGCCGAGTTCGGCGAGCTGTCCCACCAGGGTGTCGCTATTGGTGAGCTGGCCGGCGAGGGCCACGGGAATCTGAATCAGGTCCACCTTGCTGGCCTGGTTGGTGCCGTGACGCAGAATCACGTGCGACATCTCGTGGGCGATCGCGCCCGCGAACTGCGCCTCATTGGCAACTTCCCGCAGCAGCCCGGTGTTGATGAACATCGGGCCGCCCGGCAGAGCGTAGGCGTTCATCGCAGGGTCGGCGACGATCTGGAAGGTAAAGGTGAATCCGCTGGCTTTCGCTTCCCGCGATGCCGTCAGCCGTCTGGTCACGGAGTTCACATAGGCGGTGAGGACGGGATTGTGGACGATGGTCACACGCTCGCGTATCTCCGCCGCGGCCTCCTGGCCGAGCTGAACGTCCTGCTGCCGGGTGAACAGGTTGAAGCCGGGCTTAAACTGCGTGGGACCGGGGGCGGCTGCGGCGGTGGAGAGCAGCAGCGTTGCCACGACGGCAAATTTCGTGGAGCGGCGTATTCGATCCGCGAGCCTGCAATGCATGGAACGTGCCCGAGCGCATTTTACATCCGCGGATGGCAGGGTGAGCGGAACCTTGCCGAGGAACGCCGGCGGATGGAGCCGACCACCGTCCACCCCAACTTCTCTTGCAGCAGGGTACAAGAGCTGCGATATCATCGAACCTCTGCTTACGGGTGATGACGAAGTCTATCGCGATGGATCAACGCAGCTTCCAGAGCTTACTGCGGCGCACGGTGGCCTTGCCGGTGGTGCTGCTGGTGTTGCTGGCGCTAATGTTGGCTGCCGAGACCCTGTTGCTCTCGTGGTCGCTGCGCTGGGTCGATCACTCAGATCATGTGATTGCCGAGGCCCGCACGGCGATGCGCAGCGTGGTGGAGATGGATACCGCGCTGCGGGGATACTACCTCACCGGCGATCAGAGTTTTCTGGAATCCTACGATGAAGTGAAAGCGAAGCTGCCGGAGCAACTGGAAGCCATCCTGAAGCTCACGGCCGATAATCCCAGCCAGCAGGCGCGCCTGCGCCAACTGAAGCAACTGGACCTGGCCTGGATGCAGTGGGCCGACTGGCAGATCATGCGCGGACACCGGGTCCCGCCGTCGCCCGAAGAACTGATCGCCGGCCAGCAAGTGATGTCAGCAATCCGCGACAAGCAACGGGATTTTGTGGCTGCCGAGGAAGACTTCCGGAATGTTCGCTCGCGGCGCGCCAAGCTGCTCAATGGGGCCGTGATCGGTTCGGCCATCGGAATGTCCCTGCTGGTCGCGGTACTTCTGTTTACCCTTACCCGGCGGGAATTGCTGGCGCTATCGTCCACATACGAAGATCACCTGCGGGCGGAAGCCGCGCAACAACAGCAACTCAAGGAAAGCCGCGAGCTGTACCAGATCACGCTCAAGAGCCTGGGCGACGCTGTGGTCTCCACCGATCCGGAAGGCAATATAGCGTTCCTCAACCCCGTAGCGCAGCAGCTTACGGGATGGGATTATGCCGTAGCCGCGGGCAGGTCCTTCGGCGAGGTCATGCGCCTGAGCAATGAACGGACCCGGTTAAACGTCGACGACCCGATTGCGGCGGTGCGCCGAGCGCAGAAGGTGATCGGTTTCTCCGACGGCCTGACGTTGACCAGCCGTAGCGGGCATGAGTATCCGGTCGAGTTGACGGGAGCGCCGATCCTTAACGACCGGGGCGTGGTGGTGGGCGTGGTGGTTGTGTTCCGCGACGTGACGCAGCGGCGCCAGACCGAGCAAATCCTGCGGACCAGCGAGCGTCTGACGCTGGCGGGACGGCTGTCGGCGACCATCGCGCATGAGATCCGCAATCCTCTGGATACGGTCACGAACCTTGTTTACCTGCTCCAGCATGAGCCGGCGCCAAGTCCGACCGCGATGCAGTACCTGCAAATGGCCAGCGATGAACTGGCGCGCATCGCGCAAATCACCGGCCAACTGTTGACGTTCCACCGCGAAGCCAGGAGTCCGGTGGAGGTGAGCCTGACGGAAGTGCTGGAAAGTGTCCTGACGCTGTTCGCTCCGCAGATCAAACAGAACCATATTGTGGTGCAGTGCCGCTTCGACACCGATCGCCGGGTGCGAGGATTTCCCGGCGAGTTGCGCCAGGTTTTCTCCAATCTGGTGGGTAACGCGATTGAGGCAATGGCAAAGGGAGGCCAGCTCATCCTGCATTCACGAGAGTCGTGCCTGGCGTCGAATCCGGCGCGCAGGGGCGTGCGCGTGACCGTGCTCGACAGCGGAATCGGCATTCCCGTGGGCGTCCGCCGAAACCTGTTTGCCCCGTTCTACACCACCAAAGGCGAGAAGGGCACCGGTCTGGGACTTTGGATCAGCCGCGGCATCACGGAAAAACACGAAGGCACGATCCATGTGAGCAGCCGTACCGGCAAAGGGCGGAGCGGCGCCGCATTCTCGGTGTTTCTTCCGTTCGAGCAGGAGCTTGGACTGCTGGACGCAAGCGCCGCCCCGCCGAAGGTGTAAGCCGTTATCAACCGCGTCCGCGGTCAAGACGGTAGTGGTAAAGAACCAGAATCACACTGAGGAAAGGGAATGGCTTCGGGTTCGGGGAAAGGTTCGGGGCAGAAAAGCAAGGGCGAACCTCGTACGAGAGAGGACGCAGCGGTCCGATCTGGCTTTCTGGCTTCGCCCAAGGCGCCGTGGATTTTGGCGGCCGTGCTGGCGCTGCTCACCATCGCCGTTTACTCGCCCGTCCATCGTCATCCGTATTTCACGCTGGATGATGGACCGTATGTCGTCAACAATCCGCATCTGCTGAGCGGGTCGGCGTGGGACACGATCGCCTGGGCGTTCACCACGTACGACCTGGCCAATTGGCATCCCGTGACCTGGCTGTCGCACGCGGCCGACGCGCACCTGTTCCAGTCGGCTTCCGGCCATCATGACATGAACCTGCTGCTGCACGTCGTCAATGCGCTGCTGCTGTTCTGGGTGCTGCTGCGCGCGACCGGCTACCGCGGACGCAGCTTTATGGTGGCGGCGCTGTTCGCGGTCCATCCTATTAACGTCGAGACGGTGGCGTGGATTGCGGAGCGCAAGAACGTGCTCAGCCTGCTGTTCTTCTTGCTGGCGCTGGGAGCTTACCGCTGGTACGCCGCGAAGCCGCAGGTCGGACGCTATGTTGCCGTGGCGCTGCTCTACGCTTTGGGCCTGATGGCCAAGCCGCAGGTGATTACTTTCCCCTTCGTTCTGCTGTTATGGGATTACTGGCCGCTGCGCAGAATGTTTCCCGATGAGCGCGAGACTTCCTCGTCCGGCGCGATCCCCGCGCAGAAGGCTTCCTGGCTGGTGCTGGAAAAGCTGCCGCTGCTGGCCTTGTCGCTGGGCAGCGCGATCATGACCATGAAGGCGCAAGGAGCGGCGGGCGCTCTGCGGTATTATCCGCTTTCCATCCGGCTGGGAAATGCGATTGTTTCGTATGTCCGCTATCTCGGGAAGGCGTTCTGGCCCGCGAATCTGGCGGTGTTCTATTCCCATCCGGAGTTGACCGCGTGGCAGGTTGGGTCGGCGTTACTTCTCCTGCTTGCGATCACCGGATTCGTCCTCCAACAATGCCGGCAGCGTTATCTTGCGGTGGGCTGGTTCTGGTACCTGGGAACGCTGGTGCCGATGATCGGAATCGTGCAAGTGGGCGAGCAAGCGATGGCCGACCGTTATGCGTATCTCAGCTTCATCGGCCTGTTTCTGATGGTCTGCTGGGGCGTCGCGGAGTTGGCCAAACAAAAGGAGCTGTCACCTGTATGGCTGGCCGCGCCCAGCGTGGCTGTGCTGCTGGTGCTCACTGTCGTCACGCATATCCAACTCAGCTACTGGAGCGATAACGTGACCCTGTGGTCGCGGATGGTGGCAATCTCGAGCGGCAGCTATGAGGTGGAAGAGAACCTTGCGGTCGCGCTATTGGAGAGCGGACAGACTGAGCCCGCCATGCAGCACTTTCAGCGTGTGACCGCGCTGGTGCCTTCGTCTCCGGGAGCGCTGGGGCGCGAGCTTGCCGGCTATGCCGCGGTGGCGCACTTGTATCTGGGCGCTTACGAGCAGCAGCGCGGACAGCCGGCCGAGGCCATCGCGCATTACAAGAAAGTGCTCGGACTGGCGCAGGACTTTGCCTCGCAGAACGTTTACGCCAACCTTCCCCCGTTACTGAGCCGGATGAGGGCCGCGGCGTTGGGAAACATGGGAGACGCCTATTACGCTCTGCGCGACTTGCCCAATGCCAGGACCAGCTTTGAAGCGGCCTTGCAACTGGATCCGAGCAGCCCGCGGCAGTGGATTGGCCTGGGCGTGGTGGACCAGAAGTTGGGAGATGCGGGCGCGGCCGCGCAGGCCTTCTCGCGAGCGACAGAGATGCAGCCCTCCGCGGTGGGATACCTGTTGCTGGCGCACGCGCTGGAACAGAGCGGCCATCCACCGGAAGCGCAGGCCGCGCGGCAACAGGCGAACCTCCTGACACCGAATCCCGCGGCTGCCGAGCAGGCCGTGGAGAAACTGCTGGCGCAGTAGGGAAGCCCTCACCGTCTAAAGTCGGTTCGGGATGACAAAATAAGGCTTGTGGCGGCACACCTAAAGGTGTGCCCTTTCAAAACCGGGTGCAGCCGAGTTCTTCCGCCGCCTGTTAGTACGTAAAGGATTCAATCTCGGTCACACCAGAGTCAGGGCCGTCGACGAAGCCGGACCGCTGGCTGGGGTGCAGTGCAATGTGCATGGGAACCACGTTGAACGTATTGGAGAAGCTGAATCCGTTAAGCGTTTCCTTCAGGTTGCCGTGCGTGTCGTAAACGTAGATGGTGCTGCCGCTGGGCGCGGAACTGGAGTCGGGCTGGGCGACCAGGAACAGCTTGTTGACGGGATCAAACTCGACATCGGCGCCGCTGAACTGCTGCTGTCCACCTGATCCCGGCAGCACAACCGTGAAACCGGTCTGGGTGCTGAGATCGTAGAATTCCACGCTGGCGTCATCTTCGGTGTCGGTACAGAAAATGCCGTCCGCGGAATCCATGGCGATTCCGTTCACAAACCCGAACCCGATCCCCTCAAACTCCGTAAACGTGCCCGCAGTGAGATCAACCACGCCGATGACGGGCCGGGTATCGAACGCTCCGGTCCCTCCGCCGAGCACCGCCTGATTGGTGACGCTATCGTAGGCGATGGGCGGGGGTACGCTGCCAAAATTGGTCGAGTCCGTGATCTTGACGACCGGGCCGAACGTGTTGTTGGCGACGTTGGAGCTGAATACCCAGGGGATGAATTCGTCGCTGTTGTCGTAGGCAAATACGGCGACGTTCGGGACTCCCTGGCTGCGGCTCACGCCGGTGGGCATGATGAGGTGCTGTGCTCCGATGGGCGGGTTCCAGACGCCGGTAATGCGGTTCGCACTGAGCGGGTTCACGACGTCGAAGACGCGGCTGCTGACGAAGAGGTGCGATACGATCTCGTGTTCAAACAGCCCCACACTGTTGCCGACCACGCCCAGGGTGATGAAGTCATCCTGCGAGTGGGATGGTTGCGTCAAATCCACCACGCTGAGGATCTTGCCGGTGGCCTGGTTAAACGTCTCGACCGCGGCCAGCACATTGCCGTTGGAAAGTGTCTTGGCTTCCGCCAGCAAGCCCTCGGTACCGTTCTGATCGATGTCAAACCCAAAGATTTGCCCGCCAAACTGGCTGTGAACCATGATCCCGCCTGGTCCCCCCGGGGAATTGGGCTGGGGTTCGCCGGTCTGCCCGAACGCCACGGCGCCACAGAGAATCAGTGCAGCAAGGCAGAATGATGAGCGGATGGAGACGGCACAAAATCGCGAGATGGTCGTCAGGTTACTTGCGCAGCGCATTTTCGTCGAGTCCTCGGATGCTTTCAGGAAATACCCGCCCCGTGCGGGGATTGACACCACCGATGCTAGGGCAGCGGCGCGCTTGTATTGTCATAGGTTTGTCAAAGAATTGTGAACCCTCTGGCGCAGTGTTCAACGGATAATCGGAGCTACCAGGACTAGTCGTCGTTGGAGGCCGCCACTGAGGCAGCCAGGCGTTGGGCCTCGCGGTAACAGCGCTCGGCATTCGCCGAATCGCCCAGGTCGCTGTAGAGGTGCCCCAAGTTCGCCCACGCCTGGGCTCTTACTGCGTCATCCTTCGACTCAGAAACGACTTTCTGATAGTACGGAAGCGCCTGTTGCAGGTTCCGGCGCTCATGTTCGAGCATGGCAATCCTGAACGCAATGGCGACTTCACTCGAAGGGTCCTGCGCCGCCCGGTAGTAGTGGGTCAAGGCTTCTTCGTTTTGACCTTGCGCGGCGTAGTAGTTGCCAAGACGTTCCTCGGCAACCCAATTGTTGTGGGTTACGTCCAGCGTATGGGTCCACAGAGTAAGGCGGTCGCGCCAAAATCCCACTTGATAACGCGTGGCCAGTGAGAGCGCGATCAGTGCTCCCAGGCTGACCCCTGCCAGTACAGTTCTCGGCAGACGGTAACGCTCGGCCAGGTCCGCCACGCCCCAGCAGATCATGATGAGCAGGCCCATGAGAGGTATGTAAACGTAACGATCGGCCCAGGCGAAGACGGAGAGTTGCACCACTCCGATGGTGGGTATCGAAGTTCCCAGAAACCAAAGCCATCCGGTCACCAGGTAGCCGCGGTCCCGGTTCGCGATGACCAGACCAGTTACTCCAACCAGGACAAGGAAAGCTACAGCCACTTGACCCCATGGCAACGCGTGGCCCGCGTGAAGATACATAAGCGCCAGATGATCCGGCCAGAATGTCTTCTGGATGTAGCGTCCGTAAGAAAGGACGGCGTTGCCCAGCCGGATGTACAGCGGGTAACTCCAATTCTCCGCCGTTTTTTCCCCATTCATCGTGAGAAAGGCATCCAGCAGCGCGATACCGAACAGGAGAAATTTCTCACTCAGCAGCGCGGAGAACTTCTGCCGCGGCAGTTGCCCATCATCGGAAGCTTCGCCGGAAGGCTGTCCCCATGGAAGAGTGCGGCGCAGGGGCCAGTAATCCCACAGCAGGAGCACGCACGGCAGCGCGATCACCTGCGGCTTGGCCAGCAAGCCGAGAGCAAAGAAAACCGCAACCAGGGCCATCCCCCGCCGTTTGGGATGGTACACATAACGCCGGTAAGCCGCCAGCGCCAGCAGGAAGAACAGGGTGCTGAGCATCGTCTTGCGCTCGGCAATCCAGGCGACATTCTCGACATTGATGGGATGCAGCGCGAACAGCGCCGCCACCATCAGGCTGCGCCATCTGTATCCCGTGGCCCGCAGCAGGATCCAGAAGAGCAATCCGGCGTTTAGCGCATGCAGCAGAACGTTGACGTCATGATGAGGGCCGGCGTTCAACTGAAACATCTGCACGTCGAGACTGTGAGAAATGAAGTCTACCGGCGTGTAGTTGCCAAGATAGTAGTGCGAAAACGCCCAGTGAAGAGCTGCCCAATTGAGAGGTCCGACAACGTGGTGATTGTTGTAGACGTAGGCATCGTCATCGATATCGATAAAGGGGTAATGATGGACGGGGTAGTAAACCGCGAAGACCGCCAGGACCAGAGCCAGAACGAGAACGAGGTCCTGCCGGCTTGCGGGGCGCCCGGTTTCGAAGTTGATCCTGGACTTGCGTGCACTTACAGCTCCGCTAACCAATGAGTACCCCGTGGGGCAAAAGTATATGACACGGGCTGATTGAGAAGCCAGACCAGATGGGCTGGCTGCGCGGAGATTTTTTCCGGCGCGAAGGCGTCACTGGCGATCCGGCACGCGCCTGGCCTGCTCCATGCATTCTTGCGATTTCGCTTTGTCTCCGAGCGCGCGATAGGCCTTGGCCATTCCCACCCAGGCATTGATTTGCAGTTTGGGCTTTCCGCTCTTGTCCTCCACCACGCGCTTGTAATAGACAAGCGAATCCGCAAAATCTCCTCTCTGCAACAGGTAGATGGCAACGCCCATATTGGAGGTCCCGTCGCCCGGCGAGAGGGCGAGCGCCTTGTAGAAGTGCGGCATGGCTGCCTCCACCCTCCCTTCCATGGCCAGGGCCGAACCCAGCTGGCTTTCGGCCAGCCAGTTATCGGCCGATATTTGCAGGGCATGGGTCCACAGAGCTTCATCGCTTTGCCAGTAGTTAATCTGATGGCGGGCCAGCAACGCCAGGGCCAGCAATGCCGCGACGCTGACGCTCGGCAACAGAACAGCCGGCAGGTGCAGATGCTCGCTGCAATCCGCTACTCCCCAGCAAATCATGAGGAACAGGCCGATGAATGATACGTAGGCATACCGGTCAGCCATGGACTGCACGCCCACCTGCACGATGCCCAGCGTCGGGACCAACGTTCCCAGGAACCAGAACCATCCTACCGGCAGGTAACGGTGGCGCCGGCCGACGATCACCAGAACGGTGATCGCCAGCACAACCAGACCGGACAGGGCCACGTTCCGCCAGTTCAGCGATTCGCCGGGATGCAGGTACAAAACCGTCAGGCGCGTTGGCCAGATGGTTTTCTTAGCATACAAACCGTAGGAAAGAATCGCATTGCCCACCCGTGCCAGACGCGAAAACGGCATGCGGGCGGATTGCTGGACATGCAGGGTGATGACGGCCGACACCGCGGCGATGGCCAGCAGCGGAAGCTTCTCCACGATCAGCCAGGAAAGACTCTTTGCGGGAATTGCGCCGGCCGCGCTGTCCTCTTGCCTGGATTGTTCTTTGCGAGGAAACATCCGTCCCAGCGGCCAGTAATCCCAGAGGAGGAGAACGCAGGGCAGGGTGATGATCTGCGGCTTGGCCATCAAGCCCAAAGCGAAGAGCAACGCGACGACGCAATATCGCCAGACTCGCGGCCGGCCCGCGTACCATCGGTAAGCGCCCAGGGCCAGCAGGAAGAACATCATGCTGAGCACGTTCTTGCGCTCGGCAATCCAGGCCACCGATTCGACGTTGATGGGATGCAAAGCGAACAGGGCCGCGACCATGAAACTGCGCCCGGCAAAGCCGGTTGCCCGCAACAACACCCAGAACAGCAGCACGGCGTCCAGCGCGTGGAACAGTACATTCACGTCGTGCGGGCCGGCGGGTCCCAGCCCGAACAACTGGCAATCCAACGCGTGACTGAGCCAGGTCACGGGATGCCAGTTCGCCGCATGGCCAGTGGTGAACGCCCACTTGACCGAGGTCCAGCTCAAGCCGGCTTGCACATTCCGGTTTTCGTACACATAGTCGTTGTCGTCGTACTTGATGAAAGGATGGCGATGGACCGGGTAGTACAAGGCGAGGGTCGCGACGACGAGCAGCAGACTGAGGACCACCGGATTGCGAACGAGCCTCGCAGCCTCACCGCCCTGCGGATGGGCGAGGACCTGCGGCGCCGGATTCTCGTCCACGGAACTCATGCGCTTGGTCTGCAATTTCGAGGATTATATGTGACCGCCAGTTCGCAGTTCAGTGACGGGTTGAAAACAAAAAACCCGGGACGAGCTCTGCGCCAGCATCGTCCCGGGGTGAGCGACCAGATTGTGCACGAAGCCAACGCTTAACCTTTGGTGGCGTTCGATCCGTGCATTTTCGCGCGCTCAATCAGCATCTGCACCTGCTCCTTCTGCGGGTAATCGGGATTGGTCTGGAGTAGTTTTTCCCAAACCACAACTGCGCCCTGGGGATCTTTCTTGCCTTGCCACTTTACGATGCCGAGATTAAACAGCGTTCCCGGATGGTTGGGACGAATGGCCAGCGCTTTCTCAAAACTCGCGATGGCCTTGTCGGCATCGCCGGTGTACCAGTATGAGGTGCCCAGGTCGGTGCGGACATCGGGGTTGTTCGGCTGAAGGGCCACGGCCTTCTCGTAGTATTCGATGGCTTGCGGGTAAGCCTGGCTGTCGTAGTAGAGGTTGGCGAGCTTGGTAACAGTATCGAAATCGTTGGGATTGCTCTGCAATTGCGTCAGCAGCGGCTGAGCAGCTTTCGCCAGTTCCTCGGGCGGAACGCCCGGCTGCTGCTGGGGAGAGCCGATTCCCGGAAGCTGGGCTGCTCCCACCGGAGCGCCACCTGCGGGAGCGCTTCCCATGCCGGCGGGTGCGGCGCTCTGGGCAGTCTCGGCGCCGGGCGATACCGCTGCGGAACCGCGGGCGAAGTAGCCCACCGCGATCCCGATGGCCAGTGTGATTACCGCCAGCGTATAGGCCTGCACCGTGGTGAAGCCGGCTACGGTGTTCTTGTTGTCTTGCGCAGAA